>Ga0213826_1001163_pt1 | contig 11649 bp, 7 predicted proteins | sample MC6MC0899MG_FD_180668 | JGI IMG/M metagenome (GOLD analysis project Ga0213826, IMG submission 180668) | Enriched soil aggregate microbial communities from Iowa State University, Ames, United States - MC6-MC0899-MG | ecosystem: Environmental > Terrestrial > Soil > Unclassified | place: USA: Iowa...
GCGCCACTGCGGGCCATGGCGGTAACTTCATCGGCTTCGGCATGGGTGGCATGCACCAGGCACCAGCGCGCGTTCACGTCGACATGTTCGTACAGCCACTGCAGCGGGCGGCGGCCGCTCCAGGCCAGGCAGTCGTCGACTTCCTTCTGTTGTTCGGCAATGTGGATATGCACCGGGCTGTGCGGGCTGCCAGCCTCCAGCACATGGGCGATCTGCCCTGGGGTGACCGCCCGTAGCGAGTGGAAGCACAGGCCCAGTTGCTGTGCGGGCTGCGCGGCCAGCAGGGGGGCGAGTTGTGCCTGCAGGCGCAGGTACTGCTCGGTGGAGTTGATGAACCGCCGTTGCCCTTCGTTCGGAGCCTGGCCGCCGAAACCGGCGTGGCTGTAGAGCACCGGCAGCAGGGTCAGGCCAATGCCGCTGCTGGCTGCCGCCGCGCTGATGCGCCGGGACAGTTCGGCAGGGTCAGCGTAGGCCTTGCCAGCCTGGTCGTGGTGCACGTAATGGAATTCGGCCACCGAGGTGTAGCCGGCCTTGAGCATCTCGATATACAGCTGGCGGGCGATGACCTGCAGTTGCTCCGGGGTGATCTGGCCCACCAGGCGGTACATCAGGTCACGCCAGGTCCAGAAGCTGTCGTTGGGGTTGCCCGCCACTTCCGCCAGCCCTGCCATGGCACGTTGAAACGCATGGGAATGCAGGTTGGGCATGCCCGGCAGCAGCGGGCCGGCCAGCCGTTCGGCGCCTTCGGCCGAAGCATCGGGCTCGATACGGGCCACGTTGCCATCGCTGGCGACCTCGATTCGGACATTGCTGGCCCACCCATTGGGCAGCAGGGCACGTTCGGCGAAGTAGGCGGACATCGGTGAAATCCTGTTATTGTTAACTTGTATATACATATACAGGCGTTTGCCTGCCGGGTAAACTGCGGCAAGCTACCGCTCATTCAATCGCACAAGGATCCAACGCCGTGCCGACACCTCCTGTCTCCGCGCTGGTTGCCCAGATGGGCGAGGGCCCGGCGCCGCTGTACGCGCGGGTCAAACAGATGATCATCCAGCACATCGACAACGGCAGCTGGCCGCCTCATCACCGGGTCCCTTCGGAAAGCGAACTGGTCAGCCAATTGGGCTTCAGCCGCATGACCATCAACCGCGCCCTGCGTGAGCTCACGGCCGAAGGTTTGCTGGTGCGCATGCAAGGGGTCGGCACGTTCGTCGCCGAGCCCAAGAGCCGCTCGGCGCTGTTCGAGGTCAACAACATCGCCGACGAAATTGCCGGGCGTGGCCACCAGCATAGCTGCCAGGTGATCACCCTTACCGAAGAAGCGGCCGGCTCCGAGCGCGCCCTGGCGCTGGACATGCGCGAAGGCCAGCGGGTGTTCCATTCGCTGATCGTGCATTACGAAAATGGTATCCCGGTGCAAATCGAGGACCGCTACGTCAACGCAGCGATCGCCCCTGATTACCTCAAGCAGGATTTCACCCGGCAGACGCCTTACGCCTATTTGTCCCAGGTCGCGCCGTTGACCGAGGGTGAGCACGTGGTCGAGGCGATCCTGGCCGAGCCGCACGAGTGCCAGCTGCTGCAGATCGAGCGGGGCGAGCCATGCCTGCTGATTCGCCGCCGCACCTGGTCCGGTCGCCAGCCGGTCACCGCTGCGCGGTTGATCCACCCCGGTTCCCGTCATCGCCTTGAAGGACGTTTCAGCAAATGAGCCAGATGCAGGTGTTGCGTGCGCAGGGGTACCCGCGCATGCCGTGGAAGAACGGCGGTGGCTTTACCGAGGAAATCACCCGCGACAGTGGCGAGGGCCTCGACGGGTTCGGCTGGCGTCTGTCGATTGCCGATATCGAAGAGTCAGGCGGGTTCTCGTCGTTCACCGGTTACCAGCGGATCATCACCGTGCTGGAGGGTGATGGCATGCGCCTGTTGGTCGATGGCCAGGCCAGTCGGCCGCTGTTGCCGTTCGATGCCTTTGCGTTTGCTGGCGAAAGCCAGGTCAGTTGCAAGCTGCTAGGTGGGGCGATTCGTGATTTCAACCTGATCTATTCGCCGCAGCGGTATCGGGCGCGGTTGCAGTGGCTCGATGGTACCCACCGGCTGTTCAGCTCGGCGTCGACGCTGTTGTTGTTTGCGGCCAGTAGCCAGGTCGAAGTGGCAATGGCGGGGCGTGAGATGCAGCGGCTGGGGTTGTATGACTGCCTGCGGCTTGAGGGTAACGATGAGTTGCTGGGGCTGGAGGTTCAGGGGCGTTTTTGCCTGATCGAGCTGACAGCGCGCTGAGGGCTCGCCAGTAGATTTTTGGCGCCTGTGAGATCGAGCGCCGCCCGCGCGGCGCATCGCGAGCAACGCTCGCTCCTACGTTTGTTTTTGGCCAGTAACACCTGTAACAGACGCACGCGATCGCCTTTGCGCATGGCGCGATATCGCGTCGAACAAACAAGGCGGTCGCGCGCGTTTGCCCCAGGAATAATTGGCCCGAAACAAACGTAGGAGCGAGCGTTGCTCGCGATGCGCCGCGCGGGCGGCGCTCGGTCTATGCACCACCGCACCACTCAAGCCAGGAGCGAACAGGTCCAAATATTTTGGTTGTCCATGCTTGTACATACAAGTAAAGGTGTGTTTGTATATTGACCACGACACACCTGCCCGCGGACGACCGCAGAGGACCCTTCCCGTGACCGACAACAACAAATACCGTGACGTTGAAATCCGTGCCCCACGTGGCAACAAGCTGACCGCCAAAAGCTGGCTGACCGAAGCGCCACTGCGCATGCTGATGAACAACCTCGATCCGCAGGTCGCCGAAAACCCGAAAGAACTGGTGGTCTACGGTGGTATTGGTCGCGCTGCCCGCAACTGGGCCTGCTACGACAAGATCGTCGAGACCCTGACCCGCCTGGAAGACGACGAAACCCTGCTGGTGCAGTCGGGCAAGCCGGTCGGCGTGTTCAAGACCCACAGCAACGCCCCCCGCGTACTGATCGCCAACTCCAACCTGGTGCCGCACTGGGCTAACTGGGAGCACTTCAACGAACTGGATGCCAAGGGCCTGGCCATGTACGGCCAGATGACCGCCGGCAGCTGGATCTACATCGGCAGCCAGGGCATCGTCCAGGGCACCTACGAAACCTTCGTCGAGGCCGGCCGCCAGCACTACGGTGGCAGCCTGAAAGGCAAGTGGGTACTGACCGCAGGCCTCGGCGGCATGGGCGGCGCCCAGCCACTGGCCGCGACCCTGGCCGGCGCGTGCTCGCTGAACATCGAATGCCAGCAGAGCCGTATCGATTTCCGTCTGGAAACCCGCTACGTCGACGAGCAGGCCACCGACCTCGACGACGCCCTGGCGCGCATCGCCAAGTACACCGCCGAAGGCAAGGCCATCTCTATCGCCTTGCACGGTAACGCCGCTGAAATCCTGCCTGAGCTGGTCAAGCGTGGCGTGCGCCCGGACATGGTCACCGACCAGACCAGCGCTCACGACCCGCTCAACGGCTACCTGCCGGCCGGCTGGACCTGGGAGCAGTACCGCGACCGCGCGCAGACCGAACCGGCTGCGGTGGTCAAGGCTGCCAAGCAGTCCATGGCCGTACACGTACAGGCCATGCTCGATTTCCAGAAGCAGGGCATCCCGACCTTCGACTACGGCAACAACATTCGCCAGATGGCCAAGGAAGAGGGCGTGGCCAACGCCTTTGATTTCCCAGGCTTCGTACCGGCCTACATTCGCCCGCTGTTCTGCCGCGGCGTAGGCCCGTTCCGCTGGGCCGCGCTGTCTGGCGAAGCCGATGACATCTACAAGACCGACGCCAAGGTCAAAGAACTGATCCCCGACGACGCCCACCTGCACCGCTGGCTGGACATGGCCCGCGAGCGCATCAGCTTCCAAGGCCTGCCAGCGCGTATCTGCTGGGTCGGCCTGGGCCTGCGCGCCAAGCTGGGCCTGGCGTTCAACGAAATGGTCCGCAGCGGCGAGCTGTCGGCGCCGATCGTGATTGGCCGCGACCACCTGGACTCCGGTTCGGTATCGAGCCCCAACCGCGAAACCGAAGCCATGCGTGACGGCTCCGACGCCGTCTCCGACTGGCCGTTGCTCAATGCCCTGCTCAACACCGCCAGCGGCGCCACCTGGGTGTCGCTGCACCACGGCGGCGGCGTAGGCATGGGCTTCTCGCAGCACTCGGGCATGGTCATCGTCTGCGACGGTACCGATGAAGCCGCCGAGCGCATCGCCCGCGTGCTGACCAACGACCCAGGCACCGGCGTTATGCGCCATGCCGATGCCGGCTACGACATCGCCGTCGATTGCGCCAAAGAGCAAGGCCTCGACCTGCCAATGATCACGGGCTGATCGCTGCACTTTGAGAGATACTGAACAACAAGAAGGGGCCTGCGGGCCCCGACAGAATGGAGTAGCGAAGTGACCGAACTGACCCTCAAGCCTGGCACCCTGACCCTGGCCCAGCTGCGCGCGATCCACGCCGCACCCGTGCGCCTGCGCCTGGATGCCAGCGCCGACCAGCCGATCAACGACAGCGTTGCCTGCGTCGAACAGATTCTTGCCGAAGACCGCACCGCCTACGGCATCAACACCGGTTTCGGCCTGCTGGCCTCGACCCGCATTGCCAGCCATGACCTGGAAAACCTGCAGCGCTCGCTGGTGCTGTCCCACGCCGCCGGCATCGGCGCGCCGTTGGACGACGACCTGGTGCGCTTGATCATGGTGCTCAAGATCAACAGCCTCAGCCGTGGTTTCTCCGGCATCCGCCGCAAGGTGATCGATGCCCTGATCGCCTTGGTCAACGCCGAAGTCTACCCACACATCCCGCTCAAAGGCTCGGTCGGTGCTTCCGGCGACCTGGCACCGCTGGCGCACATGTCGCTGGTGCTGCTCGGCGAAGGCAAGGCGCGCTACAAGGGCCAGTGGCTGTCGGCCACCGAAGCCCTGGCCGTTGCTGGCCTGGAACCTCTGACCCTGGCCGCCAAAGAGGGCTTGGCCCTGCTCAACGGCACCCAGGCGTCCTCGGCCTACGCCTTGCGCGGGCTGTTCTACGCCGAAGACCTGTATGCCGCCGCCATTGCCTGCGGTGGCCTCACCGTGGAAGCGGCGCTGGGCTCGCGTTCGCCGTTCGATGCACGGGTACATGCCGTGCGTGGCCAGCGTGGCCAGATCGACACCGCCGCGTGCTTCCGCGACCTGCTGGGTGAAACCAGCGAAGTCTCGCAATCGCACAAGAACTGCGACAAGGTCCAAGACCCGTACTCGCTGCGCTGCCAGCCACAGGTCATGGGCGCTTGCCTGACCCAGCTGCGCCAGGCTGCCGAAGTGCTGGGCATCGAAGCCAACGCCGTGTCCGACAACCCGCTGGTGTTCGCTGCAGAAGGTGACGTGATCTCGGGCGGTAACTTCCACGCCGAACCGGTGGCCATGGCTGCTGACAACCTGGCCCTGGCCATCGCCGAAATCGGCTCGCTGAGTGAGCGCCGCATTTCGCTGATGATGGACAAACACATGTCCCAACTGCCGCCGTTCCTGGTGGAAAACGGTGGGGTCAACTCCGGCTTCATGATCGCCCAGGTCACCGCTGCTGCGCTGGCCAGCGAGAACAAGGCGCTGTCGCACCCGCACAGCGTCGACAGCCTGCCCACCTCGGCCAACCAGGAAGACCACGTATCGATGGCCCCGGCGGCGGGCAAGCGCCTGTGGGAAATGGCCGAGAACACCCGTGGCGTGCTGGCCATCGAATGGCTGGGCGCTTGCCAGGGCCTGGACCTGCGCAAAGGGCTGAAGACCTCCGCCAAGCTGGAGCAGGCGCGTCAGGCGCTGCGCAGCGAAGTGCCGCACTACGACCGCGACCGGTTCTTTGCGCCGGATATCGAGAAGGCTGTCGAACTGCTGGCCAAGGGCAGTCTGACCGGGCTGTTGCCGGCTGGGGTTCTGCCTAGCCTGTAATGCCTTTGGGGCCGCGTTGCGGCCCATTCGCAGCACAAGGCTGCTCCTACAACGGCAACGCTTTCCCTGTAGGAGCAGCCTTGCGCTGCGAAAGGGCTGCAACGCAGCCCCCTCGATCTCACGACCACAAAAACAAAATTAGGACGTGACATGCAACAAGCTCAAGGTCTCAAGCGCGGGCTATCGGCCCGGCACATCCGTTTCATGGCGCTCGGCTCCGCTATCGGTACCGGGCTTTTCTACGGTTCCGCCTCTGCCATCCAGATGGCCGGCCCCGCCGTGCTGCTGGCCTACCTGATCGGCGGCGCCGCCGTGTTCATGGTCATGCGCGCCCTCGGCGAGATGGCCGTGCACAACCCGGTCGCCGGCTCCTTCGGCCACTACGCCACGACCTACCTCGGCCCTATGGCCGGCTTCATCCTCGGCTGGACCTACGCCTTCGAAATGGTCATTGTCGCCATCGCCGACGTGACCGCCTTCGGTATCTACATGGGCTTCTGGTTCCCTGAAGTGGCCCGCTGGATCTGGGTACTGGGCATCGTCTTCCTGATTGGCGGCCTGAACCTGTGCAACGTCAAAGTGTTCGGCGAAATGGAATTCTGGCTGTCGCTGCTCAAGGTCGGCGCCATCGTCGCGATGATCCTCGCCGGCCTCGGCATCATGGCCTTCGGCTTCAGCCAGGTGGGCACCGGGCATGCCGTCGGCTTGAGCAACCTGGTCGAGCATGGCGGCTTCATGCCTAACGGTGTCGGCGGCCTGATCGCCTCCTTCGCGGTGGTCATGTTTGCCTTTGGCGGTATCGAAATCATCGGCGTGACCGCCGGTGAGGCCAAGGACCCACAACGGGTCATCCCCAAGGCCATCAATGCCGTGCCACTGCGCATCCTGCTGTTCTACGTGCTGACCCTGTTCGTGCTGATGTGCCTGTACCCGTGGCCGCAGATCGGCAGCGAAGGCAGCCCGTTCGTGCAGATCTTCAGCAACCTGGGGATCGGTTCGGCAGCGGCAGTGCTGAACGTGGTGGTGATTTCCGCTGCGATTTCGGCCATCAACAGCGACATCTTCGGCGCCGGCCGCATGATGTATGGCCTGGCCCAGCAAGGCCACGCCCCGCGTGGTTTCAGCAAGCTGTCCAAGCACGGCGTGCCGTGGATGACCGTGGTGGTCATGGGCGCGGCGCTGCTGGTTGGGGTGTTGCTCAACTACCTGATCCCCGAGAACGTGTTCCTGCTGATCGCTTCGATCGCCACCTTCGCCACTGTGTGGGTGTGGCTGATGATCCTGGTCACTCAGGTCGCCATGCGCCGCAGCATGAGCCGCGAAGAAGCCGCGCAGCTCGCGTTCCCGGTACCGTTCTGGCCCTATGGCCCCGCCATGGCCATCGCGTTCATGGTGTTCATCTTTGGCGTGCTCGGTTACTTCCCGGATACCCAGGCCGCGTTGTTGGTCGGTGTCGTCTGGGTGGTGTTCCTGGTCGCGTCCTACCTGCTGTGGTGCAAGCCGCGGGCAGGGCAGGGCAAGGCGGCCCAGGCGCCGGCCGAGCTGCACCGCTAGTACAGGAGATTTGCAAATGAGAACCCTCTGGCAGCACTGCCATGCGGCAACCATGGTGGACGGGCGTTACGCGATCATCGAGGACGCGGCGATCGTCACCTGCGCCGGGCTGATCGAATGGATCGGCCCCCGCAGCGAGCTGCGGCCGGTCGAGGCTGAACGTACGGTGGACCTGGGCTACGCCTGGGTCACCCCTGGCCTGATCGACTGCCACACCCACGCCGTGTTCGGTGGCAACCGCAGCGGCGAGTTCGAGCAGCGCCTGCAAGGCGTGAGCTATGCCGAAATCGCGGCGCAAGGCGGCGGCATCGCCAGCACCGTGCGGGCCACCCGCGCGGCCAGCGAGGATGAGCTGTTCGCCAGTGCTCGCCAGCGGGTTCAGGCGTTGATGCGCGATGGCGTGACCACGCTTGAGGTCAAGTCCGGCTACGGCCTGGACCTGGCCAACGAGCGCAAGATGCTGCGCGTGGCCCGGCGCCTGGCCGACGAATTGCCGCTGGCGGTGCGCGCCACCTGCCTGGCGGCCCACGCCCTGCCGCCGGAGTACGCTGGCCGGGCCGACGACTACATCACCCACATCTGCGACGAGATGCTGCCGGCCTTGGCCGCAGAGGGCCTGGTGGATGCCGTGGATGCCTTCTGCGAACACCTGGCGTTCTCCCCGGCCCAGGTCGAGCGGGTATTCATCAAGGCGCATGAGTTGGGCCTGCCGGTCAAACTGCATGCCGAACAGTTGTCGTCGCTGCACGGCTCCAGTTTGGCTGCGCGCTACCAGGCGCTGTCGGCCGACCACCTGGAATTCATGACCGAGGAAGACGCCATTGCCATGGCCGCGGCCGGCACTGTCGCCGTGCTGCTGCCGGGCGCCTTCTACTTCCTGCGCGAGACCCAACTGCCCCCGATGGAGGCCTTGCGCCGCCACGGGGTGAAAATTGCCCTGGCCAGTGACCTCAACCCCGGCACTTCGCCAGGGCTGTCGCTGCGCCTGATGTTGAACATGGGCTGCACGCTGTTCCGCATGACCCCCGAAGAAGCCCTGGCCGGCGTGACCACCCATGCCGCTACGGCCCTCGGCCTGGGCGACAGCCACGGCTCGCTTGAAGCCGGCAAGGTGGCCGACTTCGTCGCCTGGCACATCGAACGCCCTGCCGACCTGGCCTATTGGCTCGGCGGCGACCTGCCCAAGCGCGTGGTGCGCCGGGGCCATGAACTTTCCAACTGAGCGAGGCGCAATGGACAAGGTACTGAGTTTTCACCAGGGCCGCCTGCCCCTGCTGATCAGCATGCCCCACGCCGGGCTCGGCCTGACTCAAGCCGTGCGTGAGGGCTTGGTCGACCAGGCGCAGAGCCTGCCCGACACCGACTGGCATATCCCGCGCTTGTACGATTTCGCCCGTGAGTTGGGTGCCAGCGTGGTGGCGGCGGAGTATTCACGCTTCGTCATTGACCTGAACCGCCCGGACGACGACAAGCCGCTGTACGCCGGGGCCACCACGGGGCTGTACCCGGCCACGCTGTTCGAGGGTGAGCCACTGTTCAAACACGGCAAGGAACCCTCCGCGGACGAGCGCAAGGCCTACCTGGAACAGATCTGGCGGCCTTATCACGAGACGATCCAGCGCGAGCTGGCGCGCCTGCGCGAGGCGTTCGGCTACGCCTTGCTGTGGGATGCCCACTCGATCCGCTCGCTGATCCCGCACCTGTTCGACGGCAAGCTGCCGGACTTCAACCTGGGCACCTTCAACGGCGCCAGTTGCGATGCCGAGCTGGCCGAGCGGCTGCAGGGGGCGTGCGCTGAGGCACAGGGTTACAGCCATGTGCTGAATGGGCGCTTCAAAGGCGGGCATATCACCCGGCATTACGGTAACCCGGCCGAGCACATTCATGCTGTGCAGCTGGAGCTGGCGCAGAGTACCTACATGGAAGAGGTGGAACCCTTCGCGTACCGCGAAGACCTGGCGCAGCCGACCCAAGCGGTGCTGCGCGCGCTGCTTGAGACACTGCTGGCCTGGGGCCGGGAGCGCTACGGAAAGTAAGCGGATGTCGAGCGGCGCAGCGCGCCGCTCAACGGGGCGTCAAGCGTACCTGTAGCTTTCGGCAATGGTCAGTTCGCGTATCAGGTGGGCGACCTTTTGTTCGTATTCGAGCTTCAGGCGTTCGAACAGCGGCGCCAGTGCTTCCAGGGTCGGGCTGGCACCGCCGGGCTCCCGTGTTTCATCTGGCGCATCCAGCACGCGCTGTTGGTAGTCTTGCTCAAGTAAGGCGAACCGTTCTGCATAGGTTTCCCGCAGGTAGTCGACCCAGGCATCCTGCCGGGCGGCGAATAGCAGGAACGGGTCGCCATTTTCATCGGCAAGTACCTGCGCCCGAGCAGCATCCAGCTCTGCGGGGCTGACGTTGGCGCAGGCCTGGTAGAGCATCTTTTTGGGTGCCAGCGGCAGTTCCAAAGCCTCCGCCAGGTTCAGCTTGTAGGCCATGCGCACTTCGGCTTCGTCGCGGGTACCGGCCCGTTCGCGGGCGATGGTTTCGACGGCCTCCAGCCGATAGAGGCGCAGTACCAGCCGATACAGCGCCTGGCCGCGGGACTGCTCGGGCAGCGCCTTGAGTGCCTGCTCGGTGAACACTTTGATTTCCATCTGGTTGAACACCAGCCAGGCGCCGTCGTGGCAGGTCTGGTATAGCCCTTGACCATTGCGCTCGACGCCCGCGTGGGCCATGCCGTTGAACAGTGCACGTTCCTCGGCGCTGTTGCCGGCGACCTCCAGAATGCGCCAGACGCGCGCGACGAAATCGGCGCGGGTGCCCAGCGTTCGGTATGAGGCCGTGTGCGCCAGGCGGCCTACCAGTTCGAGCAATGCCGGCGCTTCGCCGCCCTGCTGCAGCGTCTCCCACACCGTGCGGTGCGCTTCGTTTTCCTCCACGCTTGCCAGGAGCCAGTCGTCGACGTCGGGGGCATCCATTTCAGGTTCCAGGGCGGGGCTGTGGGCATGGCCATGGTCGCCGGAACCGACGCTGTCATCATCGTCGCTGTCATCGGACTCGCTGTCCGAGTCGTGACGCTCGCGCCAATGCTCCTGAAGAATTTCGTCGGGCAGGTCCATCAGAAAACTGTACGACCTATTACGCGCTTCAGAGCCATGGGCGCGGGACATCGTGAAATCGCTCAGCGGGTTGCCACGCAGGGATATTTCCGTGTGCGCATGGTCATTGCGCGGGTTGTACAGGATGTTGTCCGGCAGGTTGACGATCTGGTTATCGTCGAGGTCCAGAATGTCCAGGGGCAGAAGGGTCTCTACCCACGCTGGCCACGCGTGCAGGCCGGTGTTGGACAAGGTGAGCCGGGTCAGGTGATCGCTCAGGGTTTGCAGGTTCTCATTATCGAAAGAGGCGGCCAGGCGGTTGCCTTCCAGATTGAGCGATTCTAACTGGGGCATGCGCGCGAACATTGCCATGGCCTGATCATCGATCTGACCGCCCTCTATACGTATTGTCAGGTGCTGTAGGTCCGGTAAGGACGCTAGCAAGTTAGGAAGCGCGCCAGTCGGTGCAACGTGGCCGTCGAGGGTGAGTGCCTCCAGTTGTGTGAAGTGCCCCAGGAGCCTATTGAGCTGCTCACGGGTGGCGGTCATGCGCAGCAGCTGTAGTTCGCGCACGCGGGCGTACAGGTGAGGCGGCAATTGCGGTGGAAAGTTAGCCAGCGAAATGTCGGTTAATTGCAACGGGCCCATGGCCCCCAGGAAGTCAGTGCGCATGAATGCGAGCCATGCCTCGCCGATTTGCCTTCTGGCTACGGTTGCCTGTTCGCTCAGGGGGTTGGACGAGCTTGAGGCATTGGCCCAGTTGTCGAAGATGGCCAGCACCTGCTGTTGATCTCGCCGGTAGGCCTGAACGCTTTGCTGAATGCTGGGAGGGGTGTCGAATGCCATGTCGAACTGTCTGGCCTCGGAGGGTTGATCTGCCAACAGCGTCAGGATAGTTCGACGCGACAGCAGGTTACCTTGCAAGGATATGCGCCGACGTGGCTGTGCAGTTCGTGGCGCAAGGGCGAGTTCGTCGGGCACGCTGGTCAGTGCGTTGTCACGCAGGGAGAGGTGATCGATCGTGGTGAGCGACTGACTGTTGAGCCAGGCAGGCCAATCCAC
>Ga0213826_1001166_pt1 | contig 11641 bp, 20 predicted proteins | sample MC6MC0899MG_FD_180668 | JGI IMG/M metagenome (GOLD analysis project Ga0213826, IMG submission 180668) | Enriched soil aggregate microbial communities from Iowa State University, Ames, United States - MC6-MC0899-MG | ecosystem: Environmental > Terrestrial > Soil > Unclassified | place: USA: Iowa...
GGATTGGCCAGCTCGGCAAGGCGCTGGCTCCGCGTGAGCTCGAAGCATTGCTGTGGGTGGCCCAAGGCCTCACCACCAAAGAAATCGCCCGCCAGATGGCGGTCAGCCCAGGCACCGTGGCCAACCGCATCGAGGCCGCGCTGTTCAAGCTGGAGGCCGGCCGCCGCATCGAGGCGGTCACCAAGGCCATGCGCCAACAGATCATCAGCCCGCTCTGCATAGCCCTCGCCGGCCTCATCGCCATGCACGCGGTGATCAACGACAGCGACCCCATCCGCCGCGATCGCCGAGCGCCCGAGCGGCGTACTGCCCAAGTCCGCATCGCTCGCAAGGCTGAGGCCTTCGAGCACCACGCCTGACCCCCTACCAGAGGAACACTCCATGCACCCTCGCCTGCAAGAACGCGTGAGCGGCCTGGCCGACATGCGCGCCCGCACCATCATGGCAACCGCTGAGTTCTACGAAAAGATCGGGCGCCCTGCCCCGCCGCCTGGTCCGCGATTCCAGGCAGTGGCCAGGGGCAAGGCCTGGCACGTCATCGAGATCGCCACCGGGCTGACCAAGGGTTTCTGCTTCAGCCATCAGGCCGCGATGCGCTTCGTCGACGCGATGGAGGCCGGCGCAGCCAGCAAGCAGCGGGCGCTGCAATGAACGGCGCAGCAATCCAGGACCAGCGCGCCGCGGTGCTGGCCCTGCTCAATGCGAGCATCGACAGCTTCTTTCTCGACGGCGGCCAGGTGCAAAGCCTGCCGACCAAAGGCTATGTGCCGCGGCGCGCGCACCGTGATCTTGAGCCGGCACGATCACAAGTCGCTCCGCTGAATACCCGCACTGAAAGACGCCAGATGCGCGTTGAAGAGGTCCGTGAGCTGGCGAAGCGCATGAATTATGCCGAAGCCGCTGCATACACCGGCCTGTCATTGAGCTGCCTGAGCCGTTACGCCTTGGACGGCCAATTCAAATTCAAGCGAGATCCAAGGCGCGGCAAGGGCAACCTGGGTAAGAAGCTCAGCGACCCGGTGGCCGACAGGGACAAAGCGGATCAGATCATCGCCTACCGCAACCTCTGCATGACCAGATATCAGGTGGTGCGGCTGATGAAGATATCCGACAAGCAGCTAAAGCGGCTGCTGCGTGAGTTCGAGATCAACTTCCCGACTACCGCCGAAAAGCGAGAAGCCAAAACAGCATGAAACGCATCACCGCGCGCGTCCGGCACGGCCGGCGCCAGCAGCAAATCAGCCTGCCGCCAAGCGGCTTGGGAGGTATCGGCCATGGCCAAGCATAAAACCGGAGCCGCGAAACACTCGTCAGACTACCGGGATCGCCAGAAGGAAGAAGCCGAGAGACTGGGCATCGAGAAGGTGTTCTTCAACATGCCGGAAGGGATCAAGACTGCCATGGCGGCCGAGATCAAGCGCCACGGCTACCACCAGGTACAGGAACTCTGGCAGGACCTGGCTTTGTCGTGGATCGCGCAGGATCCCGAGGAGCGGGCGCGTCGTCTTGAACGACCTGACGCGCCAGCTTTTTACATCTCGCCAAAACTAGCGCGTCAGTTCGAACTGAAAAGCATGGCCGAACTGAGACGCTATCCTCGCGACGATATCATCAGGCCCAAGGTTCAGCCTTCATCACACGAAGAAGGATCGCATAGAATAGTCTTATGCTAGCGGTTTCATCCTGGTGTTGGGGCTTAAGCAGCGTCTCACCAGAACTTGATACAACTTCACCATTCACATTCAGATTGAACCGGTCCAGCTCAATCTGCTTTCCGTTCACTGGATCTTTGAGAGTCAGTAGAACCGCTGCCAACCCATGGTCCCCGCGTGTGATTGGAGACAAGCGCAAGGCAAACTGCTTCCCTAGAATTTGGCCAGTGACTTGGTTCGATCCAAGATCTTCATTCAGAAGAATATTGTTGAACCGCTTCGCATCGATCAGAAGCTTCCAATGATCGACGCGCTCAAAAAAATACGTCTTGGCCTTGCTAAATCCGACACTAAACTTCGTCAAGTCCTTTTCAAAGTTGTCTTCATCGTAATCAAAATCCGATATATCCACTTAGCTTGACTCCATTCGTTAACGGCAGGTTGCCGTAACCCCTAATACCCCATCCCGAACCAAATTGCCACCATGCCGCATCCGGCCACGGAGGGCGGCGTATGCATGGAGAAAGCCATGATCGAAGCGACCGAGAAGCAGCTCGAACTGCTCTGGCATACGCTGGGCCTGCATCCAGAATGCCGACTCAGTAGCCGAAACTACTTCCTGACCAGTCCCGGCTATGACGACGCAAACAACCTGGACGTACTGGTCGAGGCGGGCCTGATGACACGCGGCAAGGCGCCGGCATTCTGTGATCCTGGCGATGTTGTTTACCGGGCGACCTCCGAGGGGAAGCAGTTTGCACGGGACAAGCTTCCGCCAGGTCCGCCGCCCCGGAAGTACACCAAGTTTGCCGCCTACCTTGAAGAGTGCGAATGCTACGACGGCTTCGCTCACTTCCTCGGCATCAACCTGCCGCAGTATCAGATGCGCGGCGGGTGGAGGAACCGGGAATACCGGATGGTCCGCTACCCCCGAGGAAGCGCCTACCAGCAGCATCGACGCTGTTACAGCTTCGACAGCTGGTCGCCCTACCAAGAACTTGAGGTTGCCGGCGAGTGGGCCCCGACCATGAAGGACGCAAAGGCAACCTACAAGGCCGCACTCAAGTCGTTCCGGGCTCGTCCCAAGCTGCCGGCCAACGACTTCGAGCGCCTCTACTCCGCCTGACACTCCTGCGCTGCCCGCCTGCGCCTCACCATATCCGGCTACCTCTCTGTCAGATGCACGCCGATGGCGAAGGCCGCAACGACCAGAACTACCTCTGCTACGACGTAAGCAACGTAGAACTCATCCGAAAACATGACTCGATCTCTGACAGGCCGCGCAGCCCTTTGCGTCGCGGATCATGGCTCAGAGCCATTCACGTCCGCAGCAGTTCAGTCACCACACGGCGCTGCCCGCCAACGCCTCAGCGCATGTCGTGGCGCTCTGGCGGCCAGGCGCTCATGAACCAAATGATTCCCGGCATCAGTGCGTAGATCCTGTGTTGGCTCGGATAGACACATAACCCTAATCACCTAGTGGCGGCTGGCCGGATTGCAATGCCCTTCAAAATATAGCTGGACGAGAAAAACGCTGTCTAACTCTTCACAACTATTGGAGCTTAAAAACAAGACAGCACACATCATCATGCAACTGGATCAGGCCCTGTCACGCCGGTATACGCTGGCGGATCGACATAATCACTACTCTGGGCATGACTTCTAGTGCTGACACCAAATACTTCTCCAACTTTAGCTAATTGCTCACTAGCGAGCTTATTGAGTCGCTCCACCTCTAATTTAGCAAGATCTTCAGAGCCAGCAATGACGGATCCATCAACGCCAATTTTTCCAGCTGGCACTGGAAGAGGCTGACGATTGACAATCACGCTAATATGCTCAGAAATCCCCTGCAAAATGCTCTTATCCACCTCATTCCTTGTATCAGTCTTCAGATACAGCTCAGTAGATGTAAGCCTAATCTCGGTAGACTCTCCGCCGGCTAGTTCCGCGCCTCGATGGGAGATGGCCCAAGCGATAAAAGAAACCAATAGTATTAAAGAGCCGCAGATAAGGGGGACTTCCCATCGCTCCTTCTCTGCCCAGAGAAAGGCAAAACTGACGGAAAAACATGCAAGGGAAATCAATGACGAAATGACAACGAAGATTTGACTCTTCTCCGGCGTAAAGCTCAGCATTGCCTTAACAGCGGCAGAGACATTCACTCCATCACCCCTACAGTAAATGTTCCATCCGCATTGAATTTTGGAGCATAAAAAGGAAACTTCTCAACCATATACTTATTACGCAAATGAAACAGCCTCACGATATTGCAAGGGCCATCCTGAATTATCAGCAGAGACTTATCATCAACGAAACAATTTTCAAGCTTAAAATGCTGAGACCCAACTTTTATTTGACAATTATCAAAGCGACAAGATACAAAATGCCACCCATCAATTTGAATCTCTTGCCCATTAAACCATTGATTTCTGACCACGAATTGTTCTCCAAATGGGCTCCATGAGTTCGTGGTTATAGGCAAATTATTCACAAGTCCTCCGGTAAATTCCAAACGTTCAGATTGAGATGCATGACTTGTGATTATATCTCCCAGCCATCGAAATGCCATCACCACTCACCACTCACCACAATACCTAGATACTGCGTAGACTCGCACTGCCCGCCAGCGCCTTCCCCTATTCAACGACAGGGCCGGTGCCCAAGCCTTTTCGGTAGCGGGCAATCGCAATGATCTGGCGTAGGCAGATAACCATGTCCTTCTTGAGGTGGTCATCCGGCAGGCCGATCTTTTTCAGCATTGCCTGAGCTTCTTCCTCGATCGAGGCAAGGGCCTCGGTATCGCTTTTCAGTGTAATGGCGACCTCCATCAGGTCGAGTCGACCATGAATTGATAGCTCAGCAGAACAATGCGCGCCACTGCGGCGCCTTCCCCTATTCAACGATAACGCCTCCCCGGCGAGGGCGGCCCCTGCACGCAAGGACCACAACATGACCGAACAACAGCACGACGAGAGCAAGCTCGAGCGGGTCATCCGCAAGATCAAGCGCTGCCTGGCCCTTTCCAAAAGCTCGAACGAGAACGAGGCGGCCACGGCGATGCGCCAGGCCCAGGCGCTGATGCGCGAGTATCGCCTCACCGAGCTGGATGTGCGCCTGAGCGACGTGGATGAGGTCCAGTCGGAGAAGTCCAGGGCAAACCGGCGGCCAACATGGGATCGGCACCTAAGCGGCATCGTGGCCAGGGTGTTCGGGTGCCGACCACTCTCGTATAAACACTGGTGCACGTCGTCCGGGCGAATGGTTGAGCGGGCCTTGTTCGTAGGCGTGATTCCTGCGCCGCAGATCGCGATGTATGCCTACGAGACCTTGCTCACCAAGCTGACGCAGGCTCGCCGCGACTACGTGGCCTCGGTCAGGAGTGGTAAGCGCCGCAGCGCCTACTCCCCCGAGACAGCCGGCGATCACTTCGCAATCGCGTGGGTTTCAGTGGTGCACGGCAAGATCCACGAGCTGGTGCCGCGGGGCGAAGAAGATCCAGCTATCGAGCAGTGCTCCAGTGGGCGCGACCTGGTGCAGGTGGAAAGCCAGGACAAAGCGCTGATCGAGCAGTACCTGGGTGGCCGCGAGATTGGCAAGCAGCGCAAGTCTGGGCCCGTAGAGCTCGACATGGCCGCTCAGATTGCAGGAATGCTCGCCGGGCAGCGCGTCCAGCTCAATCCAGCCATGGCGCACGGTGGCCAGGAGCAGTTCCGGCTGGGAAGCTCATGACTATGAACCCCTACCAGATCACTGGGCCGGCGCAGGTCGGCGTAAGTGGTGGCCGCACAAGTGGGCACATGCTCTGGAAAATTCTGGAGGCCCACGGCGGCAAGCTACCGGTAGACGTGCACGCCTTCTTCCAGAACACCGGCAAGGAGCGCGAGGAGACGCTGGTCTTCATCGACGCCATGGCCAAGCACTGGGGCGTCAACATCGTCTGGATGGAGTGGTGCCGGGTGTATGGGCAGCCGGACGACGCGTCCTGGTACAAGATCGTCGACTTCGAGACGGCTAGCCGCAACGGCGAGCCCTTCACCATGATGTTGGAGTACTACCAGGCATACCGAAAGGTAGAGAAGAATCTGCCGGCGGTGCTGCCGAACTTCAGCAACAACATGTGCACCGCCTATCTCAAAGTGAAGATTGGCGAGAAGCACATGCGCGCCCTTGGCTACGACGAGTGGGACTGCATTGTCGGCATCCGCTACGACGAGCCCCGCCGCTATAGCCGGATGATGACCGCCAACGAGCGCGGCAATGCGCGATGGGACAGCGTCTGCCCATCCTACGCCGCAGGCATCATCAAGGAAGACGTGGCGGCTTTTTGGGCCGAACAGCCTTTCGACCTGGGCATGGATTCGGACTACGGAAACTGCGACCTGTGCTGGAAAAAGAACGAGGTCAAGCTGATCCGGACCATTCAGGAAGACCCGTCAAGGGTGATCTGGTGGTCTGGCACCGAGGAGCGATTCGGCCAGGTGTTTCGGCAGGACCGGCCAAATTACCGGTCTCTGGCCTGGTCAGCAGACCAACGCGCCAGGCAGACGGATTTCGATTTCGACTACCTGGCCGAAGACATCGACTGTTTCTGCGGTGATTAGCCATTCACCGCAGAGACTAGCCCGGTGGCAGCACCAATAAGCCCTACAGCAATACCGAAGTAGAAAAGGACTACGTCACGCCGATGTTTCTGCTCCTCTCGAATTGCATTCTTTATCGCCTGCTCTCCCTTGCTGGTCAGGCACCTGAAGCTGATCTGGAGCATTGAGTTTTCAACCTCCTCCCACAGCTCAGGGTCTCTCATGTCTGGCATCGGAACAGACAGATTTCTTGCAATCCTCTGGTAATTCTCGGTTATCAACGTTTGTCGGGATTGGCAGACATCTGAGATTTCGTCCCAGAACATTTTGATAGCACCAGCCTCGTACGCCTCCCTAGTTTCAGGAGGTCGCGTCGATTCAATTCGCCTCTGAAGCGAATCATGATCCTTTAGCGCTAGCCGGAACTGCAAAGCAGCTGGCAGAAGGCTCCTGATCCTTAGACCCTTTTTCATTTCTACATCCCAGTCAACACACCTATCGGAAATATACCGCCGAGGTATCCTCATGCCCACAGAAAACCGATCCAGCAACACCGAGATGGTCAGCGACAGCGAAATGACGGAGTGCCAGTTCCACAACAACTGCGGCGGCTGGTGCGAGACACGCCGTGAGCTGGAACACAACCTGTGCGAACACTGCCTTGAATCGCATGACGAAGAAATGTCCGATCCAGCGCAAGCCCTGCAGCCTAAGGCCGAGCCGGCGACACCATATGGCTGGCACGTTGAATGGGCTGATTCAGGCGACCACTACCTATTCACGAAGGTCGAGAAGCGTATTGAAGCCTTGCGACTTGATTCGGACGTCAAAGTCGTCCAGCTCTACACCCACGCCGATCCTGGCGAGGTTGAGCGGCTGCGCGCGGAGAACGAGAAGCTGCGTGAAGGCATCAGCAAGCACTGGAAAGTCGTCTGCGATCAGAGGGCAGAACTAGAAGCCCTGCGCGCCAAGCTGACCGAGCGGCATGTGCTACTGCGTGAGATAGCCGACCATTGCAACGGGTGCGTCATGCCTACTGAACAGTTGCTACGCGAATGGGGATCGAGCATAGACGCCGCCCTATCCGCCAGCGCAGGGCCGAGCGCTCCTACCTGGTCGTGCCGGCCCTGCAAGATTGAACAACCGACTGATCGACCATGCGATGCTTGCAGCGACGCGACTGAGCTGAAAATCTAGCAATCCTGACTGGAGCACATTTGTACTCCACCCAACTGTAACCCCTCGCCCCTCTATTTCGAGCAGGCCGCAATCTTGTCCGTTGCAGCCAGGCCTTCAGTGGCAATCCGGCGGGCACGCCCTACCCCCCAGGCCAATGCCCTGGTCATCGATTCGCCGGGCCTGGAGTCGAAAGCTTCCTCGTGGATCGCAGCGCCAGAGGCCGCATAGACGCCGATGAACATCTGCGTGTTGCCCGTTCGCGACAGTCGCACCTGGACATCTATAAACGTTCCGTCATCGAGTGTTTCGTCATGAGTCCTATGGTGAAGCGTCGGGTCAGCCCAGGACCAAAAAACATCACCGCGAATTCGCATGCCGTACTCCTACGACTCTCGTTTTTTCATGGGGGTGTAATAGTCACCATAGCGAAGGCGAAACGCAAATCAAATAAAGCAAGGTGTTTCGTGGGCCGTATCGGACACGCGGCTCTAGGCGCTGTCCTCTGAATCTTCAATCGTGGATGCAAATATCATCCAATCTTCGAACGCTTTGCGATGCTGGCTGCACATGTAACCCCATTCAGCACCGACAATATGGCCGTAGGCCACCTGATTCATCGCTGTGGCAGTCTGCGTGTCAAGTTTGCGAAGCAGCTCGTAAGCGCGGAACTGCTTTTCTCTATTTACTTTAACCACTGTCGCCACCCAACAGATTGGGCAGCCAACTGATGCCCTTTCTCGGTGGACCGCGGCAGGCCAGCATAAGTCAATAAATTCCAGTCAACCTATTAACAGGCCGCCAAACGGGGGCCAAGGAATCGTCATGCCCGAGAAAAGTGGAATCACCCTTAACCGCGCGGCGCTGGATGTCGTGCTCAAGCGTCAGCGGCAGGTGAGCGACAAAGGCTATTCGCTCTATCGCGATGACGGCTACACCAAAGGCGAACTGGCCAGGGCAGCAAGCGTCTACGCCCGTCTCTCTGGGCAGCCCGGGACCATGAGTACCGATTGGCCATGGCCGCCGGAGACATTCAAGCCAAGCGCAGATCGTCGACGCGACCTGGTGAAGGCTGGTGCGCTGATCCTCGCGGAGATTGAACGCCTCGACCGCCAAGGCCTGATCAAGCCGGCAGTGGTGCGCCGTGACGAATACGGCATGTTTCAGCACCCGGACCTGCCCGACTTCGACGAGGGCGACGTCGAGAAAAGCAAGGACTGGGTCACCCAGCAGGGGCTTGAGGTAGTACGCGTCGAACTCGAAACCGACGCTCCGGAAGATATGGCAGAACGCTACTTCGAGTCCGGCGACCCCGATTGCAGCTACTGGGACCCCAGCAAGCCAGAGGGTGATGGCTGGTTCTGCCTGGCCATCTACGACACCGACAACGGGCCATCATGCTGGTGGGGCCGTCGAGTGGTGACACCATGACCCGCCTCGCCCTCTGCCTGCTGCCGCTTTTCGGGCTCGTGGCGAGCTCGGCATGGCTTGCATATGAGATGCGCCAGCTCGGCCGATTGCACGCGCAGATGAACTGCCAGCACGCCGGCAACGAGCGCCAGCTCTCCCCGCACGAAACCCAACCCGAACCTACACCCGCTCTGGCGCCTGGGCGCTGGATTGATGAGAGGTATCAGCTGTGACAGAAGACGACATCATTAAGCTGTCGGCCAAAGCCATGGGCTTCGAGCTCGAGTACCGGCGCGGCAGTGACGCCTTCTACTACGACGATCCCGATACAGGCCGGGAGGTTTGGCTCCCGATGCAGGATGACCGGCAGACGATGCTCATCATCGCAAAGCTCAAGATGGACATCTGCTGCTTGCACCACCTCGCTCGGGCCACAGCTCATGTGCCGTATGTCGGCTTCAAGCAAAGTGAGGTGTCGCATGCAGACGAACCCGGTGCCCGGATGAATGCGCTGCGCTTAGCAGTTGCAACAGTGGCTGCCAAGTATGGCCAGGGCATGCTCGTTGGCGGCACAGATGAGCGAGTTCTGGGGCACTTGATCGGCATCGAGGGATCAACGGCCCACGCCATGCGCGGCGCCATCCGCGAATCTCGGGAAGAGATTAGCAAGGCATGCCAGCGCCTTAAGCGAAAGGGTTTGGTGACCAACAAGGGTCCTTTCTGGCAGGCGGTGCAGTCATGACCGACCTGATCGAAGTCAGGGTATCAAACCTAATCGGTGCGCCGCTGGACTGGGCTGTAGCTAAGGCCGAAGCGGTACCGGTCTTCATCGACCACCAAGGATGGGTGCGAAAGCTGCCGGATGACACCAGCGCCTGGCGCCCAAGCTGGAACTGGAGCCAGGGCGGCCCCCTGTTCGACAAGCACCTGGGTAGCGCCCATCACAACCCGCACCTGGAGGACAGCAGTTGCCGCTACAGCGCCGGTCCGGCCGGCACAGGCATCTGGCTGTACGGGCCTACCGCATTGGTCGCCTTCTGCCGAACCCTCGTCCTCACCAAGCTCGGCGATACCGTCCAGGTGCCCAAGGAGCTGATGCCATGACCGAACAAAGCACAAAGGAATTCTACTCTGTCGATCAAGCCTCTCAGCATGCTGCTGAATGGTGCAAACGCAATCCCGCATGGCGCCGGATCTGCGATATCCCGGATATCTCCGTGTTCGAAAAAAACTACGATGAGATTCCAAAGCGCGAGCGCGCCTACTGGGAAAAGAACGGCGGCGAAGAATGCTGGCGTGAATTCGGCGCCGGAGGAACCAAGGTGCCTACCGGATTCATCTCTGGAAAGGGCGAGTTCTTCGACCACGTCCTGAAAGTGCCACTCCATCACAACATGATGATGGTGTACCGCGTCGGCAAGAGGTGGAAGCCATGATCGCCCTCGCCTACATGGCCTACCTGATCTACAGGGGGCCGCGATGACCTGCATCCGCATCGAGCACGGCTTTGTCTGCCGCTCGCCATTCTTCCGCCTACCACTGGCCGACGGCACCAGGGTATTCATGAGCTGGCACAACTACCTCGGGCCGATGTTCTTCCGCGACCGCAATGAGCGGCGCGAGATCGAAGACTGGTACGAAAACCCGCTGATCTGCGACGCCCTCGACTGGTTCTGTAAGCGCGGCAATCGCGCCTAACCCCTCCCCCTACTACTCAAGCCCGCCGACACACCGCCAAGAAGTGCGTCGCAGCCAGCAACACCCCCGGTATAGCCAAGCCAAGGCCGCTGTATATGAATGCAGGCTGTTTTGACAGCAGACCGCCCATTACAAACCCGATACCAGTGGGTATCAGTGTGACCGCTACGTAGCCGAACGGCTTCCTGGTTTCCTTGCCCATATCACCTCTCCTTTAGAGCTCCAATTTAATCACATGAGCCCGCCGACATGCGCGGGCGAGGATGACCTATGTCCGCAACAGAACGCTTCCACCACACCGCGAACGACTGCCTGGAGCGCCTGGCCGCCGATCTCTGGCCCGATGCCAAGTTAGCCCTGGTGATCTACACCGCCGGCAAACCGGAGCTCGACATTGTCCTCAAGGACAGCGGCCTGAACGTCGACGAGGTCGTGAGCACTCTTCGCCGTCGCGGCGGCCTGAGCCTAGATGGCGAGAACATCTACAAGCGCCTGCTCTGTGACGCAATCCTCGGAGCCATGGCTTTCGGCAAGCAGAACAGCAACCCTCCGCCTGCTGGGCATTGGGGTCAGGAGTTCTGGGACATCGGCCGAGCCGAGGGCGCCCTGCAGGAAGAGCTGGTGCACGCGCTGCGCCTAGTTCGCAAAGAGCTGGATTCCTGCCAGCGAGTGATTCACTACGCCGGCGGCTTCGACCCGGCCTACGTCAGCGGCGCCCAGGCAGCCATCAGCATCGCTGATGGGGCGCTAGCGAATATCCCCGCCTGACTACCAACCTGCCGCCACCGGCGGCGTGGAGACCATCCCATGGATATCGAGAGCACCAGTGACGTAGACAAGGTCACTGAGCAGCGAATGGCCGAACTCATCGGCTGCACTAAACGCTCCCTAGAACACCGACGCCTGGATGGGAAGATTCCCGCGGGCGTCTGGATGAAGCACGGCGGCCGGATCATTTACAGCAAAAAGAGGTATGACGAATGGCTGGAAAGCCAATGGGTTTACCCCGTGGGGTCGAAATCTTCCGCAACTCCCTCCGCATTCGTTTCACATGGGACGGTATCCGTCGATGCGAAACGCTCCCCTATCCCCCGACACAAAAAGGGATCAAGGCTGCATCCA
>Ga0213826_1001174_pt1 | contig 11583 bp, 8 predicted proteins | sample MC6MC0899MG_FD_180668 | JGI IMG/M metagenome (GOLD analysis project Ga0213826, IMG submission 180668) | Enriched soil aggregate microbial communities from Iowa State University, Ames, United States - MC6-MC0899-MG | ecosystem: Environmental > Terrestrial > Soil > Unclassified | place: USA: Iowa...
TGGGCAGCGCCTCGCTCAAGCCGTATACGCGCGAGATCCTGCGCGAGCTGTCGCAGTTCATCAACCACGTGCCGAACCGGATCAGCATCACCGGCCATACCGACATCACCGCCTACAACGCGGCCCATGGCTATAGCAACTGGGAGCTCAGCGCCGACCGCGCCAACGCCGCCCGACGGGCCCTGCTGGATGGCGGCATGACCGAAGACAAGGTGACCCGTGTGGTCGGCCTGTCCTCCTCGGTGCTGTTCGACCGCACCCAGCCGGACAACCCGATCAACCGCCGGATCAGCATCGTGGTGATGACCAAGGCGGCCGAAGCGGCGGCCCTGGCCGGTGCCGGGCAGGAAGTGGCGCTGTCGCCCACCGCTGCCGACGCCGATATCCAGGCGACGCTTGCGCCGGCTGTCGCGCCTTAAGGGGCGCGGCGGCGGCGGCGGCAGAGGGAATTCAGGGAATCCGTGGAGCCGGCCAGCGGCCGGGGATATGCGCCCTTCACGGAATGCGTGGAGCCGGCCAGCGGCCGGGGATATGCGCGCTTCACGGAATGCGTGGAGCCGGCCAGCGGCCGGCACTACAATGGGTCTTCCCTTTTGTAGATAGACCGCACCCATGTCCAAGCAGTCCAAGGCCAAGCGCGACAAGCGCAAGAAGCAGCAGCCCAAGCGTCCGATCAACCGCCTCAACGCCCAGCAGCCGGTGCAGAACCATGCCGTGCTGACCAACGAAGAAGGTCAGGTCGTCGCTGCGATCGGCCTGCAGGGCACCGAATGGCTGCTGGCCATTGGCGGCCAGACCATGGGCAACGCCGACAACCCGGTCCCGATGCTGGCCATGCTCAAGCACCTGTCCAACGTCCAGGAGAAGGAAGGCCGCAAGGTCAACCTGGAATACTCGAGCCAGCTGCAGCAGCTGATCGACGACCTGGCCGCCGACGAAGGCAAGACCGCCGACGAGTACCTGACCCAGTTGGTCTCCGAGTTTGAAGGCGTGGAAGGCGTGGAAGGCGTGGAAGGCGAAGAAGGCGAAGACGCCGAAACCGCTGAAACCGCTGCCGACGCCAGCGAAGACGCCCCGGTGGCAGACGAGGCCGGCACCGATGCCGCCGCCGACGCCACCCCGGCCGCCAGCGACGACAAGCCGCAGGCCTGAGCCACGGCGATCCGGTGACGGTCTATATCGACGATGCGGTACATCCCTGGCGCGGCGAGCGCTGGGCGCATCTGATGGCCGATACCCTGCCCGAGCTGCACGCCATGGCGGCGCAGCTCGGGATTCCGCGGCGGGCGTTCCAGAACCGCCGCAGCGGCGCACACTACGACGTGCCCGCCCCGTTGCGCCTGCAGGCAATCGCCTTGGGCGCACGGGCCATCTCACGGCATACGGACCGTGCGCTGGTCAAAGCCGTGATCTCGAACGCGCGTGAGCAGTACCTGCCATAGGTAGGTGCCGACCGTTGGTCGGCACACGCAGCCCGCAATCGCGCCCTCAGAACGGATCGCTGCCCGGCCGCACTTCCACGCCCAGCAGCGAGCACAGCGCCAGCATCGCATCGTCATCGCGGTTCAGCGCCACCCACCCGGCCAGCGTGTCATTGCCGGTATCCACGCTCCACAGCGCGTAGTTGTGCTCGCGCAGGCGGTCATGGGCGGTGGCCATCAGCATCGGGGCATCCACCTCGGCGGCGAAATCCTCATCGTCCAGGTCGCCGCCCCAGTCGATCTGCAGATTCCAGCGCGCGGACAGCTCGTTCACCGCCGACATCAATGCATCGGCATCGCTGCGCTCCACCTCGAACCCGGACTGCCAAGCGATCGCCGCCATCATCGGCGGCAGCCAGTCGGCATCCTCATCGATGCCTTCGCCGCTCTCCAGCAGCGCCTCGCGCCAGCGGTTGAACTGCTGCAGGGCCAGTTCTTCATCGCCCGGGTTGATCAGCACGAACAGATTCCAGATCCGCGCCTCGAAATCGTCCTCGTCGAAATCGCGTTCCTCTTCTTCGAAGTCGAAATAATCGCTGTTGTCGGGCATGGCCGGTATTCCTGGAGACAGGGGCGCATTCTGCCGTGCAAGGGCGTTGGCAGGAAGCGAAATTCGGCGCAGGGCCCGCTGCGGTTTATCCTGTACGGCAGAAGGCGGCCTTGGTGGTCGTCAGCATCCTGTGACCATGAGCGATACCCCTCCCGATCACCTGGCGATCAACCCGACCAGCCCCTTCCACGATGCTGCTGCGCTGGAGCGCGGCGTGGGCATCCGTTTCAACGATGTCGAGCGCGACAACGTTGAAGAGTATTCGGTCAGCGAAGGCTGGATCCGCGTGCAGGCCGGCAAGGCCCGCGACCGCCGCGGCAACCCGATGACGATCAAGATCAAGGGCACCGTGGTGGCCTATTTCCTGGATCAGAAGCCGGACGCCTGATCCACGTGCGCCGGCGACGCCTGATCCACGTGTGCCGGCGACGCCTGATCCACGTGTGCCGGCGACGCCTGATCCACGTGTGCCGGGGTAGAGCCACCCCATGGGTGGCTGCCCTTCGTCCCCGACGCGTGGGTTTCAATGGGTCCGCGCAGCCACCCATGGGGTGGCTCTACCCGTGACACGGTGCGACCTCAATCGCGTTGCCGCGTCTCCAGCAGATCCAGATTGCGGATCAGCCGGCGCGAGATCTCGTCGGAGATCTTGCCACGCCGGGTCAGGCGGAACAGTTCTTCGCGCTCGGCGGTGAGCCCGGCGGTGCGCAGTTGGCGGTAGCCCTGCTCCATCCGCTTCACCTTGTCCGGATCGGCATCCGGCCCGGCGTCCTTCTCCAGGTTGCGCTGGTACAGCAGGCTCACCCGTGAGGCGGCGTCGTTGTAGAGCTGCACGTTCTCGGTGGTCTGGTTCTGCACCAGCTGCTGGCGCGTGCGCTCCACGCCGGCCAGCGCGGCCTTGGCGGCCAGCTTGCGGGCAAGATCCTCTTCCTTGCGTTCGCCCGAATCGGCCGGCAGTTCCAGCCCTTTGAGCAGGCGGGGCAGCGCGATGCTGGCACCGACCAGCGAGATCAGGATCACCGCCGCGGCCAGGAAGATCACCAGATCGCGCGCCGGGAAGGCGCTGCCATCGGGCAGGAACAGCGGCAGCGTCAGCACGCCGGCCAGGGTGATCGCCCCGCGCACGCCAGCCACCGAGGTCGCCACCACGATCCGCCAGGACGTGCCCTGCCGGGCCTCGCCACGATGGCGCGCGCGCAGCAGGCTCCAGCGCAGCGACAGCCATACCCAGGCCAGGCGCAGCAGCACCAGCGCCAGATTGATCACCACCACATAGACCAGCAGCCACCACGCGCTGTGGTGCCCGCTCTCGCTGACCGTCTTGATCGCGCGCTCCACGATGCCGGGCAGCTGCTCGCCGAGCAGCACGAACATGATGCCGTTGAAGCTGAACTGCAGCATGTTCCACACGGCAGTGCGCTGCACGCGCATGCTGCCCGACACGCGGCCACTCAGTTCCACATAGCTCATCGTGATGCCCGCGGCGACCGCCGAGAGGATGCCCGAGGCGTTGAACTCTTCGGCCAGCAGGTAGGCCGCGAAGGGAATCAACAGGTTGACCAGCAGCGCCGCGCCCGGCTCCTCGCCGAAGCGCCGCCACAGCCAGCGCTGGAAGGTGGACACGCCCAGCGTCACCGCGACACCGATCGCCAGCCCGGCCACCGCCACCCACAGGAACGTCAGCGAGGCCGTCGCCAGCGAGAACGAACCGGTCATCACCGCCGCCACCGCAAAGCGGAAGCAGACCAGGCCAGAGGCATCGTTGAGCAGCGACTCGCCTTCCAGGATGTGCATCAGCCGCTTGGGGATCGGCGCGCGCGAGGCGATCGAACTGACCGCCACCGGGTCGGTCGGCGAGATGATCGCGGCCAGGGCGAACGCCACCGCCAGCGGCATCACCGGGATCATCCAGTGGATCAGGAACCCGGCCCCGATGACGGTGAACACCACCAGCCCGAAGGCCAGTTCCAGGATCACGCCTTTATCGCGGAACAGGCCCTGCTTGGGGATGCGCCAGCCATCCAGGAACAGCAGCGGCGGCAGGAACAGCAGGAAGAACATCTCCGGCTCCAGCGCGTGGCCGCGGTTGAACACCCCCGCAATGACCGCGCCCAGCCCGATCTGCACCAGCGGCAGCGGCAGCGACAACGGCAATACGCGGACCAGGTAGCCGCTGGCGACCACCGCCACCAGCATCGCCAGGACGACTTCAATGGTATGCATGCATTTTCCAGTAAGCAGCGCGGGGGAGGCTGCAGGCAGCCGGCGCCGGAAACAGGAAAAAACGTACCACACGTGCGCCGCCGCGCGAATGCGCGGGGCGCGCCAGGCTCAGTTCGCGGACAGCACGGCGCTCATGCGGCGCGCTGCTCTACGTCGGCACCGTCGAAGCGATAGATGTCCATCGCCAGGAAGCCGGCATCGATCCCGGCATCGATGCGCTGCGCACCGAGCGCCTCGCCACCGGCCGCACCCATCGCGACGTGAAGCGGCTGCAGATGCTCGTCGCTGGGGTGCGCCTGCACGGCGTACGGGGCCTGCCGGCGGTAGTCCAGCAAGGCGGCACTGTCATCGGCCTGCAGGCGCTGCTCCACCCACTCGATGAAGGGCCGCACATACGGCGCTTCCTTGCCGTCCTGGTAGCTGCGCCAATCGTGCAGGTTGTGGGTGATGCTGCCCGAGCCGATCACCAGCACGCCCTGCTCGCGCAGCGGCGCCAGCGCGCGACCCAGCGCAAACTGATGGGCCGGCCCAAGCAACGGCTGGATCGCCAGCGGCACGACCGGGATCTCCGCCTGCGGGTACAGAAAACGCAGCGGCACCCAGGCACCGTGGTCGAGACCGCGCTGCGGGTCGATCGCGGTCGGCAGGCCGGCCGCGGTCAGCCGCTGTGCGATCTCCTGCGCCAGCGCGGGGTCGCCCGGTGCCGGGTACTGCAGATCGAACAGCGCCTGCGGAAAACCGCCGAAATCATGGATGGTCGGTGGCTGGGCATGCCCGCCGACCACGGGTTGATGGGTCAGCCAGTGCGCCGAGGCCATGACGATCGCGCGCGGTCGCGGCAGGCGCGCGGCCAGGGCCGCCAGGCGCTCACCGACCAGACCGGGGTTGAGCGCGGTCATCGGCGAGCCATGGGAGATGTACAGGGAGGGCAATCGGGACATCACGGACTCCAGTAGCGCTACGACGGCCCTGAGCTTATTGCGCGCCGCCTTGCCAATAAATACGATGCATCGACGCTGTTTATTTCTGAAAGAGAAACAATGGACACTCTGGATGCCATGCGTGTATTTGTCGCCGTGGTCGAGCGCAACGGCTTCAGTGCCGCCGCCCAGGCCCTGGACCTGTCCACCGCCGGGGTGACCCGGCAGATCGCGGCGCTGGAAAAGCGCCTCTCGACCCGGCTGCTCAACCGTACGACCCGCCGCGTGAGCCCGACCAGCACGGGCGCGGCCTATTACGCCGAGTGCGTGCGGCTGCTGGCCGAGTTCGATGCGCTGGAGGCCGGCATCAGCGCGCAGGCCCTGGAGCCCTCCGGGCGGCTGCGCATCAACGCGCCGGTCAGCTATGGCATCGCCCGGCTGGGCCCACTGCTGGCCGGCTATCGCGCGCGCTACCCGCAGGTGGAACTGGACCTGTCGCTGTCCGACCGCCTGGTGGACATGGTCGAAGAAGGCTACGACGTGGCGATCCGCATCACCCGCCAGCCCGGCCCGGCACTGATCGCGCGCAAGCTGGCGGACGCGCAGATCAGCCTGTGCGCGGCGCCGGCGTATCTGGATGCGCATGGCCGGCCGCAGCAACCCGAAGATCTCTCCGCGCACGAATGCCTGCAGTACAGCTACTGGGGCGGCGGGGATGCGTGGCAGCTGCAGGGGCCACGCGGGGAGGTCTCCGTGCCGGTACGTGGCGGTGTGCGTGCCAACAATGGCGACGTGCTGCGCGAAGCGGCCATCGCCGGCATGGGCATCATCGTGCAACCGGACTTCCTGGTGGCCGAGGCGATCGCCGAGGGTCGACTGGAACGGGTACTGCCCGCGTGGGCGGTGCCGGGCATCGGCATCCATGCGGTGTACACCAGCCGCAGCCATCTGGCGCCGAAGGTGCGCAGCTTCATCGACTACCTGGTGGAAGCGCTGGGCGGATGACGCGTGGCGGCGGCCGGGCAGCGCCCGGCGAACTACGCCTCCACCGCATCCAACTGCGCGATCACCCTGGCCAGCGGCATCGGTCGGCCCAGCAGATAGCCCTGCACCTGGTCACAGCCGTGCGCGGCCAACCACTGATGCTGCCCGGGGGTCTCCACGCCTTCGGCGATGATGGTCAGGCCCATGCTGTGCCCCAGTGACAGCAGTGCACGGCAGATGGAGGCATTGCGTGGATTGGTTTCCACGTCCGCCACGAAGCTGCGGTCGATCTTGAGGATGTCCAGCGGCAGATGCTGCAGGTAGGACATGTTCGAATAGCCGGTACCGAAGTCGTCCAGCGAGATGCAGATGCCCTGCTCATGCAGGCGCTGCATGGTCTGCTTGGCCTGGCCGGGCTTGCGCATCAGGCTGCTCTCGGTCAGCTCGACCTGCAGCGCACCGCGGGCCAGCCCGAACTCCTGGCTGGCACGGGTGAACTCGGCCACCAGGTCGCTGTTGAAGAATTGCACCGCCGAGACATTCACCGCGATCGGCAGGTCCCAGCCGGCATCGACCAGCTGCCGCTGTGCCTGCGCGGCGGCGCGGATCACCCAGCGGCCCAGCGCCAGGATCAGGCCGGTGTCTTCGCACAGCTGGATGAACTCACCCGGTGGAATGAAACTGCCGTCGGCCTGCGGCCAGCGCAGCAGGGCTTCCAGCGCGGCCGGGCTGCTGTCGCCTGCGTGGCAGATCGGCTGGTAGTACAGCTCGAACTCGGTATCGATCGCGCTGTGGATGCGCCCAGCCAGGCGCAGGCGTTCGGACAAGCGCGAACTCACGGTGGTGTCATACCAGGCGATCACGTTGCCTTCGTCGCGCGCCGCATGCGCGGCCTGCGCGGCCATGCCGATCACCTGCTCGGCGGTGCTGGTGTCGGCGTCGGCCTTGACCGCCACGCCAATGCGCGGCTCGAACTGGTGCAGCCAATCCTGCCCGCGCACCGGCTCGGAGACGGTCTGCACCAGGGTGTCCAGCGCGGTCTGGCGCTGATGGTCGTCGCGGATGGCGAAAATGAAATCCTCGGCCGGCTGGAAGGCCAGCAGCCCATAGCGCACGCCGAGCCCGCCCAGGCGCTTGGCCATCGCCTGCAGCACCACGTCGCCGACCTCCCGGCCGAGCGTATCGGCGACCAGCTGCAGGCCACGGAACTGCACGTAGGCAATGGTGTACGCCCCGCCCTCCTCGTCCAGCTGCGCGGCCAGCGCACGCGTATTGAGCAGGCCGGTCGCCGGGTTGTGGGTGGCGTGATACGCCAGGTCGCGCTCGTAGGCCAGCCGCTCGCTGACGTCCTCGGCCAGCACCAGGCAGGCCTGGCGCCCATCGAAATCCAGCCGGGCCAGATGCGCACGGACCTCGAACACGGTGCCGTCCTTGCGCTGGTGCAGGCGCACCTGCGCATCCTGCACGTCGCCGATGCGGGCCTGGGCGATCGCCCCGCGGATCTCCTCCCAGCCTTCGCGCGGGCGGATATCCAGGATGCTCATCGCCAGGAATTCATCGCGGCTGTAGCCGTACTGGCGCACCGCCGCTTCGTTGACTTCCAGGAAGCGCAGCGTGTCCGGATCGAACACCCAGAACGGCGCCGGGTTGCGGTCGAACAGCAGCCGGAACTGCCGTTCGGCCTGCTGCACCCGGGCCAGCGCATCCACCCGCTCGCTGACATCGGTCAATGCCCCGATCATGCGGCGCTCGCGGTCCACCACCGCCACCCGCTGGCCACGCGCGGACACCCAGCGGATCGCGCCCCCGGGCAACACCAGGCGGAACATTTCATCGAGCACGCCGCTGCCGGCAAATGCGGCGTCGAAGGCCTGCTGCATGCGTACGGTGTCTTCGTGGTGCACGCGCGCGAAGAAGTCGGCGACCGGCAGGCTCTCGATGTCGATGCCGAAAATCTCACGCGCCAGCGGTGACCAGCGCAACAGGCAGGCATCCTCATCCACGTACCAAGTGCAGACCTTGCCAACCTGGTGCGCCATGCGCAGTTCGGCATGGCCGGTGCGCAGCTCCTCGCTCAGCGTGTCCTGATCGCGGGTGGCACGGCGCAGGCTCACATACACCGCGCCGAACAGCGCCCAGTACAGCAGATAGACGCCGATCGAGGCCTGCACATACGGCCACCACGCTGCCAGCACATCGCGCCGGCCCAGCCCGGCGTAGACCGCCAGCGGGTACTGCGCCAGCGTGCTGAGGCTGGAAATCCGTTCTATGCCATCGACCGCGCTGATCTCGGTCCCCAGCGGCGTCAACGCGTCTCGGCGCAGCAGCTCGCGCTTGGCCAGGCCGAAACGACGCCCCACCACCCCGGCCGGGTCCGGACTGCGCGCCAACACATAGCCATGCGGGTCGGTGATGGAGATCACCCCGGCATCGCCGGTGTCCATGCCGCCGATGATCGACTGCAGTTCGGCCGTGCGCAGCCGTGCCAGCAGCCAGCGGTCGCCGCCCATGGGCAGCGCCAGCGGCAGGATCCACTGCGCGGCATCCAGCGCTTGGGGTGGGCCAAGGAACACCTGGCTGCCCTGCCCGCGGTTGTCATCCACCGCCCACAGCGGCAGCTGCAGGTCGCCGCTGCCACTGGTCAGGGCGCGCCCGTACTGGTCCACCACCACGATGCTGTGCAGTTCGGCATGCCGCTGCAGCGCGCCGGTGATGCTGGCGTCGAGCAGATCAGGGGCTTGCGCCGGCACGCGCTGGAACAGCAGCGCACCATCCCGGGAAATGCCCTGCATCACCCGCTCCAGATTGCGCAGCTCCAGCCGCAGCAGGCGCTGGGCACCGGTCGCCAGCGCCGAGCTCTGGCGCTGCGCGGCTTCCTGTCGGCGCTGGCCATCATTGACCAGCGTGGCCACCAGCCCGGCAGCCAGCAGCGCACCCAGGCAAACCCCCAGCCATACGAAGGTCCGCAGTGGCCGCGCCAGGGCACGGTTCAACGCGGGCATCGCAACCCTTTTCCCGAACGACAGGCTGACTTCATCTGTAAACGCTTCCTGGTTTCCCCAAACCTGAGCGGCCGCTGCCCGGGATTCTTGACGCCTTGATCGTCACGCGGGCGCCGACGGGGCGCGCGCGGAATCCGTGCCGCGCCAGCATGCACGAGCACGCGCAGGACGGGAAGCACCGCAGCGGTGCGTTCACCTCGGTGAATCCGGGGACGGGCAGATCCGGTACCCGATGCCGCCGAAGCCGGCATAACCGTGCGCCCGGGACAGGATTAGACTTGGATGTTTCCGTTGCAGAGAAGCTCAATGTCCAAGCTGCGCCGCCCCACCCTGATGCTCGCCATTGCCGCCAGCCTGTCGCTGAGCCTGGCCGCCTGTGACCGCCAGGCGACTGCGCCGGCCGCGGCCGCGCCCGAAGCCGCTCCGGCCGAACCGGCCGCGCCCAAGCCGCAGCTTGGCAGTTTCGGCTTCGACGCCGCCGGCATGGACCGCAGCATCGCCGCCGGCGATGACTTCTTCGGCTTCGCCAACGGCACCTGGGTCAAGAACACCGAGATCCCGGCCGACCGTTCCAGCTACGGCAGCTTCAACGTCATTTCCGAAAAGACCCTGGCCGACACCCGCGCGATCCTCGAAGGCGCTGCGGCCGATACCAAGGCCGAGGGCGAGACCAGGTTGATCGGCGATTACTACGCCGCCTTCATGGACGAGACCGGCATCGAGTCACGCGGTGCCGCCCCGGTCAAACCAGCGCTGGACGCCATCGCCGGGATCAGCGACAAGGCCGCGCTGGCCACCGCGCTGGGCGGCACCCTGCGCGCCGATGTGGACCTGCTCAACGCCACCAACTTCTACACCGACCGCCTGTTCGGTGTGTGGGTCTCGGTGGATCTGCTGCAGCCGGACCGCACCGCGCCGTACCTGGTGCAGGGCGGCCTGGGCCTGCCGGACCGCGACTTCTACCTGCAGGGCGGCCGCATGGCCGAGATCCGCAAGCAGTACCAGGCGTATATCGCCCAGGTGCTGCAGCTGGCCGGCGTCGCCGATCCGGCGGCCAAGGCCCAGCGCATCCTCGCGCTGGAGACCAAGATCGCCCAGGCCCACGCCACCCAGGAAGACACCAACGACGTCGCCAAGGGCGCCAATGCCTGGAAGCAGGCCGACCTGAGCGCCAAGGCGCCGGGCATGGACTGGAGCGCTTTCCTGGCCTCGGCCGGCCTGGACGCCCAGCAGGACTTCATCGTGTGGCAGCCCAAGGCCGTGGCCGGCATTTCGCGCCTGGTCGCGACCGAGCCGCTGGAGGTCTGGAAGGACTACCTGGCCTTCCATGCACTGGACCGCGCCGCCCCGTACCTGCCCAAGTCGTTCGCCGATGCGCGCTTCGCCTTCCACGGCACCACGCTCAACGGCACCCCGCAGCAGAGCGAGCGCTGGAAGCGTGCGGTGGATGACAGCAACCATGCGGTCGGCGAAGCGATCGGCAAGCTGTACGTCGAGCGTCATTTCGACCCGGCCACCAAGGCCCGTGCGGACGAGATGGCCAAGAACATCATTGCCGCGTTCGCCAAGCGCATCGATGCGCTGGAATGGATGTCGCCGCAGACCAAGGCGCGTGCCAAAGCCAAGGTCGATGGCCTGACCGTGGGTATGGGCTACCCGGACACATGGCGCGATTACACGGGCCTGGAGATCAAGCGCGATGACGCGCTGGGCAATGCCGAGCGTGCCGAGCTGTTCGAGTACCGCCGCAACATCGCCAAGCTGGGCAAGCCGGTGGACCACAGCGAGTGGGCGATGCTGCCGCAGACCATCAATGCGATGAACGTGCCGCTGGAAAACCGTCTGGTGTTCCCGGCTGCGATCCTGCAGCCGCCGTTCTTCGATGGTGCGGCCGATGATGCGGTGAACTACGGTGCGATCGGTGCGGTGATCGGCCATGAGATCAGCCACGGCTTCGACAACGCCGGTGCGCTGTTCGATGAGACGGGCAAGCTGCAGAACTGGTGGACGGCGGAAGATCTGAAGAAGTTCAACGCGGCCGGTGATGCGCTGGCGGCGCAGTTCAGCAGCTACAGTCCGTTCCCGGGGGTGTCGGTGAATGGTCGTTTGACGCTGGGCGAGAACATTGCGGACGTGGCGGGTCTGTCGACGGCCTACGATGCGTATCAGTTGTCGTTGCAGGGCAAGCCGGGCCAGACGCTGGAGGGCTTCACGCCGGATCAGCGGTTCTTCCTGGGCTTTGCGCAGGCGTGGCGCAGCAAGGCGCGTGAGCAGGCGCTGCGCAATTCGCTGTTGACGAACGTGCATGCGCCGGGCCAGTTCCGTGCGTTGACGGTGCGCAATCTGGATGCGTGGTATCCGGCCTTCGAGGTGAAGGAAGGCCAGAAGCTGTATCTGGCGCCGGAGAAGCGGGTCAAGGTGTG
>Ga0213826_1001175_pt1 | contig 11578 bp, 10 predicted proteins | sample MC6MC0899MG_FD_180668 | JGI IMG/M metagenome (GOLD analysis project Ga0213826, IMG submission 180668) | Enriched soil aggregate microbial communities from Iowa State University, Ames, United States - MC6-MC0899-MG | ecosystem: Environmental > Terrestrial > Soil > Unclassified | place: USA: Iowa...
CTTCGCGCAAGACATTTTTCATATCAAGCACATGGTATGTAGGCTCCACATTTTCCGTATCCAATTCATTTAACTGTTCTGCAAACGTAATAATTGCATCGAGCTGTTTGGTGAACTTCTCCGCTTCTTCTTCTGTGATCGCCAAGCGTGCCAGATTGGCAACATGTTTCACCTGATCCTCTGAAATTCGTGACATTTTTTGACCCCCAATCCCATTGTTATTTTACTATTGATAATATCAAACTTTTCCGCTTTACCGCAATGATTCCTTCTTCAGTATTAACAAATAACAAGAGTTTTAGATTGTGGACGACTTCAAATAATATACATAATTTTAATACCTTTGATACCTGACAGGTTATGATACCTTCCCTTATAATGGTCAAAGAAGAATTGATTTAGGAGAGTTTATTCATGAAAAAACGAAGACGGAAGAAATTCAAAACCTTTTTCGTGCTGTTTATACTATTTTGCGGATTGGCGATGTTTCAAAATTATTTTCAAAAACAAAATTCGCCACTTCAAATAGTAGAAAACGATCCATTTGCGGATGTTAAAAAATATAGCCAACAAATACACGATGAATTAGCAAAATATCATCTTGAAGAACACACCCCAGTCCTAGTAGCCCTGATGCAGCAGGAAAGCCGCGGTAAAGGAGGCGATCCGATGCAATCCTCTGAATCGGCCGGTTTAGCAAGAAACACAATCACAGACCCAATGCAAAGTATCGAGGTCGGGGTAAGGCATTTCCAGCGAGTACTAACCTATGGGAATCAGAAGAAAGTGGATTTCTCAACGATTATCCAGGCTTACAACATGGGAAGCGGTTATATCGATTTTGTGGCACAGCGCGGCGGCAGACATAATGAAGAACTGGCGAAAGAATTTTCTCTTCTAAAGGTAAAAGAAAAGCCGAACCTCTATACATGTGGCGGCAACAAAAATAATTTTCGATATCCCTACTGCTATGGTGATTTTACCTACAGCACAAAGGTAGCAAAAAACATTCAACTATTAGCGGATAGTGTTCAAGTGAATAGCAGCGAAAAGACACCTAGTGGATCCTTTTAAAGGTTCAATGGGTGTTTCATGTTTAAAATTTGCACTAAATGAAGGTTTGGCGTTATTCCTACATTTACTCAATTAAATGTGATGATTTCTCTTCTGATATCATAGTCGAAGCGGAAAAATCCCACTGGATGGTTCCTCCTAAAATTGCAGTTTGTTTATGGGTTTCTTTTTCGAATCAATGAAAAGAAAAGCGAGCTTGAAAGGTATGTAGCCTAATATTCCACCAATAGTATTCAAAATCAAATCATCCACATCAAAGCTGCCGAATTCAAATACCAGCTGCAATAATTCAAATGTTAGGCTTAAGCAAAAGGTGGCAAAGGCAACGGTGCTAAGCTTTTGAAACTTTTTCGCCAGCAATGGTAAAATAAATCCGAAAGGCACAAAACCAATGATATTTCCTGCTAGGTTTTCAATCCGGATATTTAGATTGATATCGGCTAAGAACAGATAAAAATAAATGGTTTTAAATGGAACGAAATTATTCGACCGCCAGTGGTATTCATCATAAATAAAGTTAAAATGATTAATAATCTCAGATAACGGAATGTATTTAAACAAAATTAATTTTGAAATAATCGCTAAGTACAAACAAAGAATTAGTATTAAGGTAATTTTGAAAATAATTTTCATCGATCACTGCTCCATTTTTAACATATAAAGTGAAACTTCAATCAGTGGGGGTTTTTTCATCCCCCACTGATTGTTAGTTGAACCAATCGGGCTTTTACGGGCAGTTGATCCCCCACTTACGCTTCCTGCCTTTGCTAAGCATTGAAGTGGGATCATACTGCCTGTTAATGCGGGATCAAAATAACCATACCATATTTTCCATATTACTTGGGAGTAAAACTCGAATTGGAGGAAATTCACCATGGCAGAACATATCTTTCACTTAAAAGCTAACTGGCCGGGAGTACGGAATGATGTCGGGGAAATTGAAGCCGGGAACTTAAAGACAAAAGTCTCTGTCCCGCCGGAAATGGATGGGCCGGGTGTCGGCACCAATCCCGATGAGATGCTGCTTGGGGCGGCGGCAACCTGTTATATCATTACTCTTGCGGCGATAATGGAACGCAGCGGGCTTGAGAAGGAAGAGTTAACAATGGAATCTGAAGGAATTGTTGATGTAACTAAGGGAGTTATAACCTATAAAAAGATTATTCACCGTCCGCGTATTGTATTGAAACCAGATGCGTCTGATAAAGACGTTGAAATGGCAGGACGGCTTGCTAAAAAAGCGGAGACTTCCTGCATGATCAGCCGCGCTGTTAAAGGCAATGTGGAGATTGAACTGATAGCTACGGTGGAAGTAGCCGTTCGATAAACTATATTTAGGATTTTAGATTCATGAGGACAGTTTCAGCTTTTGTTCGATGAATTTTGTCCTCACGAACGCCTCATGAGGACAGTTTCAGCTAATGCATCGCACCGGATTTAATCTAAACTTCATTTGCTGGCTCGTTTTGTGGCTGCTGTTCTTCCTGTTCCATTTTCTCCTGTTGTTTTTCCGTATTATTATTTATTTCGCTCTTGACAGCTGGTGCTGGAGACATTTCTTTCATTTTACTTTGGTCAACTGTAACAACAAAAGGTTCATCGACAAAATTAATAAAAGCATGTATTCGATATTCAATATGATCCGTACTACATTCATTAGGTAGAATCGCCGTTAGATCCTCCGGATTTGTCAGTAAGGTTTCATTGGGATTAACATGCTGCTCTTTTAGAATTTGTTCTCCCTTGCTTGTCACGACAGAAACACGGACAGTCGTGTCGAGGGCAGAGATATTCTTTATAGAAAGAGCGTTGCCGAGTGTACAGTTTTCTCCATATGTAATTTCAGATGCCTGAATCGTTAATAAATCAGCAGTGGTAGCATTTTGAATAATACCTGTTGCCTCGGTTTCTGATGTAAACCAAGCAAAGGTTCCTGGAATGGAAGGTACCATCACACTAAATATCGAGAACAAAATGATTCCGACAAAAAAGGTGAAGAAACGAATCTTTCCATATCGTTTTCGTCTTTGATTGCGAATTCTCTCTACCTGTGTATTCATACTTAACTCCTTTCGCAAGCGCCTTAGTCAGCCTCGATCGATTCCGAGACTAAGCCGAATGCATACGTTCTATTAAAAACAAGGGCAGCCGAACCGACCGCCCTTTCTTCCAACTACTCTTTGTATTTTGCACCATTATCTGTTTGTTTTGCCTGAACGGAAAGGGTCGCATCATATTTTGCTCCTTGATACTCATTCCCTGCATTTTGATCAAGTTTTACGTCAAAGACAATACCAATATACTCGTCTTCTTGCAGTGTAAAGAACTCATCGTTTCCAAGTTTATAGGTTTTCTTATTGTTCGTTTTCGCAAGTGCAGCCATTGCTTGCGCTTCCTCAAGGGTTGCTTCACCTGTCACTACTTCTACCCCTTTTGGCAGAGCTTGGGATTTTTCTAAAGGTTGCAAAGAACGCTCATTATGGTTCCCATTAAAGAAGCCCTTCTCCCACTCCATTCTCCAATCCTCGATTTGATCTTTGTCTGGCTGTACCTTGTATTTTAATGCCATATAGTAGATTTTATATGGATCTGCCGGTGCTTTGTCCACTGTTGCAGTATAGTTCGCTTTTAAGGTTTGAGCCATATCTCCAGTGTTATCGATTGTGACAAAATCGCCTTTGATCACTTGCGAAGGAGCAAATTTGCTGGCACTAAATAATTTAGTCGAAATATCCTGACCATTATTGACTGATAATGTTCCATTATCAATCGCACCGTTTGCTTTTGTACTTGACGTGAACCATGAATATGTACCATATCCTGCGCTAACCGCCAATGCCCCAGCCAATGATGTTGCTAACAACGCTTTTTGAACTTTTTTCATTCTCAGTTTCCCCCTAAAATAGTGTTATATTTTAATAATTACTACCTATGTTTATCTAGGATACGCGGACGTCTTCCTTGCTTTCCTGTTTCTCGATGTATCGATACACTCTTTGATACACTTCAATGAGAAAAAATAGCAATAAAGGAAGGAGGATAAATAAGGCGAACCCTGCTTTACTTGACAAAAACTTCGCAATATAGCCGGCATTCGGGACAATGAGTGTTACCTCTCCGATTATGTCGGCGGGGTTGACTACCCAATCGTCCTGCACATTGTTGTTATCTCCTTTTGTCAAATACCCTTCATTTGTAACCGTTACTACTCTATGCGTGATGAGTTTCTTTTCAGAAAGTTGAAAGGTGATAATGTCTCCCTTTTTTACCTCTGAAGCCTGTTTGGCTTTAATAAAAATCATGTCTCCTGCATGGATCTTTGGCTCCATACTGTTTGTCAAAACCGATAGTGGCTTGTATCCAAAGTAGGTGGGAATCTGATTTGGATGGTTTTGCCCCTGAATCGTGACGAATAAAAGAAAACCAATACTTCCAATAACGAGAGTAAAGAGAAGATAGGAGACTACTTTCATTCGTTTAAACAATGAACCACATCCTTCTCTAGTAAATTCGAACTCCTGTATTGACAAATCTACTAAACTTAAAAGAACAAGTCAACGTTATAAAGAACAAATGCGTTCGTTAAATAACGACATAATCTGTCATAATCTTCAATTAAAGGGGGTAATTCAACGGTATTTTCCATCGCCCTTTCTCCCCCAAAAAACCCTCGATCCTGATTTGATAGGATTTTTTGCGTTTTTACACCCTTCCCCTTTTTAAAATTGAAACTCCGAATAGTGTCAAAATTTGATGAGCGACTTTTCTACCATTCACTAAATTTTTAGAATAATATGTTAATGTGTCAAAAAAATATTCGTTTAGGGGGTTTTTCATTGAAGAAGATTATTAAATCCGGGCTCACAACCATGGTAATTGCCGGAACCTTATTTTCCGGGTTTCCTAGTAATCTACCAGCATCTGCAAGTGCGATAAGCGATAGCACCGTAACGTCGCAACTATCTCGCACGAAAAGTACACTCGATCTGGCTCTAGTAAATGACGAAAAACTTTTAGCCTCGTTAATTAAGCAGGGGAAAATATCTGCTAAAGCATCCGAGGTTGAGAAACAGAAGGCTTTAACGGATTATTTAGAGCTAAAAGGGAAACAGGTAGTAACAGATAATCAAGCGGACCCACTAGCCGCAAAGGTGAAAGCAGCCGAATCTTCAAAACATGAAAAGTTCAAAAACTTTACAAAAGGCGGTAGCAACGGCAAACTGCAAGGCAGCAAAGTACATCCTGATCCAGTGAAGGAATCCGCTTCACCAGGGGTTGTGAAAAAAGGGAAGCTTCTTACCTTGATGGTGGAATACTCCGATTTTGCACACAATAATATCAAACCGACTGAAACGGACAACTACTATACGGACTATAACACCCAGCACTTTGAAGATATGATTTTCGGAAACAATGGCGTCAAAGGGCCAAATGGGGAAAACTTTGTTTCACAAAAGCAATTCTATGAACAACAATCCGGTGGTACATACACCATTGAAGGAAAGGCTTATGGCTGGTTAAAGGTTCCAGGGACAGCCAAATTTTACGGAGCAGATCGGGCCTCCGGCGGCCATGATAATGTGACACCGGGCGGTGCAAGGCAACTAATAATCGATGCCTACGCTGCAGCAAAAGCGGCTGGAATTCCATTACAAGATTATGATTTAGAGGATCCGCATGATATCGATGGGGACGGGAATTTCTGGGAACCAGATGGATTAGTTGATCATCTTCAAATTATTCACTCCGGAATGGGCCAAGAAGCTGGCGGCGGCACACTTGGAGATAATGCCATTTGGTCCCATCGCTCTGCCGTATTGGTTGATCCGGATGGACTAGGCATAGGAATCCCTGGGTTCTATGACTATACTGTCATGCCGGAAGATGGTGCAACAGGGGTATTCGCACATGAATACGGCCATGACTTAGGCTTACCGGATGAATATGATACGGCTTACTCAGGTGCCGGGGATGCCATTGAATACTGGTCGATTATGTCTTCAGGCTCTTGGGCTGGTAAAATTCCTGGAACAGAACCGACCGGATTTTCACCTTGGGCAAAATCTTATTTCCAAACGACTTTGGGTGGAAAATGGACTAACCCAACAAAGGTAGATCTTGCGGACATTAACAAGAAGGGTATTTCCTTCTTATTAGACCAAGCCAACACACCAAATGGCAAGAACAATCAAGCAATCCAAGTAAACCTGCCACAAAAGAAAACATCGGTTAACAAACCTGCAGCCGGAAGCTATGAATATTGGGGCGGACAAGCAGATGAAATGGATACCAACATGGTGGCGGATGTTGACTTATCGGGGACAACTTCTGCAGAATTAACGTTCGATGCTTGGTATGACATCGAAGAGCAATGGGACTTCGCGTTCGTTCAAGTGTCGACTGATAATGGCGCAAATTGGACTTCATTAGCGAATGGTGATACACGAGCGGATGCCGTAGCCGAGGCCTATCCTACCATTCTAGCGTCTTTACCGGGCTTCACTGGTAATTCGGAGGGCTGGAAGGCGGAGAAATTTGATTTATCCGCTTATGCAGGACAAAAAATCAAATTACGCTTACGCAATATTACCGACTGGGGCTCATCATTTACAGGCTTTTTTGCGGACAATATTAAAGTTGTCGCGGATGGAAAAACAATTGTAGAAGATGGCGGCGAAGGTACAACTTCCGCCTTTACATTAAATGGATTCGAAAAATTCGATGGCAATAAGTATACCGACCAATATTATTTACTAGAATGGCGTAATCAACAAGGCGTGGACGCAGGTCTTGGCCATATCCGTCGCGGAAATTCATTAATGAGCTATGATGGCGGATTAGTCGTTTGGTATGTAGATAATAGCTTTACAGATAACTGGACCGGTATTCACCCTGGTGACGGATTCCTTGGCGTTGTGGATGCACATGATGATACCAATCTCGTATGGAATACTGGCGGGCAAGCCATCACGCGCTTCCATGTTGCGGATGCTGCCTTTAACCTTTTACCTACATCTGGTTTGAATATCGTTTACCCAACCCAAACATTAACCTTTGCTAGCCAACCGGGCGTTCCGTTGTTCAATGATAGCAAGGATTACAATAATACTTTCTTACCGGATGCAGGTCGTAACATCGGCCATTTCGGGCTAAAAATATTAGTAAATGATCAAGCAAAAGATAAGTCAGTAGGCTCGATCACGCTTTCAAAATAGGATTTTCGTTCAAACTGAATCCTAATTCCAGATTTTATTTAAACCTAATAAAAGCCGATATTCCTTCCAGCATTTCGAAAGCGAATATCGGCTTTTTCTTTTCTTAGGCTGAAAACATGGACCGGTACCTATAAACGCCTTATGAGGACAGTTTCAGCTTTTGCTCGATGATTAATGTCCTCATGAAACACATCAAGGAATTACCTAATATTTATTACCCTTTTAAATGTAAAAATCCATATGCTCTTTTTCCTGTTTATAATAATCCAATCTGTCCTTTAATGTTCCTGTATGAAACTCAAATTTATGACCATCCGGGTCGGTGAAATAGATTGATTTTTTATCCCTTTCATCTCTAGAACGCCCAGGCAGAATCGTAACGTTCAATCGCTTAAGTTTCTCATACATTTTTAAAAAATCTGCTTCTTCGATTGAAAAAGCAATATGTGTATATGACTGGTTTATTTCATTACGAGGGATGTCTTTTTCTAGATTAAGAGCAAGCCATAAGCCATTCAAATCAAAATAGGCTGTACTTCTCCCTTTCACTAACAGCTTTGCCTCAAAAACATCCTGATAAAATTTTATCGAACGTTCCAAATTGGAAACCGAAAATAACAAATGGTTTATACCTTGTATCATCATATAAGCACCTTTTTTCTATTATAAATTTGCTAACATTTCTCAATGTATTATCCGATTGTTGTTTTTCCCCTTAAGATTGTCTCCAATAAGAAAAAGTGTGTAATTCGTGATAATTGAATCACACACTTTTTCTTACCATTTAAAAATCTTTGAAAATAGTCCCTTTTTGTCTTGAGGTTTTTCGAGGTTTGGTTCCTTTTTTGTGATAAAAATTTCTTCTTTATCAATCGCATGGGGCATTGCCAAAATTAACCCAATTTCCGTGTCGTGCTCCTTGTTTGTGACAATCTTATGTTCAATCTTTTTTTTAGTGGCTAACTTAACATACTTTGATAATTCCTCATAGCTCATGTTTCCATTTAGAAAAAGCTGTGCCCCAGGGTATTCCTTTATCGACTGCTCAATTTGCGGATAAACGGCAGCCTCAGCCACCTGTCTTTTGTACAGGGCAACAATAATTCGTTCTCGTATTGTTCCTAAGTATTTGCGCCGCTCATCCGGTTTTGTTTCCAAAGGGCCATATATGCCTTGCTGCAAGACCTCGTCAACGGTAGGTTTTTTCAACTAAATCAACTCCATAAAAAGGCTATTATTATGTATGATAATACCTCAAAAAGTGTTCTTTCTCCAAAATTAGGAACGGGTGATAGCTAAATTAGTTTGTTTTACAACAGTAAATACAACTTATCCGACAGAAAGATCAGCTGCTTATCCAATAGTAACACATTCAAGGTCGGCCTAAAACCGCGCCATCACAAAAAATCCTTCGCTCCAATGAGGAGAGAAGGATCCGCTGCAAGCCACACGGCATTATTTTCGAGTTGAACCGGTAAATTGTGCTTCCTCAGTAGAACCCTTCAATGCTGTCGTTGAAGAAGTTCCTCCTGTAATCACCATTGATACTTGGTCAAAGTAACCTGTACCAACCTCACGCTGATGGCGTGTAGCGGTGTAACCGTATTGCTCGCTGTCGAACTCGGCCTGCTGCAATTCGGAATACGCTGCCATACCGCGCTCCTTGTAGCCGCGAGCAAGCTCGAACATGCTGTGGTTTAGCGCGTGGAAGCCGGCAAGTGTAACGAATTGGAACTTGTAGCCCATTTTTCCAAGCTCTTGTTGGAATTTAGCAATCGTTTCTTGATCAAGCTTCTTTTTCCAGTTAAAGGATGGTGAACAGTTGTAAGCGAGTAACTTACCTGGAAATTGCTCATGGATCGCTTCAGCAAATTGTCTTGCCTCCTCAATATTTGGCTCGGAAGTCTCACACCAAATGAGGTCTGCGTATGGCGCGTAGGCTAACCCGCGGGCAATTGCTTGTTCAATCCCTGCATTAACGCGGAAAAATCCTTCGGCTGTCCTCTCGCCCGTAATGAACGGTGCATCATTCATATCGATATCACTAGTGATTAAATCAGCAGCGTTGGCATCAGTACGGGCAACTAATACTGTTGGTACTCCCATAACATCGGCAGCCAAGCGAGCTGCTATTAAGTTGCGAACCGCCGTTTGCGTCGGCAGCAATACTTTACCGCCTAAGTGGCCGCATTTTTTCTCTGAGGAAAGCTGGTCTTCAAAGTGAACACCTGATGCACCTGCTTCAATCATGCCTTTCATCAATTCGAAGCAGTTTAACTGGCCGCCAAAGCCTGCCTCTGCATCGGCGACAATCGGAGCGAACCAATCGATCGAGTCGTCACCCTCTGAATGAGTGATTTGGTCAGCGCGTTGAAGTGCCTGGTTAATTCGCTTCACAACACTTGGAACGCTATTTGCTGGGTACAAGCTTTGATCCGGGTACATATGTCCAGAAAGGTTGGCGTCTGCCGCAACCTGCCAGCCGCTTAAGTAAATAGCTTTCAGCCCTGCTTTTACTTGCTGAACAGCTTGATTTCCTGTTAAGGCACCAAGGGCATTAATATAATCTTCTTTATTTAACAGCTTCCAAAGTCTTTCAGAGCCTTTTCGTGCCAAAGTATGTTCAATATCAATAGAACCGCGCAGCTTGATTACATCCTCTGCTGTGTATGGTCTCGTAATCCCTTTCCAACGGCTATCCATTTCCCAGCTTTCTTGTAATTGTTCAACTCTTGAACTTGTCATTTTATATTCCTCCTATTAATCTATTAAAATATTTTTATAATTGCTCATATCCAGGCAATGTTAAGAAATCAACAAACTTATCATTTAAAATTAACTTGTCATAAAGTTGAACTGCTTCGTCAAATCGGCCATTCTCAAAGCCTTGTTCACCGATTTCCTGTTTGATTTTTTCCAATTCCTCGACCTTTAATTGCTCATACATTTCCACGGTTACTTTTCTGCCGTCTTCTAGAACGCCTTTCGGATGGCGGATCCATTGCCAAAGCTGGGCCCTTGAAATTTCAGCGGTTGCCGCATCCTCCATTAAATTATAGATCGGTGCTGCACCTCTGCCAGATAACCAGGAAGCGACATATTGAATGCCCACATTGATGTTCGTACGGACACCTGCTTCTGTGATGGTTCCGCCTGGTACCTCAAGTAGGTCCTGTGCTGTAACCGTTATTTTCTGCTGTTTCGCGGTGTGAATTTGGTTCGGCGTCGGCATTTCGCGGTCGAAAACTTCCATTGCCACCGGGACAAGTCCAGGGTGGGCTACCCATGTTCCGTCATGACCGTCGCGTGCTTCCCGCTCTTTATCAGCACGGACTTTTGCGAATGCCTCTTCATTTGCCTGCGGGTTATTTTTCACTGGAATTTGTGCTGCCATGCCGCCCATTGCCGGTGCTTTACGGCGATGACATGTCTGAATCGTCAGCAGCGAATAGGAACGCATAAATGGCGAAGTCATAGTGACTTGAGAACGATCTGGTAAAATGACATCTTCTTGGTTACGCAGCTTTTTAATAAAGCTGAAAATATAATCCCACCTGCCACAGTTCAAGCCGGCGGAGTGCTCCTTTAATTCATATAGAATCTCATCCATTTCAAACGCCGCCATGATTGTTTCGATTAATACCGTTGCTTTGATGGTTCCTTGAGCGACACCAAGCTTTTCCTGCGCAAAAACAAATACATCATTCCAAAGCCGTGCTTCTAAATGGCTCTCAAGCTTTGGCAAGTAAAAATACGGACCTGTGCCATTTGCCACTAGATTCTTTACGTTATGGAAAAAATACATTCCGAAGTCGAAAAAGCTTCCTGAGATCGCCTTGCCATCTAATAACACGTGCTTTTCCTCCAAGTGCAGTCCGCGCGGTCTTGGTATCAGTACGGCTGTTTTCTCATTTAACACATATTTTTTTCCATTAGGGTTTTCATAGCAAATAGTCCGATTTACTGCATCTCGTAAGTTGATCTGTCCTTCGACAGCATTTTCCCATGTCGGTGAAGTGGCATCCTCAAAATCTGCCATAAACAATTTTGCCCCTGAGTTTAGGGCATTGATGACCATTTTACGATCAGTCGGCCCGGTAATTTCTACCCTGCGGTCTTGAAGGTCTTTTGGCAGCGGCGCAACCGTCCATTCCCCATTGCGAATATGTTTCGTTTCAGGAAGGAAATCCGGCAGGTTCCCGTTATCAATTTCCTCTTGGCGTTTTCGCCTGTACTGTAACAGCTCTACTCTCCTCCCACCAAAATTCTTCTCCAACTCTTCAATAAAA
>Ga0213826_1001177_pt1 | contig 11559 bp, 9 predicted proteins | sample MC6MC0899MG_FD_180668 | JGI IMG/M metagenome (GOLD analysis project Ga0213826, IMG submission 180668) | Enriched soil aggregate microbial communities from Iowa State University, Ames, United States - MC6-MC0899-MG | ecosystem: Environmental > Terrestrial > Soil > Unclassified | place: USA: Iowa...
GCACGCGATCGGTGAGATCGGTGATGCGCTGGCGGACAGGATTGAGCTCGATCATGTCGGCGATTAATGCGTGCGAAAAGACTGTCCATCATAGCCTATCCGGGGCTTTCCGGCGGTGGCCGGGGTGGGAATCGCCCTGTTCCGGCCAGGAAAACGACATCGCTGAACACGGGCGCCCGGGCAGACGGTAGACTTCCGCCCCGCTGCGCGGCCCCCTGCCCGCGGCGTCCCCCAACGCACTACATGGAGCACTACCCCGATGAGGACGTCATCCTCCGCCCTGCTGCTGGCTCTCGCCTGCCTGACCGCTTCCACCACCGCCTCGGCCCTGGACCTCAAGCAGCTGGCCAGCACCGGCCTGAAGGCCGGCCAGGCGTTGACCCTGTCCGACCAGGACGTGGCCAAGGCCGCCGACGAAGCCTGCGTCTACATGGACCAGCAGAACAAGGTGGCCCCGGCCAACAACCCGTATGCCCAGCGTCTGGCCAAGATCACCCAGGGCCTGGCCAATGAAGACGGCATGAGCCTGAGCTTCAAGGTCTACCTGACCGAAGACGTCAACGCCTGGGCCATGGCCAACGGCTGCGTTCGCGTGTACTCCGGCCTGATGGACATGGCCTCGGACGATGAAGTGCGCGGCGTGATCGGTCACGAGATCGGCCACGTCAAGCTGGGCCATTCCAAGACCAAGATGCGCACCGCGCTGCTGGCCTCGGCCGGTCGTGACACGCTGGCCGCCTCGGGCAATGCCAATGTCGCCACCCTGACCCAGGGCCAGCTCGGCGAACTGGCTGAAGGCTTCGTCAACGCGCAGTTCTCGCAGAAGGAAGAGAGCGCTGCCGACGAGTACGGCTACCGCTTCATGAAGCGCCACCAGTACGACCCGGCCGCATTGGCCAGCATGTTCCGCAAGCTGTCCAGCGATGGCGGCCTGATGTCCTCGCACCCGGGCTCGGAAGCCCGCGCCGGGCGCATCGACGCGATGATCAAGAAAGACAGCAAGCGCTGAGTGCCCTGCCGGCACCCGGGTCCGCCCGGGTGCCGGTCAGCCAGGCAAGGTCAGGCCGGTGCCTGCACGGCCAGCGCCTGCCGGAATGAGGGCAGCTGCCGGCGGCTGCACGGCACCCGGCCGCCATCGTCCATGTGCAGCAGGGCCTCACCCCCCTCCAGCGGCTCGATCGAGACCAGGTGCCGCACGTTCACCAGCCAGCTGCGGTGGGCACGCACGAACAAGGCCGGATCCAACCGTTCTTCCAGTGCCGCCATGGTGCTGCGCAGCGGGTAATCGTGCCCGCGCACCCGCAGATTGACGTAGTTGCCCGCCGCCTGGGCGTACTCGATATCACCGGTGGCGACCAGGAAGTCGCGGCCCAGCTTGCGCACCAGGAACCGCTCCGGACGCTCCACCGCGTCCACCGGGGGCGCATCGTCCGGCGCGGCCAGCAGATGCGCTTCGCCCTGCCGGCGTCGCCCGAACCAACTAAAGAAGTGCTCGATCGCCACGAAGCTGAAGAAGGCACGGACATCCTTGAGGTACTCGTACATCAGGCGTACCGGCCAGGTGGCATCGTCCTGGTAGTGGTAGCCGAGCGCGGCATAGGCGAGATGGCGCAGCCCCATCATCCCGGTCACATGCACCACCGACCACGCCACGCTGGCCAGCAGATACAGCGGCAGCCGTCGCTTCCAGGTATCGGCGTGCAGCGGCCAACGCTGGCAGCCCCACCACAGGACCGGCAACGTCAGCAGGATCATCGCGACGCTGCTCAACTCCCAGATCATCGGCTGCCACAGGCCCAGGTCTTCGCCACGGCGGCCCGCATCCATCACTTCCACCAGCGCATTGGCCACCGCGGTAGTCAGCAGGATCACCGACCACACCAGCATCCGCGCACCCGGCCGCCACCGCGCGGCACGTCCGTTCGCCATTGAATCATCCATTTGCAAAGGGTCGTCAGCCTGACTCATCAGGCCATGGTAGTGCGCCCCACCCGTCCCCTGGCGACCGCCATTCGTCACTTGGCGCGGCGTCGGCTGGTTGCGCCCACTTTTCGGACTGCGCCGGCAGCCGGTATCGTTGCCGGTCCCGCGGGCGGTGGCCCGGCACTGAGGAATACGGATGTTCCAGACCCATTGGCATGTGTGGCTGCAGTCGTTCTTCGATGCGGCGTGGATGTTGCCGCTGATGCGCGTCGTCAGCACGCTGGGCTACGAGTGGGCGTACGTGCTGTTGATCGTGGTCTGCAGCTTCGGGATACGTCTGCGCGCGGGGTTGGGCATCATGATGGCGGTACTGCTGATGTCGATGGCCACGCACGCGATCAAGCAGGGTGCTGCGCTGCCCCGTCCCAGCGATGTCGACATCCACGTGCTGGACAAGGGCCGCCCGGGCCAGGCGCTGATGGCCGATGGCGCTGCCGGAGCGTTCTGGTCGCTGCCGACCGATGAAGCCATTGCAGCGTTGCGTGCGCAGCCGGAGCCGGACTATGGGTTCATCAGCGGGCATGTGGGCGTAGCCACAGCGGCGATGACGGCTCTCGTGCTGTGCTTCGGCATCCGCAGCCGCGGCTGGCGGCTCGCGCTGCTGATCGGCTGGCCGCTGTTGATGGCGCTGTCACGGATGTACCTGGGCCGGCATTTCCTGTCCGATGTGCTGGGCGGCTGGCTGGTCGGGATGGCCTTGGGCTGGCTTGCCTGGCAGTGCCTGCCAGCGCCCGCGCGCCGCAATCGAACCCGCCACCTCATCCTCGCCACCCTCGGCGTCGGCGTGACGGCAGCGGCGCTGACGACCGAGTTCGTCCCGCCAGACAGCGCGGGGCGGTATTTGGGGCTGCTGCTGGTCTTCGCCTTCCTGCAGTGGCGCGGCTGGCCGGTGGATCCGCAGACGTCGTGGCAGCGGATCGGGCGGGTACTCGCCGTGATCGGGCTGTATCTCATCATCAGCCCGGTGCTGGAGACGGTTGCCACTGCACTGGCACTGCCTGATACGGCGGTGGTGGAGGTAGTGTTGAACGCCATCGGCAACGCGGCGATCTTCATCGGCGGCATCGCCTTGGCGGGGTATTGGCCGCTCACTTCACCTCGAATTCCCCGACCAGCACCGTCTCCGCCCGGTCCTTCAACCGCAGCGTGACCTGCTGGTCGCGCTGGTCGCGGCTGCCCCACTTGGTGCTCAAGCGCAGCATCAACGTGGTGGCGCCGGTGACCAGCTGCTCGCGGCTGCCGAAGTAGTTCGCTTCGATCTTGTAGGTGCCGGGCTTGGCATCACGCAACGAAAACTGCTCCGGGCCATAGCCGCCGGTGAAGTCCTGCGACATCTGCCCGCCCTGGTAGGTCAGCCGGTTGCCGTAGTAGGCGCGCTCGCCATTGGGATCGGTGACCCACAGGTCCATGTCGCTGTTGTCGCTGTCCCAGCTCAGCACCACGCGCAGGTCCAGCGGCATCGCACGGCGCAGGCGCGGGTCGATGGCCGAGGCGTCGACGCGCTCGCGTGCGATCAGCCGGGTCAGTTCATCCAGCGCGATCAGCGAGATGCCGTCGAAGCGGCCATCCCACGGGCGCACCACCACTTCATACAGCGATGCCACCGCCGCCTGGTACTGCCCGGCCGCTTCGAGCGCCAGGCCGAGGTCACGGAAACTCTGCGGCTCCTCCTCGCCCATCGCCAGCACCTGGCGGAATACCGGCACGGCCAGCGCCGGTGCCTTGGCCTGCATCAGGCGGTAGCCAAGCACACGCAACACGTGGCGGTTTTCCAGGTCCATTTCGGCAAGGTTGGAAAGCACGCGCAGGGCCAGCTCACGTTGTCCGCTGGCCAGCAGCAGATCGGCCACGTCCAGATAGAACGCGCTGCTGCCAGCGTGCTGTTCGCGCTCCTGCAGATACAGTGGATACAGCTGCGCCGGGGTGGCATCGCGCAGGCGGCGTGCATAGGCCGAATCCGGTTCCCACGGCGCGAGCGTCAGGGTGATCTGGCCATTGTTGGCCTTGGGTGCGGACTTGGCGCGACGTTCAGTGGTGGCCTCTGCCTGATCGGCAACCGCCGAGGCGGTCAGCTCCACACGGTCCAGCGACATCGGCGCCGCAGGTGCCGGCGGTGGCGCGGCCATCGCCATGGCGACTGGCGCGGCGACGGCGTGCACGTCCGGCTTGGGCCGCGGTGGCGCATCCTTGGGCCAGCGGGTATTCCACCACTGCTCGCGCTCGGCGAACTGGCGGGCGATGCCATCCAGGCGGCGTTTCCGCTCCGTGGCCACGTCCGCCACCGTCACTGCATGGCGCTGATCGTAGGCCGCGCGCAGCGGGGCCGGCGGACGGATGCCGTAACGCAGGTAGTCGTCCAACGTTTCAAGAACCAGCAGCGAGGTATCGGCGGTCACCACACCGAACTGCTGCGACAGCACCTTGGCCGCAGGCGCCCCGGCCGGGTCCGCCGCCAGGGCTGCCAAGCGGGCATTCGCCCACGCGTGGGCGACCAGGCCGCCTTCGGCCACCCGTGCGTTCGCGACGTTGAGCGTGATCGGCTGCGGATCGTTGCCGCCACCGCGCAGCGACAGCAGCACCGTCGCATCGGGACGCAGCACGCGGCCGGTGACACGGATCCAGCCCTGTGTGGCGCTGGAGACATCCACGTTCACGTCCTCCACGCCACGTGCCACGACATCGGCCACGTCGACCGGCTGCTGGAGCAGCAGCGGCAGCACGCCGGGCACCTCCGCCTCGCTGCTCACCTGCAGCAGCTGGCCCTGATGGGCGCTGGTCCAGGCGCGCAGGCGCGGCGTGTCGGTCTTCGCACCGGCGCTGCTCAGCGCATACAGGCGTTGATCGGGCGACAGCGTGGGCAGCCTCTGGCTGCCGTAGTTGGCCAGGCCATCGCTGACCAGAAGGTACTCGCCGATGGCCGGGTTGGGGGTCCAGTCGCCCAGTGCACTGGCGCCATCGTTGGGCAGTGCCCGCAGGTACTCGCGCAGTGCTGACCAGTCGCCTTGGGACACCGGGAACTGCCGCGGCGTTTCGCTGCGGTCACGCAGCACCGTCAATTGGACCTGGCCAGTGCCGAGGGCCTGGAAGTACCGATCCAGTACCGCCAGTTCGACCGCGCGGTCGCGTGACCCTGCCGAGCCCGATGCATCCCAGAGCAGGCCGATGCGCCGAGGCAGGACACGTGGCGCGGTGGATGCACGCACCGGCACGCTGGCCAGCAGATAGCGCTGCCCCTCATGCAGGCCGGTGACCACGTCAGTGCTGCGCGCGAGCGGCAGGCTCCATTGCAGTTGGGCAGGCAGATCGGCGCCCCGCCCCTGCCACTGCGCCGCGTAGGCACCGGCCTTCAACGTGAACGCGAGTGGATTGATGCCCACGGCGACCGGCTTGCCCGTCCCGGTGGCCTCCAGCGTCACCGTTACCTGCTCGGCCTGGCGCGCAAAGAACACGGGCAGTGACCACTGCAGGCCCTGCGGGACGGTCGGCAGGCTGTCGCGCAGCACCAGACGGACGCGACGCTCACCACGCGCCGGGATGGGATAGAGCCGCAGCCGGAACTGATTGCCGGCGGTCTGTTCCAGCAGCCCTGGGTCAACCTGGCCGCGTTCGATCGCCTCGAATACCTGGCGACCCTGCGCCTTGGGAACTGGCACCGCGTCGCGCAGCTCACCATCGATATCCAGTGCGAACCCGGCCACCTGTTGGCCCCCAGCCAGCGGGAACGCCAACTGCCCTTCCAGCACCCGCGCATTGGGATTGTGGAAGGTCAGCTCGATCGTGGTTTCACCCAGCCCCGCCATGACACGGCTGACGATACGGGCCTCGGTCAGCCGCACCGGCACCTCGGCGCCAGCGACCTGCAGGATCGGCGGCCGTGGCGGCGGGAAACGCCGCGCCTGTGCGTGGGCGCTGGGCAGCTGCCAGCACAGCAGCGCAAGCAGACCGATACTGCGCAGTGCGAGTCCCATGTGACGCTCCTGATCCGATGACACCTCATTGAACGCACGGCACAAGAGAACGGGGTTGAGCGGCGGCAATCGCCTGTTCCGGTCATGGACGCCTCACCCGCGCTGGGCCAAGATCGCCCTCCACGGATTGATGGACCAAGGTTGCCGCATGCGCCTGTTGTTGACCGCCCCGCTGTTGATGGGGCTCGCCCTGCCCGGTTACGCCGCCGCGCCCGTCGAGGGCGTGACGTTCACCCACCACGACTGGACGCTGGCCTGCGACAACACCCGTGCCTGTCGCGCCGCCGGTTACCAGGCCGATGACAATGGCGGCGACCCGGTCTCGATCCTGCTCACCCGTCCCGGCGGGCCGGACCAGCCGGTGCAGGCCGAACTGATGCTGGGCCAGTACGACGACAACACCGCCACCCAGCGGCTCAGCCTGCAGATCAACGGCACTTCGCTGGGCCCGATGCAGTTCGATGCCGCCGATGGCACCGCTACTTTTTCCGCCAAGCAGCTCGCTGCCCTGCTCGCCTCACTGACACGCAACAGCCGCATCGAGCTGATCGGCGACGATGGCGCGCGCTGGACGGTCTCTGATCAGGGCGCCTCGGCCGTGCTGTTGAAGATGGATGCGTTCCAGGGTCGCCTTGGCACACCCGGCGCGTTGATGCGCAAGGGCACGCTCGCCGAATCCTCGGTGCCGCCCGCACTGCCGGTGCCGGTCGTGCAGCTGGGCAAGCCGGTGGTCACCCGCCCGGCGGACACCGCGCTGGCCGCATCGCCGGCGCTGCGTGCCGCCCTCGCAGCGGTGACTTCAGCCGACGATTGCGAAGCGCTGGGACCCAGCGGCAGCGTGTCGCCCGGCGAGGAACCCGAAGCGCTGACGGTGCAGCGGCTCAGTGCCGACAAACTGCTGGTCTCGCTGAGCTGCTGGCGCGGCGCGTACAACACCGGTGACGGCTACTGGGTGATCAACGACCGCGCGCCGTACCAGCCGCGGCTGGTCACCACGGCAGCGGTCGGTGATGAGGTGCGCACCATCCAGGAGGCGCACAAAGGCCGTGGCCTTGGCGATTGCTGGTACTCCACCACCTGGGGCTGGACCGGCACGCAGTTCGTCAAGACGGAAGAGAGCAGCACCGGGCTGTGCCGCCTGGTCGCCGCTGGCGGCGCCTGGGAGATGCCGACACTGGTGACCAAGGTGCAGGAATAAACCACTCGATCGACGCGATCACCATTGGCCCGGCGATGCTCAGTCGTCGCCGTCTTCCCAGCCGTCGAACGGGAACAGCGCGGGCAGGATCGTCTCCATGACCGCCATGCTCTGCATCACGGCGTGGTCGGCCGAGTACGGGCGCGAGACTACGGCGTGATGTGCGTGCACAGGCCTGTCCGGTGCGCTGGAGAGGTGTTCGACGTAAGCGGCAAGCAGACGTTGCGCGGCCTGATGCCGATCCGGGCTGTCCTGGGCCGCGCGCAGCGCTGCATGCACGGGACGCAACGCGGCGGCATCGGGCAGCTGGCAGGTGTAGGCCAGCGTACCGGTCTGATCGTCGGCATCCCGGTAGTCATCCGGGTCGTCCGAGGGCTGGTAGGCCGTGGCCACGCAGCGGGTCCGGCGTAGCCGCGCCATCACCGCGGCAACCGCATCGTCGACGGTGATCGGACCGGTGGACGCGCCGTCTCCGCCCTCGATCCGTGCGGCCAGTTCCTGCCGCAGCAGCCACGCCACACTTTGGCGCGAGCCTTCCAGGTCCGGGAATTCGAAGCCCTCGCGGGCGGAGAGTTCGGTGCGTGCGGTCTCGTCACCCTGCAGCACGATGCGACTCTGCAGATCGAAGCGTTCGGTAGGCGACAGGCGCATGTGGGTCTGCGCGGTGCGGCTCAGGTCAGGCATCCGCGCAGTGCTCCACGATCAGCTGGATCGCGCCACCGCCCCGGTAGTCATCGCTGACCAGCCGGTAGGCGATATGGACGTGGTTGGCCGGCGCATTGCCCGTCCAGCCGCTGAAGTGGATGGCGCTGACCGGCTCGGGGCGGCCCGGCACGCGCAGGCTCAGCTTGAGGTGCTTCTCTTTGAGCACCTGCCAGCGCGCCACCTGGAAGTGACCATCGAACAGTGGCTCGGGGAAGCCCTGCCCCCACGGCCCGGCCAGGCGCAGCGCCTCGGCATGGGCGAAATCCAGTTCCTGCGGCAACAGCTCGCCATCGGTCAGCAGCAGCTGCTGCAGCGACAGCGGATCGAGCGTGCGCTCCACCACCTCCACGAAGGCCTGCTCGAACGCGGCCAACTGCGCGTGCGGCAGACTGAGGCCGGCGGCCATGGCGTGGCCACCGAATTTATCGATCAGGCCCGGGTGCGCCGCGTTGACCAAGGCCAGCGCGTCACGGATATGGAAGCCGGGGATCGAGCGCGCCGAGCCACGCAGCGAGTCGCCGCCGGGCTCTGAAGGTGCGAACGCGATCACCGGCCGGTGCAGGCGATCCTTCATCTTGGAAGCCACCAGCCCGACCACGCCGGGATGCCATTCGGCATCGAACAGGCAGGCGGCGACCGGGCGCACGCCCTCGGCACTGAGCACCGCCCGCGACACCGCCAGTTCGGCGTCGTCGGTCATCAGCTGCTGGACGGCGCGGCGCTCGGTGTTGATCGATTCCAGCGTCGTGGCGATCTCACGCGCGTGGGCACGGTCTTCGGTGAGCAACAGCTCGATGCCCAGCGCCATGTCTTCCAGCCGGCCGGCCGCGTTCAAACGTGGGCCGAGCGCGAAACCGATGTCACTGCCGGTAAGCCGCGAGGCGTCACGCCCGCTGGCCTCGATCAACGCCTGCAGCCCCACGCACCCCTGCCCGTTGCGCAGCCGGCGCAGGCCGGCCGAGACCAGGGCGCGGTTGTTGTCATCCAGCGCGACCAGATCGGCGACCGTACCCACCGCGACCAGGTCCAGCAGGGTCAGCAGATCCGGCTCTGGCGTCGTGGCAAACGCGCCCTGCTCGCGCAGGTGGCGGCGCAGGGCCATCAATACATAGAAGATCACCCCGACGCCGGCCAACGCCTTGCTCGGGAAGGCATCGCCGCTGATGTTGGGGTCGACGATGGCATCGGCCGGCGGCAGATGTTCGCCCGGCAGATGGTGGTCGGTGACCAGCACCTTCCAGCCGAGTGCCTTGGCCGCATTGACGCCAGCGTGGCAGGCGATGCCATGGTCGACCGTGACCAGCAGACCCGGATTGAGCGGGGCCAGCTCGGCCACCAGCGATGGCGACAGCCCATAGCCATGCAGCATGCGGTTGGGCACCGCGTGCACCACATCGCGCGCGCCGAGCATGCGCAGGCCGCGCACCCCGACCGCACAGGCGGTGGCGCCATCGCAGTCGAAATCGCCGACGATCAGGATGCGTTCGTTGGTGGCGATCGCATCGGCCAGCAGCGCTACCGCGGCCTGCATGCTGCCCAGCAGATCCGGCGCATGCAGCTGGGCCAGCTTCGGCTGGGCCTGCGCGGCATCGGTCACCCCGCGCGCAGCGTAAAGGCGCTGCAGCAGCGGCAGCATGGAGGACGGCCACTCGCCGACGGCGGCGGCAGGACGGCGCTGGATACGGGGTGCTTCAGACTGGGTCAAAACGGGCTCGATCGATGACGTGCGTGACCATGATACCGCCCTGCCATGGGTAGAGCCGGCCGCTGGCCGGCTGCCGATCGTCGCACTCAGAGGTCGTGCAACTGCACCGGCTTCTTCCAGAACCGCCAGCGCTGGGTCTTGTCGATCTCCACGCGGGCGCCGTCCTCGAAATCCAGCACCAGCCGCTTCAATTCCCCGCGAGCAATCGCCGCCAGCAACGGGCGGATCGCCTCATTGCCCAACTGTTCCAGCGAACGCAGCTGACGCAGGTCCACCAGGGCATCCACGGTCTGCTCGCCATCGGCCTGCAGACCCGCGGCCTTGGCCAGCGCCTGCAGCAGCGCATCGCGGCTGCGGACCTGGGCATGCGCGGTGGTCACGCGCTCCGGCAGCTCACCGCCGCCCCAGAACCACAACGAGTTGATCGCACGTTTGCCGTCGGCCACGCGCTGCTGGTTCCACTCGTGCTGGTGCAACACCACCTGCGCTTCGGTCAGCAGGGCGCGCCAACGGCGGCCCGCATCGCCTTCAGGCAGATGGGCAAACAGATCATCGCCAAGCACTTCATCAGGCTCGGCGAACGCGGGCAGCGTGGTGCCTGGCGGCAGGCGCAGGTACCAGCGTGACGGCACCGGGGCATCCAGCACGAAACCGAACCCGGCAAACAACGGCTGCAACGCCGGCAGCAGATGCATGACATCGGCCAGATCGGGACGCAGGGTGTCCCCGTGCCCCATCAGGCGAGCACCGTGCATGTCCGGCACCACGTTGGCCGGATCGGCCCGCAGCCACACCGCCCCGTCGGCATCGCCGACATCCAGCTGGCGGGTCAGGGCGGCGGCAGACCACGCGTCCGGCTGCGTCTGGAAATGCCGACGCAGCTGGGCGCGTTCGCCCGCCTCGGCGCTGCGGCGCTGCGCACGCCCCAGCGACTTGGCGACGTCATCGGGCAACGGCGCCGCCGGAAACCGGCTGCGTGCCGGCAGCAACAACGTCGCCGTGGCCATCGCCGTCAGTCCAGGTACTGGACGCTGACGATTTCGTACTCGCGCTGGCCGGCCGGTGCGTCGATGGTGACCGCATCGCCTTCCAACTTGCCGATCAAGGCACGCGCCAGCGGCGAGGAGATCGCGATCAGGCCCAGCTTGATGTCCGCTTCCAGGTCACCCACGATCTGGTAGCGCTTTTCTTCATCGCTTTCCACGTCCGACAGCTCGACGGTGGCGCCGAACACCACCTTGCTGCCGGCGTTGAGCTTGGTGATGTCGATGATCTCGGCATGCGAAAGCTCGCCTTCCAGCTGCTTGATGCGGCGTTCGATGAAGCCCTGCTCCTCGCGCGCGGCGTGATACTCGGCGTTCTCCTTGAGATCGCCGTGCTCGCGTGCCTCGGCGATCGCCGCGATGACCTTCGGGCGCTTGACCGACTTCAGGTGGTCAAGCTCTTCGCGCAGACGCTGCGCGCCCTTCAGGGTGATCGGTGCTCTCATGCGTTCAACTCCTTGTGCAGTTCCTGCAGCGACCAGACGGGGCCGGTGCCGCGGAATTCCAGTGATTGCACCAGCGCCATGGCGCCGGCGATGGTGGTCGAATAGGTCACGCGATGCTGCAGCGCTTCGCGACGGATCGAGAAGGAGTCATTGATCGCCGCGCGACCTTCGGTCGTGTTGACGATGTAGACGATCTCGCCGTTCTTGATCGAATCGACGATGTGCGGACGGCCTTCGACCACCTTGTTGACGATCTCGCAGGCCATGCCGTGCTCCTGCAGCCACGCGCCGGTGCCACGGGTGGCCACCAGGGTGTAGCCGCGCTCGAGCAGTGCCTTGGCGACCGGCAGCACGCGCTTCTTGTCCGGGTCACGGACCGACACGAAGGCCTTGCCCAGCGGCGGTGCCTTGATGCCACCGGCTTCCTGCGCACGCGCGAAGGCGGCGCTGAAGCTGCGGCCCACGCCCATCACCTCACCGGTGGAGCGCATCTCCGGCCCGAGGATCGGAT
>Ga0213826_1001181_pt1 | contig 11546 bp, 10 predicted proteins | sample MC6MC0899MG_FD_180668 | JGI IMG/M metagenome (GOLD analysis project Ga0213826, IMG submission 180668) | Enriched soil aggregate microbial communities from Iowa State University, Ames, United States - MC6-MC0899-MG | ecosystem: Environmental > Terrestrial > Soil > Unclassified | place: USA: Iowa...
GCCCCCGCAAGACCCACCCCCACCGCAAGGAAGGCGCCACCCATGCCCGACATCCCGTCCCACGTCCCCCTGGCCACGCTGAGCCGTGACCAGCGCGTCGAGGGGGTCCACTACGGCTCCTTCGCGGTCGTTTCCCCGGACGGGGAGCTGCTCTTCAGCGCCGGCGACCCCCTGACGCCGTTCTACCCCCGCTCCGCGCTCAAACCGTTCCAGGCCGTCGCCATGCTCCGGGCCGGGCTCGAGCTTCCGGACGACCTCCTGGCGCTGGCCTCGGCGAGCCACAGCGGAGGCCCGGAACACCGCGACGGTGCGCGCCGCATCCTGGAGATCCACGGACTGACCGAGGACGCGCTGGCCAATTCCCGCGACCTTCCCTACGGCGTCGCCGAGCGCGAGCAGTGGCTCCGCGACGGCGGCACGGCGGATCAGATCTGCCAGAACTGCTCGGGGAAGCACGCCGCCATGGCCGGTGTCTGCACCCTGAACGGCTGGGCGGTGGAGGGCTACCTGAACCCGGAGCACCCCCTCCAGCGCCTCGTCGCCGAAACGGTCGCCGAGCTCACCGGCGAAGAGCCCGCCCAGTGGTCCACCGACGGCTGCGGCACCCCCCTCCCGGCGATCAGCCTCACGGCGATGGCCCGCGGCTACGGGCGTCTGGCCCGCCTCGCCGCGGAGGCGAGCACGGACGACGACGGCGCAGCCTCACCTTCCGCCGACCGCACCGGCATGGACGCGGCGGCCGCCGCCGTCGCACGGGCCATGACGCGGCACCCGGAAATGGTCGCCGGTGAAGGCCGCGACGTCACGGCGCTCATGCGCACGCTGCCGGGCGTCCTCGCCAAGGACGGGTTCGAAGGCGTCCAGCTCATCGGGCTGCCCAGCGGCCACGCCGTGGCCGTGAAGATCTCCGACGGCGGCGACCGCGCCCGCATGCCGGTGGCCATTCGCGCGCTGGCGTCCCTCGGCGTCGACGTCGAGCCTCTGACCGCGCTGGCGGCCCCGCCCGTACTCGGCGGAGGAGTGGTCCGCGGCCACCTCGAAGCCCTCGACACCGCCTTCCCCGCCCCCGCCTCCCCCGACCGGGCTCGCACAGCCCAGACCCGATAGGACCACCCATGACCATCGCCCCCACCCCCATCGCCGACGAAGCGGTCGCCGACGGTTTCCGCAGCGAGCACGACCTCCTCGGCAACCGCAACATCCCCCAGAACGCCTACTGGGGTGTCCACACCCTGCGCGCCGTGGAGAACTTCCCGATCACCGGCCAGCGGCTCTCCAGCAACCCCCACCTGATCCATGCCCTCGCCGCTGTGAAGCTCGCCGCGTCCCGCGCCAACCGCGAGCTCGGCCTCCTCGACGCCGAGAAGGGCGCCGCGATCGAGGCCGCCTGCCTCGACATCATGGCGGGCCAGCTGGATGACCAGTTCGTGGTGGACGTCATCCAGGGCGGCGCCGGGACGTCGTCCAACATGAATGCCAACGAAGTCATCGCCAACCGCGGGCTGGAGATCCTCGGCTTCCCCCGCGGCGACTACGCCCACCTGCACCCCAACGACGATGTGAACCTCTGCCAGTCCACCAACGACGTGTACCCCACCGCGGTGCGCATCGCGACGGCCCGCGGGATCGACGGCCTGCTGAGCGCGCTCGAGGAATTGCAGGAGGCCTTCCGGGGCAAGTCCGAGGAGTTCCGCACCGTGGTCAAGATGGGCCGCACCCAGCTTCAGGACGCCGTGCCCATGACCCTGGGCCAGGAGTTCGGCAGCTTCGCCGTCACCATCGGCGAGGACCGCGAGCGCCTGCGCGAATCGGCGCGGCTCATGTACGAGATCAACCTCGGGGCCACGGCGATCGGCACCGGGCTCAACGCGCCGAAGGGCTACGCCGAGTCCGCCTGCCGCCACGTCGCAGAGGCCACCGGGCTGCCGCTCGTGACGGCCGTGGACCTGATCGAGGCCACCTCGGACATGGGCGCGTTCGTGCACCTGTCCGGTGTGCTCAAGCGTGTGGCCGTGAAGCTCTCCAAGATCTGCAACGACCTGCGGCTGCTCTCCAGCGGTCCGCGCGCCGGTCTCGGCGAGATCAATCTGCCGGCCGTGCAGTCCGGCTCGTCGATCATGCCCGGCAAGATCAACCCGGTGATCCCGGAAGTGGTCAGCCAGGTGGCCTACGAGGTGATCGGCAACGACGTCACCGTCACCATGGCCGCGGAGGCCGGGCAGTTGCAGCTCAACGCCTTCGAACCCGTGATCGTGCACAGCCTCCACAAGAGCATCACGCACCTGGAAGCGGCCTGCCGGACCCTGACGGCACGCTGCGTTCAGGACATCACCGCCAACACCGCACATCTGCGCTCCACCGTGGAGCACTCGATCGGCCTGGTCACCGCGCTCAACCCCCAGTTGGGCTATGCGGCCGCCACCTCGATCGCTCAGGAAGCACTCGCCAGCGGACGCGGCGTGGCGGAGCTCGTGCTGGAGCGCGGCCTGCTCTCGGCCGAGCGCCTGGAGGAACTCCTCCGGCCGGAACGCCTCGCGAACCTGTCCTCCTGACCCCTCCCCGGGGAGCGTTCCGCGCAATCTTGAGGAAACTCCGGCGAAACGCACCTCATGAATACTGATCTCCCCACCCATCACCGAAAGGACCCCTGATGTCCTCCTCCGGAAACTCCCCCAGTCCACAGAAGGTCCCCGACCATCTCGAGGACGGCGGGCACGCCCACTCGACCGACCACGTCCTGCACGCCGAGGACGCCGGCTACCACAAGGGCCTCAAGAACCGTCAGGTCCAGATGATCGCCATCGGCGGCGCCATCGGAACCGGCCTCTTCATGGGCGCCGGTGGGCGCCTGGCCGCGGCGGGTCCGTCCCTGGTGTTCGCTTACGCCATCTGCGGCGCGTTCGTCTTCCTGATCCTCCGTGCCCTCGGCGAGCTGGTGCTGCACCGCCCGTCATCGGGCTCGTTCGTCTCGTACGCCCGTGAGTTCTTCGGCGAGAAGGCGGCGTTCGTCTCCGGCTGGTTCTACTGGATCAACTGGGCCATGACCACGATCGTGGACACCACGGCGGCCGCCCTCTACATGAACTTCTTCGGCAAGTACGTGCCGTGGATCGCGGCCGTCCCGCAGTGGGCCTGGGCCCTGATCGCCCTGGTGGTGGTCCTTTCCCTGAATCTCGTCTCGGTGAAGGTGTTCGGCGAGCTGGAATTCTGGTTCGCCCTCATCAAGGTCGTGGCGCTGGTCTCCTTCCTGCTGGTGGGCATCTGGCTGGTCATCTTCGGCACCCCCACGGGTGCGCCCACGGGCTTCTCCCTCATCACGGACAACGGCGGGATCTTCCCGAACGGCATGATGCCGATGATCCTTCTGATGCAGGGCGTGGTGTTCGCGTACGCCTCCGTGGAACTGGTGGGCACCGCCGCGGGCGAGACCGAGAACCCGCAGAAGATCATGCCGAAGGCCATCAACTCGGTGGTGTTCCGCATCGCGGTGTTCTACGTCGGCTCCGTCATCCTGCTCTCCCTCCTCCTGCCGTACACGGCGTACCAGAAGGGCGTCAGCCCGTTCGTGACGTTCTTCGGCTCCATCGGGGTGCAGGGCATGGACTCGATCATGAACCTCGTGGTCCTGACCGCGGCCCTCTCGTCCCTCAACGCCGGCCTCTACTCGACCGGCCGTATCCTGCGGTCCATGGCGGCGGCGGGTTCCGCGCCCAAGTTCGCGCTCCGCATGAACAAGGCCGGTGTGCCGTACGGCGGCATCGCCATCACGGCCGTCGTGTCGCTCCTGGGCGTCCCCCTGAACTACCTGGTTCCGGGTGAGGCGTTCGAGATCGTCCTGAACGTCGCGTCCGTGGGCATCCTCGCGTCCTGGGCCACGATCATCCTGTGCCAGATCCAGCTGCAGCGCTGGGCGGCCAAGGGCTGGCTGGAACGGCCGTCGTTCCGCATGCCGGGCGCCCCGTACTCCGGCTACGTGACCCTGGTGTTCCTGGCACTGGTCCTCATCATGGTGTTCATCGACTCCCCGTGGACCCTGCTCGCCACCGTGGTGGCCTGTGGCCTCATGGTCGTCGGCTGGTTCGTCTGCCGCGACCGGATCCGCGACATCGCCGAGGCCCGGAAGGGCTTCACGGGCGCCGCTCCGGTGATCGCCAACCGGCCCGGCCCTCGCAGCTGAGCCGGCCCGGAGCTCTCTGAAGCACCCTCTCCGGCGCACGACGACGGCGGCCACCCGGCCGCCGTCGTCGTGCGCTGTGCTGTTCCCGGCGCCGTCCGGCCGAGCTGCCGCCGCAGCTCGCCGGACGATTCTCTAGGATGGTTTGGTGCCTGTGCAGAACTCCGGATCCGAAACCTCCCCGCCCGAGCGGTTCGCCGGCCTGCGTGCCGCGCTGTCCGAAGCGGGGATGGTCTGCCTGGGCTTCGTTCCGCTGGGCATGGGTCTGGGTGTCCTGGTCACGAATCACGGGCTCCCGTGGTGGGTGGCCCCGCTGCTCTCCGGAGCGGTGTTCGCGGGTTCGGTCGAGTTCATCCTGGTGGGGCTGCTGGCCTCGGCCACGCCGGTGCTGAGCATCGCGGCGACCACGTTCCTGGTGAACTCCCGGCACCTGTTCTACGGTTTCTCGTTCCCGCTGGACCGCGTGCGGGGCCGGCTGGCCAAGACCTACAGCATCTTCGCCCTCTGTGATGAGGCCTTCGCGCTGCTGTCGGGGCGGCGCGGCGAACGCGCGGGTTCCTCGCAGATCCTCTGGACGCAGGTCCTGCTGCAAGTGTCCTGGGTGACCGGTTCGGTGCTGGGCGCGCTGCTCGGTTCCGGGTTCCTGGGCAGCATCAAGGGCCTGGGGTTCTTGATGGTGGCGCTGTTCGTGGTGCTGACCATCGATGCCTTCCGCGCCCGGCCCGACGTCGCGCTGGTGGCCCTGGCGGCCGGGTCGGCGGTGCTGGCTCTGCTGCTCGCCCCGGGCCAGATGCTCCTGGTGGCCCTCAGCCTCCTCTTCGCCGGGCTGCTGCTGCGGCACTGGAGGGAATCGCGCTGGACCGGCAAGCGGCCCGGAGACTCCGACGGCGGCACCTCCGGCTCCACGGGAGGCTCCGATGACTGACGTCCCCTACCTGCTGCTCGCGGTGGGCGCCGCAGCCGCGGTCACCTTCACGCTGCGCGCCATCCCCTTCGCCCTCAAGGGCGCGCTCAAGGACTCCCCGCTCCTGGCCGATCTCCGCGTGTGGATGCCGCTGGGCGCCATCCTCATCCTGCTCTTCTACGCCGTGAGCGGAGTGGACTTCGGCGGTTCGGGGCATGGCATCCCGGAGATGGCCGGGATCGTGGTGACCGCCCTGACTCATTGGTGGCGCCGCAACGCCATCCTGAGCATGGCGACGGGCACCGCCGTGTGCCTGGTCCTGGCGAATCTGGTGTTCGTCTGAGGCTGCCCGCCTCCCAGCACAGGTCCCGTGTTCGGCGCAGTTCCCGTGATCAGCGCAGTTCCGCGCGCAGCTCTTCCGCTGATCCCACCGGCGCGTGGCAGACCATCTCCCGGCAGACGTAGGCCAGCGGCCGTCCGTCCGGCCCCGGTGTCCGACCGTCGAGGAGCGGCACCCGTCCCGGATCCTGACCGGCGGCGATGACCACCCCCGGTCGCGCGCTGCCGAACGCCGCGTCGAGCAGGCTGTCCCGCTCCGGCCCGGTCTCCCCCACCACCGCGACTTCGAGGACGCCGAGCAGCCCGGCCAGCTCGACCGCGAGCGCCGCCCCCGCGACGCGCGGATGCGAAGCCGCCGCGTCGGATGCCCCGCGGGCGAGACCGAAGCCTCGGTCCCGGAGAGCGCTGTCGCCGTTCAGGGCGGAGAGCGTGAGCCAGCCCTGGGCCAGCACCGACACCGGCGCCGGGGTGGCGCCGTCGAAGAGGTCCACCGCCGAGCTTCCCCCGGAGGCGGCCCGCAACGGTTCCAGGTCACCGCCGCTCTGCCGTTGGTCCTCGTTCAGGACCTGGCCGTCGCTCAGAAAGCCCTCCTCCACCGCGGCGGAGAGCTCGCCCGCCCACTCGTGCCACTCGGTGTCGCCCGTCAGCTGGTAGAGCACCAGGGCTGCTTCCAGGACATGGGCGTAGTCCTCCAGCACGCCGGCCACCGCACCGGGCCGGCCTTCATGGGACACCCGGGCCAGGGTCCGGGCTGCGGGGTTCCAGTGCGTCTGCCGCAGGTACCGGGCGGCCGCTGCTGCGCGATCGATCCAGTCGGGCCGGTTCAGGACACGTCCCGCTTCGGCGAGGGCGGACACCGTCATGGCGTTCCACGAGGCGACCACCTTGTCATCCACCGACGGACGCGGACGGGTGGCGCGCGCGGCGAGCAGCACGGGCCGGGAGCGGTCGAGCAGGTCCTGGCCGGCGTCGTCGAGCGCACGGCCCGGATGCAGGGGCGAGCCGAGCACCGAGACGCTCCCGCGCTCGGTGACGTTCATGAGGCGGGCCAGGTCCAGGCCGTCCTCGCCCAGAAGTTCCAGCAGCTCCGCGGGGGTCCAGAGCGCGAAGGCTCCTTCCCGCTCATGCAGCCCCACCTCCGTCAGTCCGGCCCGGCGCAGCTGCTCAGCGGACGGCTGGGAATCCGCGTCCAGGGCTGAGAGGAATGCGGTGCCATCCTCCGCAGCCAGGCCGCCCCGCGCCGCCGGGGTGAGCAGGAACCCGGCCAGCGCCTCCACCACGGCCACTGCCTCAGTCTCGGGGAGGACGTTCTCCCAGGCCTCACGGAATGCGATGCCCTCGGGGGAACGCAGCAGCCGGACCCAGCGGGTGTAGGCGCGCAGAAGCAGCGCGTTGTCGTAGAGCATCTTCTCGAAATGCGGGACCGACCAGTCCCCCGTCACCGAGTACCGGCAGAAGCCTCCGTCCAGCTGATCCCGGAGCGCCGCGCGAGCCATGGCGGCGAGAGTCCGGCCCGCCAGCGCTCCGGCCTCCTCGGCATGCGGCAGGCCGCTCGCCGCGTGGTCGGTCAGGAAGGGCAGGAGCGGACCGGGCGGGAACTTGGGCGCGGCGCCGAAGCCCCCTTCCGGGGACTCCAGCTCTTCGAGACGCCCGATGGCGGCCGCCAGCCGCTCCGCCGTCCGGTCCCCCTCCGTGGCGGGAGCGTCGACGCGGACCGCCGAGGTGATCTCGCCGAGTCCGTGTGCCAGACGGGAGGCCTGCTGCTCGACGGCGTCGCGCCGCTCGGTCCAGGCCTCGACGACGGCGGCCAGCACCTGGCTGAAGGCGGGCATGCCACGCGCGGGGCGCGGCGGGAAGTAGGTGCCGGCGTGGAAGGCGCGGCCGTCCGGGAGCAGGAACACGCTCATCGGCCAGCCTCCCTGGCCCGTCATGGCCTGTGTGGCGCTCATGTAGACGGCGTCCACGTCGGGCCGCTCCTCACGGTCCACCTTCACGGGGACGAAATGCGCGTTGAGGTACGCGGCCACCGCCGGATCGTCGAAGGACTCGTGGGCCATGACGTGACACCAATGGCACGCCGCGTAGCCCACGGAGAGGAAGACGGGGACGTCCCGCTCGGCGGCCTCGGCGAAGGCCTCCGAACCGAAGACGTGCCAGTCCACGGGCTGGTCGGCATGCTGGCGGAGGTAGAGGCTGCTCTGTCCGGCGAGGTGATTGGCCATGCAGCCACCGTAGCCCGGGCAGGGTGCAGGTGGCGACGGGGTGTGACGCCGGTGCGGCTCACGACCTCGAGGACTTCTGGTCACCGCGCCCGCGTAGTGCCAGGTCTTCGCCGCAACGAGATATGTTGAAGCAACAGTCAGGGCGGCACCGTTTCACAACGGCGGGCCCGATGCCCCGAATTGGAGGTCGAAGGTGCGGTCGAGCAAGGGTCTCAGCACCGTCGATCCAGCGAGTCAGTCCCAGACCGGGCCGGCGAAGAGCTCTGCGTTCAGCGACAGGTCCTTTCGTCGGCTCTGGGCCGCGACGCTGTCCGCACAAGGCGCGTCGGCGATCGCGAGCGTTCTGATCCCTCTTCTGGCCATCCAAGTACTGGGCGTCGGTTCCAGCGGAGTGACCGTGATGTCCACCGCAGCGGCCTGCACCGCCGTGGTGGTCGCTCTTCCGGCCGGCATGTTCTCAGAATTTCGGCGCAAGCGGCCGATCCTGATCGGCTCCGATGCAGTTCGTTTCCTCAGCTTCACCCTCCTGACGATCGCAGCCCTGTTCGGTTTCCTGTCTCTTCCCTGGCTCATCGCGATCTTGTGCGTCAACGCCATCATGCAGATGCTGTTCGGCAGCGCCTCATTGGCCCACACCAAGGATCTCGTCCCCGAAGAGTTGCGCGCGGACGCCGTCAGCAAGCTTCAAAGCGCCGCCTGGATCGCGATGATCGGCGGCCCGGTAGCCGCCGGTCTGCTCGCGAGCCTCATATCTCCCACCATCGTGCTGGCCTGCGTAGCGTTCTGCTTCCTCGGGAGCGCCATCTGGATCGCCCTCATTCCCACACCGGAAGGCGCACCACCGTCCCAGATAGGCGAACGCCACCCGATCCGAGACACGTTCGCGGGTGTCACCTACTTCGCCCAGGACCCCATCCTCCGCAGGCTCCTGCTTTCGTGGGTCCTTTTCGCCGGGGCAGTGGCCGCCCTCACTCCCGTGACTCAGGTCTTCTTCCTGCACGACCTCGAATTCTCCACTGCGTCCTACGGCATCGCCATGGGAGTCCCCTCCGTCGCCGCACTTGCGGGCTCGTGGCTCGGCGGTCCGATTCTGAAGAAGCTCGGGCTCCGGCGTGCCATGACGATTGGAAGCTTCTCCCGGATCCCGCTGTACCTGATCTACCCGGTTCTTCCACCAGGGCAGCTCGGCCTCATCGGAGCAATTGCAGCGTTTGCCGGGATCCTCTTCATTTCCTCGATCGTCAATGCCGCGATCTCAACGCTTCGGATGGAGCTGACTCCGGACAGCCTGTTGTCTCGGACCAGCTCGGCGTGGATGGTCGCGACCATGGCGGCGGGTCCCCTCGTGATTCCCCTGGCCGGATTCATCATGACTTCAGGAACACCCCGACTAGCGCTCCTGTGTCTTGCCGTCACGGTGGCGATTTCGGCTGCGGTGCTGCCTGGCAGGACGCTCCACAGTTCAGCTCCTGGCCTCGTAGACGGGCCACGGTGAGGTCATCGTCGGGTAGCTCTCGGTCACCACTTCACTCGGCGGTCCTGCTCACCGGCGCCGTTTCGCGCCCGGCCCGGCCGCCCGCCGTCGTCGGTCGGATCTGACCGCCAAACCGATCAGAAGCAGCACGATCACGGCTTCCATCGGCAGCCACCAGCTCAGGTCTCCCGCGGTGAAGCCGCGGCTGTCGCCGGTCCCCACGAGCGCCCGGTAGATGCCGATCGCGGTGACGAACAACGACACCGTGATCACACAGACCTCACCGACCCGAGCCCCGGAGGATGAGACCGCCTGCACCATGAGAAGAGCCACCAGGAGCAGCGCGATCGCAACGACGCCTGCGACCAGCGCCACCGGGGCACTGTCCTCGGCCTTGAGATAGGTGTTCTTCCGACTCGGAGGGTCGAACAGCACGGCGAACGTCAGGGCCGCCGTCAGCCCGACCGTGAGCAGCCAGCCCCAGAACACCGTCGCCGGGGTCGGCTTCTGCGCGGCAGGAGCACTCGCGGTCTTCGTCTTCGGGGCTCGGCTCTTCACGCGGTTCATCGTAGTCGGCGGAGACCCTGGTGACTCGGACGGTGTCCCGACTGGGGCCCGAGAGTCTGATTCACGCGCGACGGCGGAGGGCGGCGAAGCTGTGCCTGCAGCAGACCACGGCCCAGCGGAGTCCCACGGCTCAGCGGGCTGCGCGCGGGCCGTTCTCGCCGTCGTCGGCCTGAGGATCGTCGTCAGCCTGCGCGCCGCTCTCCTGCACGCCACTCCCCTGCTCGACGGCATCCTGCTCCGCTGCCTCGGCGAGTTCGCCGCGGTAGCGGACCCGGCGGATGCGGCGCACCATGTCGACGATCAGGAACGCCATGATGATGACGATGAAGGCGGTGGCGAGGAAGCCCAGCAGACCCGGGGTGACCATGTCCTGCGTCAGGCCCGGCTTCAGGCCCGGGAGGGGGCTGGGGCTCGGGTCGTTGGCAAGTTGCACAAGCAGCTGGTACACGCTTCACACCTTCAGGTTCTGGGGGACTTCCCCAATTCTACGCTGGATAGAACTGCGCGGAGACCGGCCCTGGGGCCGGCATGCGCCTCAAGGACGGGACCGGCGTCAACGCAGCCCGGCGAACAGATCCGTCTCCGGGACGGTGTCGCCCACCTTCGAGTCGATGAGCGCGAATTCCTCGTACGGCCAGACGCGCCGCTGGAGCTCATCGGGGAAGGCGAAGAAGAAGCCGTCCGGATCGATCTGGGTGCGGTGTGCCTTGAGGGCCGCATCGCGCCGCTCGAACCACGCGCCGGCCTCGATCCGGGTGGTGGGGATGTGCAGAGGCTCGGCCTTGGACTCCAGCCAGCTGTCGATCCACTCCAGGCCCTGGATGTCCAGTCCTTCGGCGCGGGCGGCGTCGCGCAGGGCACGCATGCGCTCCAGACCGAGTCCGCAGTCGTAGTAGAGCTTGGACGGCTCCCAGGCGGGGCCGGTTCCCGGATACTGCTCCGGATCGCCGGCGGCACGGTAAGCCTCCACCGCCACCTTGTGGGACATGATGTGGTCCGGGTGCGGGTAGCCCCCGTTCTCGTCATAGGCCACCACCACGTGCGGGCGGAAGGACCGGATGAGGCTCACGAGCGGTGCGGCCGCGACGTCGAGCGGCTGCAGCGCGAAGCAGCCGTCGGGCAGGGCGGGAAGCGGCTCCCCTTCCGGCAGACCGGAGTCCACGAAGCCGAGCCAGGTCTGCTGCACACCCAGGACGCGCGCGGCGTTGTCCATTTCGATGCGACGGGCACCGGCCATGTCGCGCTTGGGGTGCGCCTCATCCACCACGTGGGGGTTCTGGATGTCGCCACGGGAGCCGTCGGTGCACGTGGCGACCAGGACCTCGGCCCCTTCGTCGACGTACTTGGCCATGGTGGCGGCGCCCTTGCTCGACTCGTCGTCCGGGTGGGCGTGGACGAACAGGACGCGGAGGGTCTCCCCGTCGTCGAAGACCCGCTCCGGGTTGGCGGGAGCAGCGGCGCTCATGGCGGCCTCCTGATGAAACGGCCCGGCACCGGCGGCGGACAGCACGCGGGTGGCGAGGAACTAGACTGGTGTGGTGACGCCGAGCCAGAGCCCAACGCCGATGGAGTCCAGCCTATCCAATCGCTACGGCCGCCAGAAGCGGCCGGTCACGCGGCGTACCAAGCTGTTGATCGTCGTGGCGGCCCTGGTGCTCGCCGTGGGCGCGGCCGGATTCCTGGCCATCCGGAACTCCGTCAGCACCGTCGATTTCAAGACCGTGAGCTTCAGCGCCAATGACCCCTCCTTCGCGGAGGTCGACTTCCAGGTCTCCAAGGACCGCGACCGCGCCGCGGTGTGCGCCATCAAGGCCCTCGACGATCACTACGCGGTGGTCGGCTGGAAGTACGTGGACGTGCCGCCCA
>Ga0213826_1001187_pt1 | contig 11504 bp, 12 predicted proteins | sample MC6MC0899MG_FD_180668 | JGI IMG/M metagenome (GOLD analysis project Ga0213826, IMG submission 180668) | Enriched soil aggregate microbial communities from Iowa State University, Ames, United States - MC6-MC0899-MG | ecosystem: Environmental > Terrestrial > Soil > Unclassified | place: USA: Iowa...
TTGGACGGAGAACTGCTATTTGGAAAAGGAAGAGCATACGGCGTTGAGTGGTTTATAAAGAAACGATTGGGAAGACTTAATGGATGGATCAGTTATACATTATCCAAAAGTGAAAGACAATTTGATCAGATCAATGATGGACAGTGGTTTAATGCGCGCCAGGATAAGATTCATAATATCGCTGTCGTGGCACAGTATCAATTGAATCCTAAATGGAATCTAAGTGCAAACTTTGTCTATTATACGGGTGATGCTGTAACAATGCCCGCCGGAAAATATTTTGTTGATGATAGGACGATCTTCTATTATGATAAGCGGAATGGTCAACGTATGCCAGCCTATCACCGCTTGGATCTCGCCGCGACCTATGATATCAAGCGCACAAAAAATACTTATTCCAGTTTATCTTTCGGAATTTACAACGCTTATAATCGCAAAAATGCTTATTTGATTGATTTTAGAGAGAAAGAAGGGCAATCCAATGTAACTGAGATCTATAGGATTGCCTTATTTGGAACTATACCGTCCATTACATGGAACTTTAAATTTTAGCACAACATGAGAAAGATAGTAGGATTGATCGCCATAACTTGGATAACTTTGATTGGTTGTGAAGATAAAATTGATTTGAAATTACCTGAGAATACAGGACAGCTGGTGATCACCGCTGACCTGATGGTATCGGATCAGCAACATGAAATCAGTATCCAAAAAGTCGTCAGTTTAAAAGAATCTATGTTGGCTCCCATAACAGATGCGGAAGTCACCGTAAGAAATCTGCAAAATAATCGTATGTATACCTTTTTGCCCGGATCCGATGGTGTATATACCAATAAGACATTGCGACTACAGGAAAACGCCAGTTATCGCCTATATGTCAAAACCGCTGACGGAAAAGAAATTGAAGGAACTTCGAGAGTGCCATCCTATGTTGATGTGGATTCGATAGGGCTTTCCGAACGGATCATATTTACAGACACCATATATTATCCTACACTAGTCTTTAACGATCCCCCAGAAAAAGGGAACTATTATAAGTATAAGATGTCTGTGAACGGGGGAGAGTTGCGCTTTGTCGATGTGTTTAGTGATAAATATAATAATGGGCTGCAAGTACAACATGATATTATCGACCGGGATAGAGACCTCAAGATAGGAGATCGGGTACGGGTTTTGCGTCAGTGTATTGATCTGGGCGCATATAACTATTGGAATAGCTTCCAGATGATTAATCCCGGAGCAGCATCGCCTTCTAATCCGATTTCAAATCTGTCTAATAATGTTTTGGGATACTTTAGTGTGAGTGTAGGAAAGTATTACGAATCTGAAGTGGTTTTATCAAGAAGTAGACCCTAATGTTTACTCTAGCTTTGCTATTTGATATTGATTTGCTAGGAGAAATTCGATCGTTTTAGGTAAAGCATATTCAACACGTGGAATGGCTTTGATATTGTCGTGAAAGATGATGATCGAGCCATTCTGTATGTTGGGAAGTACGTTTTCAAGGCATTTTTCGGGACTTAGGTTCTGATCAAAGTCACCGGACATGACATCCCACATCACGACACGATAATTTTTGTATAACTTTTTAAGCTGTGATTTTGTTGCTTTTGCATAAGGTGGCCGAAAGAGATCGGTTTGTGTTAGCTCCTGACATTGAGTTACATTGTCGATGTAGACCTCGTCATTTGTATCCCAGCCCTTGAGGTGATTGTAGGTATGATTACCTACTTGATGTCCTTCTTGTAAAATTCTTTGAAACAAATGTGGATTTTTTTTAATATTTTCACCAACACAAAAAAATGTTGCCTTGACCTGATATTTTTTTAGGATATCGAGTATAAAAGGTGTAATTTCAGGAATTGGACCATCATCAAAAGTAAGATAGACTTTTTTTTCCGTCCTCGGCATACGCCAGATTGATCTGGGGTAAAGCCAACGAAGGAAGAAAGGGGATTTGACAAAATACATAACCGATAAATGAAGTTCAAATCTATAAAAATTGTATGGTTCTACATATGAACATGAAAAGATTTTATTATTCTGCAGTAATATTTACTGGTTTTTTTCTTGGAACGAACAACCTAATCCAAGCCCAACAGGTCGTTGGGGTAGCCGAAGCTATACGCATGACTTTGGAACGTAATGTACAAATAAAGCAAGCCGAATTGAGCAAAGATCTCGCTGCTCAGGACCTATTTCAAGCAAAGTCCGATTTGTATCCGACCTTAAATGCTGGGATAAATCAATCATTCCGATATGGTTATAACTTTGATTTATTGTCCTCATCAGCCGTAAACAATATTTGGACAAGACAGACAACTCCCGAAATAACATCACAGGTTAACATTTTTAAGGGATTCCAACAGGTCAATCAGATTAAAGCAAATAAGTTACAAATGGAATCATCTGCAACACAAGTTGAGAAAATTAAAAATGACTTGGTGCTGAATGTTCTCGTTACTTATCTTGAGGCAATCACTAACCATGAACTGATGATTGCTAGTGAAGGCCAGCTTAAACTTTCCAATAGACAATATCAATTGGATTCCATTCAATTTGCTGTTGGAAATAAAACTATTGCTGACATTGCAAAATCCAAGAATCAGGTTGCGACTGATGAATTAAATCAGGTGAATTTAAAAAATTCATATGAGTTGTCGTTGCTGACTTTGAAGCAGCTAATGGAAATGTCACCACAAAATGAAATAAGTCTAGTGCGACCTAGTGTGGAAAATGTGATTATTAACCAGGAAAATAAGTCCGCTATTGAGATTTTTAATACCGCTTTGACTAGACAGCCCGATATTCAAAAGGCAAATTTAGATAAAGAGGTTGCAAATAAAAAAATTGAAATAGCCAAGGGCGGTTATTATCCGACAGTGAACATGAATATGAGTTACTCAACAGGTTTCTCATCCGCCAACAAAGTCAGCACTGATCCAAACAACCCATTAGCTAAGCGTGTGACAGTACCCTTTGGAAGTCAATTTAATAAAAACAGATCTTTCTTTACAGGTTTTTCACTAAACGTTCCAATTTTCAATAACAATCAAAACAAAGTAAACGTCGCGAAAGCGAAGATTAGTTTAAAACAGGCTGAAGCTGCAGAACAATTGGCAAAAAACAATTTAAATAAGGCTGTTAATCAAGCCGTGTTAGACGTTAATGCAGCAAAACAAAAGTATGCCTCCGCCACGACGGCCTTTGAAAGTGCTGAAACGGCTTACAAAGCAACCAAAGAACGATACGATATCGGTATGGCAAATTCTTTGGAACTATTTACCGCACAGACCGAACGGAACAAAGCAGAATTTGATCTGATTCAAGCAAAATATAATGTAATTTTCAGATCTAAGATTATCGATTATTACTTAGGAAATCCAATTCAATTCGACAACAATTAACCTATTTGATTAGCAAAAACAATGGCAAAGAAAAAACGTAGTGTAGTAAAGATTCTATTAATAGTCGTAGCGCTCCTGGCAATTTTTGTTTTTATCGGCTTTCAGGCCGGTTGGTTTGGAAAGGGAGAGATTACTAAAGTCGCTGTAGACGTTGTGAAGGAAACGGATGTAGATGAATTGGTGTCTGCCAGTGGAAAAATACAACCGGAAATAGAAGTTAAGCTGAGCTCAGAGGTTTCGGGTGAGGTTGTTGAATTAAATATCAAGGAAGGTGACTTTGTAAAAAAAGGACAGGTACTCTGTCGGATCAAACCCGATATCCTACAGTCCGGCTATGATCGCTCTGTAGCAGCAATGAATTCGCAGCGTGCCAATCTCGCTGCTGCACAACAACAATTAAAACAACAGGAAGAGAATTTCAAAAATGTAGCCGCAACTTACAAGAGAAACCAGGAGCTTTTTGAAAAACGGGTTATTTCCGCAGCTGAAATGGATAAGAGTTCTTCTGAATACTTTTCGACTCTTGCTGCCATTCAGGCACAAAGGGAGACCGTAAAATCAAGTAGATATGGTATCGATCAATCACAAGCTTCTGTCAAAGAAGCCCAGGATAACCTGAATAGAACAACCATTTATGCCCCTACAGATGGTATTATCTCTTTATTGTCTATCGAACAGGGAGAGCGTGTGGTTGGAACAGCGCAAATGGCTGGTACCGAAATTATGCGTATCGCTAATATGTCTTCAATGGAAGTAAATGTAGATGTCAATGAGAATGATATCAATAACGTCAGAGTAGGTAATCAGGCTGAAATTGAAGTGGATGCTTTTCAGGATAGAAAATTTAAAGGCATTGTAACCGAAATAGCAAGCTCATCCAAAAATATTGCAACGACAACAGCAGCAACGTCATCAACAGATCAAGTAACAAATTTTAATGTAAAAGTGCGTATCAGTGCGGAATCTTATCAGGATCTGATCAAAGAAAATGTCGCTTCGCCGTTCAAACCCGGATTATCCGCTACTGTACAGATTTTTACAAAACATGATAAAGGTCTGGTGGTACCTATACAGTCGGTTACCGTAAGATCGGATGATAAAGATTCTACGAATACAAATAAGAAGATACAGGAATATGTCTTCGTTTTAAAAGATCAGACAGTAAAACAAGTTCCTATCAAAACTGGGATTCAAGATGATAAAAACATTATTATCCTATCCGGATTGAAAAAAGGAGATCAAGTCGTTTCCCGACCATTTGATGCCATCTCTAAAACGCTAAAGGATGGTAGTAAAGTGGAAAAAGTAGATAAATCGGTATTATAAAATTATAACGGTACAATATTTATAACAAAAGGGAGGTGTTTTTTTGATACCTCCCTTTTTATTTTCCTTCTAATTTATTAAATTTATGTAACCCAACCCCTAACAGCTTATGAAAAGGCTATTGACTTATTTTAAATTTAACAAAACAGAGCAAAATGGGTTCTTTGTTATATTGGTGATAATCATTCTCTTTAGTATTATATATTCCCTCGTCAGTAGACAGGATAAAAGTAATCCGATTGCTCATCAGTCACGGGTTTTTGAACAGTCATTTCATGATTCAACTGATGCTGCAGATTATCCAAATAAGAAATTTAAGGTATCGGATGTTCATTTGGAAAAGAGGGCAGCTTCTGTAGATCCGGATCTGGGTAAAGGTACTGAAGATAACAGGGGAGACACTAAATTATTTTATTTTGATCCCAATAATTTATCTGTCGAGGCATGGCGCAAGCTTGGCCTCTCGGATAAGCAAATTGCCGTGATCAAGAATTACGAAAAAAAAGGCGGCCGGTTTAAAGATAAAAATGATGTTAGGAAAATGTATTCCATCAACGCGAAATTATATAAAAAGCTCGAACCCTATATCGCTATTAAAGCAGAGACAGCAGGACCAAGTACGACAACTAAAGCCCCCTTACTTTATGATAAATTTGAAACCAATCATGCTGAACTTATAGATATTAATACCTGTGATACAACAGCCTTGATGAGTCTCAAAGGGATCGGTACAATACTTTCTAAACGCATTTTGAAATATAAAGAGGTGCTTGGCGGTTTCTATCGGATAGAGCAGTTAAAGGAAGTTTATGGTGTCACTTCGGAAACATATGAACTCATTAAGGACTATATTACAGTGTCTAATTTAGAAGGAATCAAAAAAATCAATATTAACCAGATTGATGCCAATTCATTGGGCAAACATCCGTATCTTAGCCCAAAGGATGCGAAATTAATAGTTAATTATCGAGATCAACATGGCAATTATGCTAATATAGAAGATTTTACCAAGATAGGTACACTCTCAGATCTTGCTATTGCTAAAATCGCGCCGTATTTAATATTTGAGAATGATTCAAGATAAATTGAAACTGGAAATCCGGGATATTGTGGATTTTCCAAAGCCGGGTATTGTATTCAAAGATATTACCCCCTTGTTGAAAGATGCTGAACTTTGCAATGAAATGATCGACGCGATTATTGACCAACTTCAAGGAATAGAAATTGATGCTATTGCAGGTATTGAAAGCCGTGGATTTCTTTTTGGATTTTTACTTGCCAACAGATTAGGATTGCCCTTCATTCCAATTCGTAAGCAAGGAAAATTACCATTTAAAACGATTTCTGAGTCTTATGCGCTGGAATATGGTCAGGCAACGATAGAAATTCATGAAGATGCCTTCGAAAAAGGTAGCCGTATTTTGATCCATGATGATCTGTTGGCAACGGGCGGAACTGTCGTTGCAGCAAGCAAACTTATTGAAAAATTGGGCGGAGTGATTGCAGCCTATAGTTTTATCATTTCATTGGATTTTCTCAAAGCAAAAGGCCGATTGTCTCGATTTAGTGATACAATCTCCTCGTTGGTGAGCTATTAATGTAGAATTTAAGTGTTGATTTAGACGATATCGTATGATACTCTTTGCAAATGCTAAAATAAATATTGGACTGCAGGTGGTTGCCAGGCGAACGGATGGCTATCATGAATTGAATAGTATTTTCTATCCCTTACCAATCTATGATATTATAGAGATACTGGAGACAGATGCACAAGATTCCACGTTGACAGTACAGGGCAACCATATACCCGGGGATTTCGCGGATAATCTCTGTTTAAAGGCGCATGCATTATTAAAAAAAGAATTTGACATTCCTCAGGTTAGGATTGATCTGATTAAACAAATTCCAATTGGAGCTGGATTGGGAGGTGGGTCAGCGGATGCATCTTTTGTATTAAAAGGGCTTAACGAGTTGTTTCAGCTAAATTTGACAGCTGCACAGTTAACGAAGTATGCTGCACAATTGGGGGCAGACTGCCCGTTCTTTATTGCAAATACACCCGTGTTTGCAACCGGGATTGGGACGGATTTTAAGGAGATATCGCTTGATCTGAATGAATATCATATCGTGGTTATTATGCCTGATATCCATGTCTCTACGGCCGAAGCTTACAGTGGCGTGAAGCCAGTACCTTCAGATGTTGATCTGGAGGAGGCGATCCGATTGCCTATTCAGGAATGGAAATTCCATATTCGAAATGATTTTGAAGAATCTATTTTTGAGCGTTATCCGATGCTCAAAGAAATTAAAGATGCTTTGTATCATAAAGGGGCAATATACTCCTCGATGTCAGGTTCTGGCGCTGCCATCTATGCCATTTTTTGGGAAAAGATGGATTTGAGTGAGTTTTCCAGATATGGTAAGGTTTATTATCCCGTTGCGCTAGATAGATAATTCAGTTTGTAAAAAGCAATAGGCCATACTTCAGTCTAAATGTATGCCTATTGCTTTTTAGACTGATAATATCAATATTCTTCTTCTACTTTGTAATCTAATAGCTCACTCGCTTCTTTGAGGACTTTCTCTTTTCTTTCCTTGTTAAGTCCAAGAATATCCAGTTTATCCGGATTGTTTACAAGATCTTTTACCAAGATCAACTGATTTTTTAACAGTTGCTGTTCTTCCAGGTCCGAAAGGGTGGTTAAACAGGTGACCGGATAAAAGACTGCTTTATCGACTCTTCTTTTGATACTATTCTCTTTTGGATAATCCCAAGAGAGCAAGTTGATACCGTAATAAGTTGCAAAATCGATCGAATCTGAAGTAAAGTAGGCATTCGTGATGAGCCAGCCTTCCTGAAACTGTAATTTTTTACCAAAGAAATTATAGTCAATTCCACTGATATCTTTGAACCTCGATAGGTAGTACATTGCTGTGGTAACAGAGATCTTGGCGTCAATGTCATTTCTAAACTTACACTCCGCTGTCATCAACTTACCATCTTTATAAGCGACAACATCCAATTCATGGGAAACAGCATGGCCTTGTACGGTCTGTCCAGTGGTACTTTCATATCCGATCGAACGAAGCAAATGGGAGATGTATTTTTCAAAATAGAAGCCTTCAGGTCCAAGATCACGTAAGGCTTTTTTTAAGCTGTATCGTGCGGCAAATGAGTTTCGAACGGTTTTCAGTGTATCGAAAGCCAACTGATACAACTCCCTGGTTGAAATACCATCGTATATTTCACCTAAAACACTGCTGTATACTTCGTTTACCTGATCGCTATTTGCTCCCGAACGGGAAAGAGAATGCCGTAGGGCATCTCCATTAAAGGGGACTAATTCACCGGAATATTTTTTGACTTGCATGGATATTTAATTTGATAAATACGAATATAAGGGATGTGATCCGAGAAATCATACAAAAACTATTATTCTATTTCTAAACTTTTTTGGATCATAATTTGTTTACATAAAGAAACAATACTTAAATATAGATAATTATGAGTAACCTATTGCTATTTGCATTTGACAAGATTAAAGCTAAGATAAAAGATGATTGCATTGAGGAGAATATCGGTGCTTCCGAACGCGTATTATCTGTAATTGCGGGGGGCTTTATTTTAGGTTTGGGCGTAAAAAAGATATTTAAATCTCCACTGGCTGGGCTTTCAGGATTGACCCTTGGCGGGACGTTAATTTATCGTGGCGTGACAGGACATTGTGATGTCAAAAAATTGCTGGAAGATAAAGATGTTAAAAAAGTTGAGGTAATAGAACATCGTTATTTTGTTAAATAACGATGGGTTTAACTGTTAGCCTACTAACAAATAAACTGATAGTCAGCTTTGGTGGCGCTTACTGAAGTTTAACTCATACCTTATAAGGGTCAAAATTTTACTTGTTAGCAAGCTCTCACCATCATGTTAGCGCAATGGCTCCAATATAAAAGGTGGACTCAGTGTAGACTTGTAGTGATCGCAGTACGAATATACTGGAAATTTGGGGGTTAAAATATATTGCAAAAATAAGCGGCCGAAAATTCTCTTTTCGCCGCTTATTTTTTTAATCCTGTTGATTAATCAGCTATTTATACATTAAAACGGAAGTGCATAATATCACCATCTTGTACAATGTAAGTTTTTCCTTCTACAGACAATTTTCCGGCTTCCTTTACTGCACTTTCTGAACCTAGATTAACAAAGTCATCATATTTGATCACTTCAGCACGGATAAACCCTTTCTCAAAATCTGTATGAATGACACCAGCTGCCTGAGGTGCTGTAAAACCATTCTCAATTGTCCAGGCACGTACTTCCTGAACGCCTGCTGTAAAGTAGGTCGCTAAATTTAATAAGGAATATGCTGCTCTGATCAACTTATGGACACCGGATTCTTCTAATCCAAGATCATCTAAAAACATCTTACGCTCTTCGTAACTCTCCAGTTGAGCGATTTCAGACTCAATCTGTGCAGATATAACCAATACTTCAGCTTTTTCATCTTTCACGGCTTCTTTTACACGATCCACATAAGCATTACCTGTATTGACAGAGCCTTCATCCACATTACATACGTAAAGTACTGGCTTTGCGGTTAACAAGGCTAAGTCTTGGATAAATTCAAAATCTTCGGCTTCAATAGGTGCTGTACGTGCTGACTTGCCTGCCTCCAAATGTTCTTTAACGACAGATAGGATATCAAAAGTCTTTTTAGCATCTTTATCACCACCTGTTTTTGCCATTTTCTCAACTTTTTGGATACGTTTTACCACAGTATCCAAATCCTTAAGTTGCAATTCTGTATCGATGATCTCTTTATCTCGGATTGGATCTACTGAACCATCCACATGGATAACATTACCATCATCAAAACATCTCAAAACGTGGATGATCGCATTTGTTGTGCGGATATTTCCTAAAAACTGGTTACCTAATCCTTCACCTTTTGATGCTCCTTTTACCAGTCCGGCGATATCGACGATTTCGATGGTATTTGGAACGATACGTTGTGGATTGACTAACTCAGCTAATTTATTTAGACGGGCATCCGGTACGGTAATTACCCCAACATTTGGTTCAATAGTACAAAATGGAAAGTTTGCTGCCTGTGCTTTCGCATTCGACAGACAGTTAAATAATGTTGATTTACCAACGTTTGGTAAACCTACGATACCGCATTGTAAAGCCATATATAGTGCAAATTTTTGAAATTCCACAAAGATAGAAAATTCACTGTAATTTTTAACTATCTTGTGGAATGCTTCGATGGTACAAAATTGATAATGCCCAATTTCTAAAGGATAAGGGTATAACAGAGCATAATTTTGACGGAAAGACCATTTGTCTTACTTGGTTTGAGGGTCAATTGTATGCCTTCTCCAGGAAATGTCCCCATGCGGGCGCTCCGCTCAAAAATGGTTGGTGTGAACGGGGGAAAGTGATCTGTCCCTTCCATCGCCATGAATTTGATCTTGTAACAGGCAAGGGTAATCCTGCCCAACATGACTTTATCCATATTTACCCTGTTAAAGAGGAAGAAAGCGCCTATTATGTGGGTATTGAGAAAGGGTTTTGGCAAAGTTTTCTCGGTTCTAAAAGTAACTAAAGTATCATATCTCTTGATGCAATCGCATATCTAAGCAGTAAATAAGTATATTTGCTTTCGAAAACAAATTAAAAACATGCAGGGGAAAAAGATTGGTATAATTGGTAGCGGAAGCTGGGCGACGGCCATGATCAAGATGCTATGCGAAAATGACCAAGACAAACATATTTTTTGGTGGATTAGAAAAGAGGAAGATGCGGAGTATATTCAACAATTCAAACACAACCCGACTTATTTGAGTGGTGTTTCTGTTGATTTGAGTATTACAACCATCGATACCAATGCCAAAAATGTTGTTGTTAATTCAGATATTGTTATTTTAAATACGCCAGCAGCTTATTTAAAAGATGCATTGAGAGGAGTCACAAAGGAAGATTTTAAAGACAAAATAGTCGTGTCAGCCATCAAAGGGATAATTCCTAAGGATAACCTGATTATCGGCGAGTTTTTGGAACAGCATTACGCAGTCGATATCGAACGGATCTGTGTGGTCGGAGGACCTTGCCATGCGGAAGAAGTCGCTTTAGGTAAGCTGTCTTACCTGACATTTGGATGCAAAAACTTGGATAGTGCAGCCCTGGTTGCTTCGTTTTTGTCTTCCAGAGTCATTAAAACGATCTTATCGGAAGATATTTTAGGAATTGAATTTGGAGCTGTATTAAAGAATATTTATGCCCTTGCTGGAGGTATATGCCATGGGTTGGGCTATGGCGATAACTTTCAGGCAGTTTTGGTTTCCAATGCTATCCGCGAGATGCGTCGGTTTGTTGCTAAAGTAGATGGCGATACATCCCGGGATGTCAATAGCTCGGCTTATTTGGGAGACTTGTTGGTCACGGCATATTCGCAGTTTAGCCGCAATAGAACATTTGGTAATATGATCGGTAAAGGGTATAGCGTGCAATCGGCTCAACTTGAAATGAATATGGTGGCCGAAGGTTATTATGCTTCTGCTTGTATTCAGGAATATGCCGAAAAATATGCTGTCGAATTACCTATTTGTGATGCCGTATATCAAATTTTATATCAACATCAACCTGCATCTAAAATTATTCAAGCCCTGAGCGAAAAATTAACATAAACTAGCGATAGAGTAGATGATTACAAAAGAAGCGATAGCTTTAGCTTATAAAGAAATTCAAGATGAAATATGCCAGGCTTT
>Ga0213826_1001188_pt1 | contig 11499 bp, 9 predicted proteins | sample MC6MC0899MG_FD_180668 | JGI IMG/M metagenome (GOLD analysis project Ga0213826, IMG submission 180668) | Enriched soil aggregate microbial communities from Iowa State University, Ames, United States - MC6-MC0899-MG | ecosystem: Environmental > Terrestrial > Soil > Unclassified | place: USA: Iowa...
ATCATTGCACAGATCAGAAGATCTCCTTTAGGTGTTGTCTTATGTATGGGACCATTCAACTACCCATTAAACGAAACTTTTACAACCTTGATCCCCGCATTGATCATGGGGAACACGATGTTGTTCAAACCACCTAAACACGGAACGCTATTACATTACCCTTTATTAGAAGCCTTCAGAACAAGTTTTCCAAAAGGTGTAGTTAATACCATCTATGGCCGAGGCAACAAGATTGTACCTAGCTTGATGCAATCTGGCAAGATCAATGTATTGACCTTAATCGGTTCAAGCCGTGTAGCTGACGAACTTAAAAAGTTACATCCAAAGGTGAATAGATTGCGTGCAATTTTAGGATTGGATGCCAAAAATGCAGCAATTATTACAAAAGATGCCGATTTAAATCTAGCTGTCTCCGAGACTGTATTGGGTTCGTTATCTTTCAACGGACAACGTTGTACAGCATTGAAAATAATCTATGTACACCGCAGTTTAGCACAGGAATTTTTAAAACGTCTCTCTGCCGAAGTGAGCAAACTTAAATATGGAATGCCATGGGAGAAAGGAGTTTCCTTGACACCACTTCCAGAAGTCAATAAACCAGCTTATCTAACTGAATGTATCGAAGATGCGAAAGCCTATGGTGCAAAAGTAGTGAACGAGAACGGCGGTCAGGTTGCCGAATCGTTTTTCTATCCTGCCATTGTCTATCCAGTAAATTCACAGATGAAGCTTTATAGAGAAGAACAGTTTGGACCTGTCATCCCTGTTGTACCTTTTGATGATCTAGAAGAGCCTATCGAATACCTCATCGGTTCATCTCATGGACAGCAGGTGAGCATTTTCAGTAATAACGCGGCGGTAGTCTCATCTTTGATCGACCCATTGGTCAATCAGGTTAGCCGTGTCAACATCAATTGCCAATGTCAGCGCGGTCCAGATACCTTCCCGTTCACCGGAAGAAAAGATAGCGCCGAGGGAACATTATCTGTGGTAGATGCATTGCGCTCGTTCTCCATCCGTTCATTGGTCGCAGCCAAATTTACCGAGGAAAACAAAAAACTCTTAAATGAGATTGTCAGCGAAAATGAATCGAACTTCCTGAGTACAAAGTATATTTTTTAGTAGTTAGTATAAACCAAAAGAGGGCGTCCATTTAATTGGACTGCCCTCTTTTTTGTTAGCAAATATTTTATTAAGCTTTCTATTGAGCCCGTTCTTTCTCTTCATTACTTGTATCCTTTTTACGGTAATTGTTTTTAAGGTTACCAAATTTATACGAGTAGGTCAATCGTACTACCCTGCGATCTTGACGCTGCTTGATCTTTGAATCAAATTCGCCAAAAGTAGTGAATAGATTTTGATTGCCTGTATTGAACAAATCACTAACGGCTAGTTTTAATGAGCTTCGTTGGTCCTTAAATGTTTTGGTGGCACCGACTTCCATATCCCATCGCCCTTCCAGATCATATACACTATATTTGAACGGTGAAAAATAGCGTAAATTGACATTGGCAGTAAGGCTCTTATTTAATTTTAGCGTATGCATGGAATTCGCTTGAACCAGAAATGATTTCCTTTTAACAGGAATACCTGAAATCATACCATCAAAATCAAAATAGATTCCAGTGATGTTATTGTTCATACTCCAGATCTTCGACACAGTCACAGGAATATTGAGGTTTAAATAGGAATTCAGATTCCGCCCTAAATTCTCCCGAATGACCCAGGTTTCATCTTTAACCGAATCCTGTCCCATACTTTCTACAATCGCATCTTTCACATCATTAACCCCGAGAGTCACGTTATAACGTTGCAATAGCGTATAGTTCAATGTGTATTCATTGGAAAATTGAGGATTCAAATACGGATTTCCACGCTCAAAGGTCAATTTGTCAATATAATAGTCAAATGGGTTCAATTGTCGATAATTAGGACGGGTCACTTTTCTGGTGTAACCTAATGACAGTATATGGTTTTCATTTAGCGAATAGGTCAAGTTAGCGTTGGGGAAAAGTTGAAAATAATCACGTTTCACACGCTTGTCTTTGGTTATAGAGTTTCCGTCTGACATGGTATACTCCCCTCGCAAACCAGCTTTCAGGCTCCACTTACCGATACTGGTATTATAATCCAGATAGCCCGCCACGATTTGCTCTTTGTATACAAAATGGTTTGTCCGTGTCGTATCATTTACCCATAGAGAGTCCTTCTGTAGCTTTTCGAAAAGGAGGTCATTATCGGACTTTACATTCGAATATTTAGCCCCCATCTCGAGTTTTGATTTTTTTGATAAGGGATGTTCATAATCAAACTTGGCCACATAGATATCAATACCGATTGGCATTCCGCTACGTTCGTTCTCCAATGGGCTAATCGGCTGCATAGATGGATCAAAATATTGATTGCGGTAAGCAACACGCTTACTGCTCCTAAATTTGCTCCAGTCCAGATCAACCGTAAGTTTTCGTCCATTTGAATCTATCTTAAACTCATTGTTAAGATTCGCCGAATACCGGTCAAAAACTTCTTTGAAAGAAGAAGACGACATCAATATTGTATCGTAGACCGATATAGCATTTCCGATATTAGTCCTACTATCATTATCATTGTATTCGGTATTGTTAGATCCATTGAATTGCAGCGTCAATGTATTTCTTTGAGATGTCTTCTGTTCAACACCGAAACGGTAAGAATGATTCCGTTCGTCTTCATCCAATGTTGATTTTTGCTCGAAATATTTCTTTTTACCATCATTCCGTATAACACGATCGATATACAACTTACGATGAGATTTCTCATCAGAATAGGCATATGACCCAAACAGCGTGGTATTATTCCTTTTGTAATTCAATGAAAGAGAGCTATTTCCCCTGAACTTTTCACCATGTCCCGCCGTCAGATTAAATGCTCCGTTAAAGCCCTCCATCCGATTCTTTTTAAGGACAATATTAATCGTCCCCACTGCCCCCTCAGCATCATCTTTTGCTGCTCGGGTCGTAATCACCTCCACAGATTTAATTTGATTGCCATCTGTACTTTTCAGAAAATTAAGCAATTGTTCACCAGACATGTAAGTTTGTCGTCCATCAATAGTAACCGCTACACCCGATTGCCCCATCAGCTGCAAATTATTGTTGTTGTCTAGGCTCACACCTGGTGCCCGTTGGACAATATCCAATGCATTATTGCCTGCCGCTAATGGAGAATTCTCTACGTTTAGGATTAACTTGCCAGGTTTACTCTCAACCATAGGACGTTTCCCTTCCACGGTGACTTCCTGCAATTTTCGGCTATCATTACTCAGCTGAATCACCGAAAGTGAATGATCGGACTTCGCGATAGCAAATGAACCGCTTCGATTTGAAGCATAACCGATCATCTTTGCCTCGACAAGATAGCTTCCGGGCCCCACATCTGTAAATTGGTATTCTCCCGATTCATTGGTGATTACAGCCTTTAAGACAACAGCAGAATTGACTTTCATCAGATAAGCAGTTGCTAAAGGCAGGGGCACATTATCTGTGGATTGCACTTTCCCCGTAACCTTCACCTGTGCATGGACAAAGGAGACAATCAGCAAATTTAACAGTAGGAAGTAAAAATACTTTTTCATTGGGATAATCATTTTTTTAAGGCAATGAAGCTCCTATAAGGCAAATTTTCATCTGGTTTTGCAGATTGAATAAGCTCATGCAGGTTTCATAACGGTATTGGCTTGTATAAGTTGTCCTCCACTCCCGTGGAGCAGAGGACTTCTAAAGATTTATTTCTTTTTTATCTGAACGGGTACACCGTCTTTTTTCACATTGATGATCGTATCCCTACGGATTACAATGGATGTATCAGCAATAACAATATGATTGCTATCCGAATCATCTGTTTCTTCTTCCGCAGATTCCTTTTCTGGCAAGGCACATTTCACGCCGAGCGAAGTCACCACAAATTCGACATCTCTTACATCCGTGTTATACCGATCGCGGCAGTCGTAAAATGAGATGTCACGTAATTTATCCTCTAGGTTATCATTGATCACAAGTTTGGTGCCTACAGGCAAAAACAATGTAACATTCACCTCTTGGTCCCGATAACGCTCACCCTCAGTCAACTGGAATGCATTATCAAAAATCAGTGCAGTTGTATCTTGTTTAAGGGTATAATTGATTTTGGCTGCCCTGTCCGTAGCCACTTTATACGTGTTTCCTTTGGCAGAATATTCATAGCGTACATAAGGCTCCTGTAATGAATCAATACGTTCGATCCGGATCCAGATATCGCGTTTCAGATAGGACGAAAAATTATCGCTTTTTATGCCGACACCGCTTTTAACACCATTTTTTAAACGGATTACCCGAATATCATTTTCACTTAAAAAATACACGGATTGTTTTTGCAAAGGCTTTTCTTCGACAATGGTACTCGATTCTCTAAATTCTTTTGCTATCGAAGTAGAATAGTAGATAATCGCTCCTATAGATGCCAACCACACTACGAAGAGCGTTGTTGTCAGATAATTATTCATTGGCTTCTTTTCAAAAAGAACACGTAGAAGCAAGTAAAATAATCCGGCAAGAGGAACGAATATAGACAAAAAGCCAGCTATCAAAGCAAAAGGCACATCGTTAGGTTCCATTAAATAGAATGGCCCAGAGTCATCCATTACATCAGGAATCACATTCACAATAGCTAATGCAAAGAATATTAATCCGATAATCAATCCAATGAGCGTTGCCCCAACAAGGATGACAAAAAAGACACCAATGGCTTTTACAATGATTTGCAATAGTTTTGTCACCCCATCTCCTGTCCGATCCAGTCCGCGTGAAAACGTATCCCGCACCCCGCTCATTTCTTCATCAAAAGAGCGCTTAAAATTCTGGATATTCGGCGCTTCGCCTCGCATCTCCATTTTATCCGCCCTGGTCATAGCGGGTGGCATTACAATCCAGAGAATCACATAAACCAATAGCCCCGATCCTCCGATGATGACAAACAGTGCAAAAAGTAGTCTAACCCATTTGGCCTCAATACCAAAAAAATGACCTAGACCGCTACAGACACCACTGAAAACGCGATCATCGGGATCACGCATCAGCTTTTTGCCGACTTTAAAACCATCGGAATTTGTCTCGCGGCGAAAAGAAGCATAGTCGTCCTGATCCTCCGATTCGAAGTCACTCACCCTGCCCATCTGATCAATAACGGCGTTTACATCTTCCATATTGAGGACCTCTTTACTTCCTGCCTGGATCTTCTCTGTAAACATCTCAGAAATACGGTTCTCAATATCTTCCAAAATCTCGCGGCTATCCTCCGATTGACCAAAATGCTTCTGTATATCAATCATGTACGACCGCAGTACCTCATAGGCATCCTCCTCAATATGGAAGACGATGCTATTTATATTGATAATTATTGTCTTATTCATCGCTATTGTCTTTAACTGGTTTAGTTGAATCATTGTTTCTACCTACCAATGATGTGTTTACAGCAAACACTAATTCATTCCAGGTAACATCCAATCTTGAAAGGACATCAAGCCCTTCTTGGGTAATTTCATAATATTTTCTAGGCGGACCTGAAGTCGATTCCTTCCATATATAACTCAACAAGCCATTATTTTTTAGACGTGTTAAAAGCGGATATAAGGTTCCTTCCACAACCAACAATTGGGCTTTCTTCAGTTCGCTGATAATATCGGAGGCATAAATTTCTCCTCGAGAAATTATGGATAGGATACAATATTCAAGTATCCCCTTCCTCATTTGGATTTGTGTATTTTCAGCTATCATAACAATACAAAGATATATGTATTTTATGGTACCATGCAATACATAGTACCATATAAAACAAAATAAATATAATAATCAACTGATTATCAGTATAATAATTTTAAAAAATTATTTAAATTTCATTTCTATCAGGAAATTTTTGGATATTTATCCCCATGATTAAAATCCTACTAGACTATAAATGGTGTTTTATTTGGGCCATCATAGTTATTATTTTATGTACGCTCCCCGGAAATAATTTTGATACAGTGCCTAGCTACCCCGGCATGGATAAACTCGTTCATGCAGGTATGTTTTTCGTTTTCTGCACACTCTTGTATAACGGTGTTATACAGCAATTTAGAGGAAAGCCAACACGTTGGCTCCCGATTTTCATTGTATCTTTCCTAGGCTTTTCATTTGCTGGATTAACGGAATTACTTCAGCTTTATATTTTTACTTACCGTAGTGGTGATTGGTGGGATTTATTCGCTGACTCCGTAGGCATTGGTATGGCAGGATTTGCCTATCTATTGAACTATGTAAACAGAAGGGTTTAGAAGATCCTCTTCATCTCCCCAGAGCTATTTGTTACTTTAGAGCGCTAGGATCAACCATAGCTTCGTCATGGGCTCTCAAAGGCAACTATTGGGCACGAGCTAAAGTTGCTACCGACACTTTACACCCTAACGATTCCTGCAACGTAAGCGCTGCGGAAACGATTGTCGCACCGGTTGTTAGAACGTCATCAACAAGTAAAACATGTTCTCCCAGCGGTTGTGAAAGCTGTGTACAGACAAATATATCTTCTACATTTTCATAGCGTGATAGACGGTCTTTACCTGTTTGTGTCATTGTCGCCCGTTGACGTTTCAGAACGTCTTCCCGCAAAGGAATATTCATTGCCCGAGACAGGCCTCGTCCAAAATATGCCGATTGGTTATATCCTCTTTTCCTGAGTTTACTCGTGTGTAAAGGAATTGGAACAATCGCTGATAAACCCCAATATAGCTCCGATTCAAGCAGTTTGAGACCATACTGATAACCAAAATATTCGGCTAAAAAGGGTTGATTATTGTATTTAATCTGGTAAATTAAATGCTCCACACGGCTCCCCTTTTGTAGGAGCATAAAAGAGCAAGCCTCTTCGATAGGGGCTTTCCCCCAAAGCTGCCTGGCAGTATCGTTATCCGGATAAGTATGAAAATTGGTGTAAGGCAAATGGAAATCACAGGCAATACAGATATATTTTTCCTGATATTTAAGTGCACAACCGCAGCACGCACATTCCTTGGGAAAGAATATGGCGACAAAATCACCCAGAATATTTCGTAGATCAAATTGCATACAGGTAACTCCCTCAGTTAAAGATACCAACAATCTTGCAAACTACGCCTCTGAAGTCTCCTTATCCTTGTCTTTTATTGCCAATTGTCCGCAAGCGGCATCAATATCTTTTCCTCGGCTTCTTCTTACGTTCGTAATGATTCCTTGGCTTTTGAGGTAGTTGGCAAATACATCGATCTTATCGGCTTCCGCATTCAGGAAGTCGGCAAGAGCAATTGGGTTGTACTCAATCAAATTTACTTTACAAGGCACATGCTTACAGAATCGAGCAAGTTCCTTTGCGTCCTCCAATTCGTCATTGAAATTATTGAAAACAATATATTCAAATGTTATTGGACTCTTTGTCTTCGCATAGAAATATTTTAGTGCTTCCGCTAATGCAGCTAAGGAATTCTGCTCATTGATCGGCATAATCTCATTCCGCTTTTTATCATTGGCTGCATGTAACGAAAGAGCCAGGTTAAAACGCACCTGATCATCACCCAATTTTTTGATCATTTTCGCAATACCGGCAGTAGATACCGTGATTCGCTTGGCAGCCATATTAAGACCATCTGGAGCTGTGATACGCTCAACAGACTTCATCATATTGGCATAGTTCAACAGCGGTTCGCCCATGCCCATATAGACAATATTCGTTAGCGGCTGATTGTAATTTTCCTCAGCTTGTTTACTGATTAGCACCACTTGATCATAAATTTCATCCGCATTAAGATTACGTTTTCGATCCATGTAACCCGTCGCACAGAATTTACAGGTCAAACTACAGCCGACCTGCGAACTCACGCAAGCTGTCATACGTTCGGGTGCAGGAATAAGTACACCTTCTATGATATTGCCATCATAAAGCCTAAAGCTGCTTTTTATCGTCTTGTCTGAACTGATTTGCGACTCCTCAACTTTGACAGCATTAATCGTAAAATTTTCTTTCAGCTTTTCGCGTAGGGTCTTGCTCAAATTACTCATTTGATCAAAATCTACACAGGATTTTTCCCATAGCCACTCGTAAATCTGCTTTGCACGAAAGCCTTGCTCACCCAACGCGGTCAGTTGATCTTTGATCTGACTCAAAGACAAACTCCTGATATCTATTATTTTACTTTTTTCAATCACGGTACAAAGATAAGAATAATTAAGTGACAAAAAATCCCGTTCTAAAGAAAATAGAACGGGACAACTGTTATGTATGTGTTTTAAAATAGGTAGATTCACTATCCTTTAACCATGTATGGCCTCTTTATTTCCGTAAGACTGGATCAGTTTACCCTCAAAATCCAACCATTCCTTCCAACGTTTGTCTACGTCGACATCTACTGAATATTTCCTTGCAAAATTCAGGAATGTGGTATAATGGTTTGCTTCGGACACCATCAGATCGTAATAAAATTGCGCTAGATCTTTATCTTGAATATTTTGTGATAAAACCCTAAACCGCTCACAACTACGTGCTTCGATCATCGCAGCAAATAGTAGTCTGTCTATAAAAGCCATATTCCGGCTGCCATCTTTTTTCGAGAATTTCATCAGCTGACCGACATAATCATCTTTCCGTTCACGCCCCAATGTGTAGCCCCGCTCTTTGATGATGTCAATAACCATTTTGAAATGCTCCATTTCTTCAATGGCTATTGCTGTCAATTCATGGACCAAATCCTCATGCTCTGAGTTATTTGTGATCAAGGATATCGCATTTGAAGCGGCTTTCTGTTCACACCAAGCATGATCTGTCAGAATCTCCTCCAAATTTCCTTCTGCGATATTTGCCCATCGCGGATCTGTCAACAACTTAAGTCCAAGCATCTTACTATCTAAAATAATTTCCTGACAAAGGTAGGTAATATCTCTGCTTAAAAAAAATGATAATGCGCTCTTTTAGCTATCTTTATTAAGTACCGCCCTAATTTTAGGTGCTATTTTTTCGCCATAGATCTCAATAGACCGCAACATTTCTTTATGTCCGGGTGCGCCAACGTCCATATGTGCTGAGAAACGGGTCAATCCAAATTTCTCATGGATCTCCAAAATTTTGTCAACAGCATATTCTGCATCACCAACGATAAGATGCCCCCGAGACGATCTGCCAAAGTCATATTGTGTCTTTTGATAGGGTGGCCATCCGCGACTTGCTCCGATGCGATTCATCTGTGCCGAGTAGATCGGATAATAATAGTCCGCAATCTCCGTACTGTTATCGCCAAAAAAGGCATGCATGTGAACACCAACTTGAAATTTTGACATATCGTGTCCATTATCTTCATAAGCTTGGCGATATAGCTCAAACAAATGGTCGAAACTTTCATACATCCCCCCAATAATTGCGAACATGACAGGTAAACCCAGTTTTCCGGCACGGATAACAGATGAAGTGGTTCCTCCTACTGCAACCCAGATTGGCAAAGATCCATTCTTTGGTCGCGGAAAAATTTCCTGATTGATCAAAGGAGCCCTAAAATTTCCACGCCAAGTCACTGGACTCTGTTTATTCAACCGTAGTAGTAATTCCAGTTTCTCTTCAAACAAATCCGCATAATCCTTCAAATCATATCCAAATAGCGGAAATGACTCAATAAACGAGCCCCTACCTGCCATAAGCTCTGCCCGACCATCGGACAACAGATCGACCGCTGCAAAATCTTGAAACAATTTGACAGGGTCAGCCGAGCTTAATACCGAAACAGCACTCCCCAACTTGATGTTTTGGGTCACTGTAGAAGCCGCTGCCAGTATAATTTCGGGAGCAGCGACAGCATAATCTTCCCGATGGTGCTCGCCAATACCAAAGAAATCCAACCCAACCTGATCCATCAGTTTGATTTCCTCAATAATTTCTTTCATTCTATCCTGTGCAGCCTGGATCTGACCTGTAGCGGGATCTATCCTGGAGTCACCAAACATTCCTATTCCTAATTCCATGTGTCTTCTCTATTTAAAAACTAATTCAAAAATAGTGGGTCTTTTTATCAATTTATTTGATCTAGGATAAGAAATACTAAAAAAGAGACAGGGTTGTCTTAACCACTTTATCTGCATTGCCACTAAAATGGTGTCCACCTGAAAGATATTTCTTGTTAAAGTTTTTCAATCGAATCTTTTCTACCGGAAATTCGGCCTCATCATCTCCCAAAACAATGCTCGTTTTAATCCCCTCTATCCGATTAATCTCGGCAACAACGTCAAGGCTACGTTTGGTACTACTCCGCCCCAAGATGTCGGCGATATGAATCTCCAAATCTGTGGACACTGAGGGCTCCAACAGCACGATGCTTCGCACATTTTTCTTTACGAAGGGATCGATACGGTTTATAATAAAAGGCACTGCATCTGCTCCAAAAGAATAGCCCACAATAAAAAGCTGCTGGTTTTGTCTTGCCAAAATAAGGTTTTTGAGTGTATTCGAAATATCCGCGGCGATATCCTTGGCGGTCTTTTTCTTCCAAAAATAGCTCTTGGAGTCAATAGCAGCCACAGCATAACCCGCATCAGCAATCAACTGACATATCTTATTTGAAAAAGAATTGAATCCACCATCTCCACTCAAGTAAAGCACCAGCGGTAATACTGCTTTATTATTCCAATATTTCATTTCGATCAAACGTTGTTGGGCGAGGGCATGAAAAGCCATGCAACCAATGATAAATAAAACGGTCAACTTCTTCATAGGATCAGTAATGCTTGTTGAATAAGGCTCCAAAGTATATTAATCATTAGGTTTCATCACCTTAACTAATGCAACAGGGAGCTGTATCAGATCAAAATCATTATCAAAGATAAGATATTTGTTTTCCCAAAAGGTCGCATACTTCTCTTTAAAATCGCGCAGACTATGATAATGTTTGAAGTTTCCCAAGCGGGTGGAAGCAAATTTCATAATCTTTTCTGCAGGACTATCCGTTGTTTCCAACCCAGTCATGGGAACCATTCCCATATTCAAATAGCTATAATTTTGGGCTTTTGCGTAGCTGATCATCTCAACGATTAGCGCATCCATACTGCCCCCCGGTGCTTCCAGCGACTTTCGGATCATATCATACGTGCATTCATCCTTTGCATAATCAGGAATAATATTCAGAAAGGCCACGATTCTGTTACTATCATTTTTAAGGACAATAATATCCTGCTCGACGAGCGTTTCGACATTGAACATCCCTTGGGAAAAGACCATTTCTTTCTTATCAAATTCCTTCAACCATTCGTCAGAAATGGCCTTAAGCTCATCCAACGTCTCTAGTTGCTGCGGCGCTTTCAATACTGCTGTGGTAAACCCTTTCTTCTGAATTGCATTAAGGCCATTACGCAGTGATTTGCGGTCTTTCCCTTCCAGTGTAAATGCCGCTAATTCCAAAACAGCCTCTTGGCCGATCGTTATCTTCTGTTTGCGAAGCGA
>Ga0213826_1001192_pt1 | contig 11477 bp, 8 predicted proteins | sample MC6MC0899MG_FD_180668 | JGI IMG/M metagenome (GOLD analysis project Ga0213826, IMG submission 180668) | Enriched soil aggregate microbial communities from Iowa State University, Ames, United States - MC6-MC0899-MG | ecosystem: Environmental > Terrestrial > Soil > Unclassified | place: USA: Iowa...
GTGGTCGCCGTGCTCGGCGTGTGAGCAGCCGGCCGCGAGTCCTTCGATGGTGGTCACCTCGTGCCCGCCGGCGAGCGCCGCCGGGTAGATGCACGAGTGCACGGGTTTGCCGTCGACGTGCACCGTGCAGGCGCCGCAATCGCCGCCGTCGCAGCCCTTCTTCACGCCCGTGTTGCCCTGCTCGCGCAGGAAGGTGCGGAGGCACTGCCCGGCGCGTGGCTCGGCCGTGGCCGGGGCGCCGTTGATGACGATCCCGTCGCGAGAGGAGTCCGGAGTGGCCGCGTCGACACCGATCGCGGCGAGTTCGGCGGAGGCTTCGGCAGGGGCGACGGGCGGCCAGAAATCACCGGAGACGACGACGCCGTCCCCTCCGTCGGCGAGCGGCTCACCGCCCAGCTCGGCCAGGATCTCGCGGGCCAGCCGGTGGGTCATGTCCCGTCGCCATTCGGGGAGTCCGTGGATGTCGTCATGCCAGCGGCCGTCCGGGACGGCCGCCTCGAGGTCACGGGTGAGCGTGGCGGCGTCCGGGAACGCGGGGATCCCGCGTTCATCCGAGTACCGCAGCTGCACCGGCCTCTTCGTGGACGCCGTGACGGTCAGGACGAACGTCCCGTCCTCATCCAGCCGCCCGATCAGGAGCACCCCGGAGCGGCCCAGCTTGCTGAGCGAGAGCCTCCGGAACGCCACCCGGGCCCGCAGGGCCTTCGCCGGGAGGAAGACACTGCGCAGCAGTTCCCCGGGTGCCAGGACGTTCTGCATCTCCCCGGTCACGAACCGGGTCACCGGCACCCGGCGGGAGGTCCCGTCGGGCGAGAGGATCAGGGCCACGCCGTCCAGGCCGGCGGTCAGGGAGATCATGGGCCCGGCGGGCAGGGAGGTGCAGATGTTCCCGCCCAGGGTGGACATGTTCCAGATCTTGAAGGACGCCACGAAGGAGTCGCACGCGGGACGGAACAGTGCCAGGCCCGGCCAATCGACGCGCCCCGCCAGTTCGCCGGGCAGCGCGTACACGCGGGCCACCGTGCACGTGGCCGCGAGTTCGAGGCCATCGTCGTGCATGGTCACCGGTTCCCAGCCGGCCTGGTGCAGGCTGAGCAGTCTGGTCAGGGTGCTGCTCCCATAGGAATACAGGACCGTCCCCCCGGCCAGCCACGCATCACCGTCGCGCCACTGCGCGGGGTCTGCCGTGGCCACCACCTGCTCGATGGTGTTCATGTCCATGTCGTCCTCCTTGCTGCGATGCCCCGGCCTCCGGGGCGGTGCGTCGTCGCGCCGTCCGGCCGCCGTGGGCAGGGTCTTTCAGTGGTGCGAGCCGCGGGAGCGCGGCCTGCCAGGCTTGTCAGTGGTGGATGGGGCCGCTCCCCCGGGAGAGCGGGGCGGTGGAACCGGGGGCGCCGTGCAGGACGCCCACCAGTTCGGCGGCGATGGCCACCGCCACCTCCGCGGGGGTGACGGCGCCGAGGTCCAGCCCGATCGGCGAGTGCAGCCGGTCCAGGAGCCCGGGTTCCAGCCCCTGCTCCAGGAGCGACGCACGCCGCTGCCGGTCACTGCGCCGCGATCCCAGGGCGCCCACATAGGCCAGGTCCAGGCGGAGGGCGCTGAGCAGGAGTGGGATGTCGAATTTGGGGTCGTGGGAGAGGACGAACAGCACGCTGCGTTCATCCAGCAGACCCGCGCCGGCCTGATGCTCCAGATAGCGGTGCGGCCAGCTGCGTTCCACGGCATCGGCCGAGGCGAAGCGTCCCTGGGCCGCGAAGCTGGGGCGGGCGTCGCACAGGGTGACGTGGAAGCCCAGGAGTTTCAGCACGGGGAGGAGGGCCTCCGAGAAGTCGTTGGCCCCCACCACCACGGCCCGTGGGGCGGGGAGGCGGCTCTCCACGAACAATTCCATGGGCCGGGTCCCGGCCGCGCCGTCCCCGCAGCCCTGTGGCGGGGCCACCCGGACAAGGCCGGAACGCCCCTGCCGGAGGAGCGGCTCCACCTGGGTCATGGCCCGGCGCAGAACGTCGTCCTGGACCGGAGCCGGCTGAGGCTCCAGACCGAGCAGGCCCACCCAGGTCTCCCGGGCGATGTCTCCCACCGACGACGGCGCGGACAGCGTCACGGCCGCCGCGTCGTCGTCGTCGAGGCGGCGGAGGAGTGCCACCGGCGCCGAGGCCAGCGCCTTGCGTTCGGGCCCGCTGAGCCGGCTCAGGTGGATTTCCAGCTCCCCGCCGCAGCTCAGTCCCGCCGCGAAGGCGTCCTCGGCGCTGTAACCGAAACGCTCACGGCGTGCGCCGCCACCGGCCAGGACCTCCTGTGCGGCGGCCACCACGGCGCCCTCGACGCAGCCGCCGGAGAGGCTGCCGAGAACACCGCCTCCCGCGGCGACGAGCATGGAGGTTCCCGCGGGGCGCGGTGTGGAACCGCTGGTGGTGACGATGGTCGCCACCACCAGCTCCTCGCCGTCGCGGGCGGGGGCCCAGTCGTCGAAATGCCGTCCGAGTTCCAGCACCGCGCTCCTCCTTTCCTCAAGGTTCTTTCTCAGAAACGGACCTCCGGCGCCGGTGCGCCGGATGTTCCTGTCAGGATGCCCCCTGGGGGCCGTTTCCCGTCAGACGCCCATCAGCGTGTTGATCGGACCGCGGGCGAAGTACACCAGGAATCCGGCGGTGACCACCCACATGAGCCAGTGGACCTTCTTCGCCCGCCCCGAGGCCGTGGCGACCACGGTCCAGGAGATGAAGCCCGCGCCGATGCCGTTCGCGATCGAGTAGGTCAGCGGCATGGTCACGATGGTCAGGAACGCGGGCAGGGCCACGGAGAACTTGTCCATCCGGATCTCGCGGATCTGGGACATCATGAGGGCGCCCACCACCACCAGCGCACCGGCGGCCACTTCGAGCGGGACCACGGACGTCAGGGGCGTCAGGAACATCGAGCCGATGAACAGCAGGCCCGTGACGATCGAGGCGAGCCCGGTCCGGGCCCCCTCACCGATGCCGGCGGCGGAGTCGATGTAGACCGTGTTGGACGATCCGCTGTTCAGGCCGCCCGCCACCGCTCCGAAGCCTTCGATGATGAAGGCGCTCTTCAACCGGGGGAAGGTGCCGTCCTTGTGGGACAGGCCCGCGCTCTTCGCCAGGCCCGTCATGGCGCCCATGGCATCGAAGAAGTTGGTGAACACCAGGGTGAAGACCAGCATGGTGGCCGCCAGCCCTCCGATCCGGCCGAAGGATCCGAAGAAGTCCACCTGGCCCACCAGGGACAGATCCGGCACGGAGACCAGCTGCCCCGAGATGACCGGGGTGTTCAGATGCCAGCCGCCCGGATTGTCGGGGCCGGCGGCTCCGATGTGGAAGACCTGCTCGGCCACGACGGCGAGGACGGTCGCCACGACGATCCCGATCAGCAGACCGCCCTGCACCTTGCGCGCCACCAGGACGCTCATGAGGAGCAGCCCGATGATGAACACCAGGGTGGGGATGGTGGCGATGGACCCGTCGGTGCCGAGCTGGACCGGCGGGCCTCCGAGGGTGCGCGTCACGAAGCCCGAATCCACGAAGCCGATGAAGGCGATGAACAGGCCGATTCCCACGGTGATGGCAGCCTTGAGCTCCTTGGGCACGGCCTTGAAGATGGCGGTCCGTGCCCCGGTGATGCCGAAGAGGACGATCAGGATGCCGTTGATGACCACCAGCCCCATGGCCTCGGGCCAGGTGACCTCGTGGATGACCGAGACGGCCAGGAACGAGTTGATGCCGAGGCCGGCCGCCAGGCCGAACGGCAGGCGGGCCACCAGGCCGAAGATGATGGTCATGACGCCGGCGGTCAGGCCGGTGACGGCGCCGACCTGGAGGGCGGGGAGCCAGCCTCCGAGGACGTCCCGTGGGGCACGGTCCGCCGAGAATCCGCCCAGGATGAGCGGGTTGAGCACCACGATGTAAGCCATGGTGAAGAAGGTGACCACGCCGCCGCGGATTTCACGGGCGACCGTGGAGCCGCGGCGGGTGATCTCAAAGAAACGGTCCAGGGCGCTGGTGCCGGCCGGAGTGCCGTTGCCGGTGGCGGAGCCGCCGGCCCTGCCGGCGTTCTTCCCGCGCGAAGCGGTGTTCCCGGGATTCCCGGCCGGAGTGCCGGACTGGGTTGAGGTGATGGACATGGGGACGCCTCCCTCAGTAATCGATCCGGGAGTCGAGGGTGTTCCAGGTGGTGAAGGGGTCCATGGGCTGAGGGCCCCCGGCCTCCAGCTCCTCCCGGACCACGGGCATGATGCTCCGGGTCTCCGGCTTGTCGAAGTAGTCGTAGAACACGGCGTCGTCGAAGCCCGCGGAGGCCGCGTCATGCCGGTCCGCGGCGAAGACCACGCGGGACACCCGGGCCCAGAGCGCGGAGGCGAGGCACATGGGGCACGGCTCGCAGCTCGTGTAGAGGGTGGCCCCGCTCAGGTCGAACGTGCCGAGCGCAGCGCAGGCGGTGCGGATGGCGGTGACCTCGGCGTGGGCGGTGGGGTCGTTGTTGGCGGTGACACGGTTGACGCCTTCGAAGCGCTGGCCGTCGGCGGTGACGATCAGGGCGCCGAACGGGCCTCCGTGCTTGAGGACGTTGTCTGTGGCCAGCTGGACTGCGGCGGCCAATTCCTTGGTGGCGGTGGTGCTCATCTCAGAGACTCCCTTGCGAAGGCTGGATCCGGCCGCGAAGAAGCCACTGCTGCTGCGGGGCTTCGTCGACCAGGATCCAACGTTGTGCTGTGAAGGATTTTTAGTAACGCCTGGTAGATAGCGTCCCGTGATCCGGGGTGCCCGCCTTTGGCAGGAACGAATCTAGCAGAGGACTTGTGAGCTGCGCCACAGTTTTTTGAAATTTGATTTCCATCAGATGGAACAAAGCCTCTGAGCTGGGCGGACGCTCCGCGGACCGACGCCGGTCCCGCGGTCACACCGGTCATCATTGACCGGAAAGCGGCCCGCCCCTACCCTGGTGACACCTGGATCAGCAGACAGGGCATAACTGAGCTGGCACACATTCCCCACGGAAAGGACGCCAGCCATGAGCCGGATCTGGATCAAGAACCCCCTCGCCGCCTTCACTGCCACGGAGCAGGGCGCCGACGGCGGCATCGTCATCGAGAACGGCGTGATCGCCGAGCTCCTCGCCTCAGGCCAGAGCCCCGCCGCCCCCGTCGACGAGACATTCGACGCCTCGGGCCATGTGGTCACCCCGGGCCTGATCAACACGCACCACCACTTCTACCAGACGCTCACGCGCGCCTGGGGTCCGGCGGCGAACGCCAAACTGTTCCCCTGGCTGAAGAACCTCTACCCGGTCTGGGCGCGGCTCACCCCGGAGAGCCTGGAGCTGGCGGTCACCGCGGCACTCGCGGAGCTGCTTCTCTCGGGCTGCACGACGGCGGCCGACCACCACTACGTCTTCCCCGCCGGGCTGGACGACGCCATCGACATCGAAGTGGGCGCGGTCCGCCGCCTGGGCATGCGCGCCACCCTCACCCGCGGCTCCATGACCCTGGGCGAGAAGGACGGCGGGCTTCCTCCGCAGAGCGTGGTCCAGGACGGCGACACCATCCTGGCCGACGCCGAGCGGCTCATCTCCACCTATCACTCCACCGCCTCCGACGCCGATGTCCACATCGCCCTGGCCCCGTGCTCGCCCTTCTCGGTCACCCGCGAGATCATGACGGAAAGCGCCGGCCTGGCCGCACGCCGCGGTGTCCGCCTGCACACCCACCTCGCCGAAACCCTGGACGAGGAGGACTTCTGCCGCGAGATGTTCGGCCTGCGCACCGTGGACTATCTGGAGAGCGTCGGCTGGCTCGGCCCGCAGAGCTGGCTCGGCCACGGCATCCACTTCGACGACGCCGAGGTGGCCAGGCTGGGCGCCGCGGGCACCGGGATAGCCCACTGCCCGACGTCGAACATGCGCCTCGCCTCCGGCATCGCCCGGGTGGTGGATCTGGAGGACGCGGGGGCGCCGGTGGGGCTCGGCGTGGACGGCTCGGCCAGCAATGACGCGTCCAACATGATCCAGGAGGCCCGGCAGGCGCTGTATCTGCAGCGACTGCGTTACGGCGCCGACATCCCCGTGGAGCGCGCACTGGGCTGGGCCACCCTGGGATCGGCGCGCGTGCTCGGCCGCCAGGCGGACCTCGGCTCGCTCGAGGTGGGCAAGCAGGCCGACCTCGCCTTCTTCCGGCTGGACGGGCTACGCTTCTCCGGCAGCCACGATCCGATCGCGGCACTCCTGCTCTGCGGGGCGGACCGGGCCGACCGCGTCATGGTCGGCGGGCACTGGCGCGTGGTGGACGGGAAGATCCCGGGCCTGGATCTGGAGGACCTCATCCGCCGGCACAGCGCAGCGGCCCGCCGGATCATCTCCGCCTGACCAGGCAGATCGGACTGCACCCTCAGAAGAACCCCCGGGCGTCATCGACCGGGGGTTCTCTGGGTTCGGGACCTGGGTCCAGCGCGCGACGGCGGTCAGGCCACCGTCGCATGGGAGGACGGTGCGCGTCAGGAACCGGAGGCGGGCCTGCGGAGGAAGGACAGTCCCTTGACCCAGCGGTTGGCGCCGCGGCCCTTGATGGCCTCCGCTTCGCGGGCCCGGCGGTAGGCCGGGAGGCAGAAGTCGGGATCGGTGCCGCCGAGCGGCAGGTAGAACTCCTGAGTGCGGGCCTGCGCCGCGAGTTCGTGAATCCGGGTGGTGCTGCTGCGATCCTGCATGATCTACTCCTTACCTTTCGCCCAGGGTCCGCGGCGTGCGGACGATCCGTAGCTGGTGTTCCGCCCACTTCCGTAATGCGGAAGAACTTTTTTGTTCTGTGAAAAGTCTACGAAGGGTGGGGAGGGGCGTCAAGACCCCTCCAGGGACGTCACAAAGGGGCGTTGTCACAATCGCCAATTTTGAACCAGTCAGAAAATGTGATTTACAACACCGGAATCCCGGGTCTAGGATGATTCTCAATTCGTGACGCAGATCACGGATACCTGAGAGCAGCAGGCAGGGTCGTAATGAGCTGGCATCCACGGATGTCGGCTCATTTTTTTGTGCCGGGATCCGCCAACAGGCGCCGCACGGCGCACGACACGACAACGGTGGACTGAGCATCCATCAGGAAAGTTGGGACAAGACCATGAGCAACAACATCGTCCTCGGCAAGAACCAGTACGGCAAGGCGGAGAACCGCGTCGTCAAGATCACCCGCGACACCGACCGCCACGAGATCGAGGACCTCAACGTCACCTCGCAGCTCCGCGGCGACTTCACCGCCGCCCACATCGAAGGCGACAACTCCCACGTGGTCGCCACCGACACCCAGAAGAACACCGTCTTCGCCTTCGCCCGTGACGGCATCGGCTCCCCCGAGGAATTCCTCATCCGCCTGGCCAACCACTTCACCGGTGAGTTCGAGTGGGTCACGGGTGGCCGTTGGGAAGCCGAGCAGTTCGCCTGGGAGCGCATCCTCTCCGGCGGCCAGGAGCACAACCACTCCTTCGTCCGTAAGGGCCAGGAAGTCCGCAACGCCGTGGTCACCAAGGACGGCGACGACGTCTACGTCATCTCCGGCCTGAACGACCTCACGGTCCTCAAGTCCACCCAGTCCGGCTTCGTGGGCTACCCGAAGGACAAGTACACCACCCTGCAGGAGACCACGGACCGCATCCTGGCCACCGACGTCTCCGCCCGCTGGCGCTACCGCAACGACGCCGTCGCAGAGGGTGGCATCGACTACAACGCCACCTACGAATCCGTGAAGGCCCTCCTCCTGGAAGGCTTCTCCGAGGAGTACTCCTACGCGCTGCAGCAGACCCTGTTCCAGATGGCTCAGAAGGTCTTCGCGGCCCACCCGGAGATCGACGAGCTGCGTTTCTCCACCCCGAACAAGCACCACTTCGTGGTGGACCTGTCCCCGTTCGGTCTCGACAACCCGGGCGAGGTCTTCTACGCCGCGGATCGCCCGTACGGCCTGATCGAGGCCAACTTCGAGCGCGAGACCATCTCCGACCCGGGCAACGCCTGGGACGGCATCGTCGGCTTCTGCTGACCCCCTGACTCGCCCGGGCTGCGCGCCACCAGCGCCCCTCGTGCCTGCTCTGCACCGAGGCGGACGCGAGCGCAGCCCGGGTGACACCCCCTCCAGGAGCACACCCACCCGGCGGCCCGGCGTCGTCGTTCCCTTCATCTTGTGACCGCTTCCGGCAATGGCGCCGGAACGCGCCACACCTCCCTCCCAGGCCCCCGGTGCCCCCACCGATGCCGGCCGATCGCCGCAACGCCGCGGCACCCCATCAATCATTAGGCAGACAGGAAGTCTGAAATGAGCGCAACAACAGTCAAGCCCACCACCCGGCCGGAGGATGAGCGCCTGTCCCTCGGCAGCACCTTCGCGTACGGATTCCAGCACGTCCTCACCATGTACGGCGGGATCATCGCGCCGCCGCTCGTCATCGGCCAGGCCGCCGGCCTCAAGCCGGACGAGATCGGCGTCCTGATCGCCAGCTGTCTCTTCATGGGCGGCGCGGCGACTCTGCTCCAGACCCTCGGCATCAAGTTCTTCGGCTCGCAGCTCCCGCTCGTGCAGGGCGTGTCCTTCGCCGGCGTGGCCACCATGGGCGCCATCGTCTCCCAGGGCGGCGGCCTGCCGGCCGTGTTCGGATCGGTGATCGTCGCCTCGATCATCGGTCTGATCATCGCGCCGCTCTTCTCACAGATCCTGCGCTTCTTCCCGCCGGTGGTGACCGGCACCGTGATCACCACCATCGGCCTCACGCTGATGCCGGTGGCCGGCAACTGGGTCATGGGCGGCAACGCCAAGGCTGACAACTACGGCAGCATGGCGAATGTCGGACTCGCGGGCCTCACCTTCGTGATCGTCCTGGTCCTGTCCAAGGTCGGCAGCGCCACCATCTCCCGCCTGTCCATCCTGCTCGCCATGGTGATCGGCACGATCATCGCCGTCTTCACCGGCCAGGCCAACTTCTCCACCGTGGGCAACGGCCCCATCTTCGCCTTCCCCACCCCGTTCGCGTTCGGCATGCCGACGTTCAACGTGGCCGCCATCATCTCCATGTTCATCGTGATCCTGGTGACCCTGACGGAGACCAGCGCGGACATCATCGCCGTCGGTGAGATCGTGGGCACCAAGGTGGACCGCAAGCGTGTGGCGGACGGCCTGCGTGCCGACATGATCTCCAGCGCCGTCTCCCCGGTGTTCGGTTCCTTCACCCAGAGCGCGTTCGCCCAGAACGTGGGTCTGGTGGCCATCACGGGCATCAAGAGCCGCTTCGTGGTCAGCGCCGGCGGTGTCATCCTGATCGTCCTCGGTCTGCTCCCGGTCATGGGCCGCGTGGTGGGCGCCGTGCCCATGCCGGTCCTGGGTGGCGCAGGCATCGTCCTCTTCGGCACGGTGGCCGCCTCCGGCATCCGCACCCTGTCCACCGTGGACTACAAGGGCAACATGAACCTGATCATCGTGGCCTCCTCGCTGGGCTTCGGTATGCTGCCGGTGGTCAAGCCGGACATCTACCACGCGTTCCCGGACTGGTTCGTGACCATCTTCCACTCCGGCATCAGCTCCGCCGCCATCATGGCGATCCTGCTGAACCTGCTGTTCAACTACGTCAAGACCGGCAACTCCAAGAACTCCTCGGTGTTCGTGGCCGGAACCGATCGTGTCCTCACCCCGCAGGACCTCCGCGGCCTGCGCGAAGGCGACCGTTTCGAAAACGGCAAGCTGATCGACTGCGACGGCCAGGAAGTCAAGGTCGAACCGGGAGACGCCCACTAGCGCCCGTCTCTCCCCTCCCCCTCACGCGAGGGAACAGTTGATGCCCGGAAGAACCGTTCTTCCGGGCATCAACTGTTCCCTCGCGTAGGGGCTCCTCCCCAACCGGCCTTCCGCAATGCTTCCCGGACACGCACGACGGCGAAGGGCCGGCTCCCCTTGAGGTCGCCGTGGCCGATTCGCACCTCTGTCCAGCCAGCCTCTTCCGTCAGCCGCTGACGTTCGAAGTCGCGGCGGAACTGTTCCGGGTCCCGGTGAGTCTCGCCGTCATATTGAAGGGACAACCGCCAATCCGGGTACGCGAGGTCCGGCCAGGCGCAGGGACCCCTCCAGGGGAGGATGAGGGCGTGGTTGAGCACGGGTTCGGGAAGGCCATGGTCGGTCAGCGCAAGACGGAGGAAGGTCTCCTGCGGCGAATCCGCGCCTTCCCGGATGAGGTCGAGTGCCGCGCGGGCGTTCTTCACCCCTCGCTTGCCGGGGTGAGCCGCGACAACCCGCCTGAGTTCGGCCACCGTGCACAAGGGCGTTCTGGGTCGCGGATGGTCTTCGGGGTGCTCGTTGACGAAATAGTCCCCCGCGGCGACCAGGTCGTGGAGTGGAAGCAGCTCGGCCAGATCAAGAAAGGTACGCGCTGGCGAGGTCACCCTGATGCCGTCCACCACGACCACCTCGCCCGGGCCGAAGCTCAGCTTGCGCCCGGTGACCTGCTTCCGCCGTGGCTGGGCGGATCCGCGGGGTCGGGCCAGACGGACGTCACAGGATGCCTGGACCCAGAAGGGCAACGGAGCACCCCAGACACCTGCGGCGCTGACATCCACCAGCACGACCGTCGGGTCCAGCTGGGTGTAAGCGCGCAGGGCGGCCGCCCGGGTCGCCACGGTGTGCAGCGGAAGGCGGATGCCGCGAGACGGCGCGTACAGGTCACGTCCGTGGGTCCGCTTGCGAGGGACGTCGAGCCGGTCCGACTGCGTCAGAGCGAATGAGGTGCCCATCAACTCGGGCGGCAACGATGCGGGACGACGGGGCATGCCTCATTCTGCCCACCATGACACGCCTCGGAATGGGTTATCCACAGGCGGACGCCATCCTCAGCCGCGAAGTTACAGTTGGTGCCCCTAAAACCTCTCGGTAGGGGCACCAGCTGTAACTTCGCGTGGGCGGGGGTCAGACCCGGTTGAACTCCAGGGACAGGGCCTTGGCGGCTTCCGTCAGCATCGGGACGGCGCGCTCGGAGAACGCCTGGTCCACGCGGGTGATGGGGCCGGACACGGAGATGGCGCACGGGGTCGGGGCGTCCGGCACGGCCATGGCGAAGCACCGCACCCCCAGCTCCTGCTCCTCCTCGTCGATGGAGTAGCCGCGTTCGCGGATCAGCGCCAGGTCGTCCAGCAGGGCGTCGACCGACCCCAGGCTCTTGACGGTCGGCGTCGGCATCCCGGCTCGCTGCACGATGCCGCGCACGGTCTCGTCGTCGAGCTGGGCCAGGATGGCCTTGCCCACGCCGGTCGCGTGCATGTGCGCCCGGCGGCCCACCTCGGTGAACATGCGCATGGCGTGCGGCGAGGGGACCTGCGCCACGTAGATGATCATGTCCGTGTCCAGCACCGCCATGTTCGCGGTCTCGCCGAGCCGGTCCACCAGGAACTTGAGCTGCGGGCGCGCGACGGCGCCGAGCTGCATCGAGGCCGCCTCGCCGAGG
>Ga0213826_1001196_pt1 | contig 11437 bp, 10 predicted proteins | sample MC6MC0899MG_FD_180668 | JGI IMG/M metagenome (GOLD analysis project Ga0213826, IMG submission 180668) | Enriched soil aggregate microbial communities from Iowa State University, Ames, United States - MC6-MC0899-MG | ecosystem: Environmental > Terrestrial > Soil > Unclassified | place: USA: Iowa...
TTATACATCCGGAAAATAAAGACATGTCTTTGCCGCAGCGAATCATAGTAACCCGGTTTTCGGCCATGGGCGATGTCGCCATGGTGGCTTCTGTGTTGAAAGAATTTTGTCAACAATATCCTACGGTAGAGATTATCATGGTCAGCCGTCATTTTTTTTCACCATTCTTTGATGGCATAAAAAATATCAAGTTTCATGCAATTGAACCTAAGACAACCCATAAAGGCCTTTTTGGATTAATCAGATTAAAAAATGAGCTGGCTCAATATGGTGCAGATGCTGTAGCTGATCTACATTTCAATTTACGTTCACGCATATTGGATATACTGTTGTCACTCTCTGGCATCAAGATAAAGCAACTGGACAAAGGTCGTGCAGAAAAGAAAACGCTGACACGCAAAGAACATAAGGTTAAGCATCCATTGAAGCTAACCGTAGAGCGCTATGCAGATGTATTCCGTGCTTTAGGTTTTCACTTTGAACTAAGTCACAAATTGGCTTCTAATTTGCAAGATGTCCCCAAAGCGGCATTTAGCATGTTTGGCAATTTCGAACGAAAAAAAATTGGTATCGCAGCTTTTGCGCAACACCGGTATAAAATTCTTTCACTGGTAAAGATGGGACAGATTATAGACCATCTGACACATCATGGATATGATGTATTGCTCTTTGGAGGAGGTAAGGAAGAATTTCAAATCGCGCAAAACTGGGCCGAAAGTTTCCCAAACACCTACAATACCATTGGAAAATTTACGTTGAGAGAAGAACTGGATATCATATCAAATCTGGATCTGATGATCAGCATGGATTCCTCGGGATTGCACATGGCTTCTTTGATGGGAATACGATGCCTATCACTGTGGGGTGCAACTCACCCATACGCGGGATTTACAGGCTATGGGCAACAATATGAAGACTGTATCCAAGTGGAACATCCCAACCGTCCAAGCGCTGTATACGGCAACAAACCTTGTGATTGTGATGGTACAGAGGCGATTGATTTAATTACACCGGAAATGGTGATCGAAAAAATAACGGCGATAAGATGAGGATAGGATTCGATGCAAAACGTTTTTTCAACAACGCGTCAGGCTTGGGCAATTATAGCCGGGATCTGATACGCATTTTATCAACGTTTGCTCCGCAAAATGACTATATCCTCTATACGCCCAGTACCTCTGTCGAAAGGTATGCTAAACTCGTCGACCCTGAGCAGATTAAGACGCCAAAAGGATATATTAATCAAAATTTCCCAAACCTCTGGCGCACAAAAAGAATAGTATCGGATTTGAAAAAAGACCAGATCAATATTTTTCATGGTCTTTCTGGAGAAATCCCTGTTGACTTGGCTCCTGCTAAAATTAAATCGATAGTGAGTATGCACGATTTAATCTTTATGCGTTACCCTGCACTCTATCATCCGATAGATCGATGGATTTATAAAAAGAAATTTGCACATGCCTGTCGCCAAGCGGATAAAATTGTCGCGATCAGTAAACAGACCAAAAATGATATCGTCGAGTTTTTCAATATTCGGGAGGAAAAAATTGATATTATTTACCAAGGCTGTCACGAGGCGTTTAAAATAGAAAAAACAGCCCCGGAAAAGGAGGAAATGAAAAAGCATTTGGGCCTACCAAATGAGTTCTTATTGAATGTTGGAACAATAGAAGAACGAAAAAACGCGTTATCAATTGTGAAAGCGATTGAGCACATAGATATTCCCTTGGTTATTGTGGGCAGAAGCACGAAATACCAGATACAGCTTAAAGAGTTTATCCATAAACATCGGATGGAAAACAGAGTATACTTTCTTAGTGGCCTGAATATGCAGGAACTTTCGGTTCTATATTCCTCAGCCCTCGCTTTTATTTATCCATCTATTTATGAGGGCTTCGGCATACCGATCATTGAGGCATTATATTCAGGAACTCCCGTGATTACGACAGATTCGGGCGTTTTTCCCGAAGCTGGGGGACCATTTTCACAGTATGTCTCACCATATGACATTGAAAATATCCGATATACCATCAAAACAGTTATTAATGATTCTATGCTCCGCCAGGAGATGAGTATAAGAGGTCTCGAGTATGCCCAACAGTTCAACGATGACCATCTAGCTGTGCAATGGGAAAAACAATATTTAACACTTTAGTCCTCCGATTTCACAACAGTTACTACTTTCTGTAGTTTTTTCCAGTGTTGTGACCGATCTCCATAAATCAATAATTTACCAAGCTTGTATTTAAATTTCATTATCCCCTTGTAGTCATCAGGCACAATGCGATAAGAGACTGTTGGATCTTCATTGATGACATCGTTGACGGCCCTCGTATAAACTGTTGGTCCGGTCATGCCATGCACGTCATGTGGGTATTTATTTTGCTGAATATTTTCAACAATATACTTTATTGTTCGCTCCAGAAAAGGATGTCCCTTTTCAAATACCAACGCCCATTGCGCAAAAAGATTTTGGTGATTCTTTTCGCGTGTGATGACGGCATGGTCATCTTCTTGCAGGTATTTATCTAGATTAACGAGAATATCACTATCCAGATCCAGATATACTCCACCATAGACATATAAGACGGCATAGCGAAAAAAATCAGCTTTTGCCGCTCCGATCTGCAATCTACTATATGCCTTATACACTTCTTTATCAAATGATTCCTTTATAAATGCATCTACGCGTTGGTCGTCATAAAACTCATAGCTGTAGCTCTTATTCTTACGTCTAAAGCGCTTGATATATAACTTCGTTAACCAAGGGATTTGGTTCGTCTTAAATGTCTGATAGATTACTTTTGGTATAGCCATTCCTTTATTTCAAAAGTTTCTTATAAAGTTCCCAATATTCACCTGCCGCCTTATCCCATGAAAACTGGGCAGCCCAAGATTTAATTTCAGGAGTACGATCCTCACCGTGGATAATACCCATCAGGCTGGATTTCCCAAATTCGATCAAATATTCTGGGTCTGTGGATTCCAAAAAGAATGCTTCAGGACCACCGATTTCAGGGAGACAGGTATAGGTAGATAGCAGTACCTTTTTACCAAAGGACATGGCTTCAATAACAGGTAACCCAAAACCCTCCGCGATAGAAGGAAAAGCAAATAAAGAACAATCTTTTAAGTAATTATATTTCTCTTCTTCCGTTATTGGCCCAGTGAGCCGCAGGCGTTCCGCAACCCCGAGTTCAGCGGCTAAATCAAGAATATACTGATAATAATCCGGCTCCGCTATAATTCCACTGATTATCAATTCCAAATCATTCCCCACCAATAAATAAAGCAACGTATGAAAATTTTTCTTACGGTTTATGGTACCAATAGAATAAATGAAGGGTTTATGTACACTATTGTGTGATATATCTAACTGATCCAAATAGTACTGATCAATATTATTCCCATTATAAATTACATGAAGTGGTTTTCCCTTTAAATTACAATAATCTTCAAGGTCTTTCTTTACATAATGGGATATCGCAACAATAACATCTGCTTTATCCAAATTATTCTGCAAGCTTTTCAAGTACTTTTTTTCCTTTTCGACCGACTTATTTTCCTTTAGGAAGTTCAGGTCATGAATGGTAGAAAGGACCTTAATTTTATTATTTCGTGGAAAATATGAACTAAGTTGGAACGTAGAATGCCAAAGATCACTATTGGAAAATCGCGGCATCCAGAACTTCTGCAGCGATTTTTGCTGATAATAGTTTGCTTTTGCTCCAAAATCCTCATTAGCGGGGTTATTTGTATAGAACACCATCTCATAAGGGTCTATCGTCTTTCTTAATAAAGCCTGCCCCAACTGTTTGCAAAAATGAAATAAGCCCGTATGTGGGTATTTCATCCGTTCGGCGTCAAATATGATATTAAATTTGCCCATATCTCAAATTGAAATACGAAAATACCTTTTTTGCTTATCAATTATACTAGTCTAAAACTTTTTTTACCCAGTTTTTAAAGGAATATTTCTCAATGATTGAGCTATCAATCTCAACAAATGGCTTATTCAAAAAATCTCTTAATTTTAAAAGATTGCTACCGTCCCAAACAAACACATTGTTAGGGTGATAAAAATCATAATTTTTTATCAATAAATTATTGGTAATGATCTTCTTTTTATAAAATAAGGCTTCGAAGATTCGGAAAGAAAGACCATGATGAATAGCTGCATTGTCAAAATCTAATAATGCCTCATAATGTTGAACATGATGCAACATTTCCTTATAAGTCAATGGATCAGAAATAAATTCGATTCCTGTATCTTTATATTTTCGAATAGTTTTATCTTTTGTACAAAGTAGCTTGACATTTACATCAAAACCTTCCTTCATTAAAAATTCAATCAATTCGGTTATAAAAGGCATTCTATTTTCGAGATAACTACCGACAAAACATAAGCTTTTAGGTTTTACAACAACATCTCTATCAGCAGGTATCTCTAGATAAAAGTTGGTCGTTAAACAAATATTAGTATATCTATTTCTGTAGTCAGAATAATCGTTTTCGTCAAAAACAAAAAAACGATCAAACAAATCAATACGATCAAATACGGAGGGGAAACGATTAAGGCCATCCCATTGATATGCAACCATTTTACCCACCCTATTTCTTATATTGCGCAGGGTTTCAATTCCCAATAAATCCGATCTAATAATGAGGGCGTAATCGACTTTCTTTTTAATTTTATCCAATTGAGACAGGAGATGTTTATTCTCTCTGTCAAAAATCAATTGCTTTTTGAAATTACGTTGCAATAAAATATTTTTATGCGTAAAACTTCGTACCCTTTCGGAAAGGCTTGTATATTTAAAAGGCTTGTCAGTAATAAATAGAAAAATAACCTCAAAGCCGGTATTTTGCAATGAGGATATTAATTCACGATAGAATTGAAAATGTAATGGGATAATTAATATTATACTCTTTTTATTCACCATATCTCGCCTATATGTCAAAAAATATACGGTCTTACTTATTATATAACCAATAACGTTTAATCTTCCAATTATGCTACTTCTTGCGCCCTTTTAAATTATAAAACAGTTTTTTATACCAAATATTGTAATACTTTTTCTTAAACTTTTCCTCAGAATATATTCTATCTAATAGCTTTTCAATTCCGTAATCGTTCTTTCTGTACAGAGAATAGTGTTTGTTATAGATATACAGCAAAGCTTCATCCGAAATATTTTCTCTGCGATTTTCATCAGTCATTGAATCCTTCGTATGTCGTTTTCTATAATAAAACAGCGGTTTATTAATTTTATAAACATTATCAAATTGTGCTGTCATCCTAATCCACATCTCCCAGTCTTCAGCAAATTTTAAATTTGTATCATATAGACCAATCGCTTTAAAATTTGAGCTCTTCATCATCGCGGTTGCCGTAAAACAATTTGTCCTTAGTATCGCCTCCTTAGAATAATCCTCAGATTGTAAAACACCTGTCTCTCGTTCAAAAAGTTGAGTTTGAGTGTGTACGATATCCAACTGGCTATTATTGTGATACTCTTTTATACATGAGCTGACATAGGTCGCATCCAATAAATCATCCGCATCAAGGAAAACAAGATATTCACCGGACACATATTGAAATCCATAATTTCTCGTTTCTGGTAATCCCTCGTTACTTTTTGAGAATACTTTTATATTGGAGTGCGCAGAAGCAAATTCCTGGACAATATTGAACGTATTATCGGTAGAACCGTCATTGATAACAATCACTTCAATATTTTTATAGACTTGATTAATGACGGATTCTAAGGTCTCTATTACTGTCTTCTCGGCGTTATATGCGGGTATAACGATACTCACTAAATCTTTTTGAAACATTGGGATTATAAACTAAGTAATGTGCGATAAATTTTAGTTATTATCGATAACAAAGTTAATATTTTTTTACTTCAATTACTTCACAATGCGTCTAGTTTGATTCACGTTTTCTACCCATTTACCATTTTTTTTGTATTTTGGCCTCGTAACAGGCTTTTATTATACTTTATGCAAAAAATCAAAAAATGGCTTCAGACAATTACCTCCATCTTGAAGTATCCATCTATTATAAAGAAAATAAATAAATCGAAAACTTCAGTTTATTGTTTCTTCCCCGTTTATCACATCGGAGGCGCGGAACGCGTGCATCTGGATATTTTAAATGTCATAAAAGATCAAAATCCAGTTTGTTTTATTACCGAACAGTCTACGAGCAACGACTTTAAGAATGAGTTTTCGAAAAATGCTTTACTTATAGAATTATTTCGTTGGTCGAAGAAAGCAAAATTTAAAAAACATATCGCAAAAAAAATCGCATTCAAAATAAACAATACGCCGAATGCTGTCGTATTTGGATGTAATAGTCATCTTTTTTACTATCTATTGCCATTCTTGTCCCCAAATGTCAAAAAGATCGATCTAATCCATTATTTTATCGGAGATCATTCTTTTGAAGAAATATCCTTGCCTTTAGTTCCTTTATTAAACAACAGGGTTGTTTTGGGGCCAAAACATTTAGAACAATTAACATCTTATTATGTCCAAAAGAATATCGATCGGAAGTATGCGGAAAGAATAAAAATCATTGCAAATCAGGTCGACATTCCATCAATTCCAGCAGACAAAGATTTCAAAAATGACTTGCGCATACTATTCATTGCAAGAAATGCTCCTGAAAAACGTGTACCTGTGTTTTTAAAAATAGCTCGTAGAAGCGAGGAATTAAATCTACCTTATAAATTCACTATGATCGGTAATTTTGAAAATTTTCGGCATCAAGCGAGCGAGAATATACAATTTATTCCCAGAATAACAAATAAATCACTATTGAATATTGAATATGCGCAGAGCCATTTCGTCATGTTAACATCGAGTTTCGAAGGTTTTCCCATGGTCTTATTGGAAGGGATGGCTTTAGGCAATATTCCAATAATAACAAATGTCGGAGAGGTTGCAGGTAAAATCAATGAGACAACCAACACAGGATTTATCATAGAAAATTATTCAGATGAGGAATCTCTCGTCAGGGACTTTGTTGATAAATTGCTATTTATTGCGAACCATCGGGAATTGCTTCCCACTATATCTCAGAATTCAATTGAGATCGTAAAAAACGACTTTAATTATGAATTATTTAAAAAGAACTACAGAAATCTGCTATTAGCTGATATTCCTGATGCTCAATAATTTCATTTATAATGATTTCACAACGTCCTCTGGTAACGGTCTTTATGGCTGCATATAATACGGAAAAGTACATTTCCTTTGCAATCCAAAGCATTCTGGATCAGACTTACCCAAACTTTGAACTGCTAATCATCGACGATTGCTCGACAGACAATACTTTGGATGAGATCAAAAAATTCGAGGACAGCAGAATCAGGTTGCTACAAAACGAGCGTAATCAAGGGATTCTCATCACGAGAAACAGAGCATTGGAGGAGGCCAAGGGAATATTTATCGCTGTTTTGGACAGCGACGATATTGCTGTTCAGGATCGGCTCGAATCCTTATTAAACGAATTTGAGGCCCATCCAGAGTATGCTGTAATAGGCGGTCATGCAGATCTCATAGACTCCGCTGGTATCCCCACAGGGCAGCAATTTAAGTGTGAAACCGACTCAAGTTTACTCCGATATCGCATGCTTTTGGAAAACAATTTCACCCATTCATCAGTCATGATGAGAACTGAAGTATTTAGAGAGTTTAAAGGGTATCGCACTTCCCTTGCTGAGGATTACGACTTATTTTTACGAATTTCAACAAAATACCCTGTTACCAACCTCGACAAAGTCTTGCTTTTTTACCGTGATCATACTTCGGGAATATCAAAGAAATATGCACAAGAACTCGAAAATCAAATCTTACCTATAAAAGAAAATATTCTACGGAGTCTCCATCTACCTGCTGATATTCGTTACCAAAAAATGATCACTTATCCCATCAATTGGAACGAAGTCGATATCGATGCATATAAGCAACTTCACACTGACCTGTTCAACCGAATCTACCCGCCCCCTTACTCACCATCACCTCATGCCAAACGATTTATTTTCCAAAAATGGTATGAAGTAATCATGAACAATGGCGGAAAAATGACAATTTTCTTTTTCTTTAACGCGCCATTTTTTGGCTGGCGGTATTTCACAGCAAAACAATTGCGAAGAGCTTTTAAAAACTCTGTAAAAAATTTACTAAAATAAAATAATCACTTTTTCTTTATTAAAGGATTAAATAGCAATAGTACATCCATAAAGGATTTTAATAGACGGTACGAAATTTTAGACTGTTGCAAATGTTCAAAATGGATTAATCGTCGAGATTTATTTTCTGGATATCTAAACTTTTTTAAAGCGATATATTCATGCCAAAAATGAGGATAGGAATTTTCAATAAAATCTTCCCTTTCACGAGTATGTGCGACAGCGTGCGAACTGTCGGAGGAAATTCCATGTAAATCGTATTTAGCCAAAAATTCATCAATATAGATAAATGAAAGCTGGTGCTGGAAAAATAAATTCATAAAAAATTGCCAATCCGAAGTAATTTTAAAACGATGATCATAAAAACCATATTGAGAAAACAAAGTTCTTTTAATGGTGGTAGACTGATGATTTAGGGAACTAAACAACCAAAATGACAAAGTCAATTGTGCAGGTTGAATCAAATTCAAGCTCTCCCCTGATTGATATAAACCCAACGTATTGCCATAGTAAACGTCCCCTTTGCCATCAACTTGCTCGTCATAAATAGCAAGCGTACCATCATCATAAAAAGTATCACCACTATTCATAAATATCAAATAGTCCCCTGTGGCCAGCATAATACCCTTATTCATGGCGTCATACACCCCCTTATCAGGTTCAGAAACAATCTTATCTATTTGACCATTATATGCTGCAAGTGTCTCCTGGGATCCATCATCACTATCCCCATCAATAACAATATATTCAAAATCCCTGTATTTTTGATTTATAATACTTTGAACAGTGGACTCCAGTCCTTTTCGATTATTATAATTAATCGTAATTACCGAAAATTTAATATTCTTACATTTCTTATCCAAACTCGTTATTCTTCTTTTTCTGCTGTATACTGCAACCCTTGCAATAAGATTTACAACAAAAATAAAGAATATCTATTTATTATAATAGATATAAACATAAAAGTCAAACTCGTTATAGTTTCAGCTGATGGGAGTTAAGAAAACTTATTCATTACTTCCACTACCCTAGTAATATCCTCTTCGGTATGTCCATAAGAAATAGGCAGACTCAGTATTGTTCGGTGGATTTCCTCAGAAATAGGATACCCATCGCCTGATAAAATCCCGTTCATCGCTTTCTGTTGATGTGGAGCGATTGGGTAATGAATTTCTGTTCCTATATCGTTATCCAACAAATACTTTTTTAGCCGATCTCTTTCAGGGTGACGTATCGCGAAAATATGGTAAACGTCCTCCTGTCCGCTTTGCACAGTCGGAAGTATAAAATCAGACTTTAACTCACGCAGATAGACTGTGGCCAGCTCCTGCTTGTGAGCTGTAATCTTATCTAGGTATTTCAATTTTACAGATAAGAAAGCTGCTTGAAGCTCATCAAGCCGGGAGTTGTAGCCCACTTCATCAAACACATATTTAGCAGAAGAGCCGTAATTCCGCAGTGTGCGGATGGATTTGTTCAGGTCCTCATCCTTGCAGGTTATGGCACCAGCATCGCCCAATGCACCGAGATTTTTTGTGGGGTAAAAGCTAAATGCGCCAAAATCACCAAAGGTCCCAGCCTTTTGTCCTTTGTAAGTGGCGCCATGAGCCTGTGCACAGTCTTCGATGACCTTTAGTCCATATTGACCTGCCAACTGCATAATTGGCTCCATGTCGCACATTTTCCCATAAAGATGGACAACAAGAATAGCCTTCGTCCGTACTGTAATAGCAGACTCAATTTTTTCTGGATCAATGTTGTAAGTTGTTATATCAGGTTCTACCAAAACCGGTTTTAGGCCAACCTGCATAATAGCGAGTATCGATGCGATGTAGGTGTTAGCAGGTACAATCACTTCATCTCCCGGCTTAAAACCAAAATAACGTAATGACAGGACCAACGCATCCAGTCCCGAAGCGACCCCGATACAGTGCTCGACACCACAGTAACTTGCAAATGATTGTTCAAATTGCCCCACCTGTTTTCCTAAAATATACCAGCCTCCATGTAATACTTCTTGGAAAGCCTCGGTATATTCATTCATAAATTCCTTATTGACTTGCTGTAAGCTCTCGTAAGCTATCATGTATAAAATAGGGTTCGTAAATATAATCTGTTGAATCAAAATACTCGGAGGCGAGCACCATAAGAATTGCATCTTCCGAAAAGTCAAACATCTGATGCCAGTCTTTAGGTTCCAAAATCAGGCATTGATCTGGTGAATTCAATTCAAAAACGCGCTCATGAATTCCGTCCTGGTTATAAATGGCACAACTTCCTTTCAGGCAAATCGCAGCCTGTATCGTTTGATGATGTCGATGTCCTCCGCGGGTAGATCCATCTACCCCATAGATATAAAATATACGTTTCACATCAAAAGGAATTACTTTTTCGATCACCGTTAGATGCCCCCGATCATCGGTGAATGTTTTTAGATCAATTTGGTAAGCCATTATCTTAAAAAATAGGATTGATGATAGTATTCTCTGAATTTGCCTAGTACATATAATTTAAACATGCGGCGTAGTGAAATTCTGATACGTGGAATTTCATTGATTTCATGCGCAACAATCTTACGCGATAATGCTTTGATCTCCTGGTCAGCACTTGTTAATACCCTGATATACGGCTTGTAGAGAAATTCGATGTCATTGTCGTTTAATGTATAGTAGTCAGATAGTGTAAAAGAATCCTTTTCTGCATATTTAAGTGCATGAAAATGATAGAATATAACTGGAAATAAATGCTGACTAGCCAGTTCTTTACCCCAAATCTGACCTATTTTATGATCAAAATCATATTGCTGAACATTCCAAGGTGCGACTCCACCACCTAAATTTTCCGAGACATGCACTCCTGTAAACATTGTCGTCCATACATCCAGGTATTTTTGATCGCCAAAACGGCCCGGCTCTCTGCGATTATAACACCATTCTATACAAGCTGTACGCCACCACTCCAAGACTGACATGCCTTCAGCTGAGTTCTTAAAGTAAACAAACTGTACGCAATAAGTCCCTCCAGATTCACTATCTTCATACATCGGACTATACCGATGTGGAGTTATAATCACTGAGGCACCTTTAGCTTCTTCTATCAAAACAGCAGGATCAGCATAGAAAAATAAATCGGCATCTAAATAAGTACAATTGGATAAACCAAACTTTCGAATGCTATATAAAATAATCGAAGGTGTGCATGTCCAACAATATTCGCCCGCTGTACGTGTAGGTTTT
>Ga0213826_1001205_pt1 | contig 11405 bp, 7 predicted proteins | sample MC6MC0899MG_FD_180668 | JGI IMG/M metagenome (GOLD analysis project Ga0213826, IMG submission 180668) | Enriched soil aggregate microbial communities from Iowa State University, Ames, United States - MC6-MC0899-MG | ecosystem: Environmental > Terrestrial > Soil > Unclassified | place: USA: Iowa...
TGAAATGGAACTTTATCGTCTGGATCAGAAAATCAATGACCGGGGCGTTCTGGTGGATAAGGAACTGGTACGGCAGGCGGTATCCGGGGATTTGATCAATAAGGAGATTGTGACAAAACGGGCATAAGAGTTGACCGGAATGGAAAATCCCAATTCCGTTGCACAGATGAAGGAATGGTTGAATGAACAGGGAGTGGAGGTGGAAAGCCTGGCGAAAAAGGCGGTCAGGGAACTGATCCAGGAATCTGGAGGGGAAGTGCAGGAATTACTAAAACTACGGCTTCTGATGGCAAAGACCTCCGTGAAAAAGTATGAAGCTATAGAACGCAGCGTATGTTCAGACGGAAGGGTGCATGGGTTATTGCAGTTTTACGGGGCAAACCGCACAGGCCGATGGGCTGGGAGGTTGGTACAGGTACAGAATCTCCCTCAGAACCATCTCCCTGATTTGGAAATTGCAAGGAAGCTGGTGAAGAATGGACGGTTTGAGGAAGTGGATCTCTTATATGAGTCTATACCAAATGTGCTGTCAGAACTTATCCGCACCGCTTTTATTCCAAAGGAGGACTATCGGTATCTGGTAGCGGACTTTTCTGCCATTGAAGCCAGAGTGCTGGCATGGCTGTCCGGGGAGCTATGGAGGTTAGATGTGTTTGCAACGCATGGAAAGATTTATGAGGCGTCCGCGTCCGCTATGTTTCATGTGCCGATAGAAGAGGTTACGAAAGTTTCCCCATTGCGGCAGAAAGGGAAAATTTCAGAGCTGGCACTTGGTTACGGAGGAGCCGCAGGTGCGCTCATTTCCATGGGAGCGATGGACATGGGAATTAAGGAAGAAGAACTTTCTTCCCTGGTTTCAACCTGGAGAAAAGCCAATCCCCATATCACACAATTCTGGTGGGAGGTGGATAAGGCTGCAATCCAGACAGTCACCGAGAAAAAGAGGACGCAGGCAGGAAGAATTGTGTTTGAATACCGTAGCGGAATTCTTTTTGTCATTCTTCCTTCGGGCAGGAAGCTGTCCTATGTGAAGCCAAGAATGGAGATGAATCAGTTTGACCGGAAAGGACTGACCTATGAGGGAATCGGAGAGAACAAGAAATGGTGCCGGATAGAAACCTATGGACCGAAACTGGTTGAGAACATTGTGCAGGGGACAGCCAGAGATTTATTGGCGGAGGCTATGCTTAGGGTGGATAAAGCAGGGTATGAAATTGTCATGCACTGTCATGATGAGATTATAGCAGAAGTACCGGAAGGTGAAGGCACTGTGGAAGAACTGTGCAGGCTTATGGCAGTACCGCCAGTATGGGCAGATGGTCTGCCACTCCGGGCGGACGGATATGAGTGCAGTTTTTATAAAAAAGATTGAGGAGGATGGGAAAATGAAGTTGTATGTTTCAGTGGGGAATTCCAGAAAAGACCAAAAGTGGAATGGCGTGGAGATGGAACTGGAGGAATTCAGGAAACGGATTGCCGCAACTATCCGCACCTCGGAAACAGTAGAGCAGTACCGAAAACTGTCCAAGGCAAGACAGGATGATATCAAAGATGTGGGCGGTTTTGTGCTTGGGAAGCTGAAAGGCGGCCGGCGGAAAAAGGACTGTGTGGTGTTTCGTTCCGGGCTGACTTTGGATATGGATTATGCTTCAGAAGACATTGCAGACCAGCTTGAACTGTTTCATGATTTTCACTGTTACTTATACTCCACACATAAACATACCCTGGAGAAACCAAGGTTCCGGCTGGTGATTCCGTTGTCCAGGAATGTTACACCTGATGAGTACCAGGCAGTGGCAAGGAAAATGGCTGAAGAAATCGGTATGGAGCTGTTTGACGATACCACCTATGAACCTTCCAGGCTGATGTACTGGCCAAGCACTTCCTCAGATGGAGAATTCATATTCCGAGAGATTGAAGGTGAGATTCTGAATCCGGATACTGTTCTGCAGAAATATGAGAACTGGCATGATTCTTCCCAGTGGCCGGTGAGCAGCCGTCTGCAGACCATTGTACAGCGGGAAATGAAAAAGCAGGCGGATCCTCTTACAAAGGATAGAACCATCGGGGCATTCTGCCGGGTGTACTCCATTGAAGATGCCATCGAAGCCTTTCTTTCCGGCATCTACACCACAAGCCAGATACCGGGGAGGTATGATTATGTTCCGGCAGATTCCCAGGCGGGTGTTGTAATCTATGAGGGAAAGTTCGCCTATTCCCATCATGCCACAGACCCGGCCTGCGGTCAGCTTATGAATGCCTTTGACATGGTCCGTATCCATAAATTCGGGGAACTGGATAAAAAGGCAGATGAAGATACGGAGAGCAGTAAGCTGCCGTCCTTCAAGGCTATGAGCGAGTTCGCCGTATCTGATGAGAAGGTAAAACTGGAACTTCTGGAAGAAAAAGAACAGGCAGTAAAAAGAGAGTTTGTTGCGGAAAAAGATTGGAGGCTGGGACTGGAATACAACCGCCAGGGCGTGCTTGTCAACAACCTGAAAAATCTCCTGCTGATTTTGAGCCATGATGAAAATCTGAAATCCATCGTGTTTAACCAGTTTAGTGACGGTATGGAGATTAAAGGGGAGGTGCCTTGGGATCATCCAGGGAAATTCTGGAGGGATGCGGACGATTCCCAGCTAATTTCTTATGTAGATTTAAACTATGGGAATTTCTCTGCCCGGAACTATGACATTGCTGTGACGAAGGTAGTGGATGACCGTTCCTATCATCCGGTCAGGGAATTCTTAAACTCTTTGCCGGAATGGGATAAAATACCCAGGGCGGATACCCTTTTAGTTGATTATTTGGGTGCGGTGGATAATGCCTATGTGCGTGCGGTGACCAGAAAGACATTATGCGGTGCGATAGCCAGAGTGATGAGTCAAGGATGTAAATTTGACACTATGCTGGTACTGAACGGTCCGCAGGGAAAAGGAAAGTCCACGCTGATTGCGAAGCTGAGCGGGGAGTGGTTCAATGACTCTCTGCTCTTAAATGACACAAGGGATAAGACCGCTGCGGAAAAACTGCAGGGCTATTGGATTCTGGAAATCGGGGAGCTGGCCGGTCTGAAGAAAACGGAGATTGAAACACTTCGTGGGTTCCTTTCCAGGCAGATTGACATTTACCGTGCCTCCTTTGGACGCAGGGCAACGCCGCATCCAAGGCAGTGTATCTTTATCGGAACTACGAATGCGGAGAACGGATATCTTCGGGATACCGCAGGTAACCGGAGGTTTTGGCCGGTGAAAACACCCGGTGATGCAGCGAAGTCATCCTGGAAATTGACAGAGGAGGAAGTCCGCCAGATTTGGGCTGAGGCATTGGCATATTACAAAGCAGGGGAATCCTTGTGTCTGAATAAAGAGGCGGAACAGATGGCAATCCGGGAGCAGCAGATTGCCATGGAGGTTGACGAGCGGGAAGGCATTGTGAAGGAATACCTGGAAAAGCTGCTGCCTGAGAACTGGGAGAGCATGGAACTTTATGACCGCCGGAATTATGTGAATGGTTCTGAATTTGGGGAACAGCGGGAAAGAGGTGTGAAAAGGAGGGAGCGTGTGTGCAATATGGAAATATGGTGCGAGTGCTTTGGAAAAGAACGCTCGAATCTCAAACGCCAGGATGCCAATGAGATTACGTCGATTATGGCAAATATAGATGGCTGGAGAAAGTCGGATGCAAAAATCCGGTTTCCGATTTATGGTGTAGTCAGAGGATATTGCCGGGAGGAAAATGTTACGACAGCAAAAGGCAACAATTAGCCGGGTAGGCAACAAAGAAAATTGTTGCTGTTGCCGGGAAAGCTGTCTTAAATGAGTTAGAAGGGCAACAGGCGTAAAGGCAGTAATGATAAGCGTTAGCGGGCATATGTTGCTGTTGTTGCTGATACCACCTTATATTTACGAAATGATAAAAAGGATAGAGGAAAATGTGTGCAAATGCGTGTTTACGTTATATACGTGCAAGAGCAGCAAATTGGCAGCAGAACATTTGGAAGGAAGGCTGAAAAGTATGGCAGAAGAAAGACAGATAGAGATGGCGCTGCAACGGCAGGCAAAAAAGCGTGGTGGCAGGGCTATGAAATTCACCTCTCCGGGTTTGGATGGGGTGCCGGACCGTTTGGTGCTGATGCCGGGCGGGAGATGTGCTTTTGTGGAGCTGAAGTCTCCCGGAAAAAAGCTGCGTCCTCTGCAGGAGAAAAGGAAAACACAACTGGAAGCCCTGGGCTTTCCGGTTTACTGCATAGACAGAACTGAGATGATTGGAGGTGTACTGGATGAAATACAATCCACATGAATATCAGGATTACGTAAAGGAATTCATCATCGGGCATCCGGTGAGCCTGCTTCTTTTAGACATGGGGTTGGGTAAAACTGTGGTCACACTGACCGCCCTTTGGGAGCTGCTGTTGGATTACTTTGAAATCAGGCGGGTTCTCGTAATTGCACCTTTGCGTGTGGCACGGGATACCTGGACAGGGGAGTATGAGAAGTGGGATCACTTGAATGGATTGCTGCTTTCTCCCATTCTCGGTTCGGAGAAAGAGAGGAAAGCGGCATTAAACCGGAAGGCGAATGTGTATGTGATCAACCGGGAGAACGTTGAGTGGCTGGTGGGGCAGGGCAACTGGGATTTTGACATGATTATCATCGATGAGCTGTCCTCCTTCAAATCCAACAAGGCAAAGCGGTTCAAAGCTCTTAGGAAAGTAAGGGCGAAGGCACACCGGATTGTGGGTCTGACCGGTACTCCTGCACCAAACGGTCTGATTGACCTTTGGGCGGAAATTGGCATTCTGGACATGGGGCAGAGACTTGGACGGTTTATCGGGGCGTACCGGGAGCGGTTCTTCCAGCCGGATAAGCGGAGCCGAGATATGGTGTATTCCTATAAGCCAAAAGATGGAGCAGAGGAACAAATCTATGGGTTGATTTCCGACATCACGATCAGCATGAAGGCGGTGGATTATCTGGAAATGCCGGAATGTATTTTTAACCGGGTGGAGGTGAGCCTGAGTGAGAAAGAGTATGATCTATACCGGAAACTGGAAAAGGATATGCTTCTTCCTTTTGAAGGAGGGGATGTGGATGCGGTTAATGCGGCGGGACTTTCTAATAAATTGTTACAAATGGCAAATGGAGCAGTCTATGATGAGAGCGGGGATGTGCGGCATATCCATGACCGAAAGCTGGACGTTTTAGAAGATTTGCTAGAAGCGGCAAATGGGAAGTCGGTGCTGATGGCTTACTGGTATAAGCATGATAAACAGCGGATAAAGGAACGGTTTCAGGCGGTGGAACTGGACACTTCGGAGGATTTTAAGACACAGGATCTTGGTAAAACCACAGTGGGGGAATTGTCCTCTTCCATGGGAAAAATTATTCCTACTGCGAAAGCCAATGGTGTAGCCTTGGAACAGGTGGGGGCAGGATATGCGATTATGACTTCCAACGGTGTTGCAACTGCCGAATCCACCACCTACATGAATTCCATGCTTAATGAACTTGGTAAGTCTGGTACAAAGGTGTCAGATACCTTAAAAGAGAAAACAGGAAAATCCTTTCTGGAATTGATGCAGGAGGGAGCCAGTCTTTCTGACGTGCTGCAGATTATTTCTGACAGTGCAAAAGAACAGGGGCTAGCATTTAGTGATTTATGGGGAAGTACAGAAGCTGGGAAAGCTGGACTGATTCTGCTTGGTGACAGTGCTGCAATTTTTAATGAAACATTGGTAGAGATGCATAATTCTACAGGAGCAACAGAGACGGCTTTCGGAAAACTGAACACCAATTCCTATACCATTCAGAAGGCTTTAAACCAGTTAAAGAACACAGCCATTGAACTGGGTTCTGCCATTATGAGTGTACTGGCTCCGATCATTATGGCACTGGCGGAGAAAATTCAGGCATTCACCACTTGGTTTTCCGGATTGTCAGATGGCACCAAAAAGATGATTGTAATCATTGCAGGTATTGTGGCAGCTGTCGGTCCGGTACTGATCATCATAGGTAAGATAGCCACGGGAATCAGTGCAGTAATGAGTCTGGTCGGTATGATAGCACCTGCCATTTCTGCTTTGATACCGGTCATTGCCAGTGTGGGTGTACCAATCCTGGCTATTATTGCTGTGATAGTGGCGGTGATTGCCATTGGCAAGTTATTGATTACTCACTGGGATGAAATCAAGGCTGCGTGCATCAGCATCTGGAATGCGGTAAAGGAGTTCTTTACCGGACTGTGGGAGAGCATTAAGCAGACAGCCAGTGGGGCATGGACTGCGATTTCCCAGTTCTTCTCCACCATCTGGACAGGAATTTCCACGTTGGCACAGACCATCTGGAATGGGGTTGCCACATTTTTCTCTGCTTTGTGGGGAGGTATCAAGAACCTATTCCAAACCGTGTTGACGGTAATTTCAACCATTGTCACTACCTACTTCAACATTTATAAGACCATCATCACCACGGTGCTGACTGCAATTCAGACCATTTTCACTACGGTTTGGAATGCCATCAAGACAGTGGTCACAACAGTGGTTACGGCGGTGCAGACGTTCCTTATTACGGCATGGAATATGATTCAGACAGTTATTACCACCGTTCTGAATGCGATTCAGAACATCGTTTCTTCGGTATGGAATGGTATTAAAGATGTAGTATCCACGGTCATGAGTACGGTACAGAACGTGGTAAGCACAGCCTGGAATGCTGTGAAGAATACGGTATCTACGGTGCTGAATGCTATCAAAACCGCTGTTATAAATATTTTCAATAACATCGTAGACGGCATCAGCAGTTCCATGAGCAACGTATACAATGCCGTAAAGAATGGGTTTGAGAAAGCGGCCGGGTATATCAAGGGACTTGCTTCCAGTGCCTGGAACTGGGGTGTGGATATTGTCAATGGAATTGCAGATGGTATCCGTAATGCCATTGGAAATGTAGTGGATGCGGTCAAGAGCATAGCGGACAAGATTGCGGCATTCCTCCATTTCTCCGTTCCGGACGAAGGACCACTTACGGAATACGAATCCTGGATGCCGGACTTTATGGCGGGGTTGGCAAAGGGCATTGAAAAGAGCCGGGGCTTAGTAGAAAATGCCGTGAAAGGCGTGGCTTCCGATATGGTGGTCAGCCCGCAGGTGCGTACTGCAGATATGATGGCACAGCAGGCGGCATCTACTAATTCCATCAGTCACTTGCTTTCTGGAATTAAGGATTCGGTAAGCGGAATCACTAGGGGCGGCGCGGAAACCATTTGTATTCCGGTGTACCTGGGCGGTACTTTGTTGGATGAAGTGGTGGTCAATGCACAGAACAGGCAGAATCTCAGATCAGGAGGGCGGTAAATATGGCATTCATTCAATATCTGGCCTTTGACAGTGTACCGCTTCCCATGCCGGATTCCTATGAAGTGGAACTGTCCGATGTGGAGGCGGATACCGGAGGGGAAACGGAAGCCGGAACCACGCAGAGAGATGTGGTGAGGAGCGGGGTGGTGACCATACCGGTTTCCTTTTCCTTAAGTCCCAAGTGGGTAAAGGCCATGGGGGAATTTCGCAGGAAGTCTAAGATAACCGTGGAGTATTTTGACACGGAAACACTGGATATCCGTAAGACAGAGATGTATATAGAGGGTTATAAAGCAAGACTGGTGAAAGACACCTCCTACAAAGGCTTATGGACGGTGACCTTTACACTGCGGGAATTCTGAGGAAGGTGGTGCTTTCGTGTATCCGGTAAGCAAAGTCTTTTTACAAGCGGTGCAGGAGAACACTCGGAAGTTCTGCTGGACTGGGAAAATTACCACAAAAGCAGGAATGGAATATACCTTTAGCAGTGAGGACATTGTCAAAGGTTCCGGGTATATTACCAGTCAATGCTGTGGAAGTACAGAGATAGAAATTGGAACGGTATATGCTGCAGAACTGGGAATCACGTTGCTTTCCGGGATTGACCGCTATACTTTGGAAGGGGCGGAAATAAAAATGAATTTTCGCCTGGAAGTGACCGATGGTGTGTACGAGGAAGTCCCTATGGGAATCTTTGAAATCAGTGAGGCAAACCGCACTATACGCTGTTTGGAAATCAAGGCATATGATTACATGCTCCGGTTTGAGAAAAGCTTCAATGGATTTGAAACCGCAGGGAATGCCTATGCGTTTCTGGCTTTGTGCTGTAAAGCATGTAACGTGGAACTGGTACACACCCAGGCAGAGATAGAAGCCATGCCCAATGGATCAGAGCTGCTGTCGGTTTATACGGAGAATGACATTGAAACATACCGGGATGTGCTGTTCTATGTGGGGCAGGTGCTTGGCGGGTTCTTCTGTATTAACCGGGAAGGAAAGCTGGAGCTTCGTAAGTATGGGAATCAGCCCGTGATGACGGTTTCTGACAGGCAACGGTTTTCCAGCAGCTTCTCTGATTTTATTACCCGGTATACCGCCGTTAGTTCCACCAATATCAAGACACAGATTTCCGAGTATTACGCATTGGAGCCGGACGATGGTTTAACTATGAACCTTGGCGTGAATCCGCTTTTGCAGTTTGGATTGGATGAAACAAGAAAGACACTGCTGGAAAATATACTTACAGATTTGTCGATTATCTGTTATGTTCCTTTTGATTCGGATACCATCGGCAATCCGGCATTGGATTTGGGAGATGTGCTGGTGTTCTCAGGCGGTCATGCGGATGAGGATCAGTTAGCCTGCATCACTGGATATCAGGTAAAAATCAACAGGAAACACTCCCTGAAATGCGTAGGGAAGAACCCAAGACTGGCGCAGGCAAAGTCTAAGAATGACAAGAACATTTCCGGACTGCTGAACCAGATTGTAGCAGGGAAGATAGGAATCCATACCTTTACCAACGTTTCGAAGTATACGGTGAATGACACGAATGTGAAGATTATCAGCATTGAATTTGCGGCGGCGGAGGAAACCCATGTGCAGTTTTTGGCTATAGTTCTGGTAGATGTAATAGCAGATATGAAGGAACAGACCGGAACGGCAGCAGGAACCATTGTGGTTCCCATTCCTGCACAGGGCGAAGAGGGAAAAGAAACCACCCAAGATATTTCCGTAAAAGTAGAACTGCCGGTCACGTTTTCAGCAGACGGGAAGGCTTCGGCTTTTGTGAAGTACGAATTCAACGATGAGGAAATTCTGACTCATTATCCGGTAGAGAACTGGGGTAGCGGAAAGCATGTACTGTCGTTGTACTACCCAATCGAAAATCTGATTCCGAACTTCACAAATACGTTCAATGTATATCTGAGAATGGAAGGCGGAAGCGGAATCATAGAAACGGGTGGCTGCATTGCTTCCATCAGCGGACAGGGCATGGCAGCAGCTTTGGCTTGGGACGGAAAGATTACGATAGAAGAAACCATTTCTGCATTTCGGCTTGCAGCAGGGCTTATGGTTAAAGGTTTTACAGAGTCCATCGGCATAGAGACTATGGAATTGGTGCAGAGGCAGATGGCTGATAGTATGGGCAGGATTTCCATTGGCGCATTTGGCTTACCGATGGATACCAGTTAAGGAGGTTATAATGAAGTTAAAAGGAACGATGACATTGGAACTTACGGATGTAAATACCGGGGAAGTGGAAACAGTAGCAGAGGAAAACATGATTACCAATGCCGTAAATCACATCTTTGGTTTGAATCCGCTGGGGATTTTTTATGAGGCGGCAGCCAGTATTGACGGCATTGAATGGAATAAAGGATTACTTCCCATCTGTCCGAATATGATTGGGGGAATCCTGTTGTTCTCCAAAGCACTGGACGAGAATGCAGATAATATTTATTCCTCATCAGATAACCTGCCGGTAGCCTATGCTTCCAACAATGTGAATTCTACAGCAAATGTGGCAAGGGGAAGTTTGAATCTGACGGAGAGTAAGGCACTGGAGAATGGCTATAAGTTCGTATGGGAATTCACACCAAGCCAGGGGAATGGAACAATAGCGGCAGCAGCATTGACTAGTGCACAGGGCGGGACAAATGCCTATGGGAGCCTGGTAGATGACAGCACCACCTTTTTGCAGTTAAAGAGTGTGGATATCGGCAGTCTGTCCAATGAAAAGCAGTTGGTGCTGTTTGAGACTGTGGAGGTGGATTTTGTGAATGACCTGATTTATTCCATTACTTATCAGGATTCTGCTGTACGGATCCGTAAAGTACGTGTTCCCATTTTCAGTATCGGACTGAATGAGAAACTGGATGATACGACTTGTACAGTATTAGAGGATCAAGTAATTCAAACCACCACTTTCCGCTTTTTAGGAAAGTATACACTCTATGGAGAATTTTTGGATGGTGCAGATGGCTATTGGTACGGATTTTCTAATGAAGGAAATTCCTCCGGCAGTGCTACAATGTTGTGGGTAAAAATCTCAAAGACTGATTATTCCATGACTGAGGGGGAATGGGTACTTTCTAATGCAATGCTCATAGATGTGGGAAACCGGGATGAGAGCGGTTCTTACCCGGAGAGGGTTTTGAAATGCTGTGTGCGGAAGGGATATCTTTATGTTATGGCAAATAATAAAGAAGGCGTATATAAAATCAACACGGCGAATTCTTCAGATGTTACATTAATTAATTTGGGATTCATCTCCAAATGGAAACCGCTTTGTGGCAAAGGGAACTGTGAGGTTTATATGACTCTGATTGGTAATTTGATTATCGGAGGGGATTTCCAGATTACGATTGATGATAAGATTATCCAAACCCAAGGGAGCGAAAGGTTGAATGATGCGGCAACACCATTGTTTCAGTATAAAAATTTTCTTTTGAGCTGGGGTGGAAGCTACGGTTCCGAATACCGGACCATGTATCTGTTGACACCTTATCTGGCATCTATTAATAACCTATCTTCGGCAGTGGTGAAGACGGTAGATAAGACTATGAAGATAACATATACACTGACACAGGAGTGAGAATATTCCATTTCACAGTAGCGGGGCAGCTTTCGGGCTGTCTTTTTTGTGCAGAAAAATAAAAGGAGGGCAGCATGATGAAGGATGTTGCAAATACGATGCAGTATGTTTTTGCCGCCATGGGCGGTTCACTTGGAGCAGTGCTGGGTGGTTTTGATGGCTTTCTATATGCACTGATTGTTTTTGTTGTAGTGGATTATATGACCGGAGTGATGGTTGGGATTCTGAATAAGGAACTTTCCAGCCAGATAGGTTTCCGTGGGATTTTCAAGAAGGTGGTGATTTTTTCACTGGTAGCGGTGGCACATATCATTGACACTTATGTGATTCAGAACGGAAGTGTCCTGCGGACAACCGTGATTTTCTTCTATCTGTCCAATGAGGGGATTTCCATTCTGGAAAATGCCGCTTTGATTGGACTTCCCATTCCAAAGAAGATGAAGGATGTTC
>Ga0213826_1001209_pt1 | contig 11355 bp, 9 predicted proteins | sample MC6MC0899MG_FD_180668 | JGI IMG/M metagenome (GOLD analysis project Ga0213826, IMG submission 180668) | Enriched soil aggregate microbial communities from Iowa State University, Ames, United States - MC6-MC0899-MG | ecosystem: Environmental > Terrestrial > Soil > Unclassified | place: USA: Iowa...
TCCAGGTTCGGCAGGCGGCAGTCCATCAAAATGGCGTCGAAGCGTTGCTGGCTGACCTGCTCGACTGCCTGGAGGCCGTCTGCCGCCACGCTGACTTCAAGCCCCAGGCTGCGCAACATGGCTTCTATGACATTCTGATTGACCAGGTTGTCCTCCACCAGCAGCACCCGCTCGCTACCGGCCAGCGGCCGCTGCTCGCGCACCGCTGCGGGCAGTTGCACCGGGGCAGGTGCGGCCAGGGCCAAGGGCATTTCCAGGGTGAAGGTCGAGCCCAGGCCCTCGCGGCTTTCACCGCGCAGCTTGCCGCCCATGCGTTCGGCCAGGGTACGTGCGATCGACAGGCCCAGGCCGGTGCCGCCATAGCGCCGGGAAATCGAACTGTCGGCCTGCTGGAAGGCGACGAACATCATTTCCAGGCGCTCGCTGTCGATGCCGATGCCGGTGTCGCGCACGCTGCAGGTGAACCAGAGCAGTTGTCGGTCCAGTACCTGGCAACGCGCCTCGACCTGCACCTGGCCCCGCTCGGTGAACTTCAGGGCATTGCCGACCAGGTTCAGCAAAATCTGCCGGATCCGCGTCGGGTCTCCGTTCACCCTCAAGTGTTCGATGCCTTCGGGCATGTGCAGATGCAGGCCGAGGCCGCGTTGCTGGGCGCTGTGCTGGAACGACTGGACGCTGCTGGCGATCAGGTCGCCGAGGTTGAAGTCGATGCGCTCCAGCTCCAGCGCCGTGCGCTCGATGCGCGAGAAGTCGAGAATGTCGTTGATGACCTTGAGCAAATGCCCGGTGGACTCGGTGGCAACGGCGGTGTAGTCGGCCTGTTCGCTAGTCAGTGGGGTGGTTTCGAGCAGCTGCAGCATGCCCAGCACGCCATTCATGGGGGTGCGCAGCTCATGGCTCATCATCGCCAGGAAGTCCGACTTGGCGCGGTTGGCCTGCTCGGCCTCTTCACGCGCCTGGGTCAACTGGGCGATGGCTTGCTTCTGCTCGTCACTGGCTTGCTCAAGGGCGCTGGCCAGGTTGTTGATGTGGCGCGCCAGATGGCCCAGCTCGCTGTCATCGACCACCGGCAGCGGGGTGTTGTATTCGCCTTGCTGAATAGCCTTGACCGCATGGCCCATGTCGCTGATGGGCTTGGCCAGGCTGACGGCCAGCCGCCGCGCCAGCAGGAAGGTGAACAGCAGGGCGAACAGGGCCAGGATGCCCGCCTTGATGACGATTTCCTGCTGGCGTTGGCTGAAGGCATCGTCGGACATGCCCACGATCACCCGCCCCAGGTAGTCGTCACCGATGGCCGGGGAAGAAACCTTGCCCGGCTGCAGGAAATCGGTGTCCAGGCGGATCTGCTGGAGGCGGATCGGGGCCTGGAACACTTCCACTCGCTGCGCCCGGTTGGCGCTTTCGTCAGACTGCTCGACGTAGACCAGGATGTGGTTACGGCTGTCCTGCACCTCCAGAAAACGTACGTGCGGAATGCTCAAGGTGGCGCGCATGAGCCCTTCGAGCACTTCGTTGTTGCCCGAGATCACCCCGTATTCGGAGGCCGGCGCCAACTGGTTGGCGATCAGCTGGCCGGTGTGGTTGAGCTCCTGGCGCAAGTCCTGGATTCGCACGAAGGTGAAGAAGCTGATCAGCAGCAAGGTCAGCAGCAAGGCGGGGCCGAGGCTGATGATCTGGGTGCGGGTGTGGATGTCCCAGCTCAGGCGTCTGCTCATGGGGTGGATTCTCCTTCGGCCAGGGCCTTGGCGGCGGCGTTCGGATCGATGGGTTCAAGGCCCAGGGCGCGTGCCACTTGCTGGTTGCCACTGACGCCGTAGCGCGCGGGGTAAAGGCTGCGCGGCCAGCGTGCCGGCGGCTGGTCGAGCAAGTGGTCGAGCACCGCCAACCAGTCGTCCTGGTCGCTGTAGGTGCTGGCCAGGGCGCCTGCGCGGACGAAGCCTGCGTTCGGGCCGATCAACGCCATTTGCCGCCCATAGCTGCTGAGCAGCAGGTTTTTTGCGGTCTTGGGGTTGTACAGGGCGGGGTCGTCCAGGCCTAGCAGCACGTCGCTGTTGCCCAGCAGGTATTGCAGGGGCCGGCTGTCACGTGGGTCGGGCCAGTCCTGGGCAATGATCTCCAGGCCCAGGGGGCGGGCGGCATGGCGAAGCTCATCGAGCAGAAAGGCACTGTGCTTACCGTAAAGCACGCCGATGCGTTGTGCTTGTGGCAGCAGGTAGCGCGCCAGGCGCAGTTGGCGGGCCAGCGGCGGGTCGCTCCACAGCAGGGTAAGGAAGGCGGGGCGTGACTTTCCCAGGCGCTGTTCAGCCTGTACCCGGCTTACCCGCATGGCCAGTGCCGGCGGCCCGGCGCTTTCACTCAGGCGCCACTCCAGTGCGGCACTGTCGAGCAGCACCAGACGCTGGTCGGCCTTTAGTCGACCTGGGCGCGGCAAATCGGCCGTGGTCTGGAAGCGCACTCGATCCTGCGGGCGATGGTTTTCGACTGCCGCGACGAAGCTGCGAATGCCGGGCTGGTCTTCGCCACCGACCAGCAGAATATCACTGGCCCACAGCGGCCCCAGGGGCCATAGGCAAAGCAGCAGCAGGCGCAGCAGGCGGGCCATCAGAATTCCAGCTCCGCACTGACGCTCAGGCGATGGCGGCTGTCGTAACGGTTTTGCAGTGCGGTAGTCGGCTCATCGTCCAGGCGTTGCTGCCACAGCGCTGCCAGTTCCAGGTTGCTGCCCTGTACCCGGAAACGCTTGGCCACGCGCAGGTCCAAACGCTCGTAGCGGTACTGGTTGAGGGCATCGTCACCGTAGTAGAAAACCGCGCTCGACCAACCATCGCCCCATTCGCGCATCCAGCCAGCCGAGCCGCTGTTGCGGGCGCTGAGGCGTCGGTCGTCGGGGTTGCTGGCCCAGGCATCGACGTAGGCGTAGGTCACGCGCAGGCGGTCGCGCAGGGTGGGGCGCCAGTCCAGTTGCGCCTCGCTGCCGGTGAAGCGGGCCTTGTTGGCGTTGCTGGCGATGTACTGGTTGTTCTTCAGCGGCTCGCTGATCATGCCGGTGATTTCGTCGTAGAACACCTTCACATCCATGCTCAGGTCGAGGTCGCTGAAGTAGCCGTTGTAGCCCAGCTCGCGCGAGCGCATGCGCTCCTGGTCGAGGTCGCCCGGGCCGCGCGTCTTGACGAAATACTCACCGTGTTGCTGGCCAAACGCATTGGGGCTGAGGTTTTTGACCGTGTAGCTCCAGTTGACGTTGTTCTCGAACATGTCGGGTGAACGCACTGCCTCGGAATACACCGCACGCAGGCCATGGCGTGGGGTGATCAGGTAGTTGACCGCCACGCGTGGGGTCAGCGAGCTGCCAGACAGGCGCGAGTCCTCGAACATCGCGCCGCCCTGGATGATCCAGTGCTCATCGGCGCGCCATTCCAACTGCCCGAACAGGCGCCAGGTCTGGTCGTCCAGGCTGCCATTGAAATAGGTCTGCGAGTCGGCGCGGTCATAGCGCAAGTTCATGCCGCTGAGCAGGCGCAGGCTGTCGGTCAGGCTCAGGGTGTCCTGGATTTCCAGGTCGTAGCGGGTTTCGCGGGTGCTCTGGTCGACATCGCCGCAGACCACGTTGCGCCCGCCCTCGCTGTTCCACTGGGCCTGGATGGCTTCGACCAGGGCCTGTTCTTCGGGGTTGCTGCTGCGCGGGGGGTTGTTGGCGCCGCGCGCCACCAGCTCGGCAAAGTTCGGGTTGAGCTGCCACAGCCGGGTCAGCTCCGGGCTGAACGACAGCGCCGCGTCGCAGGCACGCCAGACCTGCTGGCGGTCGAAGTGCTGGGCCGAGCCCTGCACGTACAGGCTGTGATCGGGGTTGAAGTCGATGTTCCAGCGTACCGAGCCTGCGTAGTCCTTGGCATTGACGTCGGCGTTGTCGCCCCGCTCGGTCACATAGGGGAACACCGGCTGGTAGGTGTAGGGCCGCTGGTTGCTGCCTTCCTTGGCCGCCAGTTGCCATTCCAGGGTCTGGTCGGGGGCCAGGCTGTGGCTGGCACTGAGGTTGAAGCGGGTGAGGCGGCGGCTGTCGCGGTAGTCCTGGCCGTACTGGTCCTTGTCGAAACCATCGTCCTGCTGACCCGACACCGACAGGCGCATGTCGCCGCCGTCCCAGCCGAAGCCGTGGCTGGCGTAGAAATCGTTGATGCCGTCCTGGCCACGGGTGACCTTGAGGCGCGTGCCATGGCTGTCGGCGGGGTTGCGGGTGAGAATATTGACCACGGCCATCAGCGCGTTGGCGCCATAGCTGACCGTGTTAGGGCCACGGAATACCTCGATGCGCTCGATGTCCTCCATGGCCAGCGGGATGTCGCTCCAGTCCACCGTCGCCAGGCCTGCGCGGTACACCGAGCGGCCGTCGATCAACACCTGCATGCGCCGGGCGTCATTGACGTTGCTGCCATGGTAGTTGACGGTCGGCTGGTTGCCGGCGCCGTAGCCGATCATCATGCCGGGTACCAGGCGCAGCAGTTCGGGGATGTCGCGGGCACCGCTGGCGCGGATCAGCTCGCTGTCGAGCACGGTCATGCTGCCGGGCACCGCCGCCGGGGATTGTTTGAGCCGGGTGGCGGTCAGAACCTGCGGCAGGTCGGCGTTGTCGATGAACAGATCGTCGGCCATGGCCGGGCCGCCGAGCAAGGCGGTCAATAGTAGAAGACGCGGGTAGGGGGGCGTGCCAGGCAACACGGTACGACCTTGTTTCAGAGATGAAACAGGCATGTTAACCGACCGTGGGGCTTTTGCCAGTGATCTGGCTGGGATCTGGTTGCCCTGTCTGTGCAATCTGCGTTGCTAGCCTTGGCGCATGGCAGGCGAGCCGTATAATGCCCTGGTCGCCACTTAACTTTTGGCTTTAACGGATTGGATATGACTGAACAGCAACCTGTTGCAGTTCTGGGCGGCGGCAGCTTCGGCACCGCCGTGGCGAACCTGCTGGCGGAAAACGGTGTGCCGGTGCGCCAGTGGATGCGCGACCCGGAGCAGGCCGAGGCCATGCGCGTGAACCGCGAGAATCCACGCTACCTCAAAGGCATCCGCGTGCACGATGGGGTCGAGCCGGTCAATGACCTGCTGGCAACCTTGCAGGCCTGCGACCTGGTCTTCGTCGCCTTGCCGTCCAGCGCTTTGCGCAGCGTGCTGGCGCCGCATGCTGCGTTGCTGCGTGGCAAGTGCCTGGTTAGCCTGACCAAGGGCATCGAGGCGCAAAGCTTCAAGCTGATGAGCCAGATCCTCGAAGAAATCGCCCCCGAGGCCCGCATCGGCGTGCTGTCGGGGCCAAACCTGGCCCGCGAGATCGCCGAGCACGCACTCACCGCCACGGTGGTCGCGAGCGAAGACGAAGCGCTCTGCCAGCGGGTGCAGGCCGTGCTGCATGGGCGCACCTTCCGCGTCTACGCAAGTGCCGACCGCTTCGGCGTCGAGCTGGGTGGCGCGCTGAAGAACGTCTACGCCATCATTGCCGGCATGGCCGTGGCGCTGGGCATGGGCGAGAACACCAAGAGCATGCTGATCACCCGTGCCCTGGCCGAAATGACCCGCTTTGCCGTGAGCCAGGGGGCCAACCCGATGACCTTCCTTGGCCTGGCCGGGGTCGGTGACCTGATCGTCACCTGTTCATCGCCCAAGAGCCGCAACTACCAGGTAGGTCACGCGCTGGGGCAAGGCTTGAGCCTGGAGCAGGCCGTCAATCGGCTGGGCGAGGTCGCCGAAGGGGTGAACACCCTCAAGGTGCTCAAGGCCAAGGCCCAGGAAGTTCAGGTGTACATGCCGCTGGTGGCAGGCCTGCATGCCATCCTGTTCGAGGGCCGTACCTTGAACCAGGTGATCGAGCACCTGATGCGCGCCGAGCCGAAGACCGACGTCGATTTCATTTCCATCAGCGGTTTCAATTGAGCCGTCCGCGGCCCTCATAAAGCAAGGAGCGAGTCATGAACGATACGCCCGAACGCGCCCAGCGCGAGTCGATCATCCTGCGGGTACTGTGGATGCTGGTGTTCCTGGTGGTCTGGCAATTGGCCGAACTACTGCTGGGCGGCCTGGTGCTGGTGCAGTTGATCTACCGCCTGGTGTACGGCGCGCCCAGCGCCAGCCTGATGAACTTCGGCGACAGCGTTAGCCAGTACCTGGCGCAGATCGGCCGCTTCGGCAGCTTCCACAGCGACCAGAAGCCTTGGCCATTCGCCGACTGGCCAGCGCCCCGTGCGCCAGAAGGCGAAGCACCGCATGCCGTGGCACCGGCGCCGCACCCGGTGCGTGACGAAGAGCCCAAGCTGTGAAGCTGTGGGTGCTGCGCCACGGTGAGGCGGAGCCGCGGGCCAACACCGACGCCGAGCGGCGCCTGACCAGCCATGGCCGCGAGCAGGTCCTGCACAGTGCCGCGCGCCTGCTCGGGCAGCCGTTGCAGGCGATCATCGCCAGCCCCTACGTGCGTGCTCAGCAGACGGCTGCCCTGGTGCACGACACCTTGGGTTTTGCCGAACCTGTGCGCACCGTGCCCTGGCTGACGCCGGAAAGCGACGTGCAGCAGGTGATCGGTGAAATCGAACGGCTGGGCCTGGAACACGTGCTGCTGGTCAGCCACCAACCGCTAGTGGGGACGCTGGTCGGTGCCCTTGAACATGGTCATCTACAGCAACCGGCGGCCATGAGTACCGCCAGCCTGGCGGAGCTGGAGGGGGACTGGCCACTGGCCGGCCTGATGAGCTTGCGCGCGCTTAACGCGCCGTCCTGATGCCTGGCAACTGGCATTATTGTCAGTTGCCGCTGCACTTGGCAGCTTGCTAGCGTTGCCCCTATCCGACGAGTGGATGGCAGGGAGCGATTGATGAAAGGGCAGATGCAGGCGTTGTTACGCTCCGCGGACTTGCAGCCCACCGTGGACAAGGTGGAGGAAGGCGAGTTGCTCGACTTTGCCCAGTACAGCCTGCTGCGCGATTCGGCCGACGCCAAGCTCTATCATCTGATGGGCAAGGTGCGTGGCCATCACGGGCTGGAAGCCAGCGCCAGGCAACAGGGCGAGGAAGACCTGCGTGCCCTGCAAGAGGCCTGCCTGCGGGTTTCCCACTTGCTGCAGACCAGTTGCCTGGCATTGCGCAGGCTGCAGCTCGACTACCATGACCAGCGTCTGGCCCGCGAAGTGCTCGAGAGCCAGTTGGCCTACATGCAGGCCTGCCTGCAACGTTCACTGGTCAGTCTGGATCGCAGCAGATGACCTGATAGCCCTCGCCGATGACCTTTCCAAACATTGCCGAGCGGCCTTGCGATGCACACAATGGGCCATCATCCCCCGTCCGGACCAGGCGCCATGTCGCAGCACATCTTCTTCGCCCACGCCAATGGTTTCCCGTCTGCCACCTACGGCAAGCTGTTCGCCGCCCTGGCGCCGGACTATCAGGTCCGCCACCTGGCCCAGCATGCCCACGACCCGCGCTTCCCGGTGAATGAAAACTGGCAAAACCTGGTCGATGAGCTGCTGCACCATCTGGCGCAACAAGACGCGCCGGTTTGGGGGGTGGGCCATTCGCTGGGCGGGGTGCTGCACCTGCATGCCGCCTTGCGTTGCCCCGAGTACTACCGCGGGCTGGTCATGCTCGACTCGCCGGTGCTGACCCGCGCCGATCAATGGGTGCTGCGCACCGCCAAGCGTTTTGGCTTCATCGACCGCATCACCCCGGCAGGCCGCACCCTGGGGCGTCGCGAGGCGTTCGCCGATCGCGACAGCGCACGGGACTACTTCGCCAGCAAGCGCTTGTTTCGGCACTTTGACCCCGATTGCCTCGAAGCCTATCTGGAGCACGGCCTGGAGCCTGCCCAGGATGGCTTGCGCCTGCGTTTCGACCCGGCTACCGAGATCAGTATCTACCGCAGCATCCCCCACGCAAGCCCTGCGCCTGCCCGGCAATTGCAGGTGCCACTGGCGATGGTCTGCGGTGAGCGCAGCAACGTGATCCGCCGTCATCACGCGCTGGCGGTGCGCGGCATGGCACAGGGTGAGTACCACAGCGTGCCGGGCGGGCACATGTTCCCGCTGGAGCGCCCGACCGACACCGCCAGCTTGATCAAGGGTCTGTTCGACCGCTGGAGCCAGGCATGAGCGCGCACATGCAGGAAATCCGCCTGAGCCTGGGCCATATCGAGCTGGCTGCTCACCTGTTCGGCCCCGAGGACGGCCTGCCGGTGATCGCCCTGCACGGCTGGCTGGACAACGCCAACAGCTTCGCCCGCCTGGCGCCGCGGCTGCAGGGCCTGCGCATCGTCGCCCTGGACCTGGCCGGGCATGGTTACTCGGAGCATCGCCCGCCTGGGGCGAGTTATGCCCTGGCCGACTATGCCCACGATGTGCTGCGGGTTGCCGAGCAGTTGGGGTGGCAGCGGTTTGCCCTGCTGGGCCATTCGCTGGGGGCAATCATTTCGGTGCAACTGGCGGGCGCCTTGCCGGAGCGCATCAGCCACCTGGCGTTGATCGACGGGGTCATCCCTCCCACGGGCGCCGAGCAGGACGCAGGTGAGCGCCTGGGCATGGCATTGCAGGCGCAGTTGCGCCTGGACGGCAAGCGCAAGTCTGTCTACCCGGCGCTGGAGGAGGGCGTGCAGGCGCGCATGAAGGGCATGGTCGCGGTCAGTCGCGAAGCGGCCGAGCTGTTGGCCCAGCGTGGGCTGATGCCCGTGCCGGGTGGTTACAGCTGGCGCAGTGACAGCCGCCTGACCTTGCCATCCCCTACACGCCTGAGCCACGTCCAGGCCATGGCCTATGTCAGGCGGGTGAGTTGCCCTGCCTGCCTGGTGGTGGCTGCCGATGGCATGCTGGCGCGCCACACCGAGTTGCTGCAGCAGCTACCCTTTGAGCAGGTGACGCTGCCTGGTGGCCATCATCTGCACCTGAACGATGAACAGGGCGCGGCCCTTGTCGCAGACTGTATCAATCGCTTCTTTGGCTTTGCTTGACTTGCACCGGACAAGTGCCGAGGCTTGGCGGGTTGAACAGGGAGACAACCATGCAAATGCCAGACACGCTGGACCATAACTTCGGTGCCCAGCACCGACTGGGCTGCCGATGAGCGCGCCCGTAACCCTCCGCACCACCTTCGCCGCCTGCCTGATGCTCGCCAGCCCGTTGCTGTGGGCCGACAACCTGCCCGTCCCCGTGGACGCCAAGGTGGTCGATCAACGCCCTGCAGTGGAGCAGGAGCGCGTCTACCCCATGGGGCCCCTGCGCAAGATCAGCGGCCGCCTGCGGGTCGATGACAAGGTCGAAAGCCGTGGCCAGGTCAGTTCGGTCACCTATGAACTGCCGGTCGAGCGCAGCGCCCGCGAAGCGTTCACCAGTGCTCGTGAAGCGCTGCAGCACGACGGCGGCTACCCGCTGTTCTGGTGCCAGGGCCGTGATTGCGGCGAGGCCAGCCTGTGGGCCAACGATGTATTCGCCAATGCCCGTTTGAACGGCGGTGACGAGCAGCAAGCGTTCATTCTGTTGCGTCGCTCGGCCGAACAGGCCGACACCCTGGTCGCACTTTACAGCGTCACCCGTGGCAACCGCCGCGCCTACCTGCATGTCGAGGAGTTCGTCGCCGCCAGTCCGCTTGGCGAGTTGCTGCCGACCGCCGGCACGGTGCTGCGCGAAATGCGCGACACCGGCAAACTCGACTACCCTGACCTGAGTACGCCGCAACCGGCCTGGGTGGCCCTGCTTGGGCGCAGCTTGAACCTGGACAGCACCCTGCGGGCCAGCCTCAGTGGCGCCAACGCCGAGGCCTGGCGCGAGGCCTTGGTCAATGCAGGCGTGCGCAGCAGCCGCCTTGAAGTCGGTACCGCAGCTACCGAAGGCCTGCACCTGGAACTGATCCGTTGAATGAGCGTCACCATGGCCAATAATGATCGCCTGCTGGTCCAGATCGTGCTGCTGGCGCTACTGGGTGCTGCCCTGTGGGTCATGGCACCGTTTATCTCGGCACTGCTGTGGGGCGCCATTCTGGCCTTTGCCAGCTGGCCGCTGATGCGCTTGCTGACGCGCGTGCTGGGTGGGCGCGAAACCCTGGCGGCGAGCCTGCTGACCACGGCCTGGATCCTCATCGTGGCCTTGCCGCTGGTGTGGCTGGGGTTCAACCTGGCCGACCATATCCGTGATGCCACGGCGTTTGTCCGTGATGTGCAAGTCGATGGCCTGCCCGATGCACCGGCCTGGCTCGGCAGCGTCCCCTTGGTGGGGGAGCGCATGGTCAACTGGTGGCAGTCGCTCGACCAGCAAGGCGCGGCACTGATCGCGTCGATCAAGCCCTACCTGGGCCAGGTGGGCAACTGGTTGCTGGCACGTAGCGCGCAGATCGGCAGCGGCGTGCTGGAGCTCACCCTGAGCCTGGTCTTCGTGTTCTTCTTCTACCGTGACGGCCCGCGTTTGTCGGCGTTCGTGCTGCGCCTGCTGCAGCGCTTGACGGGTGACCGCGCCGATTATTACCTGGAGCTGGTCGCCGGCACCGTGCAGCGGGTAGTCAACGGTGTGATCGGCACCGCAGCGGCCCAGGCCCTGCTGGCGCTGATCGGCTTCCTGATCGCTGGCGTGCCGGGGGCGATCGTGCTTGGCCTGGTGACCTTCATGCTCAGCCTGATCCCGATGGGGCCGCCGCTCGCGTGGATCCCGGCGACGGCCTGGCTGGTGTGGAAGGGGGATTACGGCATGGCGATCTTCCTGGGCATCTGGGGCACCTTCGTCATCAGCGGCGTGGACAACGTGCTCAAGCCCTACCTGATCAGCCGAGGGGGCAATCTGCCGCTGGTGATCGTGCTGCTCGGGGTGTTCGGCGGGTTGATCGCCTTTGGCTTCATTGGCCTGTTCATCGGGCCGACCTTGCTGGCGGTAGGATACAGCCTGCTGCTGGACTGGAGCCGCAACGCCGAGCAGCAGACGCCGTAGGCGCGGCCTTGCGAGGGGCCGCGCCTGCAGCAGTTGCTAGTACTTCCACGTCACCGAAGCCGTCAGGTTGCGTGGTGCGCCAAAGTTGGTGGACCCCGCCGACTGGTACAGCGACAACAGGTACTTCCTGTCGAAGACGTTGTTCAGGTTCAGCGAAGCGCTCCAGTTTTCGTCAAACGTGTAGCTGCCCATCACATCGACCAAGGCGTACGCGCTTTGCCGAACGCGGCTGTTACCATCGGCCTCGGTCGCGCTTTGCCACTGCACCCGGCTACCTACGCGCGCTTGCGGCATGCCGGGCAGGCGGTAGGTGACACTGCCGCGCAGCGTATGGCTTGGCACGTATCGACGGGTTTTCTCGCCGTCGTCATCCTCGATGTGCACGTAGGTGTAGCCTGCGGCCAGTTCCACACCTGGCA
>Ga0213826_1001215_pt1 | contig 11327 bp, 9 predicted proteins | sample MC6MC0899MG_FD_180668 | JGI IMG/M metagenome (GOLD analysis project Ga0213826, IMG submission 180668) | Enriched soil aggregate microbial communities from Iowa State University, Ames, United States - MC6-MC0899-MG | ecosystem: Environmental > Terrestrial > Soil > Unclassified | place: USA: Iowa...
TGGGGCACTCACCGGACGGGTCCTTGTCCTTTCTCCGCGGGGACGGACGTCCCCGCGTCCATCATGACAGCCCCCAGGGGCATGTGACTGAGAACACAATGAACACAACGATCTTTGAGAACTCAACGGTGACCTGAATCACATCCGCGCATAGCGTGAGGGTCGTTCCCGCTGGAGCGAACGATCATGACAGAGCCGTCATGCGAACAAAGGAAACACGAATGCGATCACTCAAAGCCGTCCGCCTGGCCGCCGCCGCGCTGGGCCTGGTCCTGGCCGCCACGGGCTGTGGCGTGACCGGGTCCGGCGGATCCGCACCGCAGAGCTCGGCCGCCGGCAGCGCCGCCGAACCCCTCAAGGGCCTGCGCATCATGGTCCCGAACACCGCCGGCGGCGGCTACGACACCACCGCCCGCACCGCGGCGAAGGTCATGGGCGAGACCAAGACCGCCAGCAACGTGGAGGTCTTCAACCTGGCCGGCGCCGGCGGCACCGTGGGCCTGGCCCGCCTGGTCAACGAGAAGGGCAACAAGGATCTCACCATGCTCATGGGCCTGGGCGTGGTGGGCGCCAGCTACACCAACAAGTCCCCGGCCAAGCTCACCGAGACCGTGCCGCTCGCCCGCCTGATCCAGGAGCCCGGCGCCATCATGGTTCCCAAGAGCTCCCCGTACAAGACCATCAAGGACCTGGTGGACGCCTGGAAGGCCGACCCCTCCAAGCTCGCCGTCGGCGGCGGGTCCAACCCCGGCGGCCCGGACCATCTCCTGCCGATGCAGCTGGCACAGGCCGTGGGCATCGAGCCGAAGAAGGTCAACTTCGTCTCCTTCGACGGCGGTGGCGACCTCCTGCCCGCCATCCTCGGCAACAAGCTCGGCTTCGCAGCCTCCGGAGCGGGCGAGTACCTCGACCAGATCAAGTCCGGCGAGATCCGCGTCCTGGCCGTCAGCGGCGCCCAGCGGCTGGACGGCGTGGACGCTCCCACGTTCAAGGAATCCGGCATCGACCTGGAGTTCACCAACTGGCGCGGCATCGTGGCCCCTCCGGGGATCTCCGACGCGGACCGCGACCGGGTGATCGCCGCCCTGACGAAGATGCACGGCACGGACGAATGGAAGGCCGCCCTCAAGACCCACGGCTGGACCGACGCGTTCATCACCGGCGACGAGTTCGGCACCTTCCTGAAGGATCAGGACCAGCGGGTGGCCGACGTCCTGAAGAAGCTGGGGCTGGCGTGAGCCATTCCGCCGCAGACGCCGGGGGTCACGCAGACCCCGGGGGCATCGGCGCCGGGGGCGACGACGGCGGCGACCACACCGCCGTCGTCGCCCCCGGCCGCCGCAGCCGCGCCGAGCTGGGCATCGCAGCCCTGCTCGGCGCGGTCGGCGCCGTGGTGCTCTGGGACGCCTCACGCATCACGGTGCCGTACTCGGTCTCCGACGTGGTGGGGCCGAAGACCATGCCCGTGCTCGTCGGATCACTACTGGTCCTCACCGCGGTGCTCCTGGCCGTCAACGTGCTGCGGGGCGGTCACGGCGAGGCGGAGGAGGGCGAGGACGTGGACCTCAGCCACCCCACCGACTGGAAGACGGTGCTGCCGCTGATCGGCTTCTTCGTCCTGAACATCGTGCTGATCGGCCCGCTCGGCTGGGTGATCTCCGGAACCATCATGTTCTGGGGCAGCGTCTGGTCCCTGGGCAGCCGCCACTACGTGCGGGACGGGCTCGTCTCCGTGGTCCTAGCGGTCGGCACCTTCTACGGTTTCTACCTCGGCCTGGGGATCCACCTCCCGGCCGGGATCCTGGCGGGAATTCTCTGACATGGACATCCTCAACAACCTCATGCACGGCTTCGCCACCGCCGCGACGCCCACCAATCTGCTCTTCGCCTGCATCGGCGTCCTCCTGGGCACCGCCGTGGGCGTCCTCCCGGGCATCGGTCCGGCCATGGCACTGGCACTCCTGCTGCCGGTGACCGCGAACCTGGAACCGACCGGCGCGCTCATCATGTTCGCCGGCATCTACTACGGCGGCATGTACGGCGGGTCCACCACGTCCATCCTGCTGAACACCCCGGGTGAATCGTCCACGGTCATCACGGCCATCGAAGGCCACAAGATGGCGAAGGCGGGACGCGCGGCACAGGCGCTCGCGACGGCGGCCATCGGCTCCTTCGTGGCCGGCACCATCGGCACGGCGCTCCTCGCGGCGTTCGCGCCCGCCGTCGTGCAGTTCGCCGTGAGCCTGGGCCCCTCCAGCTACCTGGCGATCATGATCCTGGGGCTCCTGACCGTCACGGCGGTTCTGGGTTCCTCCAAGATCCGCGGTTTCGCCTCCCTGGGGCTGGGCCTGGCGATCGGGCTGATCGGGCTGGACCCGGTCAGCGGCCAGCAGCGCCTCGTGTTCGGCATCCCGCTCCTGACGGACGGCCTGGACATCGTGGTGGTGGCGGTCGCCATCTTCGCGGTGGGCGAGGCCCTCTGGATCGCCGCGCACCTGCGGCGCAAGCGGATGGACACCATCCCGGTGGGTCAGCCGTGGATGGGCAAGGAGGACTGGAAGCGGTCCTGGAAGCCGTGGCTGCGCGGCACCGCCCTGGGCTTCCCCTTCGGGGCCATGCCCGCCGGCGGCGCGGAGATCCCGACCTTCCTGTCCTACGTGACGGAGAAGAAGCTCTCGAAGCATCCGGAGGAGTTCGGGCACGGCGCCATCGAGGGCGTGGCAGGACCGGAAGCGGCCAACAACGCCTCCGCGGCCGGCACCCTGACTCCGGCCCTGGCGCTCGGCCTTCCGACCAACGCGACGGCGGCCATCATGCTGGCAGCCCTGACCCAGTTCAACATCCAGCCCGGGCCTCTGCTGTTCCAGAAGGAGCCGGACCTGGTCTGGGGTCTGATCGCGAGCCTTTTCATCGGCAACACGCTGCTGCTGGTGATCAACCTCCCGATGGCCCCCCTGTGGGCGAAGCTGCTCCAGATCCCCCGCCCGTACCTGTACGCCGGGATCCTGTTCTTCGCCTCCCTCGGGGCCTATGCGGTGAATCTGCAGGCCTTCGACCTGGTGATCCTCCTGGTGCTGGGCGCGCTCGGCTTCGCCATGAGGCGCTTCGGCCTCCCGGTGCTTCCCCTGGTCATCGGCCTGATCCTCGGCCCGCGCATCGAGGGACAGCTGCGCAAGGCTCTCCAGCTGAGCAGCGGCGACCCCTCGGGCCTGTTCAATGAGCCGGTCGGCGTGACGGTGTACGTGATCATCGCCCTGATCGCCGTGGTGCCGATCCTCCTCACGGTGTGGAAGCGGACCCGGACCCCGAAGGCGGACGCACTGGTCTGAGCGCCGGCGGGGCGGGTGACGGCCGGCGCCCACCCCGCCCGCATGGGGCCCGGGCACCCCTCCCCGCGCCCACCCCGCCCGCGTAGGCCCGGGGCGCCCGCGGTGCCTGCTCCGCGCTGAAACAGTGAGTTTCCGCTGAAACAGTGTGCTTAGTCCACTGTTTCAGCGGAAACTCACTGTTTCAGCGTTTAAGGACCGGGGCCGGAAACCCGTCAGAAAGGGGGCCGTCATACTCTTGACCCGGTCGGACCGCCCCCCTACAGTTCTGATATATGAGTCATATGTCACAGTCTCGCCAGCGTCGATCCGGGAATTGATCTCCAGGGTCGTCGTGCGCGAACCGGAGAGCGAAACCCTGCCGTATCCAGCCCGGCGGACGGTGATCCATGACGACGCCGACGTCACCTCGCGCGTCCAGCACGGCATCCCGGCGGGCAACGGGCCACCACGGCTCGTCCACCGGGAGCCCTGGACCGCAGGTCACCCGCGCGTCTCGGACACGGCGCTCTGGCGCCGTCAGCGGTCTCCGCTGAAGCCAGAAGGGAACAGATCTCCATGACCCAACCGACAGGGACGACGGCCTCCGTCTATCCCAACACTTCGAAACAGACCAGTTCACAGTTCAAGCGCCGGTTCATGGTGCGGCTCGTCGGCGTCTTCATCGGCGGGATGTTCCTGGACGGCTACATCCTCGGGATCATCGGCCCCGTCACGGGACTCATGCGGGCGGACCTCCAACTGGACGAGCTGTCCCTCGGGCTGATCGCGGCCGGACCGCTGGCCGGCATCTTCGTCGGGTCCCCCTTGGCCGGCTGGGCCGCGGACAAGTTCGGACGCAAGCCCATGTTCCTCGTGGACATGGGCTTGTTCCTGCTCGCCTCCGCGGCTCAGTTCTTCGTGACCTCCGGGGACGGCGCCGTGATCCAGCTGGCCCTCATCCGCTTCTTCATGGGTGTCGCGATCGGCGGGGAGTACTCCATCGGCGGGCCACTGCTCTCCGAGTTCTCCCCTCCCAAGCTCCGCGGCCGGCTGCTCGGACTGACGCTGATCGCCTGGTACATCGGCTTCATGATGGCGTTCATCATCGGAACGGCCCTGCACGACGCCGGCACCCCGTGGCGCCTCGTCATCGGCACCAGCACGGTGCTCGCGCTCGTGCTGTTCGTCGCCCGGATCGGCCTTCCCGAATCCCCGAGCTGGCTCATCACGAAGGGCCGGCGCGACGAGGCACTCGCGATCGCCCGTAAGTACGTCGAATCGCCCCAGATGCACCACAGCATCACCGAGGAGATCGACCTGCGGGCCATTCAGGAGGCCCAGGCCGCACGGGACAAGACGACGATCAAGAACGCCTCGTTCAAGATGCTGTTCTCACGGCAGTACTGGAAGACGACGCTGTTCACGTCCGGCTTCTGGTTCTGCGCGGTCACCCCGTACTTCGCGATCGCCACCTTCGCCGACGACGTCCTCCACCAGTTCGGCTTCGGCGGCGGCTGGGCGGGTGGTGTGGGGCTCTCGGCGCTGGCGGCCGCGGGCGTCGTCACCACGGTGCTGCTGATCGACCGGCTCGGACGCCGGATCCTCACCGTGCCCGGCCAGTGGCTCTGCGCGGGCATCCTGCTCGTCATCGGCGTCTGGGCGGACGCTCCGGCGATCCTGGTGCTCGTCCTCTTCCTGGCCTTCTCCTTCTTCAACGCCGGCTACACCACGATGACCCAGGTCTACCCGGCCGAAGTGTTCCCCGGCCACCTGCGCGGCATCGGCATGGGCTTCGCGGCATCATTCAGCCGCATCGGCGCCGCCCTCGGCACCTTCGCCCTCCCCTGGGCGATCACCAACATCGGCATGGGGCCCAGCATGGTCGTGGCCGCCGTCGTCGCGTTCCTGGGAGCGGTCCTCTCGCAGTGGCTCGCCCCGGAGACGAAGGGCCGCTCGCTCGCCGAGATCTCCGCGGACTTCACGCACTGACCCGAACCCGGCCGCACCCCTGGAAATGCTGAGGACCCACGGAATTTTCCGTGGGTCCTCAGCATTTCCAGGGGTCGTCCGCAAGGATCACCCGAAGCGGCCGGACACGTAGTCCTCGGTGGCCTTCTGGCTCGGGTTGTTGAAGATGGTGCTGGTGTCCGCGAACTCGATGAGCTTGCCCGGCTTGCCGGTGCCCGCGATGTTGAAGAACGCCGTCTTGTCCGAGACGCGGGCGGCCTGCTGCATGTTGTGGGTCACGATCACCACGGTGTAGGAGTCCTTGAGCTCGTTGATCAGGTCCTCCACCGCGAGGGTCGAGATGGGATCCAGGGCCGAGCAGGGCTCGTCCATGAGCAGCACGGCCGGTTCCACCGCGATGGCACGGGCGATGCAGAGACGCTGCTGCTGGCCGCCGGAGAGACCCGAACCCGGCTTGTCCAGACGGTCCTTGACCTCGTTCCAGAGGTTGGCGCCCTGCAGGGACTTCTCCACCAGGGCATCCGCCTCGCCCTTGGAGATCCGCTTGTTGTTCAGCTTCACGCCGGCCAGCACGTTGTCCCGGATGGACATGGTGGGGAACGGGTTGGGGCGCTGGAACACCATGCCGATGTTGGTGCGGACGGTCACCGGGTCGACGCCCGGGCCGTAGATGTCGGCGCCGTCCAGCAGGACCTCGCCCTCCACGTGCGCGCCCGGAAGCACCTCGTGCATGCGGTTCAGGGTCCGCAGGAAGGTGGACTTGCCACAGCCGGAGGGGCCGATGAAGGCCGTGACGGACTTGGCGTCGATGTTGATGTTGACACCCTCCACGGCCAGGAAGTTGCCGTAGTAGACGTTCAGATCCTTGACGTCGATTCGCTTGCTCATTGCTTTGGTTCCTTCGGAATCTTCAGTGGGTGTCTCTAGCGGCCCTGCTTGGGCGCGAACACCCGTGCGATCAGGCGGGCGATGAGGTTCAGCAGCATCACCAGGATAATCAGGACCAGGGCCGCGCCCCAGGCCCGCTGGTCGGAGGGACCGGGGTTGGACGGCGACGTCGGGTTCAGGATCTGGGTGTAGATGTAGGTGGGCAGCGAGGCCATCCACCCCCCGAACACGTTGTTGTTGATCGCAGTCGCGAAGCCGGCGGTGACGAGGATGGGCGCCGTCTCACCGATCACGCGGGCGATCGCGAGGGTGACGCCGGACGCGATGCCGGAGATCGCCGTCGGGATGACGACCTTCACGATCGTGCGCCACTTGCGCACGCCCAGGGCGTACGCGGCCTCGCGGAGCTCGTTCGGGACGATCTTGAGCATCTCCTCGCTGGAGCGCACCACCACGGGGATCATGAGCACCGAGAGCGCGATCGCGGCGACCGCGCCGGTCTTGGTGCCGGGCCCGACCACGATGAAGAAGAACGCTGCGGCGAACAGGCCGGCCACGATCGACGGGATGCCGGTCATGACGTCCACGAAGAAGGTGATGGCGCGGGCCAGGAACCGGTCGTTGCCGTACTCGACCAGGTAGACCGCGGTGAGCAGACCCACCGGCACGGAGATGACCGTGGCCAGGGCGGTGATCTGCAGGGTGCCGATCAGCGCGTGGTAGACGCCGCCCAGGACCTTGGTGCCGTTCTCCACGGCCTTGTTGTCGGCCACGCCGGTCACGCCGTTCATCGAGGTGCCGAGGAAGCCGGGCGTCATGAGACCCGGGATGCCATTCACCAGGGCCGTCCAGATGACGGAGACCAGCGGCAGCACGGCGATGATGAAGGAGCCGAACACCAGGCAGGTGGCCAGCTTGTCCTTGGCCTTGCGGGCGCCCTCCACGGAACCGCTCCAGGCCACCAGGCCCACGGTGAAGAGGATGGCGGAGATCAGGCCCCAGCCGAACGGGTTGAAGCCGATCAGATTCACGAGCGCCGCGCCGACGATCAGGGACGCGCCCAGCACGACCCAGGGGGCGTACTTCGGCAGCTGACCCTTGGTCAGGGCGGAGCGGCGGCGATTGGGTGTGGGTGTCAGGGTGGTGGTCATGTCAGTTGGCCCCCGAGAATTCCTTGTGCTTGGTGATGATCCACCGCGCGATCATGTTCACGCCGAGGGTGATGACGAAGAGGACCAGGCCGGCCGCGATCAGGGTGTTGACCTTGATGCCGGACGCCTCCGGGAAGTTCAGGGCGATCTCCGCGGCGATGGTCTGGTTGCCGCTCTGGATCAGGCTGGCCGTCAGCGCGCCGGAGGAGAGCACCAGGGCCACGGCCATGGTCTCGCCGAGCGCGCGGCCCAGGCCGAGCATGATGGCGCTGATGATGCCCGGGCGGCCGAACGGCAGGACGGCCATGCGGACCATCTCCCACCGGGTGGCGCCGAGGGCCAGCGCGGCCTCCTCGTGCAGCTTGGGGGTCTGGAGGAAGATCTCGCGGGACAGGGAGGTGATGATCGGAAGCACCATGACCGCCAGGACGATGCCCGCGGTGAGGATCGTCTTGCCCGTGGCCGAGGCGGGACCGGCGAACAGCGGGATCCAGCCCAGGTTGTCCGCCAGCCAGTCGTACGCCGGGGAGATCTCCTTGGCCAGGAACGCGGCGCCCCAGGCGCCGTACACCACCGAGGGGATGGCGGCCAGGAGGTCGATCACGTACCCGAGCGCCGACGCCAGACGGCGCGGGGCGTAGTGCGAGATGAAGAGCGCGACGCCGATGGCCACCGGGGTGGCGATCACCAGGGCGATCGTGGCGGCGATCAGGGTGCCGATGATGATCGGCCAGATGTAGGCCCAGAACCCGGCGCCGCCCTGGATGTCGGCCGGGTCGGCCACCAGTGCGGGGATCGCCTGGGCGACGAGGAACGCCGCCACACCGAAGAGGACGAGGAGGATCAGGATCCCGGCGCCGAGCGTGGCCCCGGAGAAGACCTTGTCGCCGGCCCGTCCTGCGGCCGATGACTCAGTCATGGTGTTGCTGCTCACTTAACTGCCTTCCAGTCCAGTGTGGGGTGCCCCGGCCCTGCCGGATTCCCTGATCGGGTGGGTAACGGCAAAGTTCCCTGTCCAGGTCTTCCTCGTCCCCTGGCCGTGGGGGCCGGGTGTGGAACCCGGTTCCCACGGCGTCGGGGAGAATGCTCTGGACAGGGAACTCGTCATCCCCGGGCGGGGAATGCTAGCCCTTGACCTTGATCTGCTCGATCGCGGCCTTGGCCTTCTCCTGAAGGCTCTTGCTCAGCGGCGCGGACTTGGCGGCGTCGGCGGCGGCCTGCTGGCCGGCGTCGCTCACCACGTAGTTCTCGAACGCCTTGATGAGGTCCACGGTGGCCTGGTCCTTGTAGGTGGTGCACAGGATGTGGAAGGAGGCCAGCGTCAGCGGGTACGCCGCGGAGTCGGTGGTCTTGCGGTCGATCTTCAGGGACAGGTCGCCCTGAGCGCGGCCTTCCACGGACTTGCCGGTCTCGACGGCCTTGGCGGCGCCCTCGGCGGTGGGCTTCACGAAGGTCTCGCCGACCTTGATGGAGGCCACACCGAGCTTGCCGGAGACGGCGGAGTCATCCGCGTAGGTCACGGCGCCGGGGGTGTCGGTCACGGTCTTGACCACGCCGGAGGTGCCCTTGGCGTTCTCGCCCTTGAGGGAGGACGGCCAGACGCCATCGGCCTTGTCGGTCCACACGGACGGGGCCACGGCGGACAGGTAGTCGGTGAAGTTCTTGGTGGTGCCGGAGTCGTCCGAGCGGTTCACCGGGGTGACCTTGAGGTCGGGCAGGGTGACGCCCGGGTTCAGCTTGGCGATGGCCTGGTCGTTCCACTTGGCCACCTGGCCGCGGAAGATCTTGGCGGTGGTGTCGGCGTCGAGCTTGAGCTCCTTGACGTCCGGCAGGTTGAAGGCCACGGCGATCGGGGAGATGTACACCGGGATGTTGATGGCGCCGTTGGGGCCGCACTTCTCCTTGGAGGACGCGTACTCGTCATCCTTCAGGTAGGCGTCGGAGCCGGCGAACTGGGCGGAGCCGTCCAGGAGGGCCTTGCGGCCTGCACCGGAACCGTCCGGGGAGTACTGCACGGTGGCGCCGGAGTTGGCGCCGCCGAAGCCGGTCTTCCAGGCGTCCATGGCCGCACCCTGGGAGGAGGCGCCGACGCCGGTCAGCGTGCCGGTGACCTTCGGCCCGTTGTTGCTGGGGGCAGCCGAGTTGGTGCCGGTCGCGTTGTCCGAACCGCAAGCGGTCAGCGCCAGAGCGCCTGCTGCGACGACTGCGAGTGCCGCATGGCGGCCGAAGCGGAGAGCCTTCACAATGTTCCCTTTCAGGGTCCTGATGTCGCGTCGGCCCGGACTCTGCCTTCCGCCCCGATCGGGTGCGTGACGGTCCTGCCGACGATGCGTACCTTTGTACCTTCAACGAAACTAAAGAGCCGAGGTAAAGGGATCCGCGGTTAAAGGTGAACGTGAGGTTAACCCACCGTGGATACTCCGTGACTTCTGGCCGGGCCGCATTGCGTTGGCCTGACGCACGCCGTAAAGACACTTCCTGAACCGGCGGCCACGGCGACATGAACGGACGGCCGCAGGGCGCCGTCGCCGGCTCGGCAATAGACTGGCCCCATGGTGCGCATGACCGGCGTGAAGCCGCTTGGCAGGGAAGCGAAGGAGCGCGCCACCACGGGCGCCATCCGCATGCGCGAATCGCTCATCCCCGCACTTCAGATGACGTTCTGCGCCGTCGGGGCGTACACCTTCGCGGAGCTGGTCCTGGGGCATGTGGGTCCGCTGTTCGCGGCGACGTCCTCGCTGATCGCGCTCGGTTTCGCGCGGGGGACCCGCTTGCGGCGCGTGCTGGAAGTGGGCGTCGGCTGCACGCTGGGCATCGCGGTGGGGGACGTCCTGCTCCACTGGCTGGGGTCGGGGATCTGGCAGGCCGCCGTCGTGCTGCTCTTCTCGATCCTCCTGGCGCGGTTCCTGGACAGCGGGGCCATCTTCGCCACCCAGCTGGGACTTCAATCGCTGCTGGTGGTGCTGCTCCCGGCGCCTGCCGGAGGGCCGTTCACCCGCAGCCTGGATGCCGTGGTGGGCGGGGTGTTCGCCCTCCTGGTGACGTTCCTGACGCCCCGGGACCCGCGCGAGGAACCCCGGGTGCTTCTGCGGTCCACCCTTCAGCAGACCTCGGAGGTGCTGCGGGAATGCGGCAAGAGCCTCATGGACGACGACTCCACCCTGGCCTGGCACGCCCTGGTCCGGGCCAGGAACTGCCAGCCCGAGCTGGACGCCCTGCGGATGGCGCTGAGGGCCTCGGGCGAGGTGGCCACCATGTCCCCGCTCTACCGGCGGCACCGTTCGGAGGTCTCTCAGCTGGGCGAGGCGGTCGAGTTCCTGGACCTGGCCCTGCGCAATTGCCGGGTGTTCGCCCGCCGCCTGACGAGCGCCATCAATCACACGGCGCTCAGCGATGAGGCGACGCAGAGCATCGCGGAGGTGCTGCTGGAGACCGCCGACGCGGTGGACCTCATGGCGGTCGGCTACGCGGGCGACGACGGCCGGGGCCGCGACTCCGCGCTGCGGGACGCGCAGCAGGACCTGGCGTCGATCGCCACGCGCCTGCATCCGCGCCTGCTGGGCGTGAGCCGGCTGGAGGGCGAGACGGTGGTCATGCTGTTCCGTCCCCTCATGGTGGATCTCCTGGAGACCGCCGGCGTGGAGGCCAAGGAGGCCCGGGACTACCTGCCGGATCTCTGAGCGTTCCGGAATTTCTGTCGGTCCCCGCCGATAGGCTTGAGGACATGGCGAGCAAGACCACCCGCGGCAGCAAAGCGCCGGGATACAAGTGCACCGAATGCGGCTGGACCACCATCAAATGGGTGGGCCGCTGCGGCGAGTGCCAGGCCTGGGGCACGGTGGTGGAGACCGGAACCACGGTCGCACGCACGACGGCGGCCGCCACAGTGCTGGAGCCCGCCCTCCCGATCGCCTCGGTGGACGCGGCGGCTGCGGCCTTCCTGCCCACCGGCGTGAATGAGCTGGACCGGGTGCTCGGCGGCGGCCTGGTCCCCGGGGCCGTGATCCTGCTG
>Ga0213826_1001226_pt1 | contig 11287 bp, 10 predicted proteins | sample MC6MC0899MG_FD_180668 | JGI IMG/M metagenome (GOLD analysis project Ga0213826, IMG submission 180668) | Enriched soil aggregate microbial communities from Iowa State University, Ames, United States - MC6-MC0899-MG | ecosystem: Environmental > Terrestrial > Soil > Unclassified | place: USA: Iowa...
CATGCTGTTCACCCAGGCGGGCCTGGAACAGGCCACCCGCCTGAAGGTCGCGGCACTGCACGCCGAAAGGTATCGGAAGGCCGGGGTGCAGCGCGTCGTGGACCTGGGCTGCGGCCTGGGAGCAGACTCACTCGCCCTGGCGTCCCTCGGTCTCGAAGTCACCGCCGTGGAGCGCGACGAGGAGACCGCCGCCTGCGCCGCAGTGAACCTGCACCCGTTCCCGGAAGCGCGCGTCCTGCACACCGACGCCACGGCGCTGGATCTCACGGAGTACGACGGCGTGTGGCTGGATCCGGCGCGCCGCGAAGTGTCGACGTCCGGCTCGGCCAGGCTGTGGGACCCGGAGGCGTTCTCCCCTCCCCTGTCCTTCGTGGAACGGCTCGCCGCGGACGGCAAGGCGGTGGGCGTGAAGTTCGGCCCGGGCATGCCGCACGAGTCGATTCCGGCGAATTGCGAGGCTCAGTGGGTCTCCGTGGACGGCGACGTCACGGAGGTCACCCTCTGGTTCAATGCCCTGGCACGGGAGGGTGTCCGACGCTCGGCCCTGCTCCTGACCCCCGGCGGGCGGGTGGAACTCCGCTCCGGGACCGCGTTCGGCGAGAGCCCGGAACCGGAGACCGGGCCGGTGGAGGGCTTCCTGCATGAGCCTGACGGCGCCGTCATCCGCGCCGGGCTCGTCTCGGACCTGGCCGAGGAGATCGGCGCGCATTTCCTGGATCCCCAGATCGCATACCTCGCCAGCGGGACGGCTCTGGAGACGCCGTTCGCCCGGAGCTACCGCATCCTGGAGACCATGCCGTACAACGTCAAGGCGCTCCGGACCTGGGTGAAGGCCCACGACGTGAGCAGTGTGGACATCAAGAAGCGTGGCACGGCCGTCACCCCGGAGGAACTGCGGAAGCTCCTCCTGCCCGGCAAGCCGCGCAAGGGCGGCAACCACGCCACGCTGGTCCTGACCCGGATCGGTCAGGACCGCGTGGTGATCGTGGTGGAACCGGTCGAGCGCGGCTGACTCACCCGGTGCGGTGGCCTCGGCCCGCACCACGTGCATCAGGGCACGGACTCAGCCCAGCCGGGCCGCCGTCGCCGGACCGCGCACACCTGCCGCGGAGATCGGCACCACGGAGAACGTCCGTCCCTCCCCGAGATCGACGCCCGGGGAGAAGAAGGCGTCCCGGTGCGTCCTCCCGAGCCACTGTCCGCCCTGGAACACGTCGTAGGCGGAGGCGCCGCTGCTGAGGGTCCAAGTGAACTCCACGTCCGACCCGCCGCCGACCGTCCGCACGGCCAGGCCCTTCACCAGGACCGGAGCCGGCGTGGCGCCCGCCTCCCGGAAGGACAGGCGTCCGAGCCGGCCCGTGCCGCTGATCCGCAGCGACAGCCGCACGACGGCGTCCCGCTCGGCCGGGATGGCGCCGCGGTAGGGCGCCCACGGACCGGACGCCCCGCCGTCGCGCTCCAGAGGACGCCACTCGATGCGTCCGGGCCGGGAGCGCCGGGTGACGCCCACTTCGAGAGTCAGGCCGGGCCCTGCGATGACCTCCACCTGCACCGCGCGGCTCTGCCGCAGCTCGGTCTTGAACAGGTGCAGCACCCCGGAGCCGGACACGGAGAGGCTGTGCCCGCTGTCGTAGGAGGCCGTCTCGTCGAGCGCGACGGCGAGCCGCCCCTCGGTCCAGTACTGCCAGCTCAGTGAGGGGTCGGCGATGCCCTGATTGTCCCAGCCCCGCGCACTGACCGTACGTCCACCGATGCTGAACGACGACCCGACGCCCACGTTGAAGGAATTCACGATCGGCAGCGAACCGTATGGCGAGCGTTCGACCACCGAGTGGGCGATGCCATCCCATTGGCGGTAATTCAGCACATCGCTGCGGTACGGAGGCTTCCTCGCATCGAGACGGCCCGACTCCGCGGGATTCCCGGTGGGACCCGACCAGAACTTCTGCTCCAGATCCCGGTACCGTGCACGCCCCTGAGGATCGTGCACCTCACCGCGGTGTGCGGCGTCCAGCCAGAACTCGCTGTCCACGAAGAGGGCCACGGACATCGGCCCCGGCTTGCCCGGCGCGGCCAGGTCACCGAAGCACTCCATCGGCCGGAAGCCGCCCTTCTGGTGCTCCACGCCGGCAAAGCCGACCTGCCGGGGGTCGAACCCGGCGGCCTTGGTCGCGGCGACGCTGTTCTTCAGCCCCGGATCGACCCGGGGCCAGTCGTAGTTGATGAAGATGGAGTCCACGGCGCGGTCCTGCGGAGTGCCGAGCGAGGGCAGGTTCCGGGCGTTGAGTTCGTTCTGGTAATCCAGCTCGCCGCTGTCCGGGAGCACGGCGTCGTAGTACTGGAGGTAGAAGTCCGGATCGACCGACTTGATGTACCGGAACAGCTCGAACAGCTTCCCCACCTGGGCCTTGGTGATCGAGGCCTCCTGGTTGATGAAGAGCCCGTCGAAGCCGAAGTACTTCTTCAGCTCCACGATCTTGTCCCCCACCGGGAAGGTGCCGTCCGGGCGCTGCACCAGGAACTCGTCGAACGCCGTGGTGCTGCGGGGCCAGAACCAGCCGCCGATGGCGCGGGCGCCGTTCTTGTGCGCGGCCTCGGTCCACCCGGGATTCGGGATGTCGATGACGCCGTAGTCGCGGTTCGGCGCCGAGGGGTCCTTCACCACCTCGTCCGGCACCGACGCGAGGACCTGGCCGTGCCACGTTCCCCAGATGTCGATGTACGGCCAGTACCGCTGGGTGTAGACGTACGGCTCCTGGCCGATCGCCTGATTCCGTCCCTCGTAGACCGAACCCGCGTCGTCGATCGTGAGAGTGGACAGCTGGACGGCGGGGTCCAGGTCGGGGTGGGCCTGGGTCGGCGCGAACGGGCCGATCCGTTCGGCGCGAGGGATGAGGCACCGCAGATGCCGCCCCCAGGGAGTGGTCGCCGGGTCGAAGTCGAGCAGGTCACGGGGATTCCATCCGAAGGTGGACGGCCCCGCGGGAATGCCGCCACTGCCCGGAACCGGAGTCCCGGGTGGCGTCATGGCGGGGTGCACGCCCGACGGTGCGCCGCCGGCCGCGGAGGCCGCGGGTGCCGTGGCGAGGCCGAGCACTCCGGCCAGGCCCGCTCCGCCCACGGTGAGGAAGGTTCGCCTGCTGGTCTTGCTGGAACTGGACATTCAGATACCGCCCTTCAGGTCGCTGGCGGCGCAGCGCTGCGCCGCTGCCAGGAACTATAACGGTTTAGCAATGAGGTGCCAAGGGTTCCGGACAGGAGCGCACAGAGTGCTACGAGGCCTGCGGAGGGTACGGGGCGGGAGCCGCGGAGCCGGCCTGGGGCGTCACGCCTCCTGGCGTGAGAACTCGCTCGCCTCGCGGACCAGGTCCGCGTCGGGCCGGACACCCGTGTAGAGCACGAACTGCTCCTCGGCCTGGATCGAAGCCACTTCGGCGCCGGTGATCACCCGCTTGCCCGCGGCCCGGGCGGCCTTCAGGAGCGGGGTCTCGGCCGGCATGGCCACGACGTCGAACACGAGCTCCGCCGCCCCGATCGCCGGCAGCGGGAAGGACAGCGCGTCCTCGTCTGCGCCGCGCATCCCGAGCGGAGTGACGTTGACCAGCACCTGCGCTTGCGTGCCGTCCGCGAGGCGGCCGCCGTCGTCGTCGGCCTGCCAGGCGAAGCCGTACAGCCCCGCGAGGGCGCGCCCCTTCTCCTCATTGCGTGCGACGACGGTGACGTTGCGGAAGCCCGCGTCCCGGAACGCGGCGACCACGGCCTTGGCCATGCCGCCCGAGCCCCGCAGCATGACGGACAGATCGCTCGGCACCCGGTTCTCCGCGAGCAGTCGCTCCACGGCCTGGTAGTCGGTGTTGTACGCGGTCAGGACGCCGTCGTCGTTCACGATCGTGTTGACCGAGTCGATCGCGGCAGCCGAGGGGGCCAGGCGGTCGACCAGCGGGATCACGGCTTCCTTGTACGGCATGGACACGGCCGCCCCGCGGATCGGCAGCCCGCGGATGCCCTGCACCGCCGCCGCCAGATCGGCGGGAGCGAAGGCCTTGTAGACGAAATTCAGGCCGAGCCTCTCGTAGAGGTAGTTGTGGAAGCGCGTCCCGATGTTGCTGGGGCGCGCCGCCAGGGAGATGCAGAGGGTCATGTCCTTGTTCAAGATGGCCATGCGCTCATTAAACTGCACCACCGGCCCCGGAGACCGGCCCGGCGCCGGGAAGACACCGGGCCGGTCTCACATCTCAGCCCTGACGGGCCTTGAAGCGCGGGTTCTTCTTGTTGATGACGAACGTCCTCCCCCGGCGCCGGACCACCTGGGCGCCCGGGATCTTCTTGAGGGCTCGGAGCGAATTGCGTACTTTCATGACGGTTCCTTTGCTTGTTCCAGTGGGGGTCAGAGGCCGGGCCAGGTGCCCGGATCGCGCTCGGGCAATCCGAAGGGGTCCGGGAAGCGGGCCGGGTTGAGGGCGAGTTCGGCGTCACTGAGCTGGCATGAATCCAGCAGCCGCGCGACGGCGCCCGGGTCGACATCCTCGGCCCGTCCCGTCACGGCGACGACGGCGGCGTCCCCGGCGAGGCGCGTCGCCTCCCCCGGCGCGGGGAAGAGTCCCGCGAGGCCGCCAGGCCGGGGACGCTCGGCCAGCTCCATCCACACGCGCGGCCCGACCCCCTGGAGGGCGACACTTCGGTAGCCGGGCGAGGCCAGCCTGAGCGTGCCGCGCAGCCAGTGCGCCCCCTGAGCCAGCTCGGGAAGCCGCTGATGCAGCCGGAGCGGATGCAGCGGCCGCTCAAGACGGTGCACCACGGTGCGGAAGTCCCCCGGGTTCAGGGGGTGATCCTGAATTCGCGGCGCCCGGACCGCCCCGGGCTGCGAGCGCGACAGCGCTTCCGCCCGGTCGTGACAGCCGGGCTGGAACTCGTCCCCGGATCCGAGGACGGCGGCGTGCGGGGCGAGGTGCCCGAGCAGATGCCGTCCCTGGGACCACGACGAGCCCTCGGCGGTCAGCGCCGAGGGAACCTCGGAATCCAGGTCCGTGCTGAGCGAGGTGGACAGGCCGCGGACCGTCAGCACGGTGTCCCCCAGCGCGAACTCACCCACCAGGAACTCACCGCTCACCCGGTCATCCGACGGCATGGGGGTGAAACCGGCGTCATGAAGAGTCCTCGGATCCCAGATCTGATCCTCCAGCTCCGAAGGGTCCACGGCCACCAGGACGTTGTCCACCACCAGATCCTCGGGGCCGTTGATCCGCAGCTCCTCCAGGACCAGCCCCGCGGCCACGCCGGGCGGAAGACCGAGCACCAGGTGCGGGCAGCCCGCCCGGGCGAACTCACGCACGGCCGGCACCACGTCCAGGCGGACGGTGCACGCCAGGCAGCCGTGTTCCAGGAGGCGTTCCTGACGGTCGACGATCCGGTCACGGAAGTGCACCCGGCGCAGCACGCGGGAGTCGGGAAGCAGGTCGTGGAGCACGAGCACCGAATCACGGTGACCTCGGCCCACGAGCCTCACGGCCTCCGCGCGGCATTGGCTGTCCAGGGAACTGACCAGAGTGAGATGCATGGGAAGAGCTTATATGAGAATGATTCTCATTATCAATTCGAGAAGGCTGAACGCGGCGACCGACGCCCGGCGTCATGTTTCCGTCCGTGACGCAGCTCCCGCCGTCGCACGGTATTCACCGAGTCGGCCGGGGCCCCTCGCGTAATAGACTTACGCAAGCATCGGCATGGTCTCCTGACCGCCATTCAGAGGAAGCCGGGCAAGAAGGAGGGGACCAGGTGCAGATCGACTTCGCAGACTCGGAGCAGTCCACACTCGGCATTGAATGGGAACTCGCCCTGGTCGACGGCCAGACCGGCGAACTCGCGTCCGTGGCCCAGGAGGTCCTGGATCAGGTCACCGCCAATCACCCGGGGCTCCAGGACGGCGAAGAACACCCGCACATCAAGCAGGAGCTGCTTCTCAACACCGTGGAGCTCGTCACCGGCGTGCACCACACGGTCGCGGAAGCCAAGGCGGACCTGCAGCGCTCCCTGGACGCCGTCCGCGAAGTGACGGACCCCATGGACGTCGAGGTCTTCTGTGCCGGCAGCCACCCCTTCAGCCCTCCGCAGCTGCAGCCCGTCACGGACAAGGAGCGCTACGCCAAGCTGATCGACCGCACCCAGTGGTGGGGCCGTCAGATGGTCATCTACGGCGTCCACGTCCACGTCGGCCTGGACCACCGCAACAAGGCCCTCCCCGTCATGGATGCGCTGCTGAATTACATGCCGCACTTCCAGGCGCTCTCCGCCTCCAGCCCGTACTGGGGCGCCGAGGACACCGGCTACGCCTCGCAGCGTGCCCTCATGTTCCAGCAGCTTCCCACCGCGGGCCTGCCGTTCACCTTCCAGTCCTGGGGCCAGTACGAGGACTACGTCTACGACATGTTCACCACCGGGGTGATCGACACGGGCAGCGAGATCCGCTGGGACATCCGCCCCGTGCCCGCCCTGGGAACCATCGAGATGCGCGTCTGCGACGGACTGGCCACGCTTGAAGAGGTCGGCGCCATCGCCGCGCTGACCCAGTGCCTCGTCGAGGAGGCCTCCCAGCAGCTCGACGCCGGCTGGGCCATCCCCACCATGCCCCGCTGGTTCCTCAAGGAGAACAAGTGGCGCGCGGCCCGGTACGGCCTGGACGCCATCATCATCCTGAACCGGGCGGGCGACGAGCTCCTCGTCACCGACCACCTGCGCAACAACGTCCTGAACCGGCTGGAGCCCATCGCCGCGAAGCTCGGCTGCTCCGACGAACTCGCCCATGTGGACAGGATCATCGAGCGCGGCGCCGGCTACCAGCGGCAGCGCAAGGTGGCGGCAGCGAGCGACGGCGACTTGCACGCCGTCGTGCTCGATCTCATCCAGCAGATGCGCAAGGGCCCCGACGCCTGATCCCCCACGCGAGGGAACACATCATGCCCTTTCCGCGAGGTTTTCAGGGCACGAACTGTTCCTTCGCGGGGAAGCGCAGGCCATTGCCGCTCCACCGTCCCGGTGCGACGATGAGGGCGTGGCATACGACGAGGAACTCGCGGCACGGATCCGGTCCGTCCTGAACGGCTCGGTGGACTTCACCGAGAAGAAGATGTTCGGCGGGCTCGCCTTCCTGGTGGGCGGCAATATGGCCGTGAGCGCGAGCGGCCAGGGCGGCCTGATGCTGCGCGCCGATCCTGCCGCCGGCGACGAACTCTGCTCCCATCCCGGCGTCGAGCGCGCGGTCATGCGCGGCCGGGCGATGGACGGCTGGCTCCGCGTGGCGGACGACGTGACCCACGACGACGACGCGCTGGCCCGCTGGGTGGGCGTCGGCGTCGACTACGCGTCCTCACTCCCGCCCAAGTGATCCACGCTCAGAGATCGCCCCAGGACGCGGCCAACTCCACCAGACGACGGGAGACGCGCGCCGCCGCCGGCGTGGGCGGGACACCGGCCTGCCGCGCCAGGTAGATCGTGTTCAGCGGGGCCACCACCGGCTCATGGAGCAGTTCGGCCTGCCCGCTGCTGACAGCGGGCGCGGCAAGATACCGCGGAAGGACCGTCGCCCCGGCCCCCGCGACGACGGCGGCGAGCACCGCCCGCAGGTCCGGAACCAACAGCGCCACCGGGTTCCGGGGCCGCTGCCCGAATTCACTGCGCCAGTACCGGCGGATGATGGGCAGTTCCTCCGAGTAGGCCACCAGCGGCACTGACGCGAGCGCCTTCAGAGGCGAGGACGCCAGCAGCTCCCGGTCCACACGCCGCGCCACTCCCGGCGCCGCGATCAGCACGAACTCTTCGTCGATGAGCGGCACGGCGTCGACGCCGTCCGTCCGGGGCCGGACCGACGACAGCACCAGATCCAGCCGTCCCGCCGCGAGTTCCTGCAGCAGCGTCTCCGGATGCCCCGGCAGGAAGCGGAGCTGGAACCCGGGCCCCGCCAGTCCCGAGAGCCCCGGGACCAGGCGCGCCGCCGTGATCTCCGCGGCGGCGCCGATCCGCACCGTGCCCGACGATCCCTCCGCCTCGTCCTCCCGGAGCGCGGCGGTGACTTCATCCAGGTGTGTGCCCAGCCGCTGCGCCAGCCGGTCGGCCCGGCCGGTCGGAACCACCCCGTGGCCCGTCCGGAGAAACAGGTCCTCCCCCAGTTGCTGCTCCAGCCGGCGCAAGTGGCCGCTGATCGCCGGCTGACTGAGCCCCCGTGCCGCGGCGGCCGCCGTCAGCGACCCGCGCCGGTAGATCTCCAGGAAACTCTGCACCACGTCAAGATTCATTCCGCAAGTCCTCCATCATAAGAAATCTTATGGGAACGCGAGATGGCTGGGAAGAATCTCAATAAGTCTGGGCTTCACTCCATACCGACTGATCGTCGTCTCCCTCTCGATTGGAGCCCCTCATGAAACGCATCCTCATGGTCCTCAGCGCAGCCTCGGAACTCCCCCTCTCCGACGGCACCCTCCATCCCACCGGTTACTGGGCCGAGGAAGTCGTGGTGCCGCACCGGCTGTTCAGCGACGCCGGGCTGAGCGTCGCCTTCGCCACCCCGGGAGGAACCGCCCCGACGGTCGACCCCATCAGCCTCAACGAACAGGGCGGTGTGGAGCCGGAAGCCGCGGCGGATCACCGCGCGTATCTCGACGGGATCGCCTCCTCACTGGCGAGCCCCCTGGTTCTGGAGGACGTGACGCCGGATCAGTTCGACGCGCTCTTCCTGCCGGGCGGGCATGCCCCCATGGCGGACCTGGTGGACCACCCGGCGCTGGGCGCCCTGCTCGACGCCGCCGATCGCGACGGGATGCCCGTCACGGCGCTGTGCCATGGCCTGGCCGGGCTGCTGTCCGCCCGGAACAGCGGCGGCTTCGTCTTCGCGGGCCGGCGTCTCACCTCGTTCAGCGACCTGGAAGAGCAGCAGGGCGGCCTCGGGGACCTCTCCCCGTTCTTCCTGGAATCCCGCCTCCGGGAGAACGGCGCCACCGTGGTGACCGATGCCCCGTGGTCATCCCACCTCGTGATCGACGGGAACCTGATCACCGGTCAGAACCCGCAGTCCAGCGCGGTCACGGCCAACGCTCTGATCGACGTCCTGGCCGTCTGAGGTCCTGACGTCCTGACGCCGCCGTCTCCTCCGCGAACCGCCAGCAGGTGCCCTTATCCGACCGGGATTCGGGCACCTACTGGCGGTTCGCGGGCAACGAAGCCGGTTACGGCAGCAGGACCGTGGACACCGGGAGAGAGGAATCCGGCGCGAAGCCCAGGCTCGACGGCTCGGCCCCGTCCATCACGAGCCGCGACGCCAGCGCCGCCACCATGGCGCCGTTGTCCGTGCAGAGGCTGATCGGCGGCACGTGCAGGGCGATCCCGTTCGACGCGCAGCGCTTGGCCGTCAGTTCACGCAACCGCGCATTCGCCGCCACGCCGCCGCCCAGCAGCAGCTCCGTGATGCCGTGCTCCTTGCACGCGAGCATCGCCTTCGCGGTGACCACGTCCACCACGGCCTCCTGGAAGCTCGCCGCGATGTCCGCCACCGGCGGCTCCTCGCCGCGGGCCTCGAACTGCTCCACGCACCGCGCGACGGCGGTCTTCAGCCCGCTGAACGACCAGTCGTAGCGATGGGGGCCGGGCTCGTCGGCGGTCCCCATGTACTTGGGCTGGGTCAGGCCGCGCGGGAAGCGGATGGCCTTCGGGTCCCCGTCCCGGGCGAGCCGGTCGATCACCGGGCCGCCGGGGTAACCCAGCCCCAGCAAGCGGGCGACCTTGTCGTACGCCTCGCCCGCGGCGTCGTCGATCGTGCTGCCCAGCAGTTCGACGTCGTGGATGCTCCGCACCCGCAGGACCTCCGTGTGCCCACCGGAGACGAGCAGTGCGCCGAGGTTCTCCGGCAGGGTGGCCGAGCCCGCCGGACCGGGCGCGAAGACCTGCTGGTCGAGCAGCCCGACCGCCACATGCGCCACCAGGTGGTTGATCGCGAAAAGCGGCTTGCCGGTGGCCACGGCAAGCGCCTTCGCGGCACTGACGCCGACCATGAGCGCGCCCGCCAGGCCGGGTCCCGCCGTCACGGCGATGCCGTCCAGTTCGTCCAGCGTGACCCCGGCTTCCTTGAGCGCAGCGTCCAGGGCGGGGACGATCGCCTCGAGGTGCGCCCGGGACGCGATCTCCGGGATCACGCCGCCGAAACGCACGTGCTCGTCCATGGAGGACGAGACCGTGTTGCTGAGGAGCGTGCTGCCGCGCACGATCCCCACGCCGGTCTCATCGCAGGAGGATTCGATGCCGAGGATCAGCGGTTCGGTTCGGTTCATGGCTTGCCTCCGTCGTCCTGCCCGGCGTTCCGTCCCGCTTCGGGGTCCAGCACACGCCGCATGATGAGCGCGTTGACCCCGCCCTTGTAGTAGTTCTTCCGCACCGCGATCTGTTCGAAGCCGAAGCGCCGGTAGAGCTCCTGCGCCCGGGGGTTGTCCTCGCGGACCTCCAGCAGCATGTCGCCCGCCTTCCCGTGGGCGGCCCGCTGCAGGAGCGTCCGCAGGAGCGCGGAGCCGATCCCCCGGCCCTCGAACTCCGGGATCACGGCGATCGTCTGCACATCGGCGATCGGCGGGATGCACATGAGCCCCGCGTAGCCCACCACGGTGCCGCCGATGGTGGCCACGAAGTACTCGCGGGTGTCCCGCTGCATCAGCTCGGCCTCGAACATGTCCAGGGGCCAGGCGTCCTCGGGGAACAGCCGCAGCTCCAGACCGTGCACCACGGGGAGATCGTCCGGGGTCATCCCCCGCAGGCTGAAACCGGGATCGCGTTCATCCACCGTGTAGCTCCTGGGCGACTCGTCGTTCCCGCTCACAGAGCCCGCTTCCTCGGGCCGGGCACCTGCGCGTCCGACTCCCGCAGATACAGCGGTTCGGTGTCCAGGAGCTCTTCGCCGCGGGCCAGCCTCCGCAGGGCCAGCGTTCCGAGCGCGACGGCGCCGGGCTGGGTGTGCGCGAAGCCCGGCGCCGGGGGCAGGGCTTCCGGGTACAGGCCTGCGCCCGCGCCGTAGACCACCGCGTCACTCGCCTCGGTGCCGCCCAGCAGCTCGCCGAGCGGGACTTCGGCCGGGAGCTGCACGTGGGGGCCGTCGAGCAGGACCGGGGTTCCGGCGTCGTCGGCATAAAGCGCCCAGTAGACCTCTTTGCGGCGCGCGTCCGTGGCGACCAGGAAGCGTTCCGGCGCCCCGGCGGCCACCGCCTCCGCGGCGATCGCGTCCAGGCTCATGACGCCGTGCACGGGGATGCCCCAG
>Ga0213826_1001231_pt1 | contig 11241 bp, 10 predicted proteins | sample MC6MC0899MG_FD_180668 | JGI IMG/M metagenome (GOLD analysis project Ga0213826, IMG submission 180668) | Enriched soil aggregate microbial communities from Iowa State University, Ames, United States - MC6-MC0899-MG | ecosystem: Environmental > Terrestrial > Soil > Unclassified | place: USA: Iowa...
TCCACCGCCAGGGCGCGGATCTGTACGGCAACATGGGCGGCGACTTCTTCACCATCGGCAACCCACGCATCACTGCCAACAGCAGCAACACCGGCACGGCCAGCATGAGCGCCAGCTTCGGCGACCTCGCCAAGCTGGATGGCCAGAACATCGTGATGAAGTTCGATGGCACCCAGTGGCAGGCCACCCGCGCCGACACCGGCGCCACGATCCCGATGACCGGCACCGGCACCGCAGCCGACCCGCTGGTGCTCAATGGCGTCAGCCTGGTCATGAGTGGTACGCCGGCCAAGGACGACCGCTTCCTGCTGCAGCCCACCGCAGGCGTGGCCGGCAGCATGGAAGTGGCGATCACCGACACCTCGCGCATCGCCGCCGCCGCGCCGATCAAGGGCGCCGCCGCGATGGCCAACACCGGCACCGGCAAGCTCACCGGGGTCAAGGTGACCGATGCGGAGAACGCGGCGCTGCGTAATCCGGCGGCGATCGTGTTCATCAGTGCCACCGAATACACCATTGATGGCGGAGCACCCAACACCTACACCGCCGGGCAGACCATCACCGCCAACGGCTGGAGCTTCGTGCTGGACGGTGCGCCCAAGCAGGGGGACACGTTCAACATCGGGCCGACCCCGGCCGGTTCCTCGGACAACAGCAATGCGCTGCTGTTGGCCAAGGTCGAAGACGCCAAAACGTTCAATGCAGGCACGGTGACGCTCAACGGCGCGCTGGGCGGCTTGACCACCCAGGTCGGCGCCGCCGCCCGCTCGGCCGAGTACTCGCTGCAGGCCCAGCAGGTGATCACCGACCAGGCCCAGGCCGCACGCGATTCGATCTCTGGCGTGAACCTGGATGAGGAAGCGGCCGACATGCTCCGCCTTCAACAGGCCTACCAGGCGGCATCGCAGCTGATCTCCACCGCCGACACCATGTTCCAGACGATCCTTGGAGCCGTACGCTCATGAACAACCGCATCTCCACCGGCATGATGTTCAACCAGTCGGTTTCGCTGATGCTGGCCAAGCAGGCCAAGCTGAACCATCTGGAGAACCAGATCGCCACCGGGAGCAAGATCGTCTCCGCCAAGGACGACCCGGTCTCGGCCGGCGCTGCGGTCGGCCTGGATCGTGTCGTCGCCGGGCTGGAGCAGTTGGGCAAGAACGCCAACAACGTCCAGAACCGCCTCGGCATGCAGGAGAACGCGCTGGCGCAGGTCAACGACCTGATGTCGCGCGCGGTCGAGCTGAGCATCCAGGCCAACAGCCCGGTGCCCAAGAGCAGCGACCTGAAGGCCATCGTCAGCGAGCTGAAGACCATCCAGCAGAGCCTGTTGTCGCTGGCCAATTCCAAGGACGGCAGTGGCCGCTACCTCTTCGGCGGAAACAACGATGCTGACGCCCCCTTCCTGCTCACCAGCGGCAGTGTCAGCTACACCGGTGACCAGAGCCAGCGACAGGTGGAGGTCGCCCCCGGGCAACTGGTATCCGATGCCCTGCCCGGCAGCGACATCTTCATGCGCATCCGCACAGGCGATGGCACGGTGGATGCCAGTGCGAGCGCCGCCAACGCCGGCAGCGGTCTGCTGACCTCGGTCAGTCGCGACGGCACCGGCGCGTGGGCAGGCGGTTCGCTGACCGTGCACTTCACCGATGCCGGTGAGGGCGCCTACGAGGTTCTGGACGCCGGCGGCGCCGTGGTCGGCACTGGCACGCATGCTGCCGGGGAAGACATCGTGGTCGCCGGTGTTCGTCTTCGTATCGAAGGCAAGCCCGCTGCCGGCGATGCGTTCAACGTCGGCGATGCGGAGACACGCGACATCTTCTCCACCCTGGACAAGCTGGTCAGCGCGCTGGAAACCGATCCGTCGACCGACAGCGATCGCGCGGCACTGCAGAACACCCTGCAGTCCAGCATCCGCGACATCACCCGCGCATCGGAAAACATGATCGATGCGCGTGCCAAAGGCGGAGCCCAGCTGGCCGCCATCGACAGCGCGGCCAGTGCGCGTGAATCCACCGCTGTCACCGTCAAATCCACGCTGTCGACCATGCGTGACCTCGACTACGCCGATGCCATCGGCCAGTACAAGCTGGAGAGCGCCGCTCTCCAGGCTGCACAGACCATTTTCAGCCAGATGCAATCGATGTCCCTCTTCAACATGATCCGCTGATCCCCCATTCCCTTCCTCTGAATCCACGCAGGGCGCATCCCGCGCCAGACCCACCCGACCCGAATCGAGCACCCACGGAGACGCAACATGGCACAGATCATCAACACCAACACGATGTCGCTGAATGCTCAGCGCAACCTGACCACCAGCAGCAACTCGCTGGCCACCTCCATCCAGCGCCTGTCGTCCGGCCTGCGCATCAACAGCGCCAAGGATGACGCGGCCGGCCTGGCGATCTCCGAGCGCTTCACCACCCAGATCCGTGGCCTGAACCAGGCTGCCCGCAACGCCAACGACGGCATTTCGCTGGCGCAGACCGCCGAAGGCGCGCTGGGTGAAGTGGGCAACAACCTGCAGCGTATCCGCGAGCTGGCCGTGCAGGCCCGCAGCGCCACCAACTCCTCCTCCGATCGCCAGGCGCTGAATGCCGAAGTGCAGTTGCTGAAGCAGGAAATCCAGCGCGTGGCCGAACAGACCAACTTCAACGGCACCAGCCTGCTGGACGGCAGCTTCACCAACCAGGCCTTCCAGATCGGCGCCGACCAGGGCCAGACCATCAACATTTCGCAGATCGCCAATGCGAATGTGCACATGTTGGGAAACTGGACCACGGCTTCCCGCGCCGCTTCGCTAGTGGGTACCTCGCCGACCGGCGCGACCGCTGCGGCAGCCACTCCGGCTACTGTAAGCATCGGTGCCATTGCGGGCGGTGCAGGTGGCACTGCCGGAAGCACCCTGGCGACCACCTTCACTGCCGATAACGGCAAGTCGGTCAGCATCAACATCACCGGTACGGTCGACAACGCCAGCGTTGCCACGGCCCTGCAGGGGACATTCGGTGCAGACGGCAAGAACGAGGTGAACGGCTTCACCTTGGATCTCGGTGCCAGCACCACGGTCGCTGCAGCGGTTGCGGCCGGCAACCTGAAGGTGATTCGCACCGACGGTTCGAACATCGACGTCACGGAAGCGGCCACTGGCTACACGACTGCCGCCAGCCTGGGCTTCCCGACCGCCAGTACCGACGGCGTTGCAGCCGTCAGCAAGTTCGACGCGATTTCTGCTGGCCAGTTCACCATCAATGGCCAGAACATCGAAGTCGGCGCGGCCAAGGATGCCAGCGAGCGCGCTACCACTCTGGTCAATGCAATCAACGCGCAGACCCACAAGACCGGCGTGAGCGCTTCGCTGATTGACGGCAAGCTGCAGCTGACCTCGCCGGACAAGGACTTTGTTGTTGGCGGTACCCTTGCAGGCGGCTTGGCAGCCGCAACCGGTCTGACGGCCGGCAGCACCGACGCAACCGCGACGACGCCGATCGCCGGTGCTACCTCGTTCAAGGTGGGTGAAGCCGCCACCGGCTTTGCCGAATTGGATATCTCGAACCAGGAAAATGCTGACAACGCCATTCTGGCCATGGATGCCGCACTGCAGTCGATCAATTCGTCCCGTGCCGACCTGGGTGCGATCCAGAACCGCTTCACCTCGACCATCGCCAATCTGAACACGACCTCGGAAAACCTTTCCGCCGCGCGCAGCCGTATCCGCGACGTGGACTACGCGCAGGAAACCGCCGAGCTGACCCGCGGCCAGATCCTGCAGCAGGCGGGCACTGCCATGCTGGCCCAGGCCAACCAGGTGCCGCAGAACGTGTTGCGACTGCTGCAGTCGTAATCCGCCGCCGGTAACAAGCTCTGAACGGGCCCCGCCATGCAGATGGCGGGGCCTTTTCGTTGGCCGCCACGAAAAAAACGGGAAAGACCGCTAAAGGCAGGGCGTGGGGTGCCGTTATTGATTTCAGCAGCGGTAGCACACCCCTTGGTGGGGCGCCAGCCACTGCCCCCCGAAACCGGTCAGGCTGCTCTGCCGGACACACTGCCAACAAGGAAACCGCACCATGGCACAAGTCATCAACACCAACACCATGTCGCTGAACGCCCAGCGCAATCTGGGCACCAGTGGCACCAACCTGGCCACCACGATCCAGCGCCTGTCTTCGGGCCTGCGCATCAACAGTGCCAAGGATGACGCGGCCGGTCTGGCCATCTCCGAGCGCTTCAGCACCCAGATCCGCGGCGCCAACCAGGCCGCCCGCAACGCCAACGACGGCATCTCGCTGGCCCAGACCGCCGAAGGCGCCCTGGGTGAGATCGGCAACAATCTTCAGCGCGTCCGTGAACTGGCCGTGCAGTCGCGCAGCGCCACCAACTCCGATTCGGACCGTCAGGCGCTGAACGCCGAAGTCCAGCTGCTGAAGCAGGAAATCCAGCGCGTCGCCGAGCAGACCAACTTCAACGGCACCAACCTGCTGGACGGCAGCTTCACCAACCAGGCCTTCCAGATCGGCGCCAACCAGGGCCAGACGATCAACATTTCGCAGGTCGCCAACGCCAACATCAGCAAGCTGGGCAGCTGGACCACCGCTACCACGAGCGCATCCGTTGCTGGCGCGATTCCGACCTCGGCTGCGACCGATGGCGTTGCCAGCAGCACCCCGCTCGCCTTGACCGCATTTAACCCTGTTACGGGCGCCGCGGGCGTATATGACATCGCGGCGGGATCCACCTTCAGCATTGGCGGCGAGACCCTGACCGTCGGCGCTCAGACCGGTGCCACCAGCGACGAAGCGGTGGGCAACCTGCGTAACGCCTTGGCAGCCGAGATCAATAGCAATGTCAACCTCAAAGCAGCCGGCATCTCCATGGACGCTGCAAGCGGCGCCATTGCCAATCTGGGAGATGCAACCAGCCTGACATCCACCACGTTGACCGGCCCCGTCGCTGTTGCAGTGGCAGCCACCCCGGCCTCGCCGGCATTTGCCGCAATCGAAAACGGCGGCCTGCAGATCAACGGGGTCGACATCACCGTGGGTTCGGCAAAGACCGCAGCTGACCGCTCCACCGCTCTTGCCAATGCGATCAACGCCAAGACCCACGAAACCGGCGTGACCGCGTCCTTGATCGAAGGCAAGCTGCAGCTCACCTCGAAGGACAAGGACTTCACCATCGCGTCCGATAAGGCTGCGGCTGACCTGCTGAAGGCAACCGGCCTCGCCACCCTGGACACCTCGAGCAGCACCGCCGCCGGCGTCGTCAAGTTTGACAAGGGCACCGCCACTGAAGGCTTCGCCGCACTGGACATCTCCTCGGTCAACGGTGCCGACAACGCCATCCTGGCAATGGACGCAGCCCTGAACTCGATCAACTCCTCGCGAGCTGACCTGGGCGCCATCCAGAACCGCTTCACCTCGGTGGTTGCGAACCTGAACACCTCGTCGGAGAACATGTCCGCAGCCCGTAGCCGCATCCGCGACGTGGATTACGCTTCGGAAACCGCCGAGCTGACCCGCAACCAGATCCTGCAGCAGGCCGGTACCGCCATGCTGGCCCAGGCCAACCAGTCCAGCCAGAACGTGCTGAGCCTGCTGCGCTGATCCAGCGGTAGTACCTTGCAGTAACGGGAAGGGGGCGAAAGCCCCCTTCTTCGTGTCCGGAGCAAACGTGGCACAGAGCTTGCAGCACGCCGGGATGCGCCCAGGCGCTCAAGCTCGTCCATCACCCGCCGATAGCAGATGCAGGACATCCGCACGGCCCGCCCCAGAACAAGGATCCCCTTCATGGCCCTCGGCACGATTGGCTCCGGCCTCGACATTCCCTCCCTGGTTTCACAGCTGGTCGCCAAGGAGCGCGAACCCCGGGAAAAGCAGATCAATACCGCCGGCGTGGCCGCCAGCGCCAAACTCTCGGCGCTGGGCACCATCAAGAGCGGCATGACCGGTCTGCAGACGGCACTGACCGCGCTGACGAAGGGCATGGCCACCCCCGGGCTGAAGACCAGCACGCCGACCGAGTCCAATTTCACCGCCGCATTGGATACCAGCACCACGGCTGGCAAGGCAGCCGCGGGTACCCACCAGGTGGAAGTAAAATCCCTGGCACAGAACCAGAAGCTGAGTTCGAAGGCCTATGAGAAAGAGGCGGTCGTCGGTGACGGCACGCTGACGATCGGCTATGGCGACAAGAGCGTCAGTGTCACCATCGAAGCGGGCGCAACGCTGGCCAAGATCGCGGCGGAGATCAATTCCGCCGCAGCCAGCAAGGGCGTGACCGCGGCGGTCGTCACCGCCGACGATGGCGAGCACCTGGTGCTGACGGCGGTTGACGCCGGCAGCAAGGGCGCCCTCAAGGTCAGCGCCAGCGGTGGCAACGGCGGGCTCGCGGCGCTGCAGTACGATGGTACCGATGCCTCGACGATGGATGTCATGGTCGAAGCCAAGGATGCAGTGGTGGTGGTGGACGGGTTCACCCGGACCAGCAGCTCCAACACCATTACCGATCTGGTGCCGGGCGTCAGCCTGACGTTGACCAAGGCCAAGGAAGGCGAGACCCAGACGCTGACCATCAGCCCGGACAACAGCACGCTCAAGACCAACCTCAACGCGTTCATCACCGCCTACAACTCCATCCAGTCCACGCTCAAGAACTCCAGCGCCTACAACGCCGAAACCGGCACCGCCTCGACCATGACCGGCGATGCCATGGTGCGCGGCCTGCAGCAGCAGCTGCGCGGCCAGATAAGCGCAAACGTCAACGACCTCAAGGCGCTGGGCGTGACCATCGCCGCCGATGGCACCCTGAGCCTCAACTCGACCACGCTCGATACGGCGTTGTCCAAGAATCCCGAGGCCGCCACGAAACTGTTCGGCGCCGAGGGCGCCATGGGCAAGCCGTTGACCGAGCTGCTCAAGAGCAATCTCGATGCGACCACGGGCACCATCACCCAGCGCACCAGCTCGCTCAACAAACAGATCAAGGCGCTGGAAAAGCAACTGGACGACCTGGATGCGCGGATGGAAAAAGTCTCCGATCGCTACACCAAGCAGTTCACCGCCATGGAAACGCTGGTCACCCAGATGCAATCGGCCAGCAGCTCGCTGGCCTCGCAGCTGACCAGCTGATCCGCCCTGCCTTCCCCCTTTGCATACGGCAGCCTCAAGTCGGCGGCCGTATGCGCCGATAACCCAGTAAGACCTGTGCCACGCTGCGCCAACCGCGCAGGTACTCCGGCACGCAGGCAACTCAGGAGAGTCCATACATGTACGGTCCCAATCGGCAGTTCGCCGAGCAGTACCGCAAGGTCGGCGTCACCACTTCAGTGGTCGATGCCGATCCGCACAAGCTCGTCGCCCTGCTGCTGGCCGGCGCCTGCGAACGCATGCGTACCGCCGAAGCATCGCTGCAGCGCAATGATCAGCCGCGCAAGGGCAAGGCCATCGGCGAAGCCTGCGCCATCGTCGGGCACCTCAACGGGTCGCTGGATCATGAGGCCGGCGGAGAGATCGCGGCCAACCTTTCGGCACTCTACGATTTCATCATCATGCGCCTGACCGAGGCCAACCTGCACAACGATCCGACGGCGCTGAAAGAGGCCCTTGGACTGGTGATGGAAATCGACTCGGCGTGGAACGCCATTCCGGCCGACCACCGCCAGGTGCGGCCGGTTGCTGCGCCATGAACCTGCGCCCGCTCCACGACACCCTGGATACCCTGGAAGCTGCGTTGCCCAGCGGCGACCACGAAGCCAGCCAACGCCTGATGACCGACCATCTGCAGGCGGTCGCGGCGCTGTCGCTGGTGGTTGAACGCCCGACCGATGCTGCGATCCAGGCGTTGCGCGACCATCAGCAGCGCGTGCTCTCGCGCATGGTCCAGCTTCGCGACGAAGCTGCCGCGCAGTTGCAGCACAGCGGTCGCTCCCTCCGCGCCGCCCACGCCTACCTGCAGGCAGAGGCACTGTGATCGCCTCGCTCGGCTCCATCAACGCACGGCTGGATGCACTGGAAGCGGCCCTGCACGATGAGAACCTCGTCGAAGCGGGTCGCCAGCTTGATGCCCTCGATGCCGCCCAGCGCAATTATCTGGCCGGCCCATCAGCCCTGTCCGACGTGCCGGGCCTGGCTTCACTACAGGCACGCCAGCAGCGCATCATGCTGTTCATGATGCGCCAACGCGAGGGTGCCAGCCGCCCTGGCCGTGACCATCGCCACCCACCCCGCGCCGCACAGGCGCGCCTTTGCGCAGAATCCCTGACATGAACGAGCTTCGCACCAGCGCCATCCATCACCCGGCCGAAAGCGAGCTGTTCGATGAGACGCTGAGCTGCGAAGTGGCGCTGCCGGCCGAGTTCCGGATCGGCAGCGCGGTGATCCGCCCCGGCACGGCCGAGACCCTGCTGCGCAGCGTGGCGCTGGTGGAGGATGCCCGCGGCGATGACGGGCATGACGACCGCAGCGATGCCACCCTGCAGGTGCAGCGCCTGGAAGCCAAGCTCGATCTGGTCATGGTGCTGCTGGGCCGCCTGGTCCGGCAGAGTGCGCAGGACCTGCCACTGCGCCCCCTGCGCTGGTCACGCCGTGGCATCCGCCTGGAACAGGGCAGCCGCAGCGGCGCCGCAGCGGGCAGCATGGGCGTGATCCGCCTGCAGCCCTGCGATTGGCTGCCCGACCATATCGACCTGCCCGTGGTGATCGTGGCCGAAGCGGCCAATGGCTCGGGCGCGCATTACCTGTGGTTGCGTTTCGAAGGGCTGAGCGACGCGCTGGAAATGGCCCTGGAGCGGCATCTGTTCCGCCTGCACCGCCGCCAGATCGCCGAAGCGCGTCGCCTGCGTTGACCGTACGGCCCTGACTGTGACGTATTCGGCTTGGCGGTAGGCCTTCACTCCGTTAAGGTGACGGCCTCCCCGCTCCCCAAGCAGCCTGTGCGCGTTCTCATCGTCGATGATCACACCCTGGTCCGTGCCGGCCTCAGTCGCCTGCTGCAGGGCTTTGCCGACGTCGAGGTCATCGCCGAGGCCAGCAACGCCGAGCAGGCGCTGCAGCTGAGCGTGCAGCATTCCCCGGACGTCGTCCTGATGGACCTGTCCCTGCCCGGCCGCACCGGCCTGGAAGCCCTGAGCGACATCCTGCTGCGTACGCCCGGCTCGCGCGTGGTGATGATGACCATGCACGACGATGCCGTGCATGTGCGCGATGCGCTGGACCGTGGCGCGGTCGGCTTCGTGGTGAAGGATGCCGCCCCGCAGGAACTCGAACTCGCCCTGCGCGCCGCGCATGCCGGTCAGGTGTTCCTCAGTCCGCAGATCTCGGCCAAGATGCTGGCGCCCATGCTGGGCAGGGAAAAGCCGGTCGGTGTGGCCGCACTGTCGCCGCGCCAGCGCGAGATCCTGCGTCAGATCGGCAAGGGCGAGAGCAACAAGGAAATCGCGGCGGACCTGGGCATCAGCGTCAAGACGGTGGAGACGCACCGCGCCCGCATGATGGAGTCGCTGGGCTGCCGCCGTGCCAATGATCTGGTGCTGCTCGCCGCCCGTCATCAGCACGAGCTGGAGTGATTCGCGCCGGTTCTCCGGCGCACGGCGTGTGTCCACCGGACAGGGCGACGGATTTTTGAAGCCCGATCAGGCGGACTGGCACGGAAGAACAAGGCCTCGACCCCGGACACCCGTCAAAATACCGCGCCGATGTAGGGGTGGCCCCTACACGCTGTCAGGGATTTGACGACCCGACTCAGGAACCCCCTGATTCCCGGCGTACGGGAAGAGAAGCAAGATGTGTTCCATAACGCACCGGGGAGTCGGTGCGAACGGGACACCACTTTGAAAGCCTCCATGTCGACCCAGATGGGTCAGCAGCTCCACCTCACCCCGCAACTGCTGCAGTCGATCCGGCTGCTCCAGCTCGACGGCATGCAGCTGGAACTGGAAATCCGCCGCGCCCTCGAGACCAACCCGCTGCTCGAGATCGAAGAAGCGCCGGAGCCGGTGGCTGCCGACACCGCCGAAGCCACCACCGCCCAGGATGTGGCCGCCTTCGACGAACTGCCGGAAAGCACCATGTGGGATGTGGCCGGTGCCGGTTGGCAGGACGGTGACGATGACCGCATGCAACGCGTGGCGGCCGGGGAATCCTCCGATCCGCAGCTGCGCGCCCTGCAGCGGCTGGCGATGGAGCTGGATGACCGCGAACTGGCCGTGGCCGGTTTCTGGCTGGAGCACTGCGACGACGCCGGCTATCTGGATGCCCCGCTTGCCCAGCTGACCCTGCTCGCCAGTGCGCGCTGCGATGTGGACGCTGCCGGTGTGGAAGCGGTCCGTCAGCGAATCCTGCACGGCGATCCCATCGGCCTGGCCGCGCAGGACCTGTACGAATGCCTGAGCGTGCAGCTGCGCGCCCTGCCCGGCCGCGTGCCGGCCCGCCACCTCGCCCAGCGCGTCCTCGACGACGGCCTGGCCGCGCTGGCCGCACACAACTACCCGGCCCTGGCCCAGCAGCTGGATGCCGAAGTGGCCGACATCCATGAGGCCGTCCGGCTGATCCTGTCGCTGCAGCCCCGCCCGGGCGAGAGCCTGCTGCCGGACAGCAACGGCGTCGTGATTCCGGACGTGGTCGCCTGGCATGCCGATGGTCAGTGGCGCGTCGCGCTGAACCCCGCCACCAGCCGCCGCCTCAGTATCAACCCGCACTGCGAACAGGCCCTGGCCGAGACCAGCGAAGCGGCGCAGCCGCTGCGTGACATGCTGCAGGAAGCGCGCTGGCTGACCCGCGGCCTGTCGATGCGTTACGACACCCTGCTGCGCACGGCGCGCGTGATCATCGAACGCCAGGCCGGCTTCCTGACCCGTGGCGAAGAAGCCATGGCGCCGCTCACCCTGAAGGAAGTGGCCGACGCGATCGGCATGCACGAGTCCACCGTCTCGCGCATCACCACCGGCAAGTACCTGCAGACCCCGCGCGGCACGCTGGAGCTGAAGCACTTCTTCGCCGTGCGCCTGGAAGGTGCCAGCGTCTCCGGCCAGGCCGTCAAGGCCATGGTGCGCCGTCTCATCGAATCCGAACCGGCTGCCCGGCCGCTGGCCGATGAAGCCATCGCCGGCCTGCTTTCGCGTCAAGGGGTGAACATCGCCCGCCGTACCGTTGCAAAATACCGCGAACAACTGGACATCGCCCCGGCGCGCGAACGCCGCCGCAGCCATGCCAGCACCCCGCACCTCCTGGCCCGGGTGGGCTGAAG
>Ga0213826_1001233_pt1 | contig 11221 bp, 12 predicted proteins | sample MC6MC0899MG_FD_180668 | JGI IMG/M metagenome (GOLD analysis project Ga0213826, IMG submission 180668) | Enriched soil aggregate microbial communities from Iowa State University, Ames, United States - MC6-MC0899-MG | ecosystem: Environmental > Terrestrial > Soil > Unclassified | place: USA: Iowa...
GCCGTTCGTCTTCCACCCGGCGGAAAACCGGGGGATGATGAGCCTGACTGCACAGGGGGTTGCTCATGTCCGAAAACGTTCACGTGTCCGCACCGTCACCCATGGGGGCGCGGCGTCTGGTGCGCGCCCTGGCCGCCGCGCTGGCGATCGCAGCGCTCTCTCTGGGCCTGACGACGCCGGCCCACGCCACCGGGAATCCGCTCCCTTCCGCGGATCCGTCGCCGTCCGCGTCGAGCATCGCGGTGCTGGTCAACAAACAGCGGCCGCTCAACCCCACCCAGTACTACCCCGCCGATCTGGTGAACTTCCGCGGCACGGGATACTCGCTCCGCCGCGAGGCCGCCACGGCGCTGAACAACCTCTTCAACGCCGCCGGCGCCGCGGGGAAGCCCCTCACGGTCGTCAGCGCGTTCCGCAGCTATCAGACCCAGGTGAGCACCTACAACTACTACGTGAGTCAGTACGGAGAGGCGTACGCCAACACCATCTCCGCACGCCCCGGCTACAGCGAGCACCAGACCGGTCTGGCCGTCGACGTCGGGAACACCTACAACTGCGGACTGTCCACGTGCTTCGGTGACACACCGGAGGGCCGGTGGGTCGCGGCGAACGCCTGGCGCTTCGGCTTCATCGTGCGGTACCCGAACGGCTACACCGGCACCACGGGATACGCCTATGAACCCTGGCACCTGCGCTATGTGGGTGGCGACGTCTCCTCGGACATGCGCGCCCGGAAGGTGCCGACCCTGGAGCAGTACTTCGCGGGGAGCCCGGCCCGCGCCGCCACGGTCAAGAGCGGCGGTGACATCCTGGCCGTGGACGGTTCGGGCGCATTGCGGCTGTACCGGGGATCCGGGGGAACCGTCACGCTCGCCGGCACCGTCGGCAACGGCTGGTCGGGATTCCGGGAGGGGCACCTGGTGGACTGGACCGGCGACGGGATCTACGACGTCGTGGCCGTCACCAAGGACGGACGGCTCATGCTGTACCGCGGCGGGGCTCAAGGCGGATTTGCTGCGGCCCAGCAGATCGGGAGCGGCTGGGGGCCCATGACCCTGGCCATCGGACGACTGAAAGCGGGCCAGCGGCCGGGGATCGTCGCCTACAACGCCGGCGGGTATCTCTACTACTACGCCAACACCACCGGCGGCGCCCCCGCGGCCGCCACGTACATCGGCGCGGGGTGGAAGGGTGCGGCCCTCTCGATCACGGATTTCAGCGGTGACGGCCAGGCCGATCTGATGGCCAGGATGCCCAGCGGAACGCTCCGCGCCTACCCGGGCAACGGCACCGGGTCGGTGCGTGGCTTCGCCACGGTGGCCACCGGCTGGCAGGGCTACACGAGCATCTTCGCGGACTACGGATTCGCCGGCGCGGGCAGCCGGGGATTGATGACCCGTCAGTCGAACGGAGGGCTGGTGTACCACGGCTTCCGGAATGGCCAGTGGCTGACGCCGAAGACGGTCGGCTGGGGCTGGGGACCGCTGAACATCTTCCGCTGACCGCCTGGTCCGGCGGGCTGGACCGGATTCGCACCGGACGCGCGGCTACGCTAAGCTGAGGCGTGCTGCCAGGGTCCGACCCTGGCTCCGGGGCTGTAGCTCAATGGTAGAGCACCTGCTTCCCAAGCAGGTGACGCGGGTTCGATTCCCGTCAGCCCCTCGTTTCCGGAAGGCCCCCACTCACCGAGTGGGGGCCTTCCGCGTACCCGGCCACGCGGCGTCGCGCTCGATGCTCCCGCAGAGTTCGGGGGTTCGCGCCGAAAGCGCGGGCTGCCGACCGTGCCGTCGGCAGCACCCCCCGAGCTCGGCACAGACGGCGGCCCGGCAGCGGCCCCGCTCCGGGTACGCGAAAGGCCGGCCACCCTTGCGGATGACCGGCCTTTCAGTCTCAGGCAGAGCGACCCTCAGAGGGTCACGGTCTTACCAGGAAGACTTGGTGATGCCCGGCAGCTCGCCCTTGTGGGCCATGTCGCGGAAGCGGACACGGGAGATGCCGAACTTCTGGAAGGTGCCACGGGGGCGGCCGTCGATGGCGTCGCGGTTGCGGACGCGGACGGGGGAAGCGTTGCGGGGCAGCTTCTGCAGACCCAGGCGGGCCTCCTCGCGTGCCTCGTCGGTCGCGTTCGGGTCGACCAGGGTCTTCTTCAGTTCGAGGCGCTTGGCGGCGTAGCGCTCAACGATGACCTTGCGCTGCTCGTTACGAGCAATCTTGGACTTCTTAGCCATGTGTTTAGCGCTCCTCTCGGAATTCAACGTGCTGGCGGACAACCGGGTCGTACTTCTTCAGGACCAGGCGGTCCGGGTCGTTACGACGGTTCTTGCGCGTCACGTAGGTGTAGCCGGTGCCCGCAGTGGACTTCAGCTTGATGATCGGACGTACGTCCTTGTCCTTCTTTGCCATTAGAGCTTCACCCCACGAGCCAGAATCTCGGCGACAACAGCGTCGATACCGCGCTGGTCGATGACCTTGATGCCCTTGGCAGAAACCTGCAGGGTCACGTTACGGCGCAGGGACGGAACCCAGTAGCGCTTCTTCTGGATGTTCGGGTCGAACCGACGCTTGTTGCGGCGGTGCGAGTGCGAAATGCTGTGCCCGAAGCCCGGCTCGGCCCCAGTCACCTGGCAGTGTGCTGCCATGATCGACTCCTCGATGTTCAGTGATACCGGGACGGTTTTCCTTCCCGGGCGCTGCCGTCGCGTCCACGCACGTCACCCCTGAAAGGATGAGCACGGGAAACAGAAATGGCTGACTTGAGCCCCTAACTACCGGCGAGCTTGACCGCGAGGTCCGCTGCAAGCCGGAGCAATCAGGCACACTTCACACAACTGAGCGCCTATCAAGTCTACGGGGCCGCGTCAATTAAGGCCAATCAGCGCGTTTCGCCGGGACGACGACGGCGGGCGGCGCCGTCGTCGCGCCTGCCTGGTAAGGCGGTCCGCGGCTCAGTCCCCGAGCGTGCGAGGGTCGATCAGCCGCGGATAGCGGGGGTTCAGCGAATCGCCCGACGAGGTTCCGGTCAGGCGGCGCTTGACCCACGGCAGGGCTTCGTCCCGGGTCCACGCGGCGTTGGCCCTGAGCGCCTCGGCCCGCGGGACGAGCGGCAGGGCCGGCAGACTCGGCGGCGTGAACGGCCCCGGCTCCGCGCCGGGTTTCTGCACGCCGCGCAGGCGATGGAACACGCGCTCGGCCATGTTCCGGTGGCCCAGGGTGGACATGTGCATCCGGTCCACGCCCCAGAGGCGCCAGTCGTTGTACTCGGAGAAACGCCAGTAATCCACCACGGTCGCGTCATGGTCCTCGGCGATGCCTCGCACCAGTTCGTTGTAGATCGCCGTGCGGCCGCGCATGGCACCGAAGACCTTGGAAGAGCGGGCGTCGAAGCCGGTGAAGAGCAGCACCTGTGCCCCGGAGTCCCGCAGCCGTGCGACGGCCTGTCCGTAGTCGGCCAGGAGCGCGTCGATGTCGATCTTCGGCCGGAGGATGTCATTGGCCCCGGCGTAGATGCTCACGAGCGTGGGTTTCAGCGCGAGCGCCGGCTCGATCTGCTCGGCCAGGATCCCGCGCATCTTGCGCCCGCGGATCGCCAGGTTCGCATAGCCGACTCCGCCGTCGTGGGCCGCGTCCTCGGCCAGCAGCCCGGCGAGCCGGTCCGCCCAGCCGCGCACGCCGTTCGGGCGGGTGGGGTCGACGTCGCCGACGCCTTCCGTGAAGGAGTCGCCCAGTGCCACATAGCGGGTGGTGAAGTCGGTCATGGTCCTTCTTTCAGCGGCCTTCCTGGAGTTCCCGGCCCTCGCGGAGGATCCAGTGGTCACAGTTGAGGCGTTCCACGATCCGTTCGCCGACGCGGGCCAGGTCTTCCACATCCTGCTCGTCCAGGGCGTCGAACACCAGCTCGCGCACCACTTCGACGTGCTCCGGGGCCAGCCGGGTCAGAGTCTGGAAACCCTCGTCCGTCAGATGCGCCACGGTGACGCGGGCGTCCTCGGGATGCGATTCGCGCTGCACCCAGCCGCGGCCCTGAAGTTTGGTCACCACATGGGAGAGCCGCGACAGGGACGCCGACGTCCGGGCGGCCAGCTCGCTCATGGCCAGATAGCGCCCGTCCGCCTCGGAGAGCATGGCCAGGACGTTGTAATCGAACAGTGAGAGACGGCCTCGGTTGTTGAGGTCCGTGTCCAGCGCCGCGGGCAGGAGCGTGCTCACGCTCACCACCGCCAGCCAGGCGCGACGCTCGGCAGGCGAGAGCCACCGTACTTCCTTCATAGGGAGATTCTATGTGCACCGACGAGCGAGGTCAGGGCGGGGTTTCAAGGTCCCAGGCCGAACGCGCGGGAGCGGCGGCTCAGGCGGGATGCGCAGAACCTCAGTCTGTTAGCGAGCGCACTATGATAACGCGACTCTGGGTCACCTTCGCGAGCCGATCTAGCGTCATCCATGGACATCCCCTCGCCTGTCTATGGAGGTACTCATGAGAATTGCCGTCACGGGTTCGTATGGCGCCGGAAAAACAACCCTGGTCAGGGCGCTTTCCGCACATGCCGGACTGCCCTACCGGCATGTCCCTGACATGAGGTCCCCCCTGTGGCATGCAGGAAAACAAGCGACTGAGTGCAACCGCGACGAGCTCATCGAACTGATGGTCCGGCGCCTGATGGACCGGGCGGCCTTGGAGTTCGACGAGCGTGATGTCGTCTCGGATGGCTCCCTCCTGCACGACTGGGTATTCGTGCGCACCATGCTGATGCACGGCGCGCACCCCACCCATGACGTTCAAGCCGACACCAGCTGGCAGATCGAATCCATCGAGCCGATCCGACGGGCCGTTCTGACCCGGATGGCCGGCCTCTACGATCTCGTCATCCACCTTCCCATCGAGTTCCCGCTCGCGCAGGAGAACCAGCCCGTGTCCGACAAGTTCCGGGAGCTCAGCGACCGCTACCTCATCTCGGAATTGGAACGCCTCTCCATCCCGATGCTGGAGGTCTCCGGAACCTTGGACGAGCGCCTGGCTCAGTGTCAGGGCGCTCTCGAAACCGCCACCGGAAGCCACGACGCACAGCGCAACTGATCGTTCACCCGAGAGCTCAGCCAAATCCTGCGTTATTGACCACCACCCACCACACGCACATGTACTGCACGCACAGAAACGGATCACCACCCATGACCGCACAGCGACTCCGGCACCCCAGAGCGACCCTGGCTCTCCTGGCCTTCGCCCAGCTCGTCATCGCACTCGACTACAACATCGTCTTCGTTGCTCTCCCCAAGATCAGTGAAGGGCTCGCCTTCACCGAATCCGCCCTCCAATGGGTTGTCAGCGGCTACGCCGTCGTCTTCGGCGGTTTCCTCATGCTCGGCGGACGCCTTTCGGACCTCTTCGGGAGGCGCCGGATGTTCGTCACCGGCATGGTTCTGTACGCCGCCGCTTCCCTCGCCGGCGGCCTCGCTACTGAACCATGGCTTCTGATCGTGGCCCGGGCAGGCCAAGGCCTCGGCGGAGCCCTGCTCGCCCCCGCCACACTCTCTTTGGTCACCACCATCTTCGAAGAGGGACGGACCCGTAACCGCGCCATGGGCCTTTGGGCCGCGGCCGGCAGCACCGGCATGGTCCTCGGGTCCCTGCTCGGTGGCGTCCTGGCCGGCGCCCTGGGCTGGGGCTCAGTGTTCTTCGTGAACGTCCCACTGGGCATCATCGGCGCCGGAGCAGCTTTCGTCTTCCTGCCCTCTGACCAGCCCGCGACCGCAAGAACCCGTCTGGACATCCCCGGTGCGGTGACATCCACAGTCGGCATCCTGGCCATCGTCTACGGCATGGTTCAGGCCCCCCAGATCGGTTGGGGAGCGGCCGGAACCCTCCTTCCGCTCCTGGCAGGGATCATCCTTCTGGTCGTGTTCGTCATGATCGAACGAAAAGTCGCATCGCCCCTGGTTCCCGTGGCTCTGTTCAGCAACGCCGGGCTGCGCACCGGCACTGCGACGACCTTCGTCTTCATGGCTTCGTTCGGGGCGCTTCCCTTCTTCATCACCATCTACCTTCAGCAGATCGCCAACATGGATCCTTTGACCACGGGCTTGATCTTCATGCTCCCGTCAGCCTGCGTGCTGCTGGGCACGATGATCGGGGGGCGTCTGAGCAACATCTGGTCCAGCCGGCGGATTCTCGCACTCGCCTGGGGTGTCGGCACGGTCGGCACGATTCTGACGGGCATCGTCATGGCGACCCGCGGGCCCGTTCCCCTCGGGGCCCTTCCTTTCGCGGCACTCAGCCTCGCCCAGGGCGTCGTGTTCACCGTGATGTACTCCGTGGCCACGGCCGGCATCCCGGCTGCCGACCAGGGGGTGAGTTCTGGCATCGCTACTTCAGGGCAGCAAATCGGAGGCGCAGTTGGCTTGGCTGTTCTCGTAGCGGCCGCCACCGCAGCCGGAAGCACCAGGCTGGGAACACTCAATCTGGACTTCACCACTGCAGGGATGGCTGGGATCGTTGTCCTGCTTCTTCTCGGCCTGCTGATCGCAACAACCGTCCGCAGTCCGGCGCAGGCCGAGGTCGAGGCACCTCTCGAAGACCGCAAAGCGACCACTGTCAGCTGAACCGGGCGTCACAAGGATCGGGGCGAACTGAGCAGATGCAGTTCTATTACTTGCACCACGCGGGAGGCTTGCCCTGCGTCCCCCGTAACCTCCGGGCGGCACTGCGCACAGGCGATTCCGTGACCAGGCCGCGTCTTACTGTGCAAGGGGTAAATGACACGAGCGAGGAACGCCTGGTCACTCACCTTGCCGCTGTCGACCGGTACGTGCCATGCGACCACGACGTTCCGGACGTGCAGGTTAGAGTTCTCTACGCCACCCGGGGTCCCCTGGTCGTGCCGCATGAGGCGCTGAGATGGGAGTCCCTTGGCTGGGCGGATCTCCATTTCAACACGATCGAGAGCTCCTCCCACCTCTTCCACACCGAAATCGTCGGTGATTCTGAGGAACGTCGTTGGAAATCCTTCGTCGATGAACTCAGATCGGAGACGAATCCAGAAAGTAGGCGCTGGCTGCAGTGAGCACGAATCTGCCAGAAGCTCGTCATGACTCTGCGGCCGTACGGCGACGTTGGCTTGGTTCTTTCCTCAGGGCCAAACGCGAGAGTCTGAAGCCGTCCGACGTCGGGCTGCCCTCCACCGAGCGCCGCAGAACCCCGGGACTGCGACGCGAGGAAGTCGCGATCCTGGCCAGCGTAGGGGTGACCTGGTACACGTGGCTTGAACAAGGCCGGGACATCTCGGTTTCGACGCCGATCCTCGGGTCGATCGCGGAAGCCTTGAAGCTGGAAGGCCAAGAGCTTGAACACCTCTACACCTTGGCCGGCAAGGCACTCCCGGAGCTGAACAGTGCCAACGGCCGGGTCACCGAGACACTCAGCCGCCTCCTGGGCGCCATCCGTGAAGTGCCGGCGTACATCGCGGACCGGTACTGGAACGTCCTCGCAGTGAACGAACTCGGGCACTATATCTTCGGGCTGACCCCCGACAGCAACTGCCTGGTCAAGTTCTTCACGGACGAGCAGTACGCCTCGAAATACCCGTTCCGGGAAACTGCGGCCACCATGATGGTCGCTCAGTTCCGGCAGCGAGCCGCCTCATTCCCCTCCGACACCGCGTTCCAGCTCCTTGCTGACGAACTCAAGCAAGAGTCACCGGAGTTCGCCCACCTCTGGGACGGACACAGTATGGCCCAGGACCCCCACCTCCAGGTCGCCTACGACCACAGCGCTCTGGGCCGGCTCTTCTTCGATTCAATACTCCTGACACCCATCGACGCCGGAGACCTCATGCTCTTCATGTACATCGCCCGCCCCGAATCGGCTGCCGCCATCGGAAGACTCAGCTGACATGGCCATCGGGGTCCGGCGGGTGGCCGATGTGCAATCAAATTCGGCGGCTCAGGCGGGATGTGTGCGGGTGCGGGGGACCGACGCCGCGCGCCTCAGGGTTGCTTCTTCCTCGCACCCCGTGTGGTCCAGAAGGCGATGAACAGCGCCATGGCGCCGCCCCATACGACATAAGAGGCCAGGAGACCTTCGACAATGCCAAGACCAGGTCGGGTCGGCGGATGCCACATCATCAGGCCGACGATCGCACCGACCACAAGGACCAACGCGCCCCCGATCAGCGCCTGAGTGAACCCCGGGCTCATCCAGGTCTTCCTGATCACACGGTACGACGCCTTCTGGAAGCCGTTCCGCGAGGCCCCCTGACCGCCCAGGACCCCCGGGGCGCCTCCTATCGCGAGGAACCAGATCGGCACGCAGAGGAGACCCATGGCAGCGTCGCCGATGGCGATCCCCGGCTCCGAGGCCCACGCCACCAGAACCAGGGCCGAGAACAGGCATCCCCATCCCAGCAGACCCAGCGCCAGATACGGCCCCTGGAGGTACAGCGGCCGCTTCAACATGGCCGGCGTGACGCCCACCCGATAGACCGCGGCCGAGACGGCCATGTCCGACTCGGCTTCATCTTCAGTCCGTCGCCTGAGAAACCCGCTCGCGTCGGAGCCGGCGAGGGCCTCTCCTTGCCAGTCACGGAAATCGTCCAGCGCGGCCTGATATTCCGGCGATCCGGGCGTCATCGTCCTGAAATCAGAACCGCTCGCCTGAGGCGCCGTGCCCGACTGGATCGCCTCCCCTCTGAACATCTGGAGCAGTTTGACGACGATCACCACGAACACCAGCAAACCGAAGAGCTTGCCCAGGATGTCCCCCACCTTCACTTGACCGGCCGCGATGTCTTCGACGACCGCCACGAAGGCCAGGAGAACCGCGGGGAGCCCCACCACCAGCAAGATGATCGCCCCCACAAGAGCGATGTAGTTGCGCTCCCGCCTGATGCCGGGCTTCCGCCGGCGTGAAGTGCCACGTGGTTCCATCGATCGAACCTTCCTGAAAGGCGCCACCGGCCCATCCAGGATCATGATGCCTCATCGACACTGCGTTTCAGATGGGAAACCGCTCCAGAGCACCTCATGACGAGCGCGCCCCCACGTCACGAATCCCCTCCGACTTGAACCGATAATGAGAATCATTATCATTTAACGAATGACACGCACCCTCATGAAACACGCCCCTGCCCGCCCCGCGATCCCGTGGCGGGCGCTCACCGCACCGGCCGCCGTCGTCGGCCTGCTGCTCACCGGCTGCGGCGCTCCGGAACCTGCCGCCGCGCCCTCCTCGCCCGCCACGGCGACGTCGGACGCGAAGCCGCGCGAAGCCGCCGGGCCCACCCCGCGACTGGTCCTCAGCCACGACGGCGGCCTCACCGTCCTGGATGCCAAGACCCTCAAGCCCGTGGGCGGCGCCGAGCTCGACGGCTTCCTCCGCCTCAACCCCGCCGGGGACGGCCGTCACGTGCTGGTCTCCACCGGGGACGCCTTCCGGATCTTCGACGCCGGAGCCTGGTCCGAGCCGCACGGCGACCACTCGCACCACTACACCTCCACTCCACGACTGACCGATCGCGCGTTCGCAGCCGATCACGCGGGCCACGTCGTGCGGCACGCCGGACGGACGGTCCTGTTCAGCGACGGCTCCGGCAAGGTCGAGTCCTTCGACCCCAAGACCCTCCCGGAAGCCCTGAAGACCGGCTTGCCCGCCACCACCGTCTACACCACGCCCCAGCCGCATCACGGCGTGGCGGTCGAACTCGCCGACGGCAAGCTCCTGGTGACCCGCGGCGACGAGAAGACCCGCACAGGCATCACGATCCTCGGGCCGATCCCACAGGGCGGCAGCGCCCAGGACCGGCCGGAACTCCTGAAGAACGACGACTGCCCCGGCGTGCACGGTGAAGCGGTCGCCGCGCAGGAAACCGTGGTGGTCGGCTGCCAGGACGGGATGCTCATCTACCGGGGAGGCAAGATCACCAAGGTCCACAGCCCGGACTCGTACGGTCGCCTGGGAAACCAGGCCGGCTCCGAGAAGTCCCCGGTGATCCTGGGCGACTACAAGGTGGATCCGAAAGCCACCCTGGAACGGCCCACCCGCGTCTCCCTGGTGGACACCCGCACCGCCACGATGCGCCTGGTGGACCTGGGTACCAGCTACTCCTTCCGCTCCCTGGGCCGCGGACCGGCCGGCGAGGCGCTGGTCCTCGGCACCGACGGCGCGTTGCGCGTGATCGACCCGGCCACCGGCAGGATCACGTCCACCATTCCCGTGGTGGGAGCCTGGACCGAATCGGAGACCTGGCAGGACCCGCGACCCACGCTCCACGTCCGCGGCACCACCGCCTACATCACCGAGCCGGGCACCCGCACCCTGCACACCGTGGACCTCGGCACCCGCAAGGTCACCGGGAGCACGCAGCTGGAACACATCCCCAACGAGATGACCAGCATCGACGGCTGACACAGGAAGACGCGAAGCCGTGTGACGTGGCCCCGCCGGCACCCTGTCCGGCGGGGCCACGAGGCCACTACCCTGGAAGCATGATCGTGGTGTCCCTCAGCTACAAAGTCCCGCTCGATGTGGTGGAGTTCCACATCCCCGCCCACCTCGAGTGGCTGGACGAGTGTTACTCACGCGGGCTGTTCGTGGCGTCCGGCCGCAAATCGCCCCGCACCGGCGGCATCCTGCTGTCCACGGCGGACCTCGACGAGGTCCGCGCCGCGGTGGAACGCGATCCCTTCAACATCAACGGCGTGGCCGAGTTCGACATCGAGGAGTTCGTGCCGAACCGGGTCGCCGAAGGCTACGAGGCCCTCCTGCCTCCCGAGGCCGACTAGCCCCGTCACGGGATCCACCGGGCCGGGGACCGGCCAGCGGGGGCCCAGCGCATCGCCGCTGGACACTCCCCGGACCTTCCGCCCGAGCCAGGGCGCGAAATCGCGGCGCAGCCACGCGGCGTCGTCCCTCACGCGTCGCGCCAGAGTCGGCCGCACCTCAGCCGACGACGACGGCGCGTCCCCCGCCGCCGTCAGGCGCGGCACCCCGAGAACCTCCAGGACTTTGGCCGCCATGTAGCGGTGACCTTCCGTTGACATGTGGAGACGGTCCGGAGCCCAGAGCGCACGGTCCTGGAAACGCTCGAAGCACCAGTAATCGACCAGGGGGCACTCCAGCTCCCGCGCGATCCGGCGGATCCGCGTGTTGTACGCGGCGTTGCGCAGCTTGAGGGGTTCCAGCAGCGGCGAGAGCGGCACGTTGCATCCGGTGAACAGGAGGACCTGGGCACCG
>Ga0213826_1001239_pt1 | contig 11186 bp, 9 predicted proteins | sample MC6MC0899MG_FD_180668 | JGI IMG/M metagenome (GOLD analysis project Ga0213826, IMG submission 180668) | Enriched soil aggregate microbial communities from Iowa State University, Ames, United States - MC6-MC0899-MG | ecosystem: Environmental > Terrestrial > Soil > Unclassified | place: USA: Iowa...
TGTAGCGGCAGATATAGAAGACTCCCACCTCACAGGTGAAGAGATGAATGCGGTTTTGGTTCCTTTCAGGGGTTGTCCAAACACCTACTGAATGAAGATAAAGCCTCCGGCGGATGTCACGGATTTCAAAGGAATGAATTGTGTAGGCACAATTCAAAATCCGGACGCAATTACGCCAAGGCGAAATTGATCACTTGGAATGAGCGTTTTTAGATTTTCCTATAATGGGTGTTATTAGCTCATAATAAGTTATTACTATAAGAAAGAAGGATATAAAGGAAATGAAGTTACTACACGACAAAATTACGCAAGAGGGAAAAGTTTTATCTTCATCAGTATTAAAGGTAGATTCTTTTTTAAATCACCAAATCGACCCAATGCTAATGAAAGAAATTGGCCATGAATTTGCCAATCGCTTTTCGGACCAAGTTATTACAAAAATTTTAACGATTGAATCTTCAGGAATTGCACCATCCGTTATGTTAGGGCTTGAAATCGGTGCTCCAGTAGTGTTTGCACGTAAACGTAAATCATTAACATTATCAGATAATCTTTTTTCTTCAAAAGTACATTCATTCACAAAAAATGAAACAAATGATATTTCCGTATCACGTAATTTCTTAAATGCAGAGGATAATGTACTAATCGTTGACGATTTCCTTGCCAATGGGGAAGCGGTAAAGGGATTACTTGACATTGCAGCTCAAGCAGGTGCCAATGTGGTTGGTGTTGGTATCGTTATCGAAAAAGGCTTCCAAGATGGAGGTAAATTATTACGTCAACAAGGAGTTCGTGTAGAATCATTAGCCATTATCGACTCCCTAGAAGATGGCAACGTAACATTTGCTGCGGAGGCTCGCGCGTAATGAATACCTTTAAGTCGACAACGCTAGCGATTCAACATTTACTTGCGATGTATGCTGGAGCCATCTTAGTACCACTCATTATCGGTGGGGCTATTGGCTTTGATTCAGCACAAATGACATATTTAGTGGCGATTGACATTATGATGTGTGGGATCGCAACACTATTACAAGTGTATTCAGGTAAGTTTATCGGTATTGGCTTGCCAGTAGTACTAGGCTGTACGTTTACTGCGGTTAGTCCAATTATTGCGATCGGGACAAATCCTGAGCAGGGGATTACAGATATTTACGGTTCTATTATTGCTTCAGGAGTCATTGTTGTTATTATTTCTGGCTTCTTCGGAAAGCTAGTAAAGTTTTTCCCACCAGTTGTGACAGGTTCTGTAGTATCAATTATTGGTATTTCTTTATTGCCAGTAGCATTAAACAATATGGCAGGTGGACAAGGGGCAGAGGATTTTGCATCAGGCGCTAATGTCGCTTTAGCATTCATTACTTTAGTTATTATTTTAGTGGTTTATCGTTTTTCTACAGGCTTTGTGCGTGCGATTTCTATTTTAATCGGTCTAGTTGCTGGGACAATCCTAGGAGCAATTATGGGAATGGTCGACTTTAGTCCAGTTTCAGAAGCAGATGTGTTACACATGGTTCAACCTTTCTACTTCGGTATGCCAACATTTAATGCATCCGCAATCGTCACTATGACACTTGTTGCGATGGTATCTCTAGTAGAATCATCAGGAGTTTATTTTGCACTAAGCGATATTTGTAATAAAAAATTAGATTCAAAGGATTTAGCGCGAGGCTATCGCTCAGAAGGGCTTGCTTCTGTGATCGGAGGTATTTTCAATGCCTTCCCATATACGACTTTCTCACAAAACGTGGGACTTACACGTATGTCGGGCGTAAAAGACCGTAAAGTCATTTACATCACAGGTGGCTTACTAGTAGCACTTGGTTTCCTACCAAAAATCGCAGCATTAACAACGATCATTCCAACACCAGTACTTGGTGCGGCAATGCTTGCAATGTTCGGTATGGTTATCACACAAGGTATGGGCATGCTAGTACCTGTTATGAATGAGTCAGCGGAGAACGCTATGATTGCTGCGATTGCAGTAAGCTTAGGTGTCGGTGTATCAGTGGTACCGGGAATTTTCGATGCACTACCAACAAGCGTTTCAATCTTAACGTCAAATGGTATCGTCTGTGGTTCAGTCACAGCGATTATCCTTAATATTTTATTCAACATGATTGGGCCAAGGCACAAAAAAGACCCAATGCATGGGGAGATATAACCATCATATAAAATACCGGCTGCTTCTAGATATGACTAATAAGCAGCCGGTATTTTTATATTATTTATTCAGAAACATTACTAGCATCACTTAAAGATAGTGTTTTAGTTTCTGGAGCCCAAGCAATCGAAACAATGGTACCAATGACTAAAATACCCGTTAAACAAAGCATTGTATTTTGTACACCAAGGTTAGCCATACTCATTGGAAGCAGAAACGTACTAGCAGCAGAACCTAACCGACTAATTGCTGTAGCAAAGCCAACTCCTGAGGAACGAATGTCTGTTGGGAAACTTTCAGCAGGGAAAACACCTACAAGATTACTCACGGCAGATAAAATTAATGTAAATACAGAGAAAGCAATAATCATAAGAACCGTTAAATTACTTGGTAATACACTTAAAAGACCCAAAGAAATAACCAATATAATGAAGGAAGAGATTAAGAAACCACGTCTAGAATATTTAATAGTAAACCAAATTCCTAGCAATGCTCCTATAATTAGTAGGCCATTTAATAAGAAATCTGTAGTATGACCAGCCCTTAAGCCTATTTCATCTAAAATGATTGGTAAAAATGTGTAAATAGCGAAATAAGGCATTACTAGACATACAAAGAAAATACAGTTAAAGGCAGTGCGTTTAATCATATCTTTGTGGAATAAAGATGCAAAGCTACTTTTCTTAGCATGTGCTACTTCATCATCCAAAATAATGTTGGGTCCTATATATTTTTGCACAATTTGAAGAGCTTCTTCATGTCGGCCCTTGCTTACCAGCCATCTTGGCGATTCTGGTGTGCCCATGCGGATAATTAAAATAATAAATGCAGGAATGGCAGAAGAGGCTAGCATCCATTTCCATGCATCAGGAGATGCGTCTGTTGCGAAAATTCCGACAATATTGGCGGCAACATATCCAATTGTCCATATCACGCTAAAGGAACCAAGTAAAACCCCGCGATGTTTACGAGGTGAAAATTCAGCAAGCATAGTATGTCCAACACTATAATCTCCACCAAGACCAATCCCGATTAATATCCTATAAATAACTAATTCAGTTGGTGAATCAGCAAAAAATTGAAGAATAGAAGCAGCTGTTATAATCGTAAAACTGAGAACGAATATTTTTTGTCTGCCAATATAATCAGAAATCCAGCCTAAAACCAAGCTGCCTAAAAATAAGCCGATTAAGGCGGAGCTTCCTATCAACCCCACCCAAAATGAAGACAAACCCATTTGTGGAGTAAGTAATGTAAGTGCAAAACCTACAATTCCTAAAATATATCCATCAGTGAAATGCGCTCCAAATGTTAAGCCCGCAATTTTTATATGAAACTTATTAAGTGGTGCATCATCTAGCTTAATCTTTAACGAGTTGTCCATTGTCATTGTGTTACTACTCATATCAAATTCCTCCCATCGCCCTTTAGTCAACATATTCTTGTTTGAAGTAATATGAATAAATCTTTAGTAGAGGAAATTGTTCTTAATTAAAGTTCATAATACGAACTTTATGGTCGTTATGCGAATATGTAAATTATATGTCTACGGTGAATATGTTGTCAATTGCTTTTTGAAAGCGAATTCAATGCGAATTCTTCTCTTAAATGACATTATTCTCTTTATTTGTTGAAGATTGCAGAAATAATTCAATAAAAAAAGACAATGCCGTAAGTTCGACTTTGTCTTGTTTACTAGATAAATTATGTTAACTGTCTTTCAATATCCTTAGCTGCATTTAATACCATATCCTTAAGATTTAATAAATCTTCTTTTGAAAGTCTAAAGCTAGGGCCTCCTAATGTTAAAAATGCTACTAGGTTCTTCCTACTATCGAAAATAGGTACAGAAATAGCATTTTCATTTTCATCGAACTCCCCAATTGATAATCCTACCTGATGAGAACGTACCCATTCAAGTTCTTCTTGCAATTTCTTAGGATCTGTTATGGTATATTTCGAAGTTGCAATAAGCTCTTGCTCTAAAAACTGTTCGAGTTCTTTTTTAGAAAGTAAGCTTAATTGTACTTTTCCATTAGAGGTGCAATGTAAAGGTGTAACAGTATTTGTATAATCAACTAATCTTACGCTATGATTTGTATCAATTTGGTCGATTGTTAAAATACCGTTGTGCTTTGGAACGCTTAATAATACTGTTTCACCTACCTTTTCTCTTAAGGCCTCTAATGTACTTCGAGCTCTGCGAATTAACGAACTATATGGGTTATTTTGTGAAGCTAGTCGATAGAATGTAAACCCAAGCTGATAGCTATTCGTTGCAATGTCTTTGTCAACAAAACCTTCATTTTCTAAACTTCCAATTAACCGCCAAACAGTTGTCCTATTTAGACCGCTTTTGAGGGACAGTTCTTTTACAGAAATAGGTGAGCTGTTTTCTCCTATAAGCTTTAGTAGGAGTAAAGCTCTATCTACTGCTTGAACTGTAGTGCCGTCTTTTTCATTTTTATTTGTTATAAGTTTATTCGTTTTCATATTTTTAATTATACATAGTTAGTTTTGAAAATCAAAGCTGTCCGTGGTTACAGGCAATTTATTTGAATGGTGCTAATTAAAAAAGTCAAAAAACAAAGCTTTTTTTCGTGTTGACTTTCGTAATTTTCAGACATATAATAGCCTAAAGTTCTTAATGTGAATAAAAAGTTCATAATATGAACAATTAATGATGTAGAGGTCATTAATTGTTGTTGAGGGAGCCATCCAGACTATGCGAATAGAAACTGATTTTTTTGGGACTGTTGAAATTCCCGATGAAGCTTTATACGGTATTCAATCTGTTCGAACAAAAGAAAACCTATCTTTTTCAAAAAACATACTAAAAGATTATCCACATTATATCCAAGCCTTAGCAATGGTAAAAAAGGCCGCTGCTATGGCAAACTATGAGGCCAAGATAATCTCGTTATCAATTAAAGAAAAGATTATATTAGCGTGTAATGCTTTGATTGATGGTAAATATACAGAGCATTTTATTGTAGACGTATACCATGGTGGGGGCGGCATTGGCATTAATATGAACATAAATGAGGTAGTAGCTAATCTATCAAATGATATGAATGGTACCTATGCTCCTGTCCATCCAATCGAACATGTAAACGCTTCACAATCGACAGCAGATGCTTGTCATACTGCTATCCGATTAGCGTTAGTGAGTGGCTACAAGCGTTTAGATGAAGAGATACAGTATTTATCGCAAATTTTAAGCCGTAAAACAGTACAATTTATGCCCATTACAACTATTTCACGAACATGCTTGCAGGATGCTTCACGTATTCTGCTTGGGCAGAAATTTAGCGGCTTCGAGGCAGTTATTAAAAGAAGGCATCAAAAATTACAAGCATCCATAAATGAACTATTGACGATTAATCTTGGAGGAACTGTTATAGGTAAAGGTGATGGTGCTAGTGAGGATTATAAACAAATAGTCATTAAAAAATTACAGGAAGTTACACAATTACCGATAAGGCGCCGTGAGAATTTATTTGATGCTGCTCAAAATATAGATGATTTAGCTGAGGTGTCTAAGCAGTTATGCTTGTTTGCTACAGCATTATTGAAAATGGCTAAAGACCTTCGATTGTTATCTTCAGGACCAGAAGCAGGTTTTGCTGAAATATCATTGCCAGCTATACAGGCAGGGTCATCTTTTTTCCCTGGAAAAATAAATCCCGTAATGCCTGAAACAATAATTCAATGCTGTAGTGAAATCATTGGCATTGAGCGAGTAGTTCAAACAGCATTTGAGCATGGAGAATTGGACTTAAATGTATTTGAGAACTTTGCGGGTGTGCATATATTAGATGGCTTTTATATGCTTTCCAATTGCTTAAAAAGCTTCACACATCTTTGTCTTGTCGGTATTCAAGCCAATGAGCAAAGATGTCTAGAACTATCTAATACGCGTATACCGAAAATTTGTGATTTAAAAGACAAAGTAGGGTACAGTGAGGTTGCAAAATTACTGAAACAACAATCTTTAGAGAAATGGGAGGATTAAAAATTATGAATCAGAAAATTTTTGAGGGCATTGAACAGCCGAAGCTAGAGTGGGCTCACGATTGGTTATCAACAGCAAAAAGAAGTTATATCAATGGACAGTGGATAGATAGTGGTAGTCATACAATTGATTCTATCAATCCTGCAAATGGAAAGATAATTGGCAGTTTCTATTGTACTACTAAAGAAGATGTAGATTCAGCAGTTCAAGCGGCGAGAGAGGCGCTTTCTAATCCTGAATGGAAAAATATGAGCAGAAAGCAACGCGGCAGAGTATTACGTAAAATTAGTGAGCTAATTGCTGAGCATCACGCAGAGCTAGCCACCTTAGAGACACTTGATAATGGCAAATTATATACAGAAGCCTACAATGATGATGTACAAGAGGCACACGATTTATTTGAATATTATGCTGGATGGACTGATAAATTCTATGGTGAAAATAATCCAGTGGAAGGGGATTTTTTAAGTGTAACAACTCGTGACCCAATTGGCGTTTGCGGTCAAATTGTACCATTTAATTTTCCGATTCAAATGGCAGTTTTAAAAATGGCACCCGCCTTAGCTATGGGGAATACCGTTATTTTAAAGCCTGCCGATAAAACTTCTTTCTCTGCTATACGATTGTTTGAAATTATAGATGAAGCAAAGCTATTACCAAAGGGTGTTATTAACTTAATTTTGGGAGATGGTCAAGTAGGAGCCTATATTAGCCAGCATATGAATATTGATAAGCTATCATTTACAGGTAGTACTAAAATAGGTAAACAATTATTGCATGATTCCGCTGATAGTAACTTGAAACCAGTCACTTTAGAATTGGGTGGTAAATCACCGAACATCATTTTTGAGGACGTAACAAATTTAGAGGGTGCAATTGAACGTTCTTTCTATGGTTTATTTACACATAAAGGTGAAAAGTGCTCTTCACCAACACGATTATTTGTTCAGAATGCTATTTATAATACAGTTGTCGAGAAGATTGCTGACTATGCAAAAAATTATCAATGTGGTGACCCGTTTGATCCAAACAGCAAGCAGGGTGCTCAAATATCAAAAGAGCATATGGAGTCAATTTTAAGCTATATCGAAAGCGGCAAAGAGCAGGGGGCAAGAATTGTTGCTGGTGGTGAGCGTGATCTAACGGGTACAAATGCAGAAGGCTATTTTGTACAACCAACTATTTTTGCCGATGTAGATAACAATATGAAAATTGCACAGGAAGAAATTTTTGGCCCAGTACTTTGCATCATTCCTTTTGATACAGAAGAAAATGTGATTAAAATGGCGAACGACACAATCTATGGCCTAGCTGCGGGTCTATGGACAGGTGATACATCACGTGCCCACCGTGTAGCCAATCAATTAGATGCAGGTATGGTATTTGTTAATAAATATGGTTGTTATGATTTTGCGAGTCCATTTGGAGGCGTCAAGCAAAGTGGTTGGGGTAAAGAATACGCCATCCATTCTTTATCTGCTTTTACCAAAACAAGAGCAATTTGGTTTGCATATTAATTTGATATCGTAAGGGGAAATCATCATGAAAATGAAAGCTGCTGTTATGACAGAAATAAATAAACCATTAGCAATTTTAGAAGTAGAGCTTGCGGAGCCAAGGCACAATGAAGTGTTAGTAAAAATAGCGGCTACAGGCATTTGCCATAGTGATTTAAATGCATTGGGTGATGCAACAACACCAACGCCAACCATACTTGGCCATGAGGGTGCAGGAATTGTGGAAGCTGTTGGTTCAAGTGTAACGAATGTGAAAGTCGGCGATAAGGTGGCGCTGAGTTGGGTACCTTACTGTGGTACTTGTGAATTTTGTGTAACAGGAAAGGTCCATCTTTGTGAATCTGCATTTGGACCAATGTTTGATGGTACCTTATTGGATGGTACTTCTCGATTAAGTATGAACAATGAGAAGGTGTATCATAATTCGTTACTTTCAACATTTGCTGAATATGCGGTTGTACCAGAGATGTCATGTATTAAAATACCTGATGAAATGCCACTTGCACAAGCATCACTTATTGGCTGTGGTGTAGCTACTGGCTATGGGGCTGCAGTTAATGCAGCGGGTGTAAAACCAGGATCCACAGTAGCGATTTTCGGAATTGGTGGAGTTGGTGTAAATGCAATACAAGGAGCTGCCATAGCAGGTGCAGCTAAAATAATTGCCTGTGATGTAAAAGATGCCAATCTTGAAATTGCTAAGGAATTTGGCGCAACACACATTATTAACACAAAAGATCAAGATATTGAAGCAATTGTCAAGGAAATTACAAACGGTGTGGGTGTCCATTATGCAATTGACTGCTCAGGACATACGATTGCTACTGAAAATGCGTGGAAAATAACACGTAAAGGTGGAACTGTGGTTGTAGTGGGTGCCTTTAATCCAGAGCAGAAATTAAATTTACCTGCTGGTGGATTCCATCGGGTTGGAAAGGTACTAAAAGGCAGCTTCTATGGAGATACACAGCCATTCCGTGATTTCCCAATGATTGCACAATTATATTTAGATGGGAAGTTTAAGCTTGACGAGCTAGTTTTAGAGCGTATTAAGCTTGATGAAATTAATAAAGCATTTGATTCCTTCCATGATTGTAGCTGTATCAATGTTGGTCGAGCAGTCATAGAGTTTTAACTTCTATTAGCAAATGTATTTTGTACCGAAAGCGTAGCGGCAGGTACAGAAGTCTCCCACCTTTATAGATGGTGAGATGAATGCGGGTTTAGATTCCTTTTCAGTGGGTGTCCAAACACTTGCTGAAAGAAGGTAAAGCCTCCGGCGGATCACGGGATCAGAAAGGAGTTCTTTGTACAAGCACAAAGCCGATCCCGGACTCAATTATGCCGAGGCATAATTGATGTAAATTCATAATAGAAGAAAAGGGATTAAAAGATGCGTATAGAAAAAGATTTCTTAGGTGAAATGCAGATTTGTTCCGATGTATATTATGGTATCCAAACAATGCGTTCCCTAGAGAATTTTCCTATCTCAGGGAGAACCATTGAAAGTTACCCCTACCTCATAAAGTCTATGGCTTATATAAAAAAAGCAGCAGCACTTTCAAATCATCATGTTGAAGCACTTGATAACCATATCAAAGCTGCCATTGTAGAGGCGACAGATGAAATTTTAGCAGGAAAATTTGAAAATCAATTTCCTGTTGATATTTATCAGGGTGGCGGAGGACTTTCAACAAATATGAATGTTAACGAGGTCATTGCCAACCGAGCGAATGAAATTATTACTGGTGAAAAAGGCTATACTTGTGTACATCCAAATGAGCATGTGAATATGTCTCAGTCCACAAATGATGTATTGCCAAGTGCTATGAAAATGGCTAGCTATCTTTATTTGGAGGACTTGATTAAACACTTAGAACAGTTTGAAAATACGCTAGAAAGTAAAGTCAATGAGTTTCAATCAAGCATTAAATTATCTAGAACTTGCTTGCAGGACGCTCTCCCAATGACTTTTGGTCAGCAATTTAATGCTTATTTAACATTTATTACAAGACAGAAGAAAGAATTACTAAAGGTCCAACAAGACTGTTTAAAACTTGTGATTGGTGCTACTGCAGTAGGTACAAGCTTAGGCGTTGCGAAAGGTTATATTGAAGCGATGTACCAATATTTACCTGAAGTTACCGGAATGACAGTGACCAAAATAGAAGATTATTTTGATGGCTTACAGCATACGGATAGTTATATAAAAATATCTGGCTGCTTAAAGGGATTGTGTAGTGGGTTATCTAAAATGGCAGGTGATTTTAGACTACTTGCCTCAGGACCTAGAGCAGGCTTAGCTGAAATTACTATTCCATCTGTACAGCCAGGTTCATCCATTATGCCTGGGAAAATCAATCCGTGTATTCCAGAGATGATGATGCAGGTTTGTTTTGATATATATGGGAAGGATCAGACGATTACAATCGCTGTTGATCGAGGAGAGCTAGAGCTAAATATATGGGAATCTATTATTATGAAAAATTTATTTGATGCATTTTCGCTTTTAATAGCAAGCATTCCTATATTTAATCATAAATGTGTACAGGGCATTCAAATAAATGAGGCAATAAATCAGATGCACGCGGAAAGCTCTTATTCGATATCTGTTGTCATTTCTAAATTATTTGGCTATGAAATGGCAAATAAAATAGTAACCGAAGCTTTTAAAACAGATGCAACCATTAAAGAAATTGTTATTAAGAATGGTTTGCTAAGTAAGGAAGAAGCTGAAGAATTACTAAATCCGATGAATTTAGTCCATGTAGATGTTTGAAATAAAATGAATCGGGAATTGCTAAATAAACGGCATGTTAGCTTTTTATAGAATGTAACTACTTATTTAAACATATATAGAGTATATCCATTACTTTTTGAAAGGTCTCTTACAAATGCAAAGTATAGTTCTGATTTTAATACTTCAATTGGTTTATGTGCCTTTTCTAACATTACGAACAATATTTTTGGTAAAAAATATTACTTTTCTTGCTGCTTTATTCGGTATGATGGAGATGTTAGTGTATGTATTTGGCCTTTCCCTAGTTTTTAGTGGAAAACAAAGTATGTTAGCCATGGTCGTTTATGCCATTGGTTTCGGTCTAGGTATTTTTTTAGGTGCAAAAATCGAACGAAAACTTGCGATTGGCTACGTTTATACGACTATCAATACTCAGAATAAAAACGAAGAGCTCATAAATTACCTGCGGAATGAAGGCTTTGCTGTAACCATCTATGTTGGTGAAGGACGAGATAGTAATCGCTATAAATATGAAATATTAACAAAGAGAAATCGCGAGGTGGAGCTCTTTCAAATCGTGGAGCAATTTGAACCAAATGCGTTTATTATTTCTTATGAGCCTAAATCATTTAAAGGTGGATTTTTGCTAAATCGAATGAAGGTAAGGCAAAAATAATGGGATTTACCACAAAATAGACCTCTGCTTTTTTAGCAGAGGTCTATTTTTAACTATTATGAAACTTCTCGTTA
>Ga0213826_1001244_pt1 | contig 11178 bp, 8 predicted proteins | sample MC6MC0899MG_FD_180668 | JGI IMG/M metagenome (GOLD analysis project Ga0213826, IMG submission 180668) | Enriched soil aggregate microbial communities from Iowa State University, Ames, United States - MC6-MC0899-MG | ecosystem: Environmental > Terrestrial > Soil > Unclassified | place: USA: Iowa...
GCAGCGGGTTTCACGGATTCGGACTTCGCAGCAGGCTGAGCCTGGGCGATCGGCGCATTGGCCTGGGGGGAAGGTGTTTCGGACTTATTAGCTAGCACAACAGGTTCCGGCTTGGCTTCTTCAGCCTTGGGCTCGGTGGATTCAGTCTTAACTTCGGGCTTGGCCTCTTCGGCCACGGGCTCGGCAGGAGCAGGCGCCGGCGTCGGTTCGGGTTCAGGCTGGGCCTGAACTTCGGCGGCTTGCGCCTCGACGGTGGCGGGCACTTCGGCCGCGACGGATTCAACAGGCGCAGGCGCTTCAACCGGCGCGGGCGCTTCTACAGCAACGGGCTCTGCCGCTTCAACGGGGGCCGCAGCCTCCGCCTGAACGGGAGTGGTCTCGCGAGGCTCGACCACGGCAGGCGCCTCGGGTGCAGCCGGCGCGGACACCTGCTGCTCTTCTTCGACGGAGACTTCTTCATCAGCACGCGCGGACGCGGCCTGCTCCAGGGCGATTTCGGAGGGATCACGCTTGACGAACACGCGCTTCTTGCGCACTTCGACCTGAATCGTGCGCGAGCGGCCGGTGGCGTCAGCCTGCCGGATCTCGGACGTTTGGCGGCGCGTCAGGGTGATCTTCTTGCCTTCGGTCGCGCCGTGGGCGCGACGCAGCGATTCGAGCAATTTCGCCTTGTCGCTGTCGGTGACGGAATCGTCAACCGATTTGAGGTCAACACCAGCCGAGCGCAGCTGATCCAGCAGCACATTGGCAGGCATTTTCAGCTCGGTAGCGAACTGGGCGACGGTGTTACTCGACATTAGGCTCTCTCTTCCCTATATGCAGCTATTACAAACAACGTGAACTTGCGGTGGATAAAACCAGCACTACCCACCGCAGACCCGTGTCCTTTTGGTTATTCTTCGTCGAACCAATGGGCGCGGGCACGCATGATGAGGTCGCTGGCTTCCTGCTCGGTCAAGCCGGCGATTTCCGCCAGTTCGTCCGTTGCCAATTCGGCCAGATCATCACGCGTATGCACTTGACGCTCGGCCAGCTTGCCAGCCAGCTCTTGCGTCATGCCTTCGAGTTCAAGCAAATCCTGTGCGGTCTCAAGGCGCTCTTCCTGGGCAATGGCCTCAGTCAGCAACGCATTGCGGGCACGGGCGCGCAATTCATTAATGGTGTCTTCGTCAAACGCTTCGATTTCCAGCAGTTCCTGCATGGGCACGTAAGCGATTTCCTCGATACCGGTAAAACCTTCGTCGATCAGGATGTCAGCGACTTCCTCGTCAACGTCCAGCTTGCTCATGAACGTGGCGCGCAGACCCGACCGCTCGACTTCCTGGCGGTTCAGGCTTTCTTCCGGCGTCATGATGTTGATCTGCCAGCCGGTCAGTTCGGACGCCAGGCGCACGTTCTGACCCTTGGCGCCGATCGCCTTGGGCAGGTTTTCTTCGTCGACGACGACGTCCATCGCATGCTTGTCTTCATCAACGACGATCGATTCGACGTTGGCCGGCGCCAGGGCGCCAATGACAAACTGCGCGGGGTCTTCCGACCACAACACGATATCGACCTGCTCGCCGCCCAACTCATTGCGCACTGCGGTAACACGCGAACCACGCATGCCCACGCAGGTGCCGATGGGATCGATCCGCTTATCGTATGCCACGACGGCGATCTTCGCACGCACACCCGCATCACGGGCAGCAGCCTTGATCTCGAGCAGACCCTGCTCGATTTCCGGAACTTCGTTCTCGAACAACTGGCGGATGAACTCGGGCGAGGTGCGCGACAGAATCACTTGCTGGCCACGCGCGGCGTGGTCAACACGCAACACAAAGGCGCGAACGCGGTCGGCGACCCGAAGGTTTTCCTTCGGAATCATCTCGGAACGGGGCAGGCGCGCTTCGATCTTGCCGGTTTCGACAATGGCGTCGCCCTTGTCCATGCGCTTGATCGTGCCGGACACAATGGTTTCGCCACGATCCAGGAAGTCGTTCAGCACCTGTTCGCGTTCGGCGTCACGGATTTTTTGCAGAATGGCCTGCTTGGCCGCCTGCGCGCCGATACGGCCGAACTCGATGGGTTCAAGCGGCTCTTCGATGTACTCGCCTTCCTGGATGCCAGGAACGATTTCCACCGCATCCGACAGCATTTCCTGCTTGTCGGGTTCTTGCAGGCCGGCTTCGTCCGGCACCACCAGCCAGCGGCGGAAGCCTTCGTGATCGCCGGTTTCCCTATCGATGGCGACACGAATGTCCGCATCATCCTTGAAGCGCTTTTTCATGGCCGAGGCCAGCGCACTTTCCAGTGCACCGAACACGACGTCACGCGTGACGTTCTTTTCACGCGCCAAGGCATCGACCAACAGAAGAATTTCGCGACTCATCGCTTTTTGCCCTTGAAATCCAGAACGGGATCCAGTTTTGCACGCTCGATATCATCGACCGTGAAATTCAACACCTGGATGTCGTTCTTTTTTGCCTCAAATTCGAGACCGAACACGGTCTTGTGCATCCCAGCAGCAGCGTCCGAGGCGGCGGCGTCGTCTTCAGGCACGGTCAACGTGCCGGAGAAGACCTTACGTCCGTCTAATGCCTCGCGCAGCTTGATCTCGATGCGCTCGCCAGCAAAGCGCCGGAACTCGGCCTCGTTGCGCAACGGGCGGTCAATGCCCGGCGAGCCAACTTCCAGGCGCTTGTAGTCGACGTTTTCGACCTCAAACACCCGCGACAATTGGCGAGACACCTGTTCACAGTCTTCGATGCGCACACCGCCGACCCGATCGATCGTTACGCGCAAAAGGCCCAGGGCGGCACGCTCGACGTCCACGAGTTCGACGTCCATGCCGGCCAGAGCCTCTTCGGTCAATGCGAATAAATCAGCCATATACTCAAAAAAAATGGGCTGCACGCCCAGCCCACCGATATTGCGCAGAGCCCAGCCGCTTCCCTACTACACGTAAGGAGCAATGCTGGGCAGCGCCCTATATTGCGACCTAATTTGTGGTTTGCGCCACGAAACCCTAGCAGGGTTTCTCAACCTTGGCCGCCCCGGCCCGACCTGCGGACCCGACAGCACTTGGCGCAAATTCCGATGCCAACTGCTCTTGCTTAACGCTTTCTAGCACTGCCCTGCTTGCGATATTTGCACGCTACAGCTGGGCGATAAGCACCATGCCAACCGCCCTTGCCTGACAAAAAGCAATGACGCGAAGCCATGAAAACCATTGATTTTACCAGATAAACTGGAAAAACGCCTGATTCGTCACGGGCTTACAGTTATGCGGGACACATCGTGCCCGGCGGCGCAGTTAGCGCCGCCGCCAGCAACGCTCAGCGGCCCTGACGGCCACGTCCGCCCATCACGCCCAGGCGGGACTCGTGCGCCGATGCGCCACGCGGTTGCCAATCATCACCACGAGGCGACGACGAAGACGACGAGGCGCTACGCGGAGCGCGCGGCTTGCCACCTGCGCCCGGACCCTTGTTTCCGGCGGAATTGCCTGCACCGCGCGGACCTTCAGCCTTGTTGCCACCCCGGCCGCCAGCACCAGCCGGTTTGCCATTGCGGCCGCCGGCGTTGCCGCCACGCGCACCCGCAGGCTTGCCGCCCGGTTTACCGCCAGAAGGCTTGCGGCCGCCGCCCACAGGCGCTTCAGCCACATTCCCCACGGCCACATCCGCCGAACCCACGTTACCCGACGGGCCATTGGCCGCCGCCGAACGCGGGCCACGCGGCTTGCCGCCCGGCTTGCCTCCGGCGTTGCCACCCGGCTTACCGCCTTGCTTGCCACCCGGACGGCCACCACCCGGCGCCGCCGAACGGCCGCCCGGCTTGCCCGTCTTGCGATTACCGCCCGCGCCTTCCGCAGCCAGCGGATGGCCGTTGGCATAGCCACCAGCGATCATCAGACCGGTACCGAACGGGTCGGACGGACACGCCGCCGTTTGCCCCGCGCTGCCCAAGCGGCCGCCTTGCAGCTTGCCGCGACGGCCGATACGCGCGCCGTTCATGCCGTTGCGATCCATCGTGCCAAAGCCCGGAGGCAGCGCGCTGTCATGCGATTGCGGCTGCTTCGAGCGGCGGCGATTACCGCCAGATTCGTCGTCTTCACGCAACAGTCCAAGCTGGACCATCAAGGCGGTGACGAGCGAACCATCCAATTCTTCCCAACGGCCCCGGCGCAACGTGCGCGGCAGAACCACATCACCAAAACGGGTGCGGATCAGGCGGCTGACCGTAACGCCGACCGCTTCAAACATGCGGCGGACTTCGCGGTTGCGGCCTTCTTGCAAGGTCACGCGATACCAGCGGTTGCTGCCATCGCCGCCCAGATAATCCAGCGCGCCGAATGCCGCCAAGCCGTCTTCCAGCTCGATGCCATCCACCAGCGACTGGCGCTGCGCCTCGTCCATTTCACCCAGCACGCGCACCGCGTATTCGCGCTCGGTGCCATATCGGGGGTGCATGATGCGGTTGGCCATGTCACCGGAAGTCGTGAAGATCAGCAGCCCTTCCGTGTTCAAGTCCAGACGGCCGACCGACAGCCACTTGCCGGTGCGCAGCTTGGGCAAGCGCGCGAACACGCTGGCGCGGCCTGCCGGGTCGTCATGGCTGACGATTTCGCCTGCGGGCTTGTGATACAGGATCACGCGCGGCGGCTTCTTGGTGTTCACGCGCATGATCGGCTTGCCGTTCACGCGAACCTGGTCGTTCGGGGCCACGCGCTGGCCAATATGGGCCGGCTCGCCGTTGACCGACACGCGGCCAGCAACAATCAGCTCTTCCATTTCGCGGCGCGAACCGATACCGGCATCCGCCAGCACCTTGTGCAGCTTGGGCATGACCGAATCACTGTTCAGGTACTTGCCCAGACGCTGCTCCATGCGGTCCGCCGTCTCGAGGTACGACAGGGCCTGCTCGGCTTCCTGCTCGCCACCACGGGAGTCAGGCGACTCGACCGGGGCAGCGGCGGCGGCAGCGGGCTGGCCTTCGACAGCGGGTGCTTGCTCGCCGGTTGCATCGCCACGACGGCGGCGAAACGGCGTCCTCAGCTTGCGGCCGCGGCCACGGGCTGCGCCCTCGCCTTCGGCAGCCGGCTCGCGCGCGGCGGAGGATTCCGGCTGACCGTTGGAAACGGTGTCATCCGAACGGGGATTGTCGTCCTGCATTGCTGTATTCGTTGTCACTGGGACAGCTCCGAATTTCAAACTTGGGTAGGCCTGCCGGGGGCAGGCTCGTCATCATCAGGGGACGCCGAATCTCGGCTGGCGTCAGGCCGCGCCGGGTCCGTTTCATCCGAAGCCACGGAGGCGGCATCGGGGTCGGGCCGAACAGGATCATCAAGGCCGAAATCGGGCTCATGCCCAGCGGCGCCAGGCGCTGCGTGATCGGTCTCGTCAATCGGGTCGGTCGGTTCCGCGTGTTTTGCGTTCTCGACACTTTCCTTTGCAGCACCGTCCTCAGGGGAATCGGCGGCCATATCGGAAATGTCGTTACCGGCTCTGTCGTCGGGAAAACCGGACAGGGTCGGCGTATTGGACAAGCCTTCGGCTTGCTCCCGGACGGTGGGTTCGTCGGCGGGAATCGCGCCTTCTTCTGTGCGCGAAACGACGGATTCTACGCTATCGACCGGGGCTATGGGTGCATCGTCTTCCGAAACAGACAATTCCGCAACGGGGATAGTGTCATTTTCAGCACTTTCAACCGGTATTTCGCCCTGGATCTCGCCCTGAATCTCGCTCGCCGCCTCACCGGCTAGTTCGCCCGGCAGTTCACCTGGCAATTCGCCAGTCACTTGCTGCACCTCTCCCAGATCCAAGCCCGCCAACGCAGCGGCGGCTTGCGCGGATTCCAGCGGCGGCAGCTCATCCAGCGCACGCAACCCCAGATCGTCCAAAAACTGGCGGGTGGTGCCGAAGAGCGCTGGGCGGCCGGGCGCATCACGATGCCCGATCACTTCGATCCAGCCCCGATCTTCCAGCGCTTTCACGATCTGCGAAGACACGGTGACACCCCGGATATCTTCAATATCGCCTCGCGTTACCGGCTGGCGCCACGCGACAATCGCCAGCGTCTCCATCACGGCGCGCGAATACTTGGGCGGCTTTTCAGGACTCAGCCGCTCAAGGTAGCGCTGCATATGCGGGCGGCTTTGAAAGCGCCAACCGCTTGCCAGCTGCACCAGCTCAAGGCCACCATCGGCCCAATTGGCTTGCAGCGTCTCCAACAGCGCACGCAGCTTACTGTTGTCGAATTGTTCATCGTCACCGAATAGCTTGCGCATATCGGACAGTTGCATCGGCTGCACCGCACATAAAAGCGCGGTTTCCAGCACGAGTATTGCCTCGCTATCGTTCATCGACATTCAAATTCAAAAAGGGCTAACTTGCGCTAGGTTGGAAATAAGGTTAATATTCTTTTCTCAGACGCGGGGTGGAGCAGTCTGGCAGCTCGTCGGGCTCATAACCCGAAGGTCGTAGGTTCAAATCCTGCCCCCGCAACCAAATTTGATGAAGGCCTGGCGATTTCGCCGGGCCTTTTTCATTTGTTCAGCGATTGTTTTGGCGTTTGCCTGAGCGTTCGACGCGCGCAATCCCAAACGCAATCCCACGCGCACCCCCGCAGCCGACCGAGCTCCATCACAAGCAATAGCTCGGACAGATCCGCTACCGACGGCGTTGATTTGCGTAGTGTTCACACGATTCCTGCGTTGATTGCCATCTACGACGGCCATGCGGCAAGACGGCCGCGGCGCGCTAGATAGGGCGACAAGCCTGCCCGATTCCTGTCGCGGCAGACGCCTTAAGCAAATTCTGGAAAGCTGGCATCAATCGCCAACGAGCCTGCAGGACACGCCGGCACCCGGCGTCATCATCCTGCGGCAATCAGTATCAAGACCTGGATCATCAAACAATGAATACGGTGTCGCGGCGAGCTGCCGCGCCCTGAATCCATGCGCCCCTTGTACATGCGAAGATTCCTTCGCGATGCCATAGCCCGATCCAGGCCGGACTTACGATTCTTAGATATTTTCGAAGACTACTGCTCAAGAACATGAGCTTGGCTCAGCTGCCAAACCCGCGCGAGCAATTTGCAAATTATAGCGCCATAACCCTCGCTCTGAAGCCCGCCGGGCTGCATTGCGCACTTCAGAATCTATCCCGCAGGCTTATCCCAGGGCGCGGAACCCAACCTATCCACCAGAAAATCCAACATTGAACGCAGAATCAACGGCATTTGGCGCCGCGATGCATACACACCATAAATGCCCAATTCCTGAGGCTTGCACTGCGGCAGAATTGCCTTCAACCGGCCCGCAGCAATATGCTCCGCCGCGTAGTAGGTCGGCAACATCGCAATGCCCGCCCCTTCCAGCGCGGCGCTACATAGCACCGACACCTCGTTTGCGCTGATGTTTCCGCTGACCGGCACATCCACCGGCTGGCCATCGCGCTCGAACCGCCACAAGCTCTTACCAAAGTAGGAATGGGTCAGGCAATTGCGCAAGGACAGGTCCTCGACGCGCGCCGGCACGCCTTCGCGCGCCAGATAGTCGGGTGACGCGCACACCACCGAACGGCAGACCGCCAGTTTGCGCGCAATAAGGTTCGGGTCCAGATCATTGGTGATGCGCACCGCCAAATCCACCCGCTCTTCGACCAGGTTCACGGCGCGCTCAACCAGCATCAGATCCACCGACGTGCCTGGATGCTGCTTGACGTAATCAGTGACGGCGCCGGCCAGGTGCTTGGCGCCAAACGACATGCTGGTCGTGATGCGCAACAACCCGCGCGGCGTGTCTTCAGGGGTCGAGACCGCACTGCGCAGATCGCCCACCATATCCAGCATTTGCCGGCAGCGCGGCAAGGTTTCCGCGCCCGCTGGCGTGAGACTCAGGCGGCGTGTCGTGCGATGCAGCAAGCGCACCCCCACCCACTGCTCCATTTCGGCCAGATACCTGGACACCATCGCTCGCGACATATCCAAATGGACGGCGGCCGCCGACAGGCTACCCCGGTCAGCGACTTCCACGAACACCTGCATGGCTTTCAGACGATCCATGATTGTCTCGATTCTTGCATCAGACCGTACCGGTTATACCGTATTTCTGTGCATTATCCGCGTCGAATATGAGACATTTTGCGCACCGAACCGACAGACCGGCCCGGCAACAACATCAGGCAAACGACTGGCCCAGCGCCTCGCAAACCGCAGCCTGCACCTCGTCCGTATCCAAGCCACGCACGATATAGACCAGACGCGAGGATCGATCATCGTCCGGCCATTGCGTCAGCCCGCGCAAGGGATACAGCTCACCATGCACGCCGTGCACCTCGCACGGCAGCGCCTCGCCCTCGAAACACACCAGCCCCTTCATGCGCAACAGCCCCTGGCCGAAGCGCTCCTGAATTCGCGACACCCCCGCCAGGAAAGCAGCCCGGCCGATCGGCGATGACAAGGTCAGCGAAAAACTGGCGACTTGCGCATGCCGGCCAGCAGCCGGCTGGGCGAATGCCTGAAGCCAATTCGACAGCGCAACGCCATCGCGCCGCGCCAGCATATCCGGGCCGTCGCGCAACACACCCGCCAACGGCGAATCCTGACGTTGCACACACCGCTGCGCGCCCGGGTTGATAGCAACAACCGCCTGCTCCACCCGCCGCAATTGCGCCGCATCCGCCAAGTCAGACTTGCTGAGCACCACCGTATCCGCCAAGGCCAACTGCCGGGACGCCTCGGGCTGCGTGGCCAATTGCGCTTCGCCATGACGCACGTCCACCAGCACGATCGCGCCGCGATACGCATAGCGCTCGGCCAAGAAATGGTCGTGTTTGAGCATGAACAGAATGGACGCCGGATCAGCCAGCCCGCTGGTTTCGATCAGCACATGGCGAAACGGCTTGATCCGGCGGCTGAGCGCCAACATGAAGAGATCGCGCAAGGTGTCGACCACCGCCCCACTGACCACGCAGCACAGGCAGCCGCCTTCGATCAGAACCACATTGGCCGGCGCCAGGCGCACCAAGTGATGGTCCACGCCGATATCGCCGTACTCGTTGACGACGACAACCGCATCGGCATAGGCCGGTTCGTGCAGCAAGCGGTTGAGCAGCGTGGTTTTGCCGCTGCCCAGAAACCCAGAAATCACGGTCACGCCAATGCGTTTGTCGTCTTCCATCGTCTTCGACCCAACCGGTTGCATTGCCCCCACCCCACCGTGGACGCGGATTGCGCAGCGTACAACAGAGGGCACATTACCCGCGCAGCGCAAAACAAAAAGGCCACTCGCTTGCGTGAGTGGCCTTGATGTTCGGTATTTGTTTTGGCTCCCCGAGCTGGGCTCGAACCAGCGACCTGCGGATTAACAGTCCGTCGCTCTACCGACTGAGCTATCGGGGACCTGCCAAGAACGTAATTATGAACTAAATTTTTGGCGCATGCAAATCGCAGATTTTTTAAATCTTTTTGCGTCGATTGTTTCCCATCGCGAAAAAACTCTGATATGATTTCGGTCTTTCCAGATCAGGCCCTAAAAACAAGGCGACGAACTGGAAGAAACAAAGATGTTTTGCTTGTCGTTCAGCATCGCCGAATTCAACACCGGCACGCAGAAGTTGAAGCAAATGGTCTTGCCGGCATAGCTCAGTTGGTAGAGCAGCGCATTCGTAATGCGAAGGTCGTAGGTTCGACTCCTATTGCCGGCACCAAATTCAAAAAGCAGCCCTCTCGGGCTGCTTTTTTCATTTCCGCACATCCTTCGCCCGAGCGCTCCTTCCCTTGGCGGCCCCGCTCACGGGAACTCCATCCGCCCCACACGCGTCCAACTTGCTGGATTTTTCCTTCAGCCAAGCGAAGACCACCATGCGCATCCTTCTCGTCGAAGACGACATCATGATCGGTGAAAGCGTACTGGACTGCCTGCGCGCGGAGCATTACGCCGTCGACTGGGTCAAGGACGGCAACGCTGCCGAGCTGGCCTTGCGCACCGACACCTATGACTTGATTCTGCTGGACCTGGGCCTGCCCAAGCGCGACGGCCTGACCTTGTTGCGCGACCTGCGCACGCGCAAGGACCGCACGCCGGTCCTGATCGCCACCGCGCGCGACGCCGTCAGCGACCGCATTGCGGGGCTGGACGCCGGCGCGGATGACTACGTCGTCAAACCGTATGACGTAGACGAACTGCTGGCCCGCATGCGCGCGCTGATCCGGCGCAGCGCCGGGCGCGCCGAACCCGTGTTTGAGCATGAAGGCATCACCATCGACCCGCAATCGCATGCGGCGATGGTGGATGGCACGCCCGTTGCGCTGACCGCCCGCGAATGGGCCGTGCTGGAACCCCTGATCGCCCGCCCGGGCATGATCTTTTCGCGCGCCCAGCTGGAAGAAAAACTCTACAGCTGGAAAGACAGCGTCAGCAGCAACGCGGTTGAGGTTTATATTCATGGCCTGCGCAAGAAACTGGGTCCGAACCTGATCCAGAACGTCAGAGGCGTCGGCTATGTCATTCCCAAAACATGAGCATTCGGCTTAGCGACTCGCTACGAGCCCGTCTGCTGTTCTTCCTGCTGGCCGCCATTGTGGTCGGCGCGCTGGCGCAAGCCGCCATCGCCTATCGCAGCACGCTTGCGCAGGCCGACGACATCTTTGATTCGCTGCTGCAGCGCACCGCCTTGTCGCTAGGCACGGGCGACGGCCTGCTCAGTACTGGCCCCACCCATAACCGCGGCGCCGCCACACCCATGGCCGACGATCTGATCATCCAGATCTGGACGCCTGACGGCCTGCGCGTCTTCAACTCGCGTTCGCGCCGCCCCCTGCCCGACCAGATCGTGCTGGGATTTTCCGACGCCAAGATGGAAGGCACCACGTATCGCGTGTATTCGCTGGCGACGCCCTTCCAGGTGATCCAAGTCGCGCAGGACATGGACGTGCGCAAGCAGATGGCGCGCGCGCTGGCGCTGCGCACCATCGCGCCCATTGCGGCTGCGGCGCCCGTTCTGATGCTGATCATCTGGTGCGTGGTGAGCTGGTCGCTACGCCCCGTCAATCGCGCGCGCGAACAGGTTGCCGCGCGGCAGCCCGAAGACCTGTCGCCGGTCAGCGTGACGGGGCTGCCCGATGAAATCCGCCCCCTTATCGTGGAACTGAATCTGCTGCTGGAACGCATGCGAGGCGCGTTCGCACAAC
>Ga0213826_1001263_pt1 | contig 11100 bp, 11 predicted proteins | sample MC6MC0899MG_FD_180668 | JGI IMG/M metagenome (GOLD analysis project Ga0213826, IMG submission 180668) | Enriched soil aggregate microbial communities from Iowa State University, Ames, United States - MC6-MC0899-MG | ecosystem: Environmental > Terrestrial > Soil > Unclassified | place: USA: Iowa...
GGCTCCAGGCGCTATGAAATTGACTTGCCGGGCTTCCGTCTTCGGACCACGGATGCGGCCGACCATGCTCGAGCAATGGAAGCGCTGGAAGAGATCGGCAAGTTCCACTTCCGTGATGGAAGTGCAGTTCCGGCGGCGACTGGGCCAAAATCGTTGGAATCAGCAGCGGTGCAGTCCCTGCCAGCTGAGACGATCAGTCTGGTCGATGCGAAGCGAATCTGGCAGGACAAAGTCGCCGCCGAGAACATCGAGGTCAAAACAGTCGGCATCAAACTGCTTCCCGTGACGGAGCTGATCGAGTTCTTGGGCGCCGAGCGCGAGCTGCACACCATCACGCGGCCTGAGATGGCTCGCTTCTACGACCATTTGGCCAAGCGCGGGTTACAGTGATGCTCAAACTGGCATGAAGCCGGTAGGTGGGGGTGCGAGCTGAGGGTGAACGCGAAAGCAGGAGAGGCCAAGGCAGACCTTGACCTCCCCAAGTGCCAATCAGGCAGCCACAAGCCTGATTTCCGCGGATTCAGAGGCCTGCTCGAGGAGGCCGCGACGACGGATTTCCAAGTCGATGACGTCGGCTTGGTAAGCCAGCGCCGGGACCATCTCCTTGCCAGACTTCAAGAACGAGGTGATCTCGCTGAAATCGGTCTTGCGTACCTGTGTTGCAACTTCGCTGCCAAGCATTGCTTCGATGCGCTTGGCGTTGAGGGCGCTCATGGTCTCGGCCAGATTGACGAGCGATGCTTTTCCATAGTCTGGAGAGCCGCTCTTCAGTTGAACATGAGTCAAGCCAAGTCCAAGGTGGATCAAGCGTTCCTGCAGCAACTGGATTTCGCCGAATCGATCCAGATTGCTGCTGCCAATGGGCGCATGACGCTCCAGTATGAGCTTGGTGAACTCGTATTCCTCGTGGAACCTGGGGATCAACGTCCGGAGTTGATGCGTATCGCCCTCACCACAGAACTGTTGGGCGGACAGAAGTAGAGAGCGGAACCTTGCTTCATCGTTCAGCAGGCTTCTCTCGTGCACCTCGCCCACCAAGTGAAGTGTCCGCGCGATGCCTTCAGACTGCTCTTGTATCTGGGTGCTGATCTTGTTTAATTTCTTGCATACGACCACGAAACCGGCTGTCGTGACCGCAAGATTCAATCCGGTCATGGCCAAGTTCGCGACCTGTAGGCCCTGCAGAACATTCATGCTCTGCTGGAGGCCATCCATTCCGGCTTGGATACTAGTCATTCCCTTGGATAAGGTTGATTGGAGCTCTTGAAGTCGCTGCTGTGTCTGGAGCGCGTCTCCTGGGAAGATCAAATGGCCTACGATCTGTCCTCCTCTGCCGGTGCCGGCTGCGTGGCGAATGACGCCGCCATGGAGTGTATAAGTGCCATCGGTCAGCTTCGCCAACACGTCGGGAAACTCGGGCAAAGCCCGGGAAAGGTCGGGATTCACTTGCATGCTTGAAGAGCCTCGCGGTAGGCAGCTAGGTCCGAATCGAACTGGCGGCGACGGATGATGGCGATCTGAAGAACCGCAGGTGTGGTAATGCGGTAAGCCGGCGTCGCGGCTTGAGCAGCGGTCACCCCAACCGCAGCGGCAGCCAGCGGGGCCAGTACGAAGGGGGCGGCGCGAACGCTGAGCAGTCCCATAATCCCAGATGCACCGCTGTTCGCTATGGCGCCCAAGGCCGATCCAGCCTCTTTAATCATTCCGTCGATGGTTGGCCGCATGAGATCCGCCAACTGTGCACCGCTTTTCTTGGAGACATCGACGGAGACGTCCTTGAAGGCCTTCTTCACCGCCTGGCTCAACGCGATTTCTTCAATATCCCATGATGCAAGCCCGCTGGAAGGTTTTCCGCCCAACTGCTTGGCCACGTCCGATGCCAGTTCTTGATAGGACACCCCGCCTTTGCGCACGGCATTCACAAGGGTATTGCCACCAAATGCCGAGATCTCTCCAGCAAGGAGTTCCGAAATATCTTGGAGACGGCTTCGCTCCTTACAGGCCAGAATCTGAGACTTGACCGAGCCATCCAAGGCGACTCGGCCTTTGCCAAAGTCGGTGATGAGATCAGCGAGCACATTGAGATCGCCGGATGAAGCACGTGAAAGCAAATCGGGCAGCTCCCGATCGCGCGGAACAACCAAATCCATGTTTCCCCCTGTATCCATCGCTAATCCTGGCCGTCTGAGGCCAAGCGAGGCCAGTATCTCCGGCCTCAGTCTCGATTCTAGCGAATAAATTGCCCTGTAGATCGATTCAAGGCTTGCCAAATCCCCATCCTGTCGCATGCTGAAACCATGACCTCTTCCGATGCCTTCGTGGACGACAGCATGAACCGCCAGGATGCTCTGGCGGCCTCCCCCGTTCCACCGTGCAACAAACCCCGGAGGCATCCGCGTGCAGCTTCAGGAGGGCGACACAGACCCCCGGACCGGTTTGACCATCGACCGAGTCTTGGCGCTGCTGGACAACCTATTGGAGCAGGGACGCGCCGTCATCGTTCACGATCGATGTTTCCAGCCTATAACCCCCTTCGCGTTGCCGACAGGCGCCTTTCCTTGCCTTCCAGGAGAGCCTGTCCGTGTCCGATACCACTCCAAACGAAAGCTTCCTTCAACGCCACTCCCGCGACGTCGTCGAACGCTTGATCCGACAGATGGAGGAGGGCACAGGTCCCTTCCTCAAACCCTGGGACGCCCGCGTGGACCTCGGGTTGCCGATGAATCCGACCGCCGGCAAGAGCTGCCGGGGCGGTAACTTGCTCCATTTGTGGGCCTTGCAAAGTGCCTGGTACGGCCAGGAAAACCGGTGGATGACTTACAAGCAAGCCGCGGCCGTGGGCGCTCAGGTGCGTAAAGGCGAGAAGGCCAGCGTGATTGAGTATTGGGATTAGTCACCGGTCGAAGAGACCAAGAAGAGCGGGGACCCAGAGCTCATCGGCAAGGCCCGCCCCAAGGTCTTCTTCTCCCGGGTGTTCAACGCGATGCAGCCATCCAAGTCTAGGGCGGCCACTCAGTGTGTGTTTTCCAAGCGGTAATAGCTACCTGCTGGTCGAGCGCTTACCCCAAATAGAGACGAGGCACGCCTGAAGGGCCAGTGCCAGGCTCTGCTTCTTCTTGCGTGGATCATCTGTTTATTTGGGGAGGGCGATCAATGCTGAACACGGTGCCGCGGATTATTTCAATAGCATCTTCCAGTAGCCCTTAACTTTCTTGCAAAGAAGGGTCCAAGTGGAGCTGTCACTGGCTTGATTCAATATCGGTCGGGCGTTCGGTTTAATTTGATGGGGTTGTCCTCGTAGTCCAGCCTTTTGTCTGTCAAAAAGATGTTGATAGAAATTATCTACATCTTGAGCGGCTGTCAGGATTGGAGTATGAATCACTTGATGTTGTTGGGCAGCAGTGCCGTCAAAATACATCGTAGAGTTGAGCTTGAAGCAGAGTGGGCCTACGGGGTCGAAAATGTCATTCCCGTCCAGATCAATCCATGAATGGAATTCCGGTTCTTCTTCCATGGTTCGGTGTGAAAAGGCAATGATGTCGGCGGAGTGTTTGCCGATGGTTTTTGAGCCCTCCCGTTCTATCGTCCCAATGACGATATGGGCCTTCGGATATGTTGCTCTAATCTGCTCGATGATGTGTCGGCAAGCTGGAAGGCAGTTGTTGTTCAGAGTGCATGCCCAAGTCCTATCGTTGTAGCAGGCGATCTGCGCTTTGTTATACCAAGCTACTTTTAATTCAATGATTGCGTCGCCCAATGCCGTGTCCAGGTGGTTCGCCGAGGGTGGTTTGGAATATATGCCCCTAAAGGATGCTTGCCAACTGTTGGATTCAAGGTTTCTGTTCGCGCCTCAATCGCTGGACGCCATGCTGGCATGGCCCTGACCTTCCCCGTCTTGATCGAGACCGCGCGAACCTTCCGCCTCACTGGCCCGGCCATCGAAGCGGGCACGGTGGCCAAGACAGCGACCGAGACCACTCAGGTGGGTTACGACGGGGTGCTCTACCTGGAGCGGCCGCGCCCCGGCCAGACGGTGGACTTGGAAGGGGTCTGCAAGGCCCAGCTGCCTGCGGTCCTTGGGGCTGCGCAAACGATGGCCGAGGTGGCTTGCCTGTGATCTGCCAAGCCTTGGAACACAAAGGGTTGAATCGTCTCAGGCCTTGCGAAACTGGCCCTGCCTCATCCGCCTGACCGATACTAGGTGCCTGCCTTACGAGATCGCCGGATGCCACGTTTTTGCCCACCCTTAGGACAGCCCCGCCATTGGACTTGCCGTTGACGGCACGGTAGTCCATACAGGTCGCGTTGCATGAATGCGGTCGAGATTGAAGAGGCCATATCCGAGCTGGCCATCGCCGACTTTGAACCGGTTGAGTTCCCGTTCCAGTTCCTGGCAGCTTTCGGCAACAACGAAGTCACCCTCAAGCGCCTGCGGAAGGTTGGGTCCGGAGGAACCAACTTCTCCGACCTTCCCGGCGCAGTTCTTCAGCGGAACCACATCCATTTGGCCGTGTGCGAACCTGGCCGCGTGTGCGAAACCCTGGATGCCCTTAAGACCAGTCCCAAGAACGCGTCAAACAAGGTCAAGTTGGTGCTCACCACCGATGGGGACACTCTGGAAGCCGAGTATCTGGCCACCGGGGAGCTTTTGTCGTGTTCCGTATCTGAGTTGGCCGAACGCTTCGGCTTCTTCCTGCCGTTCGCCGGCACGGCAGCGCCAAGGAGCTGGTGGAGTCGTGCTGCAAGACCATTCTGGGCAAAATGGGGGTGGAGATCGGCAAGAGCGATGAACGACTTGGCCAAGAAACTGGCCAAGAGCTTGGACCTGGTGCCCGAAGGGATCGATGACCAAGCCAAGGGGGCCGAGTGCATCAAGCGCATCCTGAGCATCCTGAACCAAATCGCCGGTAACCTGGCCAACCTTCGCCGCCTCTACGGCACCGGCCATGGCAAGGATGGCAAGCACCGTGGGCTGCAGCCCCGGCATGCACGCTTGGCGGTGGCGTCTGCCGTGGCGTTCGTGGACTTCGTCACCGAGACCTACCGGGATCGGCACGTCAAGGCGAAACCGACGTCCACCGATCGCTGATCAACGCCTTTCAGCGAGCACGGGGTCAGCGCTCGTCTGTAGTAGGTGTGCCGGGAAAACAGATCGCGGATCAGCGGTGACCGCGGAAACCGCCCACGCACGATTGACCAGCTGGGCGCCGTAGCTCTGAAACTCCCGTTCGATACCCATGTGCTCCCCCTTATGTGACGCAAGTATCGCAATGCCCCTTAGCGTCTTCCAGCGGCGACGCCGGGGTCACCGACACCGAGCTGGGCCCAAAGAGGCTGCCCCCAGGTTCGGCGAAGACCGTTATGGACCGCGTTGATCGCTGGTGGTTCACCTGAAGGGCCATTTAGCTCCTTCGTTTCACTTCCTAAAAACCGGGCCTTTCTCCCGGTTCTTGTCTTTAGTCAAAGTGATCCCCTTGCTGGTTTTTCGTGCAGGTGTATCCCAAACGTATGACGTTCGCGATGCGTGCCTCTGATACAGACCAACGATACGAAAGGGGGAAAAATGTTCATAGGATTCAGACTGACGAAGCGGCTTGGCGTTGGCGTGGGTGCTCACCTTGGCGAGGTTGTCTTCATGAGCCGGCCACCCTACGTGCAGATGGCCGTTCGCGTGCCCCGGGAGCTGAAAGACTGGCTTGAGCAGGTGGCAGCCCGGGAGGGGCTACACGCCAGCGAACTAACGCGCCTGTTGCTTCATGAAGGCTTGGCGCGCCGTGCCGCGATCAATGGGCGGGGGTCTTCACGATCCGGTGGTTGAGCAGCGGCCGAACAAAGCTGGCCGGCGTGGACTTGTCCAACGGTTGGGCGCGCACCTGGCATTGCCCACTCTCGCACAAGCGCAACAACTCCACTTCGTCGTAGATTTCGCGCTGACCATCTTTGGTGTTGCCCATCTTGGCCACCCGGAACGCCACGTTTCCCGTGTCTCGGTCCCTCATCCGCACCGGGACGATCACCCTTCCATCGTGGCGAACCAGGTGGAAGGCTCGGGCAAAACGGTCGTCGTTGGGCGCCTTGGTTGGCGAAATTGGCACTGGCGGCGTGGACGGCTGGATCAGTGGCGGTGCCAGGCAAGGCGGGGTTGGCAGGTGCTGCGCTGGGGCCTTGTGGCCCAGCGCTTGGAGCGCCAGTTGCTTCTTGCGGCCGGGTTCAGTGGCGGCGTCACCGTAGATCCATGCTTGAAAAGTGCCGTTGGCCGGGCTGGGGTGCGAGGCAAACACCCACGTCCGGCCCTGGGCGCGAAAGGCTACGTCGTTGAGGTCTTGGAAGTCGTTCAACTGTTGGCGCATGAGCGCCTTAACCCCCTTCACGTAGGCATCGGTGGTCCCCAGCAAGACCACGCGCTCCACACTGTCAGGAAGCGGATCCAAGTGGCGTGCCACGCATGTTTTCATGGCTTCCAAGGGCAACGACGAACGCATGGCCCTGGGCATGATGGTGCCACTGCTGACCAGCTTGGCTTTCTCCATCACCGACAACCCACAGCGCACCAAGGAGGCGGCGCCCATGTGGTGGCTCTCGGCGGTCAGGGCGTCGTCGATCGTCTGCCCACCCAGATCAATCCCGAGCTCGTGCAGCACGGCCGCGAGGCGAGGGCGCATAGCACCTGCGAAGGCGACCCCGTCAAAGCTCCCATGTTGGGCGGCTGCAATTTGAGTGGCTCCCTTGGAAAAGCCCAAGACCAAGGTTTTAGGGGCGCTGGTTCCCCAGTAGGCGGGATTGGCACGGAGGTGCCAGTCCCCCTCCACGCGCACATCAAACCCTGGTGCATGGCATGCGCGGCACGCCTGCCAGCCGTGGTGAGTTGTCATGGGAGCCCCTGCATGATCTTAGAAGACCCATACAGTTAAAGCACGTGCGAACGGTATGCAAGAGCTTTTTGTCGGCGAAATGTGGCGAAAAATGGGGTGGCATGGGATGGTGTGCAATAGTGCGTGGCAGGACGGTGTGGAGCAGCCTGACACCATCATACGAAGGTCAATGGCATGGATGTTCCGGCTGAGTTGAACATGGAAGCGTGGCCGGCTGAGGTGGCCTTCGTGCCCTACGTCGGCCGCGGCTACTGGAAGGGATTTGAAGGGCGCCGCGTCTTGCTACTGGGCGAGTCCCACTACCGGGAGGCTGGGTGGACCGACGACCCCGTCATCACTCGTCCTTTCACTCGCGAAACATTTGGGGACATGGAGACTTGCGAAAGAAAAGGCGGTGGCAAGTTCTTTGATGAGCTGGATCGCCTACTGACAGGCCAAAGCAGCCCAAGTCTCCTGGATGCTGCTCAAGCTTGGCGGCAGGTGGCATTTTGCAACTTGTCCCAGCGCTTTGCCGGCACGAGAGCTGGACACCGTCCGTCTGGAACCGACTTCAACAAAGGGGGGCGCGTGCTCGTAGAGGTGGTCCTACCAATTCTCCAGCCAGACGTGATACTCGTTCTCGGGCGCACCGCTTGGCGAAGATTCGATCACGGGAAGCCGTCGGACCAGCCAAGCTTCCATGCGAGCCATGCCAGCTCCGAGGGCAGGAGGCGGCGCTATCTGGAGGAGCGCCACGTATGGTCTCTCGATTACGGCAACGGATGGGCGTGGATGACTTGGGTCTACCATCCATCTTGGAACCTAGATCGCTGGGAAGATCGTGCCGCAGCTCTGAGGCATCTCTTGAAATCCGCGAGTGAAAGGCAAAGGACATGACGCACAATTCGTTGAAGGGTGCGATTCGCGATGCGCTGGAAGCGCGCGCTGCCAAGCGCCATCCCACAGCTTTAGACATTGCACGGGAGGCCAGAGAGGCCAGAGCGAGCATGGAATTGAACATGTCCTGCATGGCCCGTATCACTGTTCCTGCCGACAGCGAGCGCCGCCGGGTGACCTTCCAGCTGTTTAGGGCGTCGATGGATTACGGCCGGGCGTTGCTGTTCCTCCTGGAGACCCATCCCATCGATCTTCCTGCGGTGGCCTTGGCGATGCACCGCTCCCAGATTGAGCAGTTCCTGCGGGCGGTGTTTGTCCAGTTTCTCGCCGACGTCGAACAGCTGGAGGACTTTCTCCAGGAAGATCGCGGCCCCCGAAAGAAGAACGAGAAAGGAAAGTGGGTGGCTATTGCCCTCAAAGACCTGGCCGGTGACGTGGAGCAGGCCATTGCACGGATCGGGCACGACGTTGAGCCTCAGAAGCTGGCTCGGACGGTGACCAATTCGTGGGACCCTCTTTGCGGACTGGTCCATGGCGGGAAGGCCATTCGGGTGATGTATCAAGACCCCAACGGGCAGATCGGGGCACATGTGCCAGCGGCCATTTTGTTTCAGACCACCGTCAACGCGGTGGCCACCACCAACTTGTGCGTCATTGCAGCACTAACCGCGGTTGGGGTTGGGGCCTTTGAGGAAAGCTCCGTTGTTGAGCAGTGTGCCAGCGGGATGTTGCACTACATGCAACAGAGGAAAGCTCGCATGGAAGAGCTGGCCTGGCCGCCGTAAAGGACCGGACACGCATTGTCGCGCTGCTCTGTACCCCCGCCAACGTTCGCTGGCGGGGAGAGTTGCAACCGGAGGTCTGCGAATCCTCGATTTAGGCGTCACCTTGGAGGCACTGTGTGGGCCCGGGGACGCCCTAGCGCCTGTGGTCAGCATGATGCCGCCCAACGAGGACTCACTAAAGGAGCGGGGAGACCGGTCCTTGTCGTTTCGCAGTCCAAGCCCTACCGCTACCATGGGTCAACAACCAAGGAGCAGGTATGGGAATGGAAAAGTTTGACTGGTCAATGGTGGAGTTCGCGCGGACGAAGTGGAGGAGCGAGGTCATTCCGGATGCCCTGCCCATCCTCATCCGATGGGCCCAAGAGGGAGAGGCCCATTCTTATAGCGACTTGGCCCAAGAGCTCCATGACAACTACGGCCACGACATCAAACCCCGAAAAGATCTTTACGGGACTGTGGCTGGTGGTGTGGCCCAGGCGCTCGAGTGGTTGAGCGAGCAGTGGGGCAAACCGATTCCACCCTTGCACACGATCGTGGTTAACAAGGCCACGAGGCACCCAGGAGAGGGCGCTATAACGATTTCGCCGGCTTACTTCGCGGGCAAGAAGTTGGACACGGAAGACGATCGCAGGGTGCACCTTCGTGAGGCCATGGAAGACGTGTTCACTTATCAGGACTGGGACAGGGTCGCCCGTGCTCTTGGGGCCACGATGCTTGCCCCGGCGAGCGGGCCGGTGGCAGAGGTTTCCTCCAATGCTCCCATTCCCTTGCCCAAGGTCCAACAGGGCGGTGGTACCGAGAGCGCCGAACACCGAGCGCTTAAACGCTGGGTGGCCAACCATCCGGAGGAGTTCATGGACTACGGCGATTTCACCGCGGGCACGAACGAGAAGCTCTTGAGTTCTGGCGATCAGTTGGACGCTCACTTCGACAACGGCAAGCATCGCCTGGCGGTGGAAGCTAAAACCAGCAAGTGCTCGGAGGACGAGCTCCAGCGAGGCGTCTACCAAGCGGTGAAATACCGCGCCATTGTCCGGGCCGAGCAGAAGGCGACCCGCCACGTGCCCAACGGGGAGGCGGTGCTGGTGTGCACGCGCGCTCCGAACGCGGAAACCCGAGCGCTCATCAAGCGGCTGCAGGTGCGGTTCCAGCAGGTGCCGGCGGAGGCGGAGCAGGAATGAAATCCGATGAACTGGAACAACGCATTCGCCAAATCGATGGATTCGTCCGCGTGCTCACGCAGGAGTGCCACATCCTCGACGAGCGCCGACACATTTTGTCCCCACTCATTCAAGACTCCGAGATTCAGGCGGGGCTGAAAGCGAAGCTGGACAAGACGCCGGGTGCCAATGCCTGGAACCACCTGGCGCCGCTTCTTGGACAAGACCTGGTGCGCGATCAGTCACGGCTTTTTCTGGACAACGATTCGCGGTCCGGTAGCCTGACCAACCTCTGGCGCAAGCTCCAAGCAGATCCCGCGATCAAGGAGCACTACCGGGAGCGCTACGGGCGCATGTTCGATCACTTCCACCACGAACCGATTGGTGACCTGCCGCCCGAAAGCTCAGCTGTTTTCCAAGAGAGGTTCAGGCAGAGCGATCGGGACGAGAATTACTCGCGCTTCGATAGTGGCTGGGAAAAGGTCTCCAATGAAATGGTGATCCTTGCGGCTGATCCCGTGGCAGCGAAAATCAAGACACTGCGGGACAAGCACCACGTCCACCTGGAAATGCGCAAGTTGGACGAGGAGCCCCGTGCCTTTGACATCAACACGCTTGGGTTGACCTTCAATGAGGTCTTTGCTTTTGGCGATCGTTGCCAAGCCACCGTGGCCGAGCTGGGGCTGCTCTTGACCGGAACCAGTTGGGATCCACAGCAATACGCGTCGGTTCACGAAGCCCAAGGCAAGGCGATGTGGAAAACCTTGGCTGGGATTTGACTTGAAAGCAAAACAGGGAAAAGCCCAGAGGTAGATACGCAAAGCGCCCCGGAAGGGGCGTTTTGCGTATCTGGCGGAGAGAAAAGGGTGCCGACGCCACGCGGGTTCGACGGATTCGCCGGGAGCGAATCCGGACAGCCGAATGGCTGGCCTTGGAGCGCGCGGAAGGGTTGGGTGCATGGATGCACCCAACAGTCCCAGGCCACCGATCAGTCATCAGCATGAAGCGCCCCGAAAGGGGCGTGACGCGATACCGCTGATCGCATTCGAACAGAGGCGGCACGCTTCGATGGGATCGCCAACCGACTGCGGCCCGTTAACGACACTCAGGCGGCTTGAACGACTGCCCCCGAACTGCCCCCCCCCCTACGGAAAGGCCAACCCACGCCCCCGCCGAGTCGCACCAGGCGAGTACCCCATAACACGCTTGTAAGCCCGACTGAAAGCCGCCTGCGACGCGTACCCAAGACGCTCTGCCACCACCTCGATGGAGAGGTTCTGCTGGCTCAGCCATTGACTGGCCAAGTGCATACGCAGCTCGGTCACATATCGCAGCGGCGCGGTTCCCATGACAGTCTGGAACCGGTCTGCAAAGACAGACCGTGAGATGTTGGATTCCGCAGCCAGC
>Ga0213826_1001266_pt1 | contig 11090 bp, 5 predicted proteins | sample MC6MC0899MG_FD_180668 | JGI IMG/M metagenome (GOLD analysis project Ga0213826, IMG submission 180668) | Enriched soil aggregate microbial communities from Iowa State University, Ames, United States - MC6-MC0899-MG | ecosystem: Environmental > Terrestrial > Soil > Unclassified | place: USA: Iowa...
GCCTGGGATTTGGTGTTTGGGTCGCGCGCTGTGGGGTTTGTCCTGTGCTTGTAGGTGCTGGCTTGCTCGGGCGCCGGACTGTGGTAGTGGGCCGTGACGCCGTCCCGGGGCACTACATGTGTGCATGGCTTCATGCCTAATCAGGATTTTTCTGCCCACTGAAGCCGAGGGCGGGCTGCCCCTGTTCGCTCGGTCAAGCCAGGTTACCCTCAATCAAAACGACAGAGCTTGTGTGAGTCGTAGTCTTGGGGAGCCGCTGTTCATCGCCATCGCTGCCCCAACCGGTGAAGTCATCGCGCCAGCATCAAAGCACCGAATTCCTCGCGTTCCTGAGGGAAATCGACGCATCAGTTCCTGCTGAGATGCCGATTCACCTGATCATGGATAACTACGCAACACACAAAATCGAAAAGGTCAGGGCATGGCTTGCGGGGAGCCCGCGCTACAACATCTACTTCACGCCGACTTCGGCGTCATGGCTTAATTTGGTTGAGCGATTTTTCTCAACGCTGAGCGAGAGGTGGATCAAGCGCCAGGCCCATGTCAGCGTCAAGGAGCTTGAAGCGTCGATCGAGCACTACCTGTAAACCTACAACCAAAGCCCGAAGCCATATGGGTGGCATAAAAAGGCCGAGGACATCCTTGCCTCAGTCACCCGCGCGGCACGAGTTTTGAGCAGTTAATTTTCAGTGGTATTTCTGAAACACCGCACCAGTTGACTAAGCTATGGACGCTGCCGTGAGATGCGCTGGCGATCAAGCTTACGCCGCATAGGATCCTCTATGTCACGAAGCAGCTTGGCTTCGGGTCTGGGTCGTGTTCATATGCTTGCAGCAGGATAGTGTTCCAGGAGGCGCACTTCAGAAACATTACATTCTGGATATATCCATTTCTCCCAGTTAGCTATCAGCCACTCAAGGCGAACACCTCGCCCTAACTGTGACTCGCATTCAGCAGGGAGTCTAACTAAAATTAGTCCCGCCTTTTGCCCTGTGGTGACGACAAGTCCGAATCCGGACTCATCATCGGGTATGCTGGTAAGCATTAAATCTACGGTGTCTTCATATGGCCATTTAGCAGGGAAGCGTAAGATGGTTCCATTTGATACAATGCCTTCAGGGTGCTCAATCAATTTGTTCATTTATTTTACTCTCAGGTCATGTCCGCCACTAGGGTCAAGGGAATTTAATATTGGCTTTAGACTCATGTCAACTTCACCCACATGCTTGCCATTTTTTAAGCTAGACTGCTCGAATCGTCCATGCTGAGTATCTACGGAGTAGTAGTGTTTTCCATCCGTGTAAATCGTTCTGCCTCGGTTGAATCTCTCAATCTTGGTTGCTCTCTTCCAGTTGCGCGCGCTAGCAACACTGCTGGCCATCTCCCTAATCAGTGCTACTCGCTCATTCGCAGGGAGTTTAGAAAGGGCTCTTTCAAATTCGAGTACTTGAGTTCCATTCGGTAGTAAGTTGCAAGGTGACCATCCGAAAGGATCAATCCACAATAGGGGGTTTGGTGCGTATAGGTAAAGATTAATCCCGCCTTTTAGGCTAATCGGATCGCACTGTGTAAATCGTCCGATCTGCGGATCAAGATATCTGAATGTGTTGTAGTGCAGGCAAGTTTCCCGGTCAAGGTACTGTCCCTGATGCCGCAGATTCTGCTCCCGCGTCTGCCGCTGGCTGTGCCACTCGTCCCGCGATGTACCCCATCCCCGATAATCACTGCGCCAGAGCGTCTCTCCGTCCGCATCCGTCAATTGCTCGGGCAGCCCGGCAAGGTTGGTGTGGAAGTACTGGAGGTCCTCTTGCCCCGGCTTCCCGTCGATCCTTGCCAGGGGTTCGTAGTTGTCCGGACTGGCGTAGACATAGACGCTCGACAGGCCTCGCTGCACTTCCTGCAATAGCCGTAGCCCTTGCCAGTGAAACAACGTGCGTCGGGTTGGCTCGGGGTGTTCTTCCTGATAAATCTCCTTGCTGATGCGCCTGCCTAGCGGGTCGTAGCCGAACACCACGCGCTCGCGCAGCAAGCTCTTGCACTGGTCGACGCAGATCAACCGGTGCTCGGCGTCATACTCGAAGTACTGCACCCAATGGCTGCCAATGCGCTTTTCGCACAGGCGACCGAAGCTGTCGTAACGGTAGCGTTTGTCCTGATAGACCAGCACACGGTTGTGTTTGATCAGGCCGTTGAGCTTGGGCCCGTCGAACAGGTTACCGGCCTTGTCATACTTGAAATCCTCGACCTGTGTTGCCTGCCAGTTGGGGCGTGATTGGTGGGTGGTCTGCAGTTGTTCGCTTGCGTCATAGCCGTAACGGTTGCTCCCGGTGTAGCTCTTGCCGGAGTGGGGCGAATGATGAAAGTGGCCAATGATCTGTTCTAGCTGGGCGGTGCCATCAGTAGCAGTGCTACCAATGCCACGACGCTGAGTCTGGGTTAACACCTCAGCAACCAGGTTGTCACTGGCGTCGTAGCGATAGCACTTCTCCAGCAACGGCAGCACTTCTGCAGGGACATCGCGATAGTGAATGGCCTTGCTGCCCAGCCGACCGCTCTGGTCATAGCGTGTGCGTGTGACCAAGCTTCCTTGGGTACGCAGCACTTCGTCATGTAGCGCGTCACGTTCGAAGTCGCTGATGACGCGGCCATTCAAGTTGATCTGGTGAAGGTGCCCGCTGCCGTAGTACAGGTAGTTCAGCGTTCGCTGATCAGGCAGGGTCAACGTCTGCAGGTTGCCGAGTTCGTCATAACGGTACTGCAACAAACCGGCGCTGTTGGTTTCGCTGAGCAACTGTCCGGTCGTATCGTAGGTGTAATCAAGCTGTTGTTTCGCGCCTTGGTTGTCCGTGAAGGCAATGGACAGCAGATTGTCGGCAGCGTCGTAGCTATAGTCCGTGTTGCCATCCTCGGTGTGTTTGCGTGTGAGGCGGCCAACCGCATCACGCTCGAAGTCATGTCGGATCGAGGTTGTTCGTGTCGGTGGGGCGTTATCGGACAGCGGTGGTTGTGCGTAGGAAGAGGGCACATGGGTGAGGCTGGTGACTTCATCCAGGACGCTGTATTCATAGAGCCGGCCACTGCCATCCAAATCCTGTTGCGCGACCAGTCGGTCCAGTTTGTCCCAGCCAAATCTGTAGGACTCGTTGTTCTCATTGGTTAGTTGCAGCAGCCGGCCATAGGCGTCGTAGCTGAACTTCACGCTGTAGCCCATGGCATCGGTGCGCTCGACCAAGCGCCCACTGAGGTCGTAGCGAAATTGCAGTTTTTTTTGCGCAGGATCTAGGTAACGTGTCAGTTGGCCGGCGATATCAACTTCATAGCGGTCGAGTCGACCATCGGGTCGTTGGCTTTCTACGAGGTAGCCGCGAGCGTCGTACCTGAAGTGGGTCATTTCTCCGCGGGCATTGATGCTTTCGCTAAGACGGCCACGCAGGTTGTAGTGGTACAGCGTCTGGTTGTTGCTGCAGTCGCGGTAGCTGAGCAACTGGCCACGGGTGTTCCACACCAGATGTTTGGTTTTTTCTAGGGCATCGGTAATGCGGGTAACGCGACCTTCCGGATTGTATTGATACTGGGTGCTGCGTCCCAGTGGGTCCTGTTCCCACAGCATATTGCCATGAGTATCGTAGCCGTAGCGTTGGGTGCGCCCAGCCGTGCTTGTGATCTGGACCGGCAAGGCCCAGTGACGCAGATACTGGATTTGTTCGCCGCGACCCAGAGGGTCACATGTTTCAATCAAACGGCCAATGTCGTCGTAGCTATAACGCCACTCACCGCCTTGTGGGTCAATGCTCCTGATCAGTTGGCCAGCGATGATCTCCTCCTGCCAGCACTGCCCGAGGAGATCGACGTGTTTGTATACCTCGTAGAGCGGGCCCCAATAGTAGTGATCTTTGCGTCCAAGGCTGTCTGTAACCACGGTTTCGCCGTCTTCGAGGTTGTACTCGAATCGGTATTCCTCTCCGTCGCCCCCCCAGTGGCGGACCACTCTCCATTCGTGATCGGGCTGTGGCTCCAGCAGCGGCGGCAACCTGTAAGGCGTGCCGTCAGCACGCTGAGGGATGGGACGCTTGGCGGGAACGAGGAATGTTGCCCACTCGTATTGACGAACTGCGCCGCTGGCAAGTTGATGGCTATTCAGATAGCCCTCAGCGGTGTAGGTGAAGCGGCGCACCAGCTGGCCTGTCGCGTCTAGCACTTCGTATAACTGTCCGCTTCCCGTGTATTGGTAGCTGACCAGTAACTCGTTGCGTTCGATGGCCGGTGTTTCGCCGCCCTTCAGGAATACTTGCGAAATTTTGCAGACGCGCTGAGGGTGCCTGGCTGCATAGTGCAGCTGCACCACCGTTTTGCCATATTTGTCGTAAATTACCTGCAGCCTGCCGCGGTCGTCGTACATCAAGTCGATGACATTGAGATTGCGGTCACCCAGGCGAACCAGTCTTGAACGAGTAGGGTCGAGCGGGTCGACATCAAAAACTTTGTAGCGGCCCTCGTGCGTATCTTCGACAACCGTTTGGCCATCCTCTAACTGGAAGAACGCCAAGCCGTCAACGACACTGACGAATGCATCGCCGGCGTTCAGGCGTCCTAGTTCCAGTCGATTGCTTTCCTCATCGACATAGATTGACAACTCGCCGCCTTCAGGATGAGGAACACGGACAAGTTCCACCTCATAAGGAACACTCCAGCCCATTCCAAAGAGGCCATTGGAACGTTTGTCATTGCTATCGTACCCTCTCGCCCAATCAATGCCGATCAAGCCTGGCAGGTTGAAGTCAACATCTTCAGGGCCAAAGAGTACCTTGCTGCCAGCAGATACAAGTACGGGACTGCCCTTGTACGAGCAGGTTTGCGATTTAGGTTTCGGTACCGCGATGTTCGCAGCGCGCCGCCGCGGTACTCTGATGCGTCTTGACAGCAGTATGCCCGCGATGATCCCCGTAAACATCGCAATCTTGCTCTTGCCATTGCGAATATCGCGTACCGTCGCCGTTCCGCCACCAATGCGTACATTCGGTGAGACGTTTTCATTCACATCGATCGTGGCGTCGCAGGTGGTCTTGTCACCCGATCGCGCTGCAGGCTGGTCGTTGATGAAGACCTTGTCCGACCCTTGCGCAATATAGGTTTCGGGCATCGGGGGATGGCGGCTACATGAGATCTCATCCTTGCTCTTGTCTTGCGCGCCGGGGTCCTTTGGTGTGGTGACGGGCGGGTTGAAGACATCGCGGATCGCCATGGCCAAACCCACCACAGGCATCAGCAAGGACGTCGCCGCCATGGCCATCGAACCCACGTTCTCCAGAATCGAGGGTTCCGCTTGCTCGGCATCGGCCGCTCCCCCGCCTGGTGGCCCAGTGATTCCAGCTGCCCGTGCGGCCGGCTTGCTGTTGATAAACACATTGCCTGACCCGCTTTCGATCTTTCCGAAAGGCTCGGGAGCGGCGACGCTGTTGCCAAAGTTGTCGCAAAAGCTGGATATCGCATCGCCGATGGTCTGGTTATCACCAACCGAGAGGGTGCTCACTGCACCGACTGCCGCCCCTGCGACGATTCCGATGACGATGCCTGCTGCGCCACCGGTCGCCACGGTGCCCACAACCGCCAGGCTTACGGCGGCAGCTACGGCTGCTGTGGCTGCGGCATAAATAGCGACCTCGGCGACCGCGCTGACCATTTCGGCCAAGAGGGAGGGATGCAGTATTTCGTCGCCCATCCGGGCGGCGTGAACGATCTGCGCCATGAGTTGTTAGCTCCAAGCTATTGAGTAGGTGTTGTTTTTCGCCGGCGTGGGCTTTAGTTGAATCGGAGCTTCTGCTTGATTGCGCGCCAGTGCTCGATGTCGTCGGTGTTCAACGGGCTTGGCTTGCTGTAGTTCAGTACCAGCAGCCGGTGCTGGCCTGGAATGAGACAGGCCGCCTGGAGCTGGAAGTGGGACTTGTTACCCACCATGAATTCAATGCCCATCTCGCGGGCTTCCACTGGCTGGTCATCCACCCCCAAACGCGCGATCTTTGTGGGCGTGATGGTCATTGCCTTGGACTTTTCACGCAGCATTTGCAGCTGGTCTTCGATAGCCTCGTCTAACGTCTTGTCATCGGCGACAGGGCTGCGGGCCATTACCAGGGTGGTGTCTCGGGCACGGAAACGCAGCATGTTGAGCGTCAGGTCTTCAGGTACTTCTTCGCCTAGATAGAGGATCAGGTCGTGAGTCAGGTATTCCGTCATTGCAAGAGTCCTTTCGGGATTTGATTACGTACGGGTAAGTGCAAGCAGGTGCTTGAAATGCCCATCTACTTCAGTCTTCAAAGCACCACTGTCGCGTCCATCTGCGGCGGCACCCGCCGTCCCACCTGTAGGGTTAAGATCGAGCTTCGCTGCAGGCGTGTTGATCTGTCCGGTTTGTTGCCCGGTGAGGTTGAAGGTCTCGCAGGTGATATTGAGCGTGCCGTTGGACTGCATCTCGATCAGCGTCTTGCCGCACTTGAGGCGCAGGGAGTTGCCTGCTTCGATCTCGTAGTCGCCGGCAATGAGGTCGTTTTTTCCGCCGCCGACTTTCAAGGTGTCGTTGGCTTTCACGACGCGCAGACGATTGCGGCCGATGGCAACTGCCTCGTCCTGGCCGATGCTCTGAGTACGATCAACACTTACAGTGAGGGATTGATTGTTGTTGACCTGCGTTTTTTGGTCTTTCTGGGCATGGATGAATACTTCTTCTTTGCCCAGCTCGTCTTCGAAGCGCAGTTCGTTATAGCCATCACCTTTGTGGGTCTGGCTCTTGATGGTCATGCGGGTCTTGTGGTCGGGCAGATCGTAGGGCGGTAGCTGATCGCCGCAGTAAGTGCGCCCGGTGATCATCGGCTGATCGGGGTCGCCGTTGACGTACTGGATGATCACGTCCTGGCCGATCCGTGGGATGGCCATTGAGCCCCAGCTGCCACCGGCCCAGCCTTGTGACACGCGTACCCAGCAGGAGCTGAACTCATTGTTCTGGCTTTCGCGGTCCCACGGAAAGCTGACCTTTACCCGGCCCCACTTATCGCAATGGATCTCTTCTCCCTTCGGGCCGACCACGGTAGCCATGTGCGGGCCGTCGATTCGCGGCTTTTCCAATGGGGCAGGGCGCCATTCGGTCCGACCGGGAACCAGCACGGCCGTCTGCTCGTAGCGCGTGCTGACATCGGCGCTGGCGGCCTCTTCCTGCAGGCTGGTGAACTGGCTGCCTTTATGGGTAAACACATCAATACGGGCTGGGTCACGGTGCGTCTGAGAGGGGACGGCGGTTCTACGAATGAGACCCCCTGGAAGGTGATGGAAAACGGGCAAGTGCTCGATGCGGGACGAGGCCTCCCTGCCATCGAGCAGATCAAAAAGTTGATTGGGGCCCATCGAATAGAAGTGACGAGCAACCACAGCGAGGTCGATGGGCTGACGTTCGATGCCCAAGGTCTAGACCCGCTGATCCGTCAGGCGCGGAGCACATGCCGGTGGTAGTGCGGGTATCAGGGGATGAAGTCACTCGGCTGCTCATGCCGATTGAGCCAGCGGTTCCGGCCGGGCTGTTCGACATCGAGGATGAAACCTACCAGGCCATTGATCAGGAGATGGTCAAACTGGGTGGTTTGCAGGCGTCTTCAATCGACTGGACCTACATCGAAGAGGCGTCCCGGCAGTATTTGGGCCAGCAGTGCAAGCACCTGCGGATCGTCGCGCACTTGAGTGTCGCGTGGCTGCGCAGCGGCTGCTGGGAGCGTTGGGGGTTCACCCTGGCGTTGTTAGCCGGCATGGTCGAATCCTATTGGGAATCTTCACATCCCAAGCCAGGGCCCAAGGGTTTCCTTGGCAAGCGTAAGCTGGTTGGCCTGGTCCTCAATCGCTTGACTGATGCGTTGCCGCGCCTTGACCGCTTCACCTATACCCCGACTCATGCAACTGCAGCACAGCATGCTTTAACACGCTTGCAACAGCAGCAGGCCGTTGCGCAACTGGACACGGCCGTCATCCATGAACTTGAGCGCCTTCTGCGCAAGCATGCAGAACTTGGCGCGGGTGTCAGCGAAGTCGCAGCGCCCCAGGCGCCTGCCGCAAACATCAAGCCTGTGCCTTTGGCCGATGTCATGGCCGCACCCATCCCCCGTGTATCCATTGGCAATGAGCGCGAGACACGGCGAGCCGTGTTGAGCATGGCCGAGTTCATCAACCAACAGGATCCCTATGACCCTACCGGCTACCAACTACGTCGCTTTGGCTTGTGGGCGCACATTCAAGCGGCGCCTCAAGCGAGGCAAGGTAACCGCACGGAGTTGATGGCGGTGCCGGTGGATATTTCCGGAAGCTATGACGATGCCATCGCCGGAACGGCAATTGACCCCGCGTTACTCCAGCGTATCGAAAAAAGTGTCGCAGCCTGCCCTTACTGGATTCGAGGCAGTTTTTTAGCCGCAACCGTCGCCACGCGGCTGGCGATGGGCGAGGTCGCGGAGGCTATTCGCTGCGCGACTGCGCGTTTTGTGCAGCGCATGCCAGCACTGCAGCAGTTGTGCTTCAGCGACGGCACAGTATTCGTCGATGACGCCTGCCTGGCCTGGCTCAAGGGGGCGCAAGGGCAGGGCGACCATGGAGCATGCACCGCTGAGTTCAGCAGCCTGCGCGAAGAACTGGTGAGTCAGCTGGACACGGCAGGTGTAGAGCCAGTCCTCCTCCGCTTGCAAAGCCTGCAAGCGGAGCTCCGTACGCCGCGTGAGCGCTGCCACACCACAATAATTGCCGCCGACTTGTTGGCCGCACGCGGCGTGTCCTGGTTAGCCCAGGACCTGTGCGCCGGTGTTGCCCAGACGATGCAGCGAACGACCGCCGATGCCTGGGAGCCTGAGGTATTCCAGCGGCTCCTGCAGTACGCCACCTCTCCAGCGTTAGCTGATCAGAACAAGGTTTAGGAGCCCTCATGAACCCACTATGGAAACAACTCAAACGATGGGGCATACCGTTGATTTCGCGCATCGGCTTGGCGATGCCGCTGTTGCTTGGGCTCGGTGCTGTACTGATGCTGATCGCCATTTGGTGGCTCGGCCCGCAATGGACGTGGCGAGAGCACCAACCCCTCGCCAGCGTGGCGCACCGCAGTGTGGCCAGTCTGGTGCTCGTACTGATGCCATTGCTGTGCTGGCTTATTGTGTTGCGCACGCGCTTTCAGCGCCTGCAAGCGGAGCACAAGGATGCAGTGGCCGCCGAACTGGATCGTGTGTTGCCGTTGGTTCGCACACAAGAGAAGGCGTTGAACCAGGCGCTTTCGCGTTACCTCGACAACGCGGGTGGGCGAAGGGCGTTGTACCGATTGCCATGGTATCTGGTGCTGGGTGACGAACAGGCTGGCAAAACCAGCTTCATTGATCGCACTGACCAAAGTTTTTCCTTGACCCGCATCGACAAGGCCCAGGCACGTGGCCGACAAGCGCAACCTCTCGCATACCCGGTCGGCTGGTGGGTCAGTAATGACGCGGTAATCATCGACCCGCCCGGTGCTTTCATCAGCCAAGCGTCTTCGGCTGGCACGGTGCCCGGGAGCGCCAATGAGTCTGAACCTTCCATACCTCCCGGAACCCCGGCCAGGTTGTGGCACCACCTGCTGAGTTGGTTGCTGCGCAATCGCAGCCAGCGGGCACTCAATGGCCTGTTGCTGGTTATTGATCTGCCTGCGCTGTTGCAGGGTACGCCCGAGCAACGTGTCGCACTGGCTCATGTATTGCGTACACGGCTGTATGAAGTCAGCAGTCAGCTGGGTTCGCGCCTGCCCTTGTATGTGGTGTTATCCAAGTTCGATCTGCTCGATGGCTTTGACGCGCTTTACAGCAAGCTCTCAGCGGCTAAGCGAGAGAACCTGCTGGGCTTTACGTTCAAGCTGGATGCAGTCGACTCTTACGACGCTTGGTTGGAGGAGTACAGCCACTTCTATGATCGCTTGATCAGGCTGTTGTTCGAGCAGGTCGTGGACCAGATTGATGGGCTGGGCAGCGCACCGCATCGATCGCGCTTGTTCTCGCTGCATGCACAGTTGGTGGGATTGCGCCCGATTTTACTGGGCTTCTTGCGTGAGACCTTGGCAAGTGATCGTTTCACCACGCCTACCCTGGTGCGTGGGGTGTATTGGTCGTCGGTCGAGCAGCAAGGCGACATGCTCAATGCATTCGTGCGTGAGGCGGCGCAGCCATTCAAAACCAAGCCCCCACTGCGCGAAGGCAAGCCGCACGGCAAAGCGTTGGTCTACTTCATCCAACAGGCTTTCGGTCGTGTCATCTACCAGGAGGCCGGGCTTGCTGGGGATAACGTCAGAGTGGCGCGTAGCAAGCGGCGATTGCTCTGGGTGGGCTCTGGTGTAGGTGTGCTTGCTTTGTGTGTTGCCATTGCCAGTTGGCAGCGCTACTTCGATGTCAATGGTGCCAAAGCAGCCAGCGTGCTTGCAAAAAGTCGAGAATTCAGCAACCACGAAGTGGACCAGCGCCTGGACCCGACAGGACGTAACCTGCTGCAACCACTGGATCAAATCCGTGATGCAGTATCGGTATTCGGTGACTATCGCGCCGCCTGGCCGGGTGTGGCTGATTTCGGCCTGTATCAAGGGCGCGCCATCGGGCCTCGGGTCGACGAAGCTTACTTGAGCCTGCTCTCCAGGCGTTTCTTGCCGGCGTTGGCCAGCGGCGTGATTGAAGCCATGAATGCGGCACCGCCCGGCAGTGAACAGCAGATGGCTTCGCTTAGGGTTTACCGCATGATCGAGGACCGCCAGAGTCGCCGACCCGAGTGGGTGGAAGACTGGATGGCCCAGCAGTGGCAACAGGCCTTCCCAGGGCAGGGACAATTGCAGCGCGACCTCATGCAGCATCTGAAGTACGCCTTGGCCTATGCCGATACCGACCTGCCGCAATACAAGCAGCGCGTCAGCGAAGTGCAGCAGATATTACGTAAAGTGCCTATGCCACAGCGCGTGTACGCAAGCCTCAAGCAGCAGGCCCAAGAACAGTTGCACGCCGGCTTGGACTTGCGTCACCAGGTAGGGCCAGCCTTCGATATCGTTTACACATCTTCTTCCG
>Ga0213826_1001268_pt1 | contig 11086 bp, 7 predicted proteins | sample MC6MC0899MG_FD_180668 | JGI IMG/M metagenome (GOLD analysis project Ga0213826, IMG submission 180668) | Enriched soil aggregate microbial communities from Iowa State University, Ames, United States - MC6-MC0899-MG | ecosystem: Environmental > Terrestrial > Soil > Unclassified | place: USA: Iowa...
AATAGAACGTTTTGGAACGCTTATGAACGAGGACTCGATTAAACTTGATAAAAACTTTTATTATTCAGAAAAAGGAAAATCCTTATATTTGCTAGGTCGATATGAAGAAGCTAAGGAAGCATTTGAACATTTTACAAAGATTCCTTCATTCATTCTGCATCCATTTGACATATTAGGCATAAATGAATGCTTTTCCTATAAAGCGCTTTGCTATGCACATTTCGGTGAGTTAACAACTGCCTATGAAATTGCCAAAATGGCCTATATGGATTCTAAGGATTTAATCGATCTTCCTTATAAACAAAAAATTGAGGAAACGTATTTTGCGATTAAAGCACAAATTAATTCGCTTCAATAGATAAAAGGGATTGCACATTAAAAATTTATGTGCAATCCCTTTCAGACTTTTAGCTCGATTTATCTCTCTTTATTTCCTTTTGAATCTTGCGAAGTGCTTTTTTCGAACCACGCTCTATATCATGCTGAAGCTTGCGATCTTTATAATCCACAAACAATGTCTCTACATCATATCCTTCTGGGTATAATTCTGTTGCTGGTAGCTCTAATGCCAGTCGCTTAACATGTACCTTTATGAATTCTCTCTCATAGAACACGACAACATTATAGAAATTATCCATTTCTTCATAAACAATTCCAACGTCATCATGATCTAACAGCTTCACACGGTCTCCTTTTTGAAATTCATATTTTACTGTTGTGCCCCTATTTTCAATCTGGGGCTTCCTGACTTTACTGTTATTTACTCGTTCTAGATGATAATCCTTATTGTCAATATAGCCTTTCGCTCTTTGTAAAACTGTGTCGCGTATATTCATCTTTTTGGAAATCCACAGTGCATTACTTTCCCCAGACGTTCCGATAATTAATTGATACAACGGTTCTAATGTGTCACTATTAAAACGCATAGCTGCATTCATAAAGTCACTATGCATTTCGGAAAAACGCTTAATTTCACCATAATGGGTAGTTGCCACTGTTATGCAACCCATATGATAGAATTCCTCTAAAATGGAAATAGCTAATGCAGCACCTTCATTTGGTTCAGTACCACTGCCGATTTCATCAAATAGTAAAAGCGTATTATTATTGGATGCCCTCATAATATCTGAAAGATTTTTTATATGCGATGAAAACGTACTAAGTGCATTTTCAATACTTTGATTATCACCAATGTCGACAAAAACATTCGTAAATACAGCTATTTCAGTACCTTTATCCGCAACAATATGGAAGCCCGACATGGTCGCCAATGTTAGCAGGCCAATTGTTTTTAACACAACGGTTTTTCCGCCAGCGTTAGGCCCTGTAATGATTAAGCTGCGATAATCTTGGCCAATTTCAAAATAAAGTGGCACTGCCTCACCTGTTAACAGTGGATGCTTACAATTGACGAGCTTAATATAGCCATAATCATTCAAACTCGGTTCGACGCCTCCAATATGTTTGCTAAACTTGGCTTTGGCAAACACCATATCATATTGACTAATCAACTCCATGTTAATGTTGATTTCACGGATATTTTCCATCAGGAGCCCTGATAATGTCGCCAAAATTTGATATTCCTCGACCGCTTCCTCTGCTTTTAAAATACCCAACTCCCCATTTAATTTAGCCACTGCACTTGGTTCCATAAAGACCGTTGCACCTTTAGATGAAACCTCTACAACCGTCCCTTGCACATGATTTTTATAAGAAGCCTTAATAGGGATTGTGTATCGATCATCCTTTTTACTAATAAAGAATTCCTGGATATATGTTTTATTGGCACTACTATTTAAAAATTTAGTTAAACGGTCTTTAATTTTTTCCTCAGTTGTTTCGATATGATTTCGGATACGTTTTAATTCTCTACTAGCTGCCGAATCAACTCGATTTGCTTTAATAGCAAAATTAATTTCCTCTTCTACACTTTTAAATTCAGCCATCGAATTGGCATAGGATGCAAGTACTGGCGCAAAAAATTCCTTTTCCAGCATAAATTTTTTAATTTTTCTACAGCCTCGTAAAAAGTCTGAGATGCTCACCAATTCACTTGGGTCCAAGATGATACCCTTCTCCAGCTTTTTAATCGTATTGTCAATATTCGAAACGCCTAAAAACGGGACATGGCCTTCCGCATCTAAAATTGCTCGTGCCTCTGTCGTTTCATTCAAACGATTTTTAACAACTGTTAAATTTGGGCTCGGTGTTAATTTATCTAATAACTGTTTACCTAATCCACTGACACAGTATGATTTTACGATATCCTTTAATTCATTGTATTGTAACTTCTCAAGAGTAGCTTGATTCATTATTGATTCTCCTCACTATGATTTTTTCATCATCATTCATGAAGATACCTACTCATTAGATAGCAATGATTTTTTATTCAATTAAAAAAAGCTGTGGTATCCCCACAGCTTTTCACATTACAAGGCATGTGTAATAAGCATCATAAAAAGACTTCAATCAATTACGCCTCGGCATAATTGCGTCCGGAATCGGAAAGAAGTTAAAATGAAGCACATTCAGACCATTACACGCTTTATAAAGTATTGTAGGTATCTTCATAGGTTTCGAAATAAATCCACGACTAAATAAGGGGTCACTTTATGACAAAAATCCCCTGTCGTCATTAAATTTATTTCATTAAGTTGTTCCTATTTAGAACCTACCGCACTCACAAAAAGCACCTCTCATTTATTATAATGTATAATCATTGTTATCTAATTGACTGCCATCATATTACTATATGCTGGCAAAAAAGTAAAGTTTCCTACTCAATATTGAGGTGAGCCATAATGTGGTGCTTTCACAAACATTTCGGCGACTACACCTCCATCTTCAAATTGTATGGATACCCCAACAAATATTATAGAACCCTATTTCGTTAGCCTTTAATTATATTGATAAATAAAAAAATCCTGCATTAACAGGATTTTTTATCAACATTATTAATAATAACTTTAAGCTGATTTGTGATGGGCCCTTCTCGTTTCAATGATTTTCGAGCCTGAAAACAGTAGTAAGGCTGCCCAAATAATGCTGAATGCCAATAGCTCGATTTGACTAAACGGTTCCTTATAAAGGACGATCCCTATAACTAACGTAATCGTTGGCGATACGTATTGAATAAAGCCTAATAAATAAAGCGGAATATTTTGTGCACCTTTCGCAAATAAAATTAACGGTACTGCTGTTACTACGCCACTGACAATCATGAGAATGTCTGTTTTGACATCGACATGTAAGAATGAGGCTTGATTCGTTGTAAAGAGGTAAACGTAATAGCCTAATGCAAACGGTAGAATAAATAACGTTTCTATGGCTAGACCTCTTGTCGCATCAAGCTTAATTTTCTTTTTTAGTACACCGTAAATTGCGAAGGATACGGCAATTAGTAAAGCTACCCATGGGACTGAACCATAATTAACCGTTAAAATAATTACAGCGATAAAGGCAATTCCAGTAGCTATCCATTGTGCTCGGCTAAGCGTTTCCTTAAAGAAAATAACCCCCAAAATAACTGACAGCAAAGGATTAATATAATAACCTAAGCTCGTTTCAATTATGTGGTTATGGTTAACTGCCCAAATATATAAATACCAGTTCATCGAAATAACGAATGAAGCTCCAGCAAGCTGCCAAAAATGCTTTTGGTGTGACCATAAATATTTTAGATCCGCGATAAGATCCTTACGCATTCCAAATACTATTACTGCTAGTACTGTAAAGACAAAGGACCAAATGACACGTGATAATAAAATTTCCATACTCGGCACATGCTCAAGCAATTTCCAATAAAGAGGAAATGCACCCCAAAAAGCATAGGCTAAAAATGCTGACAAAACACCTTTTTTCTCATTTGACATTGCCTTTAACTCTCCTACTCTTGTTTGTATCCATTATGACTTTGCATAATTGATACAATTAACATCTTAAAGAATAGACTAATTATAGGACTTTGCTTCGTAACTGTAAATGCCGAATTTGAATAAAGGCAACAATGTCGTTACTCTTTGTTTTCAGATTCTAGCTCAGAAATATATTTACGCACCATACTATAACTAATATCTGGATTAATTTGACGTTTTATTCGAATATGAATTTCCTTAATACCTACGCCCTGTTCTCGCATATCGCGTATCATAGATTTTAACGGCCCTGACAATGACTCCCTCGACAAAGCTGTATGTTTACTTAATTCAATTAACAGCTCTGTATTTTGTTGACGAAGCTCCTTTAGTTCATTTACGACACAATTATATTCCGTTAGCTTTTTTTGCAAGACCGCATTTTGCTGCTTCATTTTTTGCATTTCTTCTACAAGCTGGACATTTTGTTTCTTTAAAGTTTTTCGCTCCTGCTCCAAAACATGATGCTTTTCATCTAAATCTGTATGCAAAGCATTGTAAAGTTCTTCGATATGCATTAATTCCTGATAGCGACTTTGCGATACTAGCATAAGCGTTTCTGTCATATCTATGGCAAGCGTTCCATCCTTTAATTGCTCACACGATAATGTAGTTAAATTCATTTTCTTCATCGTCTTTTCTCCATTCCATTACTAAATAATTCGTGTAATGGTATTGCTTTGTTTAACATCGTTCTTCTTCCTTTGTGTTTGATAACCATTCTCATTTAAATCATCATAATGAGTATTTTTTATTTTGTCAAAATAAATATGCTCCTATTCCTAGTGATTTTTCCCGATACACATCACTTTAGGAGGTTTTTCGGGACCTATATATTAATATAGAGCTCAAAAAAAGCTTCTTGCGTAAGAGAGAATGCAAGAAGCTTCACGATTACATCTTTTTCAGTTTTTCGTATTCAAGCTGCAAACGTTCTATGCGTTTACGCCCTTCCTCACGATTTCTCGCCGTTTCTGCTTGAATTTGCTTCGTTTCTTGAATACCGGACATAATTGTTTGCCATGTCGTTTCAATTGTTTCAATTTTAATGCTTGGACTACCTGCCACACGTGCAATATTAACACTATTTTTACTAATATTTTCTGCATTTCGTACAAGCATTTCATTCGTACGACGGTCTAGTTCACTCATAGAATCAGAAATTAGCTTTTGGCGTTTTAACGTTACTGCATGAATAAGTCCTTGCTTAAATATAGGAATTGTCGTAACAAACGCAGAGTTAATTTTTGCAATTAAATGGTTATTGCCTTGCTGCATTAAACGAATTTGTGGTGCAGACTGGAACGAAACTTGCTGCGCCATTTCCAAATCATAACGACGTTGTTCCAGTAAATCCACTGCACGTAGCATCGTTTCATATTCCATTGCCGCTAATTGATCACCAGTTTGTGCTTTTTGTTCAAGTGCTGGTAATGACGCTCGAACCTCATCTGTTTTCACTTCAATTGCCGCAATAAACTTACTTAAAGTTTGGAAGTAATTTAAGTTTTGATCATATAGATTTTCAAGATCAATTGTATTACGTTTCATTTCACCTTCGTATTTTTGAATCTCACGGTGAATAACATCTACTTCCTTATTCATACTATCATATTTGGATAAGAACCTTTCTAATTGTTCTTTCCCTTTGCTAAACAGCTTTGTCAGGAAGCCACCTTTTTTATCCTCTGCAAAATCTTGAGGATCAAATTTATCCATAATTCTATTTAAATTGTTTAATAATACACTCGATTCCTCAAGCTTACTTGTTTTCATCGTTGCTAGCATTTTATCTGAAAAAGTAGAAATACCATTCGCTGTTTCTTTTCCAAGCTCTAACATGGCAATTTGGTCTTTTACATCAATTTTTTGTGCTAGTGCATGGATCTCAGGATTTTGCTTTAATGCAAGTTGATTTTGAGCAATTTGTGATAGCTCTTGCTCAGACACAAGTACAGGTTTTTGTTTTTGCTCTTGCTCCACCTGTAATAGTGGATTGGGCTGTAATAATGGATTTTCTGATGCAAATGGATCTTTTGATTTTAATAGGTCGTTGTCGAATTCAGACATAAAGTTTTACCCCCTGCGATTTATCTCTTCTATTACATACGATTTCAAGTCGAAAAAGTTTCGTTTATTCAAGCATTGCAAAATAAGAGTGACTTTCTATATATGAACTCTCTTGATTTTGTAGTTGAAAGCAATAATGAGCTGAATGAAATCTATCAACAAAAAGTGTTATGCGCTCACGGCTATTTAAGATCATAGGAAGTGGCTGTTCGAGCTTTACAAAGAATTGTTCTTTCTCCTCTTGTGTTGCAGGACGATAATTTGACGATTCTTTTACTAAAGATTCAATCTTTGCTTGAGATCACATAGCTTCAACCCCTGTCATAAATTATAGCTTGTTTCACTAGAAAATTCGACTGAATACGCGAATTACTATACATTGTTTTCTAGGATTAGCATATTTGAGGTTTACCGCCATATTGTGTAGTTGATTTCCGTTCCGACTGGGCGCTTTGTAGCTGTCGCTTTGCTTTCGCTACAGAAAACATTTGTTGCTGTCGCTTCGCTTTCGCACAGATAAAACATTTGCCGCTGACGCTTCGCTTTCGCGCAGAGCAGAGCTTCCTGGGGGCGTCCGATGAGCCTCTTCACTCGCGTCGCTCGCTCCAGGGTCTCGGGCCAACACGATGTTGGTCACGAAGGCGTTATCACAGGACGTGATGCTCTTAGCCTTCGTTCCTCTATTGCTAATCCCCAAGGAGTCACCCAGTCTCCACTCCAATCAACCGCTCTGTAGCAAAATGCCTTTATATGCGAAAACATACGGTAACAAAAGATGTACAATTGCTTGACTGCAATAAGTCAATTCTGTTTGAGTATGGTAAGTAGACATAGCATTCACTTTATTAATGGTAAAATTTATTTCGCATTAACGGACAGTAATTTTATTGACTTAGTTTTTCAACAACATAAAAAACGTCAGCCCAATTTTTACGTGGCTGACGTCTTTTTTTATAGTTTTGTGAATAGATGATAAGTAAGAAGAAATAGAAAGGATGCCCTTAACATGTTCCGACTCTTTTTATTTTTAATATGCTACGGCCTATTGATTCTCTCATTAGGGAATCTCATATTGTATTTGAATTATCGGACACTCGGATATTCCTGGATAGTTGTTTTTAAATTCATGGTGCATACAACAGAATTTTATATGGCAATTGGATCAGCCATTGTGTTATGTGCTATTGTTTTTGATCTTGGTTTTGAAAAAACGCTAGACATAAAAGATAAAATGTGACTCTTCTCTTACTCTCTTTTTGGCCAAGCTCTTACAATCAATTTCGCCAAAGCTACAACATTTGGAGGGATCAATTCCGTTTTCTTTTAGCGACGTGCACGACCAAGGCCCATTGCTTCTTCCATGCGTTTTAATGTAGCGCTAGCAATAGCGTTTGCCTTTTCAGCACCTTCATCTAAAATAGTATCTAATTCTGAGGATTCTACTAAATTGTAGAACTTCTCTTGAATTGGTGTAAGGTGATCAATAACTGCTGCTGCAACACCTTGCTTGAAACCACCATAGCCAACGCCTTCGTATTTTTTAACAAGATCGTCAATAGATACGCCTGAAATGGCAGACTCGATTGTTAGTAAATTAGAAACACCAGGTTTATTTTCCACATCAAATGCCACAATACCATCAGAGTCAGTAACCGCTGATTTAATTTTTTTCTCAATATCTTTCGCTGAATCTAAAAGCTTAATTGTAGCTTTTGTATTTGGATCTGATTTACTCATTTTCTTTGTTGGCTCTTGAAGTGATTTAATACGAGCTCCTGCTTTTGGTAATTGAATTTCAGGAATCGTTAATACATCACCATAACGTTTGTTGAAGCGTTCTGCAAGATCACGAGTAAGCTCAATATGCTGTTTCTGATCATCACCAACAGGAACAATGTTTGTGTTATACAAAAGGATATCTGCTGCCATTAGTGGTGGATATGTTAAAAGAGCTGCAGAAACACTTTCTTTACCATGAGATTTATCCTTGAACTGTGTCATACGTTCAAGCTCACCAATCGATGCTACACATTGTAACATCCAGCCTGCCTGTGCATGAGCTGGCACTTCTGATTGAATAAATAATGTAGATTTTTTAGGGTCGATGCCAGTAGCAATATACGTAGCTGCTAGGTTGCGAATATTTTGACGTAATTCTTTTGGATCTTGAGCCACTGTTATTGCATGCTGATCGACGATACAATACACAGCATCTCCTTCATCTTGTAAGGCAGGGAATTGCTTAAAAGCACCTAAATAGTTCCCTAAAGTTACAATACCCGTTGGCTGTACGCCTGAAAAAATAGTTGTCATTGTCATTTCCTCCTTGAATTTAAGTCCCTTAGACGTTTTTACATAAGTACCGAAATAAAAAACATCATGCGTCCTCATTAGTTTTTCTAATGAAGGGACGAATGATGTTTGAATCCGCGGTACCACCCAGCTTGCCTAAAACGGCCACTTTGCTTCGTAACGTGAAGGGACGAGCTTTGCTAATAGACGCAAGTAAGGATACTTAGTCGTTCACAAAGCTAACTCAGAAGTCCATTCCATATGCTTACACGATCTGTTTGCAGCAACCACAGACTCTCTAAACGTGCAAATTGCATATGTACTACTCTTCGTCAGCGTTTTTTATCTAATACAATAACTGTCTAGATAGCGAAGTGAATTCGCAAAAGACATTATTGATTTGTTGCAAAGAATTATATTATAAAGGCTCGGTGGATTGCAAGTGTGTAAAGTCAGACTTTTGGCGGTGTTTTTTTTCGAAAAAAGCTTATATGCTATTTTTACTGTTCTTTTGTGTTAGAAAAGCAACCAATTTTAGTAAATATATGTCTAGATTTGTACACACTGAATTGACATTATTCTCGTTTAAGATTTTTAAATGAGAACAAGAGCCATTCATTAAAGGGTGTTTAAAATGCGCTGAGAATGGGAATATTAGTAGTAGCACATTAGCCATGCAATGAAGGAACTACTTTGCATGATGTGTAAATATAGACAGAATATTTAGTGATAAAGTTATTCTTTTTTTTATTGGGACTATATTCAAATACAATGGAGTACTGTATAATGGGTATGTAGATTTACATTACATTAATTCTAATTTAACACACTGGTCTATAGATAATGATTAAATGGAAAGGATGTGTCAGTATGATAGTAACTTTATTTACATCACCAAGTTGTACGTCTTGCCGAAAAGCGAAAGCATGGTTAGAGGAACATGAAATCCCATATACAGAACGTAATATATTTTCCGAACCGTTAAGCATTCGTGAAATAAAAGAAATTTTACGTATGACAGAGGATGGTACGGATGAAATTATTTCAACTCGCTCGAAGATTTTCCAAAAATTAAATGTTGATGTTGAAAGTTTACCATTACAACGCTTGTATGAATTAATTCAAGAGTATCCAGGTTTATTACGTCGTCCAATTATTTTAGATGAGAAACGACTACAGGTTGGTTACAACGAGGATGAAATTCGTCGTTTCCTACCTCGTAAGGTTCGGGCTTATCAATTACAAGAAGCACAGCGCATGGTGAACTAATAATTCCGTATTCTGCATAATATAAATATTAGGTGTTACAAATGCAACAAGCATATTGTGACATCTATTTTTTTATGTTTTACTTATGTAAAACCATCTATATAAAGTATAATAATTAGTAGGGAAAAGTCATATATTTCCGTAAAAGTATGTTAAACTTGATTTAAATTTAATAGTTTACTACAATTTCAATAATTCAAATATCTTCTGTGAAACGGTGTATATCCTTTTCATTTTATGACAGAACAGCATACAATAGAATTAGAGGCAACTGTGGACAATTATTTTTGATTTCGGTTGCTCTATGGTTTTACTGTAGTGTGGTCAAAGGTTGAAAAACAAAATGGAGTATGAGGTTAAAAACAATGAATAATAGCATACTAATGGAACAAAACTGTTTTTCGACAAATGACAGTGAAGGGAGATGAGGTCTAGTGGACATCGAACGTGTAAACGAAAATACACTCAAGCTCTTTATTACGTACAATGATATAGAGGATCGCGGCTATAGTCGTGAAGAAATTTGGTACAATCGAGCAAAGGGTGAACAACTTTTTTGGGATATGATTGATGAAGTAAACACGGAGGATTATTTTGATGTAGAGGGTCCGATTTGGATTCATATCAATGCGTCTGAAGTAGGCTTGGAAATCATTGTCACACGTGCACATATTTTAAAAGACGGTGAATCCTTAGATGGTCAGTCACATTTTGATGAACACAAAGATATGTTTGGCCCATTCGACGACGTTGGAGAGGATCTTCTCAGTCAACTAACTCAATTTGGTGACATAGATGAGTCAGAATTATTTATGGATACAGACATTTATGTTTATAAATTTAAAGACATTGATGAGTTAATCCCTGTAGCGAAACGCATGACAGATGAATTAGTGGATTCCTCATTATTTAAATATGAAGGTTGGTACTACTTAGTAGTAGACTTTGCGAACGCAGATGATGACTTAAATCGCCACGATAGAAATGCAGTCATTAAAGAATTTTTAATACCATCGAATTTCACAATCCATCGCCTAGAGGAATATGGCGAAAAAATTATGGAGTTTAATTGCTTTGAAACAGTACGAAAATATTTTATTTAAACCAATTTCCCTCTGATTCAGAGGCATAGACTGTAAACAAACTTGATGAGATTCAAGATTGTTTACAGTCTTTTTATTTTAATATTTGTTTAGATAACAATACAATTTATGATGAAGCTCCGATACTCCTGCTGAAATAGAAGAACTCAGGCTAAGAGCTTCACATCCTATGAAAACGCCTGAGTGACCAACGGCGTGTTGTTGCCGCGGCCGCTTCGCTTTTGCGCAGATAAAACCATGTTGCTGTCGCTACGTTAACACTACGCTTTCGCACAGACAAAACCATGTTGCTGTCGCTACGTTAACACTACGCTTTCGCACAGACAAAACCGTGTTGTTGCTGACGCTACGTTGGCACTGCGCTTTCGCGCAAAAACATCTGCCGCTGCCGCTTCGCTTTCGCGCAAAAACATCTGCCGCGGCCGCTTCGCTTTCGCG
>Ga0213826_1001271_pt1 | contig 11067 bp, 8 predicted proteins | sample MC6MC0899MG_FD_180668 | JGI IMG/M metagenome (GOLD analysis project Ga0213826, IMG submission 180668) | Enriched soil aggregate microbial communities from Iowa State University, Ames, United States - MC6-MC0899-MG | ecosystem: Environmental > Terrestrial > Soil > Unclassified | place: USA: Iowa...
CTGCATAGGCATCCGTTCCAAGCATTTGTTGAGCTAAAAGAGCACCAACCGTAATGCCCGCTGCAAGCCCTGCCCCACCAAATATTTGGGAAATACTAACAACAATCAACACGCGCCTGTATAAATTTTTTAGCTTTTCAGGTGAATCTATATAACTCTCAATAGAATCTTGTGATTGACCAAACACTTATATACACCTTCTTTCTTACTTATATAAATGATTAAAATTATCCCCATTTTATTAGCCTATTCGACAACTTCAACTCTAATTTAATTATTTCACTAATTGTAGCCATTCTTTAACGCCCTGTTCCATTCGAAATGCCTTAATTCCGTTTGCTTTGAGAATCTTCACTGCATTTGCAGACATTAAACAATAAGATCCTCTGCAATAAGCAACAACATCACAATTTACTGGTAAAGACGAAAGTGTATCCTCCAATTCTTCAATAGGAATCGAAATAGCACCTGGAATATGCGCCTCCTCAAATTCTTCTTTCGGTCTTACATCCAATAGTAAAACCTCACCTTTTTCCATACGAGGAATAAGCTCTGAAAGTGTTATTCCTTCTAAGCCAAGTTGAGCATTTAAGAATTCTTCTTTAATTTGTTGAACTTGGATAAGCTGCTTTTCTGATAAAGCATGCAATGTAATTAAAAAATCAGAAATAACTTCATCTGCTAGTTCATAAATGACAAAATTTCCTTCCTTCTTAAATTTAACCAATCTCGAATTAAAAAGTGTTTTTAAATGTTGAGACACATTGGCAACTGACATATCCGTACTTTTGGCTAAAGCATCTACAGACTTTGGACCTTGTGATAATATATCAAGAATTTCCAATCGTTTAGGACTTGATAAACTTTTTCCAATCCTTGCGAACTCTTGATATAACAAATCCTTTAAATTTCGTTCATTCAATACAGATAACCACCTTTAAACTATTCAATTAATTTATTGAATAGTTGAATAATACTTCTAAATTTTACTATTGTCAATACAATAGGCTCAGGGATGTAGCGCTTTGGCCCAGGCGACAACTAGCCCTTAGTTATTCACACCTTTAACAATAAAAATATCCGGATAGAAACTTAATTCTATCCGGATACAGAAGCTAATTATATTACCAATAACCTAGAAGCTTCCACCAGAATCCTCCGACTAAAGTAAAGATCAGAATGGTAACTACGGAAACGACAAATCCAACTGTCCACCACTTTTTCTGTTCAATATAACCTGCACCAAAAAAGACCGGTGCTGGACCAGAACCATAATGGGTTGTGGCGCCAAATAAATTACTAAATGCTGCTAATAATATAGCTGCTAGCATAGCTGGTGCCCCTGCTTGCAACATAACAGATAAAAAGGCTGCATACATCGCACTAATATGAGCAGTGGAACTCGCAAAGAAATAATGGGAGTAGAAATACACTAATGCTAATATTACAACAGCCCATACCCAACTATACCCAGATACAAGTCCACCAACTTCATTACTAAACCATGGAATTAGTCCTAGTTTGTTCATAAAAGATGCCATCATAAATAATGTTGCAAACCAGACAAGCGTATCCCATGCCCCTTCTTCCTTTTTAATATCTGCCCATGTTAATACATTTAACAATAAAAGCAAGGAGAGACCGATTAGAGCTGATGTAGTGGCACTAATTCCTAAAGAGTCTCCGCCAATCCATAACGATAACACAACAATAAATACTACAATCATTCGCTTTTCAGAACTTTTTAGTGGACCAAATTCATCCAGTTTCTTTTTAGCGATAGCTGCTGCTTCTGGTGTCTGCTTGATTTCAGGCGGATAGATTTTATAAATAATATAAGGAACAACGATTAAAGCTGTTAGCCCAGGGACAATCATAGCCACCGCCCAGCCAAACCAAGTAATCGTTACTCCAGCTGTATCACTTGCCAGCTTTACAATTAAAGGATTCGCTGCCATGGCTGTCATAAACATAGCAGATGTTATTAAATTCCCTTGAAAGCCTACCGTCAAAAGAAAGGCCCCCATCTTACGCTCTGTCCCGTCTTCTGGTTTAGATCCGAAGGTATGAGATAAAGATTGGATGATCGGAAATATAACACCACCAGCACGAGCTGTATTACTAGGAATAGCTGGCGCTAATATTAAATCACTCGCTAGTAATGAGTAAGACAAACTCAAGGTTTTTTTCCCAAAAAGGCGAACAAATAGATAGGCAATGCGTTCTCCTAATCCCGTTTTAATAAATCCACGTGAAATAAAGAAGGCAATGACAATTAGCCAAATTGTTGAATTGCCAAAACCGCTTAATGTCTCTTCAATGGTTAATGTATTTGTTATGGCAATCACAGCCATAGCAATAATGGATACAGCTCCCATTGGCAAAGGTTTAGTAATAAATCCTATAATTGTCGCAACAAAAATAGCAAATAGATGCCATGCCTTTTCCTCTACTCCTGAAGGTGCTGGACAAAACCAGATAGCCACACCAACAGCAAGGGTAATTAAGAAAGGAACCCATTTTACTGCACTTTTTTCTTCTTTCATGATGTAAATGCTCCTTTACCCCAATGTATTTTCAAAAGTGATTTCTCCCATGTTTTAATATTTCCCCATTATCGAAAAAACATAAGTATTATATATGCTTTATGTAATAGATGAAAAGAGTTTTGGTACATTTTTTAGAAAAAAACGGCCTCGAATTAGAAATATTTCTCTATTATGTTAATCTATTAATAAAAACGAACTTTTTTATAGGATTTTTTTTACAATATATACTTACAGCAGGTGGAATGGGGGTTTTAAAATCATGTGAGACACTAGAGAAGAAATCAAAAGTTTTATGACCTATTACAATCATGATCGAGGTAGTGGAACTTAAAAAAAGATGACAACTGCACAATGCAGACATCATCTTCTTCAAGTTGCCTAGAGCTTTTTAAAATGACCTTTGCAAAGGGTACACTTTATTTTGATTAGATTCTTTAATCATTCAAGAAATATTATTTTGTTCTCATCTGTGTTGATCTAAAAGAATAGGATTACCCTCAGGATCTTCAATTGTAAGACTTGCAGGGCCTTCGCTTGTTTCATCTGCTTCCGATAATATTTTAATTCCTTTTGCTTTAAGATCTTTCTGAATGTCTCGAATGTCTGTAAACGAATTTAGATTTTCGGCATTTTCATTCCATCCTGGATTAAAAGTTAGAATATTCTTTTCGAACATTCCTTGGAATAGACCAATTATACAGCTTTCATTCTTCATAATGAGCCAATTTTGAGTAATATCCCCCCCGAATACTTGAAATCCAAGATTTTCGTAAAATGTTTTTGATTTGTGAATGTCTTTTACACTTAAACTTACAGAGAATGCACCAAGTTTCATATTTCCTCCAATAAAATAATTAATAATTTAAAGCAAGTTTTTACATAAATTAAGTATACATCATTACTTTGATGAATACATTTCAGTTTGTCCAATTTCTCTAAAATAAAACCAAAGCCAAGTTAACTCAATAAGCCATATTCCATTAATTGACCCGATTCAAAAAGATTGTTCTCTTCATTCAAATAAGGTGCCCGATAGCTGAATACCTACCTCTTCCAATATAATGAAAATAAAAAAGAACTGTCAAAAGCACTAAAAAAATTGACAGTTCCTAATAGAGAAATATTAATTTTTACTCACTAAATGCGCATGCATGACAACATTCTTTTTCTTTGAATATAGTAAAAAAGATATTGTTAAACTTAAACTAATGACGCCGAAAACTAGCCCCATACCACTTAGACCAATTAAATCTAACATCATGCCTGTCGACAATAAAACGACTTGAAAGATGACGGAGTCGATCATATTGCGAAATGAGAAAAATCGTCCGTGAAAATCTTTTGGTACTTGCTTTTGAAAAATCACCATGGTCGTTGGGAAAAAACAGCCTACGGAAAAACCAAAAATGCCAAATGTCATGAGCGCAAAGAATTGAATATCCGATAATAGTAGCATTAGCTCCATCGAACCAATGATGAATGCTAATGAAAAGAGCAGTGTTCCTATTTTCACCCGTTCAGTAATCAATTTTAAACTTGCTGCACCTAGCATAAAACCGATACCTTCAACCGTATACAATAATCCTGATATCGTCGTTGACTGATGGATTTCAGAAATTTTCATAATAACTAAATTAAAAGACCCTAAAAATAATGTTGGAATTAACATTAGAACAAGTGTCATCAATACAATAGGGTGCTCCTTGACCATTGGTAATACCTCTTTAAAACTACCCTTTTCCTTATTTGTTTTCGACTCATTAGACGTTTCCTCTAATTGTAGGAAGCTCGTAATAACAAACATCATCATATAGACGATTAATGAAATGATATACAACCATTTAAGCTCAAAGAAACTTAACATAAATCCTGCCGCAGCAGTTCCAATAATTCTAGATATCGTTCGAGCATTCATTTGCCAAGCATTTAAAGTAATTAAATCCTTATCCTTGACAATCATTGGAATGATAGATTGTAGCGCCGGCATATAAAAGGCAGCTGCTATTTGCAATGTTATTAAAAAAAGAATCATCCAAATAACCGAATTTGTATAAAGTGCCATAAACATAAATAACACACTTATAATTCGTCCTATACTTGCCTGCTGCACCACTGTTTTTTTCTTCGACTGGTCAATAATACGACCTGCCAACGGACCTACAACTAAACCTGCTAGTATACCGCAAGCAATAATTAATGATTTGTGAAAGTCAGAGGGAACGAACTCTTGCATAAAAGCTAGATTCCCTATAATCCCAGCCCACAAGCCAAGACCTACGACAAATTCACCTAATAAAATTATCCATACATTCCGATTATGCCACATGCTGCATCTCCTTGTTGATTCACTTTCAATTAATTACATCAATAGTAACAAAATTACAAATATTCGTACATATAAATCTGGCTCACCACCATAACGTGTGGTTGATTTCCGTTCCGACTGTGCGCCCAGTCGGAACGAAGATCAACTTATATACAAAACATACGTCTTAACAAATGCCATCCACAACTTTCGGTGATGATCCTCAAAAATTACATCCTTTGTAATATTTGTGTTTCCAGAAGATATTTTCTACTTACATGCATATGTATTTTGTTACTAATTCTTGCTCATCCACCATTTTTATAAAGCATCTGACAATCAAGTTGTTTCCCCTTTTCCATTTACTTTCAAAAGTATACTGTTTTTACAGAAAATAAGTATCATGCAAAAGTTTGAAATAGACATAATAAAATGACAAAAAAGCATCGTTTGAATACATGATCAAACGATGCTTTCACATAATAGAACTTCTAATTTACGAACGAGCGATTTTCTAAGGTACTCGAAGATTTTTTGACTTACTAATGTAACGACGAAAAATACTCCCACAGTTTTTGCCATCATCCCTGCAATGGACGTATCCCCAAGCTTCGCTAAATAATATCACGGTAGTAAAGGAAATTGTTGTCATAAAACCATCATATAGAAAAACAACTGGAATGCCAATGGAGGCCGCATAGACTGGGTCAAAGGTCGTTAACTTGATTTCTTTAAAGTATAATAGCAAGAACGTAATATTAATTATCAGGACAAGGAGTAACATCCATACAGCCTTTGGCATTGTAATCGAAAGCAATGTCCTTCTATCCCCCTTAATTTATAATAATTTCTTTATAAGCTGGCGCCAGCTTATCCAGAAAACAATAACCATCATTCCCGCTCCAACAGACTCTGTTAGTTTCCACAAAAGTGTAAGAATTATCAAAATACTTAACGGAAGAATTGTTAGCTTCACATCATCTAACTCTTTCATTCACTCACTCTTCTTTCTCGGACGATATTTTGTTTCCTTTAGGAAAGATATATGCTTAATGTGAAAAAAATTCAACCATTTTATGAAATTTTCTTTTAAAAATTTTTTTCTTATTACTTTCGCCTAGCACAAAAAACACCAACATTTTTCGTAAAAAAATACTGGTGTTTACTCAATTATTTGCATCAATATACTCTTTTTAATTACTCGATTCATCACCATAAAACACGGCACTAAAATGAATAGCTTGTGTCAAACCCTCATGGATTTTTCTATTTTTATAACAGTTCCACTTCACTAACTCCTTCTACAATTAATCATCGTGTTTTATCGATTAGGCTTTTCACACCTATCTAGGAAAATGAAAGCACAGTCTATAGCATTGCTACTTTGGGCTTTGTTCGATTTGTCTATTCTATGCACCTGCAGCAGCATTTGCACCAGGCTGGCTTGTCTATGGAACAGTACGCCAAATTTCTCCTCATATTTCATGCGTCATATTAGTTGGTATTCTCCTGATACAAATACATTAATCACAATCTATTTCGTTTAGTAGTTTAATGCTTGGCATTTTGCTATCGATATGTGCTGTTTAATCATCTACTTCTTCATAACAGTCGGTTCTATGGGGTGTTTTTTAATTGCTCCAGAAACATAAAAAAAGACGACTCCATCCTATCTTAGAATGAATCGTCTGAGATTTTCACGTTCCCAAAAAATAAGGGGGGTTTTAGGAGCGTAATCATGAACTAGCAAACTTCTGGAGAAAAGTAGCTAAAGTTCATCCTCTCTACACTGTTTTGTAAATGAGGAATATCTTTATATGAAAATGATAACCATTATCAATTGAAACGTCAACAATAATCTATTAAATTTTTCTATCTTCATGCAGTAGAAGATTCCCCCTCTATAATTGTTGAGATGAATACCAGTATAATCTTTTTTCAACGGGCATCCAAACATGCACTTAAATAATAAATGGTTAGGATTTTTCAGCACTTCCGAAAAATATCAATTTACTTTTGACAAAGCTAAAAATACAGATTTTCAATTTTCCTGCTTTCTTAAAAGAATCATCTCCTTCAATCGTTTCCTCCCTCGTCCTTCACTAGAAAAATTTGCAGTTTTTATCCATATACTGCAAACTATTAACATACCTAGCTAGAAAGGATGACTGAGACTAATGAAAAAATTAGTATGCGCTTTAATGCTTTCTATACTTGTTGTGGCAAGTGGTTACACAGTACAAGCTGCTGGCTTTAAAGATGTACCAGAAGATCACTATGCGTATGAAGCCATTATGTGGGCCGAGGAATATGAAATCGTTAACGGCTATGCAGATGGTACATTTAAACCTAATGCAACAATTACAGAGCAACAATTTGCGAAACTACTTGCCAATTTTTATGAGCTTGAATCGCCGTATGATGAATTAAAAAAACAGACCCCTGCTGCAAACTGGTCTGATGAATATTACAATCGTCTTGCAAGCTATGGTGTGCCATTAAATGGATATTTTGATAACTATATTCGAGCAGCTACTGTAAAGCGTGGTGTTGTGGCACAGGCAATATCACATTTAACGAATGGCAAAAGTGGATTAGATCAATCGATTCAATTTTTACTCGACTACTACATTTCTACTGGTCAAAATCCTCAGTATGAAAATCGTAATTTGCAGAAGTTTTTCGGCGTTACAAACAATATGACACGTGCTCAAGTCGTTACAATGCTCCATCGTATGGATGAAAGAAATTTTTATGAAATTTCAGAGGACGCGCAAGCCATTCATGAAAATGCTAGCAATGCTTCTTTAAATACACGAGCAAAAAATGGCCAAAATCAGCTAGATAAAACAATGCAGCTCACAACACCATCAAAAAGTGCTTGGGAAGGTACCTATTCGTATTACTATAAATGGGGCAACGGTGCGACTGATTTTAATCGCCGTGACGCCATCATTTCCAACGCAACAAATAAAAATTTCAACATTTTCATTACTGCCAATGATGGAACAGCTGCCGGTAGTATTGATGGGACTGCAACAATTACTTCCAGTACGAAGGCCGTGATGAACAACGCTTCAAACGGCAATCGCTGTGTACTAGAATTTGAGCGCCTTCAAAATGCACTAAAAATTACCGAGGTTGATTGTCGTACAGAGCATGATGAAGGAACCAATTTTTCTGGGACTTTGAAAAAACAATAGGTTATGTGTCCGACTCGTAATCTCTAAACTTATAATGAACATCACAATGTTGAATTACTACACCATTGAGGTACTTTTATAAGTCACAATTGTACCGATGAACTAAAAAGTGCGAAATGAATTATAGAATTCATTCGCACTTTTTTAATTACCCAACTAGCACTTTTATCACTGATACAATCTTTATAAAAACAGGCTTATTATTGAGCGATAAAAGGATTTTTTTGTTGCTATTTTGCTAATATCTTCCCATTTTAATTGACTGTAGCCTGTGGCGATAATTAATTCAGTGAAATGTGGTTTCTCTTTTATAAACAGTATGACCCTTATGTTAAATCGACTTTTACGGTGTTGCCGATTCAATAGCCACCACCTTTTTGCTAGTCAGTCGTCAGTTGGGTGCTCTTAAAACTTCTTATAACTCTTCATGGCAATCTCAATAAAATCCGCGAGATACGGAGATATGTGTTTATTTTTATGCCAAGCAATATCCGTAAAAATTTCTGCTAAATTCATGGTTGTCGTCAATTCTTTTAAACGATGGTTTTCTAACTCCTTCTCCACCACCATTTTCGGTAAGAATGAGATACCTAAGCCAGCCATCACACATTGCTTAATGGCTTCAATACTAGCAAATTCAATCATTTGGTATGGAAGTGCACCTTCCTGCTGTAACTGTATTTCCAATTGATTACGGTAGGAACAACCACTTTCGGTCAATAGCAGCGTTTCATTTATTAATTGTTGTGAAGAAAATACAACTTTTCCAAAGTTATCGTCGGTAGGTGCTGTGACAAATACTAATTGCTCTTGTAAAAGTCGTTCCCTATGTAACATAGGCGTCTCTCTATAAATATCTGTAATAAACGCTACATCGAGATGGCCTGACTGTAATAAATCTTTGGCAATTTCGGTTGTGTGTACGGGCTTAAAAATAATTTTTACTTTGGGATGAGATTTTTGAAATTGTTGTAAAATACTTGGAAGACGATATACACACTGACTTTCCTGTGCACCTATTTTTAACACCGCTTGTTCATGCTCGTTTAACATTGCTTTTTTCATTTCCATATCTAAGTCGAGCATTTTTTGGGCATACTGTTGTAATCGCTTGCCCTCTTCCGTCAGAGTAATGCGCTTTCCTAGCCTCTCAAAAAGAACAACTCCTAGCTCCTCTTCAAGTGATTTAATTTGTGCGGTAATAGTCGACTGTGCATAATCCAGTAGCTGTGCTGTTTGCGTAAAGCTTAACGTGTCTGATGCTGTTAAAAACGTTTGTAGCTGTTTAATATCCATCTCTTTCACCTCTTAATCGCCTTTTCCGATACATTCCATCGAAACATTCAGCTTTATCGATAATAAACATCAGTTTACACTAGTTATAACCTGAAAAACAGAGGAGGATTCAAATGAACATTACCGCTTTCATTGGAAGCTCTAGAGCCGATAGTAATAGTGAGCAACTAGCTGACTATGTATTAGAGGGCATTAGACATGAAAAAATAGACCTTAAAAATTTAACGATTGAGCCTATTCACGATTTGCGCCATGATGAAAATGGCTTTCAGTTTGTAGAGGATGATTATGATCAAATTATTCATGCATTTTTAACAAGTGATCTCGTTATTTTTGCAACACCGATTTATTGGTACAGCATGTCAGGAATTATGAAAAACATGGTGGATCGACTGAGTCATGCTATTCGTGATGAGCGCTTTCCACAACTAAAAGAAAAACTACAGAATACTGAGGCCATCGTTCTTGCTGTCGGAGGTGATGACCCATATATAAAGGGTCTACCAATGATTCAACAATTCCAATATATCTTTGATTTCTTAAAGATGCAGTTTTCCTCGTATATTATTGGAGAAGCAAACACACCTGGTGAGATTCGTCATGATGAACAGGCACTAGCACAGGCAGCCATATTAAATAAGCAATTAAAAGCTCGTTTTAATACAATATGAGAAAACGACCTGAAAGCCGAGATGCTTTTAGGTCGTTTTTTTAATGGTTACACTTCTGCTTCTACCGGAATATGTTGGAATGTTGTGACATCAAATAACCCTGTATCTGTTAGCTTTAAGGCAGGAATAACAGGTAATGCGACAAAAGAAAACGTCAATAAAAAATGGAAATCTAATGTTGGATTAAGCTCGTGTAAGGCGCTATGCAGACTTGCTAATTGCTTCTTAGCCTCATCAGCTGGTGCGTCAGTCATTAAACCTCCAATTGTTAAAGGCACTTCCGCTAAAATCTCCCCATCAGCTACGATGACAAAACCACCTTGAATTTCTTGAATGCGTGACAGGGCAAGTAACATATCTTCATCATTCGTACCAACTACTAATGCATTATGCGAGTCATGGGCTACAGTAGTGGCTACAGCTCCCTTTTGTAAACCAAAGCCTTTCACAATGCCAAGACCCATCGTATGCAAATTGTGATGACGTTCAATGACTGCTAGCTTTAATAAATCCTGCTCAACTGACGGTACAAATACACCCTCTTTCACAGGTACATCGATCACTAAATGATTCGTAATCAGTTGATTTGGTATAATTTCCATTACATTCGCCTTCGTGCCCTTAAGGAATGGAATGTTAAGCTTGTCCCTCGTCACATGCGGTAAATGCACAGAGCGATGAATGTGTGCAGGTACATCTGGCTCAGAACGATTGGTTAGCATCGCACCGTTTTCGGCAACCTTGATGCCATTTTTCCAAACAGCCTTCGCACGCATATTATCGATATTTTCAATTAACACAAAATCTGCCTTATAGCCCGGTGCTAAAACGCCTCGATCATATAAACGATAACATTCAGCCGTATTAACAGTTGCAAGTTGAATGGCTTGTAACGGCTCCATCCCTTCCTCAATGGCCATTGCCACGTCGAAGTTTATGCTACCTTCATCCATTAGTTCGTCAACGTATTTATCATCGGTACAAAAGCCAAAACGACGAGCATTTGTTGCATTAACAGCGGGCAATAAACCACGCAAATTTTT
>Ga0213826_1001273_pt1 | contig 11053 bp, 9 predicted proteins | sample MC6MC0899MG_FD_180668 | JGI IMG/M metagenome (GOLD analysis project Ga0213826, IMG submission 180668) | Enriched soil aggregate microbial communities from Iowa State University, Ames, United States - MC6-MC0899-MG | ecosystem: Environmental > Terrestrial > Soil > Unclassified | place: USA: Iowa...
CATCATGATCAGCCCCGGCACGATGTACTGCATGTAGGTGAAGCCGCCCATGTCGCCGATCTGCCGGCCGATCAGGTTACCGAAGATGACAAAGTACAAAACCATGGTGATCGCTGGCGGCAGCAGGGTCTGCGGCCAGATACGCAGGAAGCGCCGCACTTCGCGGTAGACGATGGTGTTCAGGGCGACCCAGTTGGTGCGCAGTTCCACACTCATACGGCCACCTTCGACAGGTTTTTTTCCACCAGGGACACGAACAGCTCCTCAAGTCGATTGGTCTTGTTGCGCAGGCTTTGCACCTCGATGTTCTGCAGCGCCAGCTGGCCGAACAGCGCGGTGATGCCGATGTCTTTGTCCACCTGCACTTCCAGGGTATGCGGGGTGATCAGGCGGCACGGGTAACCCTGCAACGCAGGGGCTGACGGCAGGTCCTGCTTGAGGTCGAGGACAAAAGTCTCGACATGCAGCTTGCCCAGCAGCTGGCGCATGCTGGTGTTCTCGACGATGGTGCCGTGGTCGATGATGCCGATGTTACGGCACAGCTGCTCGGCCTCTTCCAGGTAGTGGGTGGTGAGGATGATGGTGATGCCCTTCTGGTTGAGCTCGGTGAGGAAGCTCCACATCGAGCGACGCAGCTCGATGTCCACGCCGGCAGTCGGCTCGTCGAGGATCAACAGGCGCGGCTCGTGGATCAGTGCCCGGGCGATCATCAGGCGGCGCTTCATGCCGCCGGACAGCGAGCGCGACTGCACATCACGCTTGTCCCACAGGCCCAGCTGGGTCAGGTACTGCTCGGCGCGCTCCTTGGCGAGCTTTGGCGGGATGCCGTAGTAGCCTGCCTGGGTGACGACGATGTCGAAGACCTTCTCGAACTGGTTGAAGTTGAACTCTTGCGGCACCACGCCCAGGCAGCGCTTGAGCGCCGAAGGCTCGCGGTCCAGGTCGTGGCCGAATACGTTCACCGTGCCGCTGGTCTTGTTGACCAGGGTCGAAAGAATACCGATGGTGGTGGATTTGCCGGCGCCGTTGGGGCCGAGCAAGGCGAAGAAGTCGCCTTCGGCAACGTCCAGGTCGATGCCCTTGAGGGCCTGGAAGCCATTACCGTAGGTCTTGGTCAGCTGTCGAATGGACAGGGCGGAACTCATAGCGGGCCATTTACCGAGAAAAAAGGTTCTGGACACGCCAGGCAAAGTCACTGGCGCAGTGAGTGCGGCCATGGTGCAAGGCCCGGCCACACAAGTACAGTCACATGTATTGATAATGACTATCGAAGCAGGTTCAGGTCAGCGCGGTCATCACCGCCGCCTGGTAGGCCGGGCGCTGCTTCAGGCGCGCGTACCAGGCCTCCAGGTGATACATGGCAGGGCGTTCGATGGGCATTTCGAACCAGGCGTAGATGAAGCTACCCAGTGGGATGTCGCCCATGCCGATCTGGTCACCGGACAGGTAAGGCTGCTGGGCCAGGGTTTCGTCGGCGATGGCCAGCAATTGCGCGCACTGTTTGTGCGCGGCGTTGATCGCGACCCAGTCGCGTTGGTCTTCCGGCGTGCGCAGCAGGCCCCAGAACAGCGGGCGGAAGGGGGTGGCGAAGGACGAGGTGGTCCAGTCCATCCACTTGTCGGCCAAGGCGCGCTGGCGCGGGTCTTCCAGGTACCAGCCCTGCTCGGCGCCGTACTCGGCGCACAGGTAGCGGACAATGGTGTTGGACTCCCACAGCGTCAGGTCGCCGTCTTCGAGCATCGGCACCAGGCCGTTGGGGTTGCGGGCGCGGTAATGCGGCTCGTTGACCACGCCGAAGGCGCCGCCGGCGTCGATAGATTCGAAATCAAGGCCCAGCTCGTGGGCGACCCACAGCGCCTTGCGCACATTGCTCGAATTCTTGCGGCCCCAGATCTTCAGCATGGCAACGTCCTTATGAATGCGGAGGTGGTCCAGTCTACTCCAGAGTCTTATTGCCTGTACTGGCCTCTTCGCGGGCACGCCCGCTTTCACAGGAAGCACCCCAACCTTCAAGCCACGGGTAACCCTGTGGAAGCGGGCTTGCCCGCGAAAGGGCCGGCACAGGCGAACAATGATCTGAAACTCCCACCGCCACACCCTGTCACTGTTCTGAACAGGCCGTTCACAGCGTTGCGTCTAAGCTGTCTGGGACGGCTCAAGCCCTTGGTTCCAAGGAGGACCGATTATGTTGCTGTTGTGGTTGGTGGTACTGGTAATCGGCGCGGCATACCTCACGCACCGGCGCCTGGCGCCCTTGCAGATACTGGGCATCATGGCGGCCTACGTGCTGCTGATGGGTATTTTCAGCAGCGCACCCGGCTGGCTGCTGGCCCTGCTGTGGGTCGTGCTGGCCGTGAAAATCGCCTTTGTGGCCCTGCCGCAATGGCGGCGCAAGGTGTTCACCGGCCCGGTGTTCAAGTGGTTCCAGCGTACCCTGCCGCCCATGTCGCAGACCGAGCGCGAAGCCATCGACGCCGGCACCGTCTGGTGGGATGGCGAACTGTTCAGCGGCCGCCCCGACTGGCGCACCTTGCTGGCCTACCCGGCACCGAAACTGACTGAAGAAGAACAGGCCTTCATAGATGGCCCCACTGAAGAACTGTGCGCCATGGTCAGCGACTGGCAGATCGGCCAGGACATGGACCTACCCCCTGAGGCCTGGGCGCACATCAAAGCGCAGGGCTTCTTCGCCCTGATCATCCCCAAGGAATACGGCGGCAAGGGCTTCTCGGCCTACGCCCACTCGCAGGTTGCAATGAAGCTGGCCACCCGCAGCGGCGACCTGGCCTCGACGGTGATGGTGCCCAACTCGCTCGGCCCGGCCGAACTGCTGCTGCACTACGGCACCGATGAACAACGCAGCCACTACCTGCCGCGCCTGGCACGCGGCGACGAGATCCCCTGCTTCGCCCTGACCGGCCCACTGGCGGGCTCGGATGCCGGCGCCATGCCGGATACCGGCATTATCTGCAAAGGCCAATGGCAAGGCGAAGAAGTCATCGGGCTGCGCCTGAACTGGGAAAAACGCTACATCACCCTCGGCCCGGTCGCCACCCTGCTCGGCCTGGCGTTCAAGGCCTACGACCCGGAGCACTTGCTGGGCGACGATGAGGACTTGGGTATCAGCCTGGCGTTGATTCCCACCGACACCCCGGGCGTGGAGATCGGCAAGCGCCACCTGCCGCTCGGCGCCGCCTTCATGAACGGCCCCAACAGTGGCAAGGACGTGTTCGTCCCGCTGGACATGCTGATCGGCGGCCAGGCCATGCTCGGCAAGGGCTGGATGATGCTGATGAACTGCCTGTCGGTGGGCCGCTCCATCTCGCTGCCAGCAGTGGGCACCGGTGCCGCCAAGTACACCAGCCTGGTGACGGGCCAGTACGCCAATATCCGCGAGCAATTCAACGTACCGCTGGCAGCCTTCGAAGGCATCCAGGAGTCCTTGGCGCGCATTGGCGGCAATGCCTGGCTGATGGACAGCGCCCGATTGCTGACCGCCAAAGCGGTGGATCTGGGTGAAAAGCCTTCGGTGCTGTCGGCGATCCTCAAATATCACCTGACCGAGCGCGGCCGCGAATGCATCCAACACGCCATGGACGTGCACGGCGGCAAGGGCATCATCATGGGCCCGAACAACTACCTGGGGCGTAATTGGCAGGGTGCGCCGATCTTCATCACCGTCGAGGGGGCCAACATCCTCTCGCGCAACCTGATGATCTTTGGTCAGGGCGCGATCCGCTGCCACCCGTTCGTGCTCAAGGAAATGGCACTGGCCGCCCGCGAAGACCGTGAGCAGGCGCTGGTCGAGTTCGATGAGCTGCTAATGAAGCACATCATGTTCGCTGCCGGTAACGCAGCCAGTACCCTGGTCTACGGCCTCGGGCTGGGTCGCCTGGAACACGTGCCAGGGGATGCTTTGAGCCAGGGCTACTTCCGCGCCCTCAATCGCCAGGCGGCGGCGTTCGCAATGATGGCCGACCTGTCGATGCTGTTGCTGGGCGGGGCGCTCAAGCGCCGCGAACGCCTCAGTGCCCGCCTCGGTGATGTGTTGAGCTACCTGTACCTCGCCAGCGCCGCGCTCAAGCGTTATCACGATCAAGGCTCGCCCGAGCACCTGCAGCCCTTGTTGCGCTGGGCCATGGAAGAAAGCCTGGGCCAAGCGGAGCGCGCACTGGACCGCCTGCTCGACAACTTTCCCAACCGCTTCGTCGGCTGTGCGCTGCGCGTGCTGGTGTTCCCCTTCGGCCGTCGTCATACCGGCCCCAGTGATGAACTGGACGCCGAAGTGGCGGAACTGATTGGCCGGCGCAGGGGTGACCCGGCACTGGAAGAACTGCTGGCCGGCTGCTACCGCCCACAGGCAGAAGACGACCCGGTCGCAGCGCTGCAGCGGGCCTGCGACCTGCTCGACGATACAGCGCCGCTAAGCAAGGCGCTGCACCAGGCCATCAAGGAAGGGAAAGTCCGGCCGAGCCCCGGCCAGTCGGGCCTCGACGCCGCCGTCGAGGCAGGCGTGCTGCAACCCGGCGAAGGCCAACGCCTGCACGAAGCCGAACAGGCGCGGCGCAAGGTGATCGACGTCGACGCCTTCGACAAAGTGCAGCTACTCGTCGAACCCGGCAAGGTACGCTGACCCTTCGCGAGCACTTGGGGGCGGCGTATACTCCGCCCCCCGTTTCAGCCATACCGAGGACCCATTCCATGGCCAACCCCAACCTGGAATACCACCTGCAACTGCTCCAGCACCTGCGCACCATTCTGGCGGCGCTGGGCGAGGCAGAGCAGGTGCCGGAAGAAAGCCACGCCCTGTTCCTCGAACGCTTCGACGAACTGCTGACGCTGTTGCCGCAGGATCCACTGGAGAGCCAGTACCTGGGCCAAGACCTGATCTGCCAGGTGATCCAGCGCTATCCGCAGATCGCTCATCTGGTGCCACGTGATCTGCTGTGGTTCTTTGCCGGCGACTGCCTGCACTTCATGCCGGACGAAGAACTGGACCTTTACCAGCAACTGGAAGAGCGTCGCCATGAGGCTGAATCCAGCGGCGAGCCCTTCGATTGGAACCTGGAAAAACAACTGCTGAGCCAAGCCGCACCCGGCAACAGGCACTGATACATCTCATGCGTCTTGGCCTCGCCAAGGCGCATCTACAATTTCACATGTGCAAGACATGTAACAAAGTGAAAAGTCGCTCAGCGATCTAACTTATTCCTACAGCTTGATAAAACTCATGGCATTTAGAATCAGCGCCGAGGCAAAGACTGGCCAATAAACCCGTCAACACCTTGCACTGAAAACTAACTAAGCACCTCAATCAGGTTATGTCATGAAAAAGTCGTTAGCTACGCTATCGCTAGGCCTGCTTGCCGGCCTGGCAGGCAATTCCGCATTTGCTACCAGCGGATCGGTACTCTTCGAAGGCACTATCACGCCGGAAACTTGCCCCATCGAAATCGTCAATCCCGGTAACGGCAGTGTGAATGACCGTGTTGCCATGGGCGATATTCCCGTGGGTCGATTCACTGCCGCCAATATTGAAGTCCGTGGAGCATCTTTTGACATCCGCGTGCCGGACAAAGGTGCCTGCAGCATCACCGAAGACAACGCCTACGTCCAGTTCGACGGTGCTGCCGACACCAGCGGCAACTACTTCAGGGTCGACCCCGTTGCCGGCGCGGCAACCAACGTCTCTATCGTCATCAAAGACATCTCCAACACATCGATCGCGCCCGGTGGCACCTCGGTTAATTACCCCCTCAACGCTACAGGGCCGACCGACCTTCGCTTCGATGCCTACTACCGTTCTACGGCCACAGGCGTACAACCAGGGCTTGCATCGGCCAAGGTTCGTTACACCGTCGCTTATCGCTAAGCACATGCACTACCTCTGTGCCTACTGGCACTAGCCAAACCATCCGGGCGTAGTTGATGCGCCTGGATGCAGCGAGTTATCCGATGATAAAACAGTTCATACTCACGATACCCGTCCGTGTCGTCGCTTGCGCCTGCCTGACCCTGGCGACGCTCACGCTGTCGATGGCCAGCCATGCCGCCTTGACATTGAACAATACACGCATCGTATTCGACAGCGATAAACGCAATACATCCGTTGTTGTCAGAAACCCATCCAACAGCAGTTACGCCGTACAGACCTGGATCAACACGGAGACGGATGACACCACCACCACTGTTCCATTTGCGACCTCCCCGCCGCTGTTCAAGATCAACCCCAACAGCGAACAACTTCTGCAAATCAACGCGCTGCCCAATGCATTACCGCAAGATCGCGAGTCGCTATTTTTCTTTAATTTGCAGGAAATCCCACAAGCCAGCAAGGAGCCCGGCAATCAACTCAATATTGCCATGCGTACGCGCATCAAACTGTTCTATCGACCGCAACAACTTAAAGGCAAGCCAACCGAGCAACTCAAGTCTTTAACATTTTCCGTGAATGAAAGCCAGGGCGTTAAACAACTGCTGGTCAACAACCCGACCCCATTCCATATCACCTTCATTCGGCTGGAAGTCAGTACCAACGGCCACCTCCACAAAATCAGCAACCCGGAAATGCTCGCGCCACTGTCTCAGCAGGCCTACCCGCTGGCGGAGATGCACTTGAACGAAACATCCAGCGTTCTTTTCTCCGTGATCAACGATTTTGGCGGTTACACCCAACCGATGACTTTGCCGCTTCAATCGACTCGCTAGAGCCGCACCGCGTCACACCGCAAGGAGTCGCTTTCATGCCCCCCTTTTCCAAGCGCTGGTCGATCTGCGGCCGGCGTCACGTATTGCTGTACCTGACCGGTAGCCTCGCTGCACTGCACCACATCGCTATCGTGGAGGCGAACTCCAACCTTGGCTTCGAATCGGGCTTCCTCCGTGAATCCGATGGGGCGGGTGTGCACGCGCTCAGTTTTCTGGCAAGCGAACAAAGCCTCGCACCGGGGCGCTATCCGGTGACCGTTCTGGTCAACCTGCAACCGGCCGGCCGCCATGAACTCGATTTTCAGGCTGATGCCGACAACGCATTGCAACCTTGCCTGCCATCCACACGCCTCGGGGAGTGGGGGCTGCGCCTGGACGCCCTGGCCGCAGCAGGAGATGCCAAAAAAGCCTGCCTGGACCTGGCGTCGGCAATCCCAGGTGCACGCGTCGACTTCGACAGTAGCCGCCTGCGTCTATCCATCTCCATACCGCAGATCGCCATGCGCCGTGATATCGCTGGTGGTGTCGATCCGTCGCGCTGGGACAGCGGCATCAATGCTGCTTTCCTCAATTACCAAGCGTCCACCCTGCAGGGACATAGCCGCTACAGGGGCCGCTATAGCAACGACGACCTGTACCTCAACGGTGGTATCAACCTCGGCGACTGGCGACTGCGCACCACCCAGTCGTGGCGCCAGGACAGCAATGGCACGCGCGAGTGGGCGCGCGCGCAAACCTATGCGCAGCGTGACCTGCCTGGCAACCGCGCCAACCTCACCCTGGGCGAGACCTTCACTGATAGCGACATCTTCAACGGCGTGCCGATCACGGGGGTTCGCGTGGCCTCGGACATGAGCATGTTGCCCGATGCCCTTCAAGGTTATGCACCGGTCATCCGGGGTGTCGCGCAGACTCGCGCGAAACTGGAAGTCTGGCAAAATGGCTACCCCATCTACGCGACCTATGTCAGCCCGGGGCCGTATGCCATCGAAGACTTGAGCGCCGTAGGCAACGGTGAGCTGGAAGTAGTGCTGACCGAAGCCGATGGCCAGGTGCGGCGGTTCATCCAGCCCTATTCCACCCTGACCAACCTGCTGCGCCAGGGAACGTGGCGTTACACCGCCACGGTTGGTCAATACAACCCGGCCAGCAGTGTGGATAAGCCATTAATCTGGCAGGCAACCTTCAGTCGAGGCATGGAGTGGGATCTGACGCTGTTTGGCGGCCTGATGGCCAGTCAATACTACCGTGCCACCAATTTGGGTGTCGGTAAGGACTTGGGCAGCCTGGGAGCCCTGTCGCTTGATGTCACTCAGGCCAGCAGCCAAATTGATGTTGCCGGTAGCACTGATGTCCAAGGCCATAGCTATGCCCTTAAGTACGGCAAGGCTTTCAATACGGGTACCAACCTGCGATTCGCGGGTTATCGCTATTCGACCGAGGGCTACCGGGACTTCAGCGAAGCTGTCCAGCAACGCAGCCACGCCGCAACGTTCATGGGCAGCCGCCGCAGCCGCGTGGAAGCTTCGGTGCATCAGCGCCTCGGTCAGCGCCATAGCTTGAGCCTAACCTTGTCGCAACAGGATTACTGGAGACTGGACAACACCCAGCGTCAGTATCAGCTTGGTTTCAATACCTACCATGCCGGTATCAGCTATAACCTGTTTGCCTCTCAGTCGCTGACTGACACGCGCGGCAGCGATCGTCAATTCGGCCTAAGCCTGTCAATGCCCTTGGACTTCGGTCGCTCGGCCAATGCCACGTTCGATGTACAAAAACAGGCGCACGGCTACAGTCAACGCGCCGCCTTGAGCGGCAGCGCCCGCGACGGCCAACCGCTACGAAAACAGCTCCGATGTACGCCTCAGCGACGGCCAGAAAACCAAAGGCAACTACAACAACCATGGCGTCGGTGTTTCCCTGGAGGGCGGCCGTCATCTGAAATTTGACCAAGGCTACTTCGTTGAACCCTTCGCCCAGTTGTCAGCACTGGTCATCGAAGGGAAAGACTACGACCTGGACAATGGCATGCGCGCCGAGGGCGGCAACACCCAGTCAGTGCTGGCCAAGCTCGGGACTACTGTCGGGCGCACCTACAACGTCGACGACGCACGCATGGTTCAACCTTATGTGCGGATGGCATGGGTGCATGAATTTGCCAACGACAATGCGGTCAAGGTCAACGGCAACCATTTCAACAACAACCTTTCAGGCTCGCGCGGTGAAGTGGGTGTCGGGGTTGCGGTGGCCTGGGCCGACAAATGGCAGGCTCACGCCGACTTCGACTACAGCAACGGCGAGAAGCTCGAACAGCCCTGGGGCGTGAATCTCGGGGTGCGTTACAACTGGTGATTTTTGTTCATGGGGAGGGTCGTCGGCGACCCTCCCCTTTTTGTCCATGGAGAACCGTCAATGGCCACTTCAAACACCTCGCCCAGCGGTAAACGATCAACCCCGGCTAAGCGCTCGAAAAGCAGCAGTACGCGTAATGACATGGTGTTCTATTTACCCCCCATCATTCCCGCCCTGCTCATGGACGTGGACGATGCGCCAAGCAATCAACTACCGTTCGCTGCCACCTACAAGCCACTGCGCGTGGAGTTCCCCAAATGGCTGTTCTCAGACCCTTCTGAGGAAGACCCTGAAACGCTGACGCTGTACATGGAAGTCTTGTATGACCTGGCCAGTGCCAGGACCGCCATGCGGGTCCCAGTCGCTTCTAAGACGTGGACTGCCCCGATTGCGGAAAACGACCTGTTCGTTGAAGTTCCCACCCGCTATTTGCGCGATGGTCGTTACAAGTACCACTATGAAGTCACGCTATTCAACGGCGATCTTACCCCGTCCAAAGAACTGATCATCAACATCGACACGACACCACCCTCGCTAGGCCAGACGCCCCTGTTCAGTTTCAACCCGGCTGTGGTCAGGAACACACTCACTGATGCCTACTTCCAGAACAACGACCAACAGCTCATAGGGGCATTGCCACCGCCTCGCGCTGAAGATATTCCACCAGGTTTCGAAGGCGAAACACTGCCTTATATCGGTGCTGCGGTCGGCGATGTGGTGATGTGGTACTGGAGCCAAGACCCCGCTGGCAATGAGTTGGTCGGCCGTCGTGAACTAAAAACGGTCGACTTGGGAAAGCCGCTGGAGGTGAGCTTTCCGGCTGATTTCATACGCCAATCCGGCAACGGGATGCATTTCCCTCGGTACGAAGTTCAGGACCGCGCCGGCACGGCGCTTCAGCGTTCGATGAGCGTGGCACTGAATTTTGAGGGTACTCCGGTTGCTGCCCGGACGCCGCCCAGCATCAAGGAAGCCTCTGGAAACGCGTTTTCCAGCGAACTCAAACCTGTCGATGCGAGCAATGGCGCAACAGTCCTCATACCAGCTTCAGCAGTAATCGAAGGGGCCAAAACCCGTGTGTATTGGGGGGCTCCTGGCACTGCCTTTGCCTATGAAACTGACACGCCAGTCTCTCCAGGTTCCAGAGAATATACAATCCCCAAGGCCTTCATTGCACCGCATATGAACAAGGTCGTCGAGGTCTACTACCACGTCCAAGTCGAGGGCGAGAAACCGTCGCAGATGCACCGCACCGCCGTGCAATGGATTACCGGCCTGCCCCGCACGCAGTCAGACCAGATCCAAGATGGGTTGTTGGTGTTGGATACCCTCAGCGGCGGCCCCGCCACCTTCACAATCGGCACTTGGTCACACATCGCCACCTCGCAGTACATCAGTGCCTGGATCGAAGGCGTGGAGCGCGGCAACGTGGAGAATGCAGTGATACTGCCGATCGCCACTGAGATGGAAGTGCCAAGCGAGGATACGACCATTACACTGGGCTCACTGGACAAAGCCAGCCTCGAGAAGCTTGCGCCACTTTATCAGTTTCGGATCCACGTACGCGTAAGCTTCGACGATAAGGAAAGTTGGAGGGTCTTTCCGTTCGTGGACGCGACGTTGGTGGACTCCGAACGTTGAGCATTATTTGGAAAAAAAAACGCCACTCGATTGAGTGGCGTTTTTGTAACTGAATACTTAAATGCAACGAAAAAAGACGCCTAAGCGTCTATTTTCAATGATCCACAGAACAATAACGCCTCTGCAAATCAATAAATGGAGCGGGAAACGAGACTCGAACTCGCGACCCCGACCTTGGCAAGGTCGTGCTCTACCAACTGAGCTATTCCCGCATTGTGAAGCTTTTACCGCTAATCGGCGTGAAGCGCCTTGACGACCTTCACCACCACTGCACCGCATAGACGCCACAGTATTTAAACTGGAGCGGGAAACGAGACTCGAACTCGCGACCCCGACCTTGGCAAGGTCGTGC
>Ga0213826_1001280_pt1 | contig 11026 bp, 1 predicted proteins | sample MC6MC0899MG_FD_180668 | JGI IMG/M metagenome (GOLD analysis project Ga0213826, IMG submission 180668) | Enriched soil aggregate microbial communities from Iowa State University, Ames, United States - MC6-MC0899-MG | ecosystem: Environmental > Terrestrial > Soil > Unclassified | place: USA: Iowa...
GCGTGCAGGTGAGCGGCGATCTGGCCAATGCCGGCACCATCGCTGCCACGCATGAAGCTGCGATCACCTCCGGTGGCACGCTGGACAACAGCGGCGGCAAGCTCAATGCACAGCGCCTGCAGCTGCAGGCACAGGCTCTGCGCAACCGTGGCGGTGCCATCGAGCAGACCGGCGTGCAGGCGTTGAGCCTCACCGCAGGCAGCGTGAGCAATCGCAGCGAAGGCCTGATCGGTGCGCTGGATGCGGTGGCGTCGGGCGGCTCCGGCGGTACCCCCAGTGGCACCTCGCCGGGAAGCGGCGGAACGCCAGGTACCGGTGCGCCCGGAACCGGCACGCCCGGTACGGGTACACCGGGTACACCGGGTACCGGCACTGGCGGCGGTACGCCGGTGACGCCGGCTGTTCCGTTGGCCGCCGGTGTGCTGGACATCGCTGGCACGCTCGACAACGACGGCGGCAGCATCAGCAACGGCGGTCGTGTATCGCTGGTTGCGGGCAATGGCCTGGACAACAGCGGAGGCCGCCTTGGTGTGGCCTCGCTGCGCGCCACGGGCGATCTGAACAACGATGGCGGCACACTGCAGGTGCACGGTGACGCTGCGCTGCAGCTGGGCACGCTGTCCAACCAGAAGGGCGCGCTGAGTGTGGCCGGTACGCTGCAGCTGCAGACACAGTCGCTGGACAACCGGGCAGGCGAGCTGCGCCATGCCGGCAGTGCCGAGTCGGCCTGGACAGTGCAAGGCGCGTTCAACAACGAAGGCGGCCTGCTGGCGACCAATGCCGAGCGCTTGACGCTGGGGGCAGGTCGGGTCTTCAACGCCGGTGGCCGCATCGAGCATGCCGGTAACGGCGGCCTGTTGCTGACCACGGGCGACTGGGCCGGTGCCGGCGGTCGCCTGAGCACGCTCGGTCGCCTGGACTGGACGGTGGGCAATGCGGACGTGCGCAATGGCACGCTCACTGCAGCGCAGTTCCAGATCGCCGCCGGCACGCTGGACAACCGCGGTGGCAACCTGCTGTCGCTGGGCAACCAGGAAAGCACGCTGCGGGCCGGTACGCTGGACAACAGTGCCGGTGGCACCGTGGCCGGCAATGGCGAGCTGACCGTCTCGGCGGGGACGCTGGACAACAGCAAGGGCCTGCTGCAGCAGGCCGGCAACGGCGCGTTGCGTGTACATGCCGATACGCTGCGTGGCAGCGAAGGCCGCCTGCTCAGCAACGGCGACCTGTCGCTGACCGGTGGCCAGCTGGATGTGAGTGGCGGCACCACCTCGGCGCAGAGCGTGCAGATCCAGGCCGACGGCCTGCGCAACGCCGGTGGCCAGATCGTGTCGCTCGGGAATTCCGAGTTGGCGCTGGATGTACGTGGCACCTTCGACAACCAGGGCGGGCAGGTGCTTGGCAACGCGGGCCTGCGCATCGATGCGGGCCGCATCGACAACCAGAAGGGCACGCTGCAGTCGGCCGGTAGCCAGGGCGCGACACTGACCGTGCGCGACGAACTGGACAACAGAGCCGGTGCGATCTCTGGCAACGGCCAGTTGCAGCTGCACGTCGGCAGCCTGCTCAACCAGGGCGGCAAGGTGCTTGCGGCGGGTAACAGCCTGTTGCAGGTGCAGGCCCGCGAACTGCTGGACAACAGCAACGGCGGCCGCCTGGCCGGCACGGGCGACGTGCTGCTGCAGGCGGCGCGGCTGGACAACCGTAGCGGTGCAATCGAGCACGCCGGCAGCGGCTCGCTGCAGATCCGTGCCGATGCGTTGCAGGGCGCAGCCGGGCGGATTCTCAGCCAGTCGGCGCTGACGCTTGAGGGGGGCGAGCTGGTACTGGGTGCCGGCAGCACCACCCAGGCAGAGCACATTGCGATCAATGCCGAACGCCTGGACAACGCCGGCGGCAACCTCAGCGCCACCGGCAGCGATGCACTGCAGTTGCGCGTGGCACAGACCGTGGACAACAGCGGCGGCACGATCGCAGGCAACGGCGCCCTGGATGTGCGGGCCGGTGAACTGCTCAACCGCAAGGGCACGCTCAGTGCTGCCGGTGCAGCCGACAGCACGTTGCAGGTCAACGGTACGCTGGACAACCATGAAGGCACCATCGCCAGCAATGCCAACCGGCTGACCCTCACTGCCGCACAGCTGGACAATACCGCCGGTGCCATCCGCCAGGCCGGCAACCAGGGCCTGGATATCACCACGGCCCGCCTGGATGGCAGCAAGGGCACGCTGGTCTCTGCGGCTACGCTGACCCTGCGCGCGGATGAGGTAGACCATCGCGACGCAACGCTGGGGGCTGACCGATTCGACCTCGAGGCCGGAACGCTGGACAACAACGGCGGCCGCATCATCGCAAGTGGCGAGGGTGCCAGCCGCATCCATGCCACCACGCTGGGCAATGCCGGCGGTACGCTGGCCAGCAATGGTGACCTGACGCTGCAGGCGCAGACGCTGGACAACAGCGCAGGCAAGATCCAGCACGCCGGCAGCGGCCAGTTGCAGGTGCTCGCACAGACCCTGCTGGGTGCGGGTGGCAGCGTGCTCAGCAATGGCACGTTGGTGCTGGAGGGCAAGACCCTCGATCTGTCGAAGGCGACCACATCGGCGCGCCGCATCGACCTCACTGCCGATAGCCTGACCACGGCCGGCGGTGCGCTCACTGCAACCGGCGAAGAGGCACTGCGCCTGCGTGTGCAGGGGATGCTGGACAATCGCGGCGGGTCGCTGGCCAGTAATGGTGTGCTCGACGTTGCCGCGCAGCAGCTGATCAATGCGCAGGGCACCCTGCAGGGCGCCGGCAGCGGCCGTTCCACCCTGGCCATCGGCCAGGCACTGGACAACCAGAGCGGGCGCATCCTGCTGGGTGGCGCGGGCACGATCAATGCCGCCAGCCTCGACAACCTCGGCGGTACTGTCCATGCCGGCGGCAGCGAACTGGTGCTGGGCATCGACGGTCGTCTCGACAACGGCAGCCAGGGCCTGCTGTCCAGCACTGGTTCGATGACGCTGGACGCTGCCAGCCTCGACAACCGGCACGGCACGGTGGTGGCAGGCAAGGACCTGCTGCTGACCACGGTTGCAGGCGTGGACAACAGCGATGGCGCGATGCAGGCCGGCGAGCTGCTGCAGCTGCAGGCCACTGGCCTCGACAACCAGCGCGGCACGCTGCTGGGGGGGCGGCTGACCGTCGATACCCGCGGCCAACGGCTGGACAACAGCGCAGGTACGCTGGGTACGCAGAAGGGTGCGCTGACCGTGCACAGTGGCGCGCTGCTCAACCAGGGCGGCCGGGTGCAGTCGGCCGCCGATCTCCGCATCGATACCGCAGGGCAGACCATCGACAACCGGGACACCGCCAGCAGTGGTGGCCTGTTGGCGGCGGGCACACTGCAGCTGGACGCTGGTGCGCTGGACAACCGAGGTGGCACGCTGAACGCACAGGGCGATGCGCGGCTGGTGCTGGCCAGTGCCGACAACAGCGCCGGCGGTACGCTTGCCAGCGCGGCGGGCCTGTCGCTGCAGGCGACGACGCTGGCCAACGGCGCCGGGCGCGTGCAGGCCGGGCGCAATCTCGACCTGACCCTGAGCGGGCACCTGGACAACACTGTCGGCGCGATCGCCGCCGGCCAGTTGCTGACCCTCACCGCAGCCAGCGTCGACAACCGCAACACCCGCGGCGGAGATGGCACCCGCGGCCTGCAGGCAGGCCAGCTGCAGTTCGGAACGCAGTGGCTGGACAACAGCCAGGGACAGATCGTCACCGATGGCGGCGCGCGGTTGCAGGTCAACGGCCAGCTGCAGAACAACGGGGGTGTCATCACCACCGGCGGCAACCTCGACAGCAGTGCCGACAGTGTTGCCAACAGTGGCGGCCTGCTGCGGGCCGATGGCAGCCAGACCCTGGTGGCACGCGCGCTCAGCGAGGACGGCCAGGTACACGCCCAGCGCGACTTGAGCCTGACCCTGCAGCAGGGCCTGAGCAACCGCGGCGAATGGGTGGCCAACGGCACGCTGGCCCTGCATCTGTCCGGCGACCTGGACAACCAGGGCGTACTGCGTGGCGGCAACCTCGATCTCAACGCGCAGAACATCACCAACGCGGCCAACGGCGAGATCTCCAGCGAAGGCATCACCCATCTCAATGCACGCGGCCAGCTGACCAATCGCGGCCTGATCGACGGCAAGGTGACCCACCTCGAAGCCGACGTGCTGGACAACCTTGGCACCGGCCGCATCTATGGCGACCACGTGGCGATCTCGGCCGGCGTGCTGAAGAACCATGCCGAGGATGCCAACGGTGCCACCCGCGTCGGCACCGTGGCCGCGCGCGAGCGCCTGGACCTGGGCGTGCGCGAACTGCAGAACACCGGCAAGGGCCTGATCTACAGCGGCGGCGACGCGGCCATCGGTGGATCGCTGGGGGCTGATCGCATTGCTGCGGGCACGGCCGGCAGGATCGACAACATCGGTTCGATCATTGATGTGAGCGGCAACCTGGCGATCGATGCGCAGGAGGTCAACAACATCCGCGAAAACGTGGTCATCACCCAGACCACCACGGTGAATGCGCCAGTGCGCATGGATCGGCCGGCATGGTGGCGCAACGGCAAGAACGGTACCGAGAACATCCGCGGTACCAGTCACTACAGCGCGCACGAGGTCTACTACCTCAATCCGGCCGACATCCTGGAGGATACGCCGCACATCACCCCTGACGGCTTCACCGTACACCGGGCGGTGGTGCGCCTTACCGCACAGACCAGTGCGTACTTCTTCGGGCGCGGCGGGCTCTATGCAGGCCTCGGCGAGCGTTCGCGCTTGAACGTGCAGGATGGCACCGTGGTCATGTACTACGTCGGCCGCCAGGACAACCAGATCAATCCCGACCAGGTGGCCAGCGGCGCGGATGATCCGTTCACCGAGCTGAGCGGGTTGCATCCGGATGCACCGCCCTTCCGCTATGTCGATGACAAGCTGACCTATTCGTCGGCCTATGGCACCTGCACCACCAACTGTGTGCAGCTGTGGACCTACAAGGATTACGATCCGGACCACGTCCTGACCAACCCGCAGTCGTCGGGCGGCAACTCCACCAACAGCAACGAGGAATATCGCCTCGCTACCCGCAAGGTCACCGAGGATGCGCTGGGACCGGGCGTCGGTGCGGATGCGGTCATCCGTTCGGGTGGTGCGATGCGCATCGTCACCGACCGTCTGAAGAACCACTACGGCAGCATCGCCGCCGGCGGCAATCTGGATATCGTCGGCCTGACCGGCACCGCCCAGGTGGAGAACCTCGCAGCGACGCTGTACCGCACGCACGAATTCAACAATGTCAGCCGCACGTTCGGTGGCAGTGTGCTGACCTGGAGCAACCCGGCGATCTCCGAAGTGATCGGGAAGATCGGCGGCAGCATCACCAGCGGCGGCACCCTGACCATCGACGTTGGCGATCTCAGCAACCTCAACCAGGGGCGCAACGCACCCAACGTGCAGGATGGCGCGGCAATGGCCAACCTCAACGTGCAGGGGCCGAAGACGCTGCCGGACGGCCCTGGCCACAACGGTGCGCAGGGACCGGGCCACAGCGGAGGGACGGGGGCGGAACGCGCGTTGGCACAGGCGGCCGATGCCGCTGGCGTGCAGCAGGGCGGCACGGTCGGGGGCATCGCCGGCAATGGCGCCGCATCCGGGGCGCGTGTGGTCGCCGCCGCCGGCGGCTCGCCGGACCGCATCGCGATGGGCGCGCCGGACACCCGTGCACCCACGGCCAGCCTGTTCAACGTCCACCGCAACGGTGGCAACTATCTGGTTGAAACCGATCCGCGCTTCACCGACCACAAGACGTGGCTGAGCTCGGACCACCTGCTGGGGAAGATGGGCTACTCGCCCGACACCGTGCAGAAGCGGCTGGGTGACGGCTACTACGAACAGAAGCTGGTGCGCGAGCAGATCGGCGAGCTGACCGGCCGCCGCTTCCTGGACGGCTACGCCAGCGATGAGGCGCAGTACCGCGCGCTGCTGGAAGCCGGCGCTACCGTGGCCAGCGAATGGGGCCTGCGCCCGGGCGTGGCGCTAACCGAGGCGCAGATGGCGCAGCTGACCAGTGACATTGTCTGGCTCGTCGAGCAGACCGTGACCTTGGCCGACGGCAGTACCACCACCGCACTGGTGCCGCAGGTCTACCTGCGCCTGCGTCCGGGTGACCTGGATGGGCAGGGCGCACTGCTGGCCGGTGCCAATGTCGATATCAAACTGGCCAATGGCCTGGTCAACACCGGTGACATCGCTGGCCGCAAGCTGGTGACCATCGATGCCGGCAACATCGAACACCTGGGCGGCAGCATCTCCGGCCAATACGTCGGGTTGGCGTCGGACAAGGACATCCGCATTGCCGGTGCATCCGTGACGGCGACCGATGCGCTGTCGGTGCAGGCGGCGGGCAATATCACGGTGGCCTCCACGGTGGAAACACAGCGGGGCGATGGTACCTACCAATACGAGACCAACCGCATCGATCGCGTTGCCGGCCTGTATGTGACCAACCCCAGCGGCGACGGCATGTTGTCGGTGGTGGCCGGCGGTGACATCAGCCTGCAGGCCGCGCAGATCCGCAATGCCGGCACCGATGGTCTTACCCAGTTGGCGGCAGGGGGGAATCTGGATGTCGGCGCCATTGCGCTGGACGAGCGCCGCGATGCCACCTTCGATGACCGCAACCACCAGCGCAGCAACAAGACAACGCACGCTGCCACGTCGGTACAGGGTGGTGGCGATGTAGTGCTGGCTGCTGGCAAGGACATCAACCTGGCCGCCGCGCAGATCAAGGCCGGTGGTGGACTGGCGCTGCAGGCCGGTGGTGACATCAACAGCCAGGCAATGGTGGACAGTGCGAGCCGCGACTTCGCCAATGCCGGCAAGCGCAGCTCGCTGCAGGTTAGTCAGAGTGATGAGACAGTTCGTGGAAGCCAGTTGCAAGCGGGGGATGACATCGCGTTCTCCGCTGGCCGCGATGTGACGTTGATTGCGGCGGGCGTGCGAAGCGACCAAGGCGCGATCAGCATTGGCGCAGAGCGCGATGTCAATCTCCTCGCAGCTCAGGAATCGCATACGTGGGAGAAGGACACTCAGAGCAAGAAGCGCGGGCTCACCTCCAGCACCCGAACCGCAACGCATGATGCCACGCAGGACGCCCTGGCAATGGGCACCACGCTCTCGGGAGAGAAAGTAATCATTGGAGCGGGCCGGGACATTACTGTTGAGGGGGCCAGGGTAGCGGCGACCGCCGACGTTCTGATGGCAGCCAAGGGCAATCTCAGCATCTTGGCTGCCGAATCAACTCATTCCGAACAACACAGCAGCGATCGCAAGAAATCTGGCCTTCTGGGAGGCATGAACGGCAGCTTCGGTGTGACGTTTGGGAGCCGTAGCAACGGAAACAGCAACTCGTTGACTGAAACGCTCGCCGAAGGAAGTCTCATTGGCAGCGCGCAAGGGAGCGTGACGCTCTCTGCCGGGCAGACCTTGCACCTGGGGGGATCGGATGTGCTGTCCAAGACGGGCATCACGATGATTGGCAAGGACGTGCTCATTGATGCTGCCGAGCAACAAACGACATACACCGACAATAGCTACTTCCGCCAGTCCGGTCTGAATGTCGCGTTGGGCGGTGCCAGCGTTGATACCGTGCAAAGCGCGAGGGCGGTCTATGCGACCGCCAAGAGAGCAGATGAAGTCGAAGATGATCGCCTGAAAGCACTTTATGCGTACAAAGCTGCTCAAGGAGCGATAGCCGTCGCCGAAGCGGTTGGCCAGCAGTCGGGCAACGGCGAGGGCGGTGCCGGCTTGAATGTCAGAGTGACGGTTGGCAGCCAGCGGTCCCGCTCTGAGAGCGTGATGGAGCAGACAACGCACCGGGGCAGCCTGCTGAAGAGCGAGGGCGACGTTGTTGTTGCTGCGACCGGCGGCGACCTGACGATTGTCGGCAGCCAGATTTCCGGCCGCAATGTCGATCTGGCTGCAGCCAATGACCTGATCATCCGTAGCAGTGAAGATCGCTACTCTCAGGAGAGCCGAAACCAGTCGCTAGGCGGGGAGGTGGGCGTTGCCATCAGTGGCAGCAGTGGTGGAGGTGCCGCCATCGGTGTCTACGTGGGCGCGAACGCTGCGCGCGGCAAGGCGGACGGCGAGGGCACCCTCCACAACGAGAGCATCATCCAGGCCGGCGACAGGCTGACCTTCACCAGTGGCGGCAATACCACCTTGCAAGGCGCACAGCTCCTGGCCGACCAAGTGGTCGGACGTGTAACCGGCGATTTGACGTTGCGCAGCGAGCAGGACACAGACCGCTACAAGACCGAACAGCTGGCTGCGAAGGGCGAGGCGACCATCGGCTACGGCTTTGAGGGCAGCGCCAGCGGTAGTGCCAGCATGATCGACAGTGACTATCGCAGTGTTCGCGAGCAGACAGGAATCGCAGCGGGTAGCGGCGGATTCCAGCTGCAGGTGGGGGGCAATACCCACCTCGCTGGTGCTGTGATCGGCAGTACGGCGGATCCGTCGAAGAATCAGCTGTCTACGGGCAGCCTGTCGTTCGAGGAGCTGAAGAATCGTGCCGAGTTCCTTTCTGCGTCCGTCAGTGGCGGTACAAGCGGCGGTGGCAATCCCTCGGATGGCTTCTCGTTCGATCCGTCACTGGTGCCCGGTCTGCCGACAGGGGACAGCAAGAGTTCCACAACTCGCAGTGGCTTGGCAGATGGAACGGTCGAGATCCGCAGCGGTGACGACTCCGCACTGGCAGGTTTGCAGCGTGGCGTGACGGGCTTGGACAACGCCAATGGCTTTGCGCCGATCTTTGACGAGAGAAAGGTGCAGGAGAGGCAGGAACTGACCCAGATGCTGGGGGCAATCGGCTTTGAAGTGATCGGCAACTTGGCCGCAAACAAAACTGCCCAGGCAAATGCAGACCTGGAAGTGGCCCGTGCCAATGGCGATGCCGAGGCCGAGGCCGATGCGCTTCGCCGGATTGAGCAGTGGGGTGAAGGTGGACGCAACAAGGTGTTGTTGCACGGCCTGACCGGCGCAGCGGTGGCGGCATTGAGCGGTGGAGATATTGGTGGCGCTGCAGCTGGCGCAGCCGGTTCCGAGCTGGCCAAGGACGCGATGATCAGGTTCCTCACGGGGCAGGGAATGGATCCACGTAGTGCTGAGTTCAACAGTTTGATTGAATTGGCCAGTGCTGCACTGGGTGGTGTAGTAGGGGGAGTCGATGGTGCAGCGACTGCTCTGCTGGGTGATCAATTCAATAGGCAGATGCACTGGGATCAGTACCTGGAAGCCCTCGATGGCTGCAAAGGAAATCCGGGCGCTCGCGGCTGTTCCACCATCCTTGAGATGTCGGAGAACACCAACGCTGTCGTCATCTCCAACAGCAGTGATGAGGTTGCATACAAGGTCATTGCCAATCAAAACAAAGATACTGGCGAGACCGTCAGCTTTACGCTGACGGAGGCGGATGGCACGCCGCGTATCATCATGCAGAGAGATGAGTACAACGATTTCGTTATGTCTGCCATGCCCCCGCCGTTTTGGGGTATGTCGCCTGGCTACGCGTTGGACTTTGGTTCGTACTTCTCTCATGCTGCGAGGGGACAGGTCGGTGCAGCATTTGGCGATCTCTCGAACATTTTCACCAGTGGAGAGTATTGGCGGGACTTGACGATCTCAATGACTTTGGGGCTTGTGGGCTCAGCCCCAAGAGGGGGGGCGCCACTCAACGCGCCAAAGGGGTTCTCCAGTCCCGCTGATTTCGTTAGATTTGGCTCTGATATTAAGAATGGACTTGCTAGTGCTGGGTACGGAGATGTTCGGCCGATACTGCAAGGCAGTGCGTCCACAGGTAGGAGTTTTGTGAAGGGGCAGCCGTTCGATTTTCAAAGAGTTAGCGACTTCGATGTGGCATTGGCAAGCCCGGACTTATTGGCGCGCGCTAAGGCGCTTGGAATCTCTCTTCGGAGCGGTGGTGCGCGAACAGGCCCGCTTGAGGCCCGAGAATTAAAGCTTCTGGGGCTGGATGATTTGGCGAAATCCATGAGTGAAAGGGCGGGGCGTGAGGTGAACTTTATGATTTACAAAGATTCTTCGGATGCAATTCGCAGATCCCCCAGTATTGAGGTTCCAAGCAAATGACTTCCATTGTTCTGGCGTACATGTTGTTTGGATCCAAAAGTTTGTCACTTGAAGATGAGAGGGATAGGCTGGAGCTGCTGCTTGGCGTGAATTTCGAAGCGCGGGAGAGTGTTTACCGAGGCGGGAGTTATTTCAGGGCAAATGGATCTGCTAGTGAATCTCTGCTCTTGAGGCATAATTTTGACATTCTGGATAAGGAGGTTTATGAGCCTGCGTTCTCGGATTGTACGATTCTTTTGCTGGTAAATGAAACCGCTAGGTCTGATGTTTTTCTGCAGGCTTTGGGAGGCTCCGGTTTTGATCTTTTGAGATGTGAGTATATTTAGAAATTCATTGGTGGATTGAATTTATGGGGAGTGATTGACTGTCTGGGGTTGAGGCGATGCAGGTCTCTTGGGAGTGTGGCTCGTTGAGTGAGGTGGCGTGGTTTTGAAGAGAGCTGGGTTTGATCGCACGGATTACATTTAGCGTGAGAGTGGTGGGGCAGGTCGCCAAGGTCATGACTTTGCTTGCGGGGTAGCAAGCGACTGACTGTAAGTTCTGCTCCTTCTCGGTGGGCGTGACCTACGACCCGACCAAGGCCTACCGCAGCGCCCGCGACTCGACCACCGACGGCATGGCCGACAGTGGCTCGGCGATGGGGCGGATCACCCGCACCGCTGAAGGTGCGGCCTCCGGCCTGCGTGCAGCCACCACGTCGACCGTGGTGACCGCCGGCAGCCAGCGGTCCAACAGCGAGCAGAGCCATTCGACCAGTGACGCGCGTGTCAGCCAGCTGGCTGCCGGTGGCGATCTTACGCTGATTGCCAACGGAGGCTCGATCCTCAGCCAGGGCACGC
>Ga0213826_1001285_pt1 | contig 11009 bp, 9 predicted proteins | sample MC6MC0899MG_FD_180668 | JGI IMG/M metagenome (GOLD analysis project Ga0213826, IMG submission 180668) | Enriched soil aggregate microbial communities from Iowa State University, Ames, United States - MC6-MC0899-MG | ecosystem: Environmental > Terrestrial > Soil > Unclassified | place: USA: Iowa...
TGATGAAGTTGTACTGGAGGCTGCCCTGCAGCCGCATCGTGTCGCCGCGTTGTCCACTCTGCTGTTCCAGCTGCCCGTAAAGCAGCTCCATGCCCATCGTCCAGGACGGGGCCGGGCTCCAGAGCAGGTTGAAGACGCCGTAGCGGCTCTGGCGGAACGCATCGGCCGCCAGCGCATCGTTGCGTCCACTGGTGAGCTGGCCGTAGATCAGGTTCGAGCGCCACAGCGGCGACCAGTAGTGCGTGTAACCGACGAAGCCGCCGTACAGCGACAACGCCTGCAGCCGCCCGTCGGCGGTCACCACCGCGTCCATGCCCGAGCCGGTCAGGTCGGCGGTGTAACGGGCCAGGCCCTTGCCGCCGAGCATGCCGAACAGCAGCAGGTCCTGATCACCGACCGCGGCCGAGCCACTGAGCTGCAGGCCACCGGCAAAGCGGCGGCCGTCGCCGGCATCGCCGTCGTACCCCAGGCTGCGCGCGACCGCGCCCAGCTGCAGATGGCCCCAGTCACGCTCCATGCGCGCCGTCACGGTGACGTCCGGCAGCGAGTCCACCGGCATGACCCCCTCGGCGGGGTTGCTCAACTGGGTATCCGGATCCTCGGCGGCCACGGTGAGGGTATTGCCCTTGCCCATTGCGAAGCTGTGGTGGATGCCGGCCACCAGCAGGTACCCCGCTCCCCCCGGCCCGGCGAAATCCAGGGTGTCAGGCAGGCTGTCGGCGTCCATGAAGGTGGAATAGCCATAACCGGCGTAGGTGTTGCCCAGCTGCCCGTAGGCGTGGCGCAGGCGGAACTGATAACTGTCGCTGCTGCCGAAAAAGTCGTTTTCCAGATAGAAGCGCAGGTTGCCATGCGTGGTCGGGCGCCGCGCTTCGAAGCTGAAGCGGGTCTGCTTGGCATGCAGGGTGAAGTTGGAGACATCCCGGTGTGCACCGCCGACCGGAATCGAAGAAGTGACGAACTGTTCCTGGTCACCGGCCGCGCGCGAATCGGCGATGGCATCGAGCTTGGCGTAGCCACCGATGCGGATCAGGGTGTCGGTGTTGGGGATCGCGAAGAAGCCTTTCAGCTCGGGATCGGTCGGCCCGGCAGCGCTGTCCGGTCGGGAGGCGGCGGTGGACGGATCAGCAACGGAATCGCGTTGCGGGAGAATCGCCTGGCCCATGCCGGGTACTTGGGCCTGGGCAGTCAAGGGCGCTGGCAAGGGTGGCGCAGTCGTGCTCGTACCCGGCGCAGCGGCCGGTGCCGCGATGGCTACCGGTGGCGCGGGCGGAGGTTTGCCGGATTCGATCGCCTCCAGGCGTTTTTCCATCTGTTCCAGTGTCTGCCGCAGCGTCTGGATGTCCTGCCGCAGGGCAGCGGCCGAATCCTGCGCATAGCCCGGCGCCGCAGCGAATGCTGCCACGCATGCGACCGTCAACACAGCCAAGCGCATCACGTCCTCCTTGAACCGTACACAGTCCCGCGGGTCCAGGCCGGCCGACGTCCAGGACGCCGCCGATCATGGGCACGCAGCCCGGCACTGCACTGCGCGCGACCTTCTCCGGCGCGCGATCCGGTGGCCACCACGCCATCGAACCCGTCGTCCGCATCGGTACGCTCGCACGGGATCCCCTCATCCCTGATGACCGGCGCGTTCAAGCGCGTCGGCCAGCGCCTTGAGTAACAATCGCAAAGTGAGAATGCCGTGAATGTTGCCGGACAGTTTTCTGACTGGGCGGCCACGCGTCCGGTGCGTGCGGGGGAATCCATGAGATAGCGCATGCGGCCAGCTTAGCGACCGCGGCGTTTTCGGCCTTGATCCAAATCAAGCCGAATGCGTCGACGTGCGACGCCGGGCTTTCCCGGCCGCAATACGCTTTCATGACGCCCAAACGCAACGCGCCGGGTTCAGCCCGGCGCGTGGTGCAGCGATACCGCGATCCGCTCAGCGCGGGCCGAGCACCACGGTCATGTCATCGCCCTGCGGCATGCCGGAACGGCGTTGCACCATTCCCTGGGCATCCTTGAACAGAATGCCCGGCGTGCCCTGGAAGCCCAGTTCGATCATCAGCACCTGATTCGCATCGAGCTTGTTGGCGACCTCCGCCGTCAACGATGCCGCCGGCTTGATGCCACCGCGATCGAACAGCCGTTCGTTCTCCAGCAGCGCGGCACTGGGGTTGGGTGCGGTAAGGATCGCAGCCGCCTTGGCCGGGCTGTCCTCACGGATCACGCCGACCATGACGTGGCGAAGCTGCACTTTGCCGGCATCCACCCACGGCCGCGCGGCTTCCCAGAAACGATGGCAGTACGGGCAGTTCGCATCGCTGAAGGTGTAGACCACGCGCGGTGCATCGGCGCGGCCGTCACGCACCCAGGCGCTTTCGTCGAGCTTCTTCCAGCTGCGCTCGGACATCGGTTTGGCCACCAGCTTCTCCAGTGGCGCGGCCCCCACGTCTTCGCCATTGGCATCGAACAGGCTGCCGACCACCACGTTCTTTCCGTCCGCGGTGACATACGCCGCCGCGGGCTGCTGGCCGCCGACCACGCCGGCAAACCCGCGCAGGCCACCCGGCGCATCAAACTCGCCGATCACCTCGAAACCATGCTTCTCGATGCCCTTCAGCACGGCCGGGCGGTCGCCGCCAGCCTTCGGCGCGGCAGCACCGGCTTTCGGCGTCTGTGCCTGGCTGCACCCGGCCAGTGCCATCAGCAGCGAGACGGCAAGCACGGTGCCCAACGGGCGCGAGGACTTCAATTTCATGGTGACTCCTGGATTCAAGGAACAAGACAACGCGACGACCGTTACAGGGTGTCGAGCTTGGATTGCAGGCCGGCGGCACTGAGTTCGCCCAGGTGGATGTGTTTCAGCCGGCCCTGCCCATCAAAGAACAGGGTAGTCGGATAGGCGTGCACCTGCAGCCGCTCGGCCGTGAGTGCGTCTTCGTCGAGCAATACGTTGGCCAGGGTGAGCTGCTCGGCGGCCAGGAAACCCTCGACCTCCTCCCGGGTTTCGCCCTGGTTGACGAACAGGAAGCGGATATCCGGGTGGCGCTGCTGTGCGCGCGCCAGCACCGGCATCTCGCGCCGGCAGGGGCCGCACCAGCTCGCCCAGAGATTGACCACCACCGGCTTGCCCTGTGTGTCGGCCAATGCGATTGGCTGACGCTGCAGCGAGGTCAGGGTGATCGCCGGCAGCGTCACCCGCGATTGCTGCAGCCAGCCAGCGCCGGTGGACAGCACGGCCCAACCGAGCAGGCCCGCCAGCGCAGCAGCGCCCACGGGGCGGCGCAGTGTGGGCCAGCGGCGCACGCGCCACGCCCCCCACCCCAGCCCGACCAGCAGTGCCGGCCACAGCAGGAACCCGCCATCGCCGATCCGCAGCACCCCCCAGGGATCGGTCGCGTAGTCGCCCGCGTGCCAGATCACGAACGCCACCCGCCCGGCCAGCAGGCCCAGCAGCAGCATGTCCACCACCACCGACCGCGGACGCGGTGCGCCTTCGATGACCGGAGCACGCACCACACTGGCCACCAGCATCGCAATGCCAAGCGCCACCACTACCCACACGACCGCAAGCGGTACCGGGCCTACACTGCTGATCATTGATTCTCTCCGCCCTCGCACGGGACCTGCCAGGTGCGACGGCTGTTGCATCGGGCCCGCCGGCATGGTCCCAGCAAGGCATCAAGGGAGCAAGTGTGCCGGTGTCGCGCGATTTAGGCCGCCGAACGGATCGACTCGACCACCCGGCCGACCGGGCGCGCTGCTGCACGCTCGCGCTGCTGTGCGGCCACCTGGCGGCGATAGCGTGCCGGCGTCAGCCCGACGATGCGCAGGAACAGCCGACGGAACGCACTCTGGTCGGAGTAGCCCACCGCCCACGCCACCTGGTCCACCACCCCACCGGCCTGCAGCAGCAACTGCGCCTTGGCGATACGCAGGCGCTGGCAATACTCGATCGGCCGCATGCCGGTGGCTTTCAGGAACCGGCGCTGCAAGGTGCGCGGCTCCAGCCCGGCCTGCAGGCAGATGTCATCCAGCCCGACACCGCGTGCCGCAATCCCGTGCAGCCAGCGCTGCGCCTTGAGGATGCAGCGGTCGCCATGCGCGAAGTTCGGGCTGAAGCGCTCCAGATCGTCCAGTTCGGTGCGCGGGATCACCAGCTGCAGCTGCTGGATGACGGTGTTCATCACACTTTGCCCGTACACGCGTGCGAGCAGGCGCAGGCTCAGATACTTCCAGGCCTCCTGGCCGGCGGCCGTCAGCAGGTCACCATCATCGACCAGGGTACGTTCGCTGGGGAGCCAGCTGGGTACCATCGTGCGCAGTGCCGGGCAGCGCGTGGGATCGGGAACACTGACCGAGCGGCCGGCCAGCACGCCCGCTGCCGCCAGCAGCAGCCCCCCCTCGTCGCAGCCGGCCAGCAGGCTGCAGCCATCGTGGCATTCGCGCAGCCAGGCCAGCAGGCGCTCGTCGGGCGGCGCCATGGTCCAGCTCGATTCACTGCCGGGCACGACGATGATCGCCGGCAGGGCATCGCCGAACAGCTCCGCCCCCGCCACCCGCTGCATGCCGCGGGCGGACATCGTCCAGCGCGTGACCAGCATGCGCCCGCCCGTGCGGCGCCCGGCGGCCACGGTGCGGTTGCAGCGCTGCGCCAGCTCGGACAGCACGGGCGCGGCGGCGCGCAGGCTGCCGGGGAATTCCACGACCGCAACTTCCATCAGGGTCGGCGTATCCGGCCGGCGATCCGGCTGCAGCGTGTTGCGGGGTGCGTCCATGGCCATTCTCCTGGGACAGTGCCTGCCGGCGGGGCCGGGCAGAACAGGTCGATACATAAGATGGCCTGAGGCTACGGACGTCCCGGCGGGACGGCCATGCAACTAGTTGTAAATTTCACGCAGACTGAATTTTCAGTGGGGTTCCAGCAAGGCTTGACCCTTGACCAGACTCCAAGGTCCAGAATGGGGCGGTCATCCACGAGGTGCTCATGAACATTGGACAGCTCGCGCGCCAGGCCGGCGTGCCGATCGATACGGTGCGCTACTACGAGCGGCAGCAGCTGCTGCCCACCGCCCGACGCAGCGCCGGCGGCTACCGGTCTTCAGCGAGTCGGACCTGACCCGCCTGCGTTTCATCCGCCGCGCCAAGGCGCTGGGTTTCAGCCTCGATGAAATCGGCGACCTGCTGGGCTTCAGTGATCAGCGCGGCCAGGACATGGCCCAGATCCGCGACAGCGCAGTGAACAAACTCAGTGACATCCAGCAGCGCATCAACGAGCTGCAGCGCATGCACGGCGCGCTCAAGCAACTCGTCGATGCCTGCCCCGGCCATGGTGATCAAGCCCAATGCCCGATCCTGACCGCACTGACGGAAGCACGCCAATGAACCCGACCCACGCGCATGGGAATGGCGCGCCCGCAGCGAAAGGCCCGTCCTGCTGCGGCGCTTCGCCAGCGCCTGGCGCGGGCATGCACACAGACCCGGTCTGCGGCATGGCGGTGGACCCGGCCACCACCACCCACCACGCCCGTCATGACGGCAGCGATTACCCTTTCTGCAGCGATGGCTGCCGGCGAAAGTTCATTGCCGACCCGCAGCGCTACCTGACCCCGGATGCTGATACCGCCGAGCCGGTCCCGGCCGGCACGCTGTACACCTGCCCGATGCACCCGGAGATCGTGCAGGAAGGACCCGGCACCTGCCCTCTGTGTGGCATGGCGCTGGAACCGGCGATGCCCAGCCTGGAGGAAGGAGAGCATCCCGAGCTGACCGACTTCCGCCGTCGCTTCTGGTGGAGCCTGCCGCTGAGCGTGGCCACGATGGCGCTGGCAATGCTCGCGATGACGCCGGTGCTGCATGGGCTGTCGCCGGACCTGCGGGTGTGGATCGAACTGGCGCTGGCGACACCGGTGGTGCTCTGGGCCGGTTGGCCGTTTCTGCAGCGCTGGGCGCAGTCGATCCGCCACCGCAGCCCGAACATGTGGACGCTGATCGGGACGGGTGTGCTGGCCGCATACGGTTACAGCGTGGTCGCCACCATCGCGCCCGGCCTGTTCCCGCCGTCGTTCCAGCAGCACGGACATGTTGGCGTCTACTTCGAAGCGGCGGCGATGATCATTTCGCTCACGCTGCTCGGCCAGTTGATGGAGCTGCGCGCACGGGCGAAGACCTCGGCGGCGATCAAGGCACTGCTCGGCCTGGCACCGAAGACGGCGCGCGTGCTGCGCGAGGATGGCCGCGAAGAAGACATCGAGATCACCGCGCTGCAGCCCGGCGACCGCGTGCGTGTACGCCCGGGTGAGAAAGTACCGGTGGACGGCACCGTGGTGGACGGCCGCTCCTCGATCGACGAATCGATGCTCACCGGCGAGCCCGTGCCGGTCGGCAAGACCATCGGCGACACAGTGATCGGTGCGACCCTCAACGGCACCGGCAGCCTGGTGGTGCGCGCTGATCGCCTGGGCGATGACAGCATGCTGGCGCAGATCGTGCAGCTGGTCGCGCAGGCGCAGCGCTCGCGTGCCCCGATGCAGCGCATGGCCGACACCGTGGCGTACTGGTTCGTGCTGGCGGTGTTGTCGGTGGCGGTGCTGACGTTCTTCGGCTGGGGGCTGTTCGGCCCCGAGCCATCGTGGACGCACGCGGTTCTCAGCGCGGTTGCGGTGCTGATCATCGCCTGCCCGTGCGCACTCGGGCTGGCCACGCCGATGACGATCATGGTCGCCACCGGCCGTGCTGCACAGCACGGCGTGCTGTTCCGCGATGCCGAAGCGATTGAAGCCCTGCGCCAGGTCGATACGCTGGTGGTGGACAAGACCGGCACCCTGACCGAAGGGCGGCCGGCGTTCCGTGATGTGCAGGCGGTGGCGCCCTACCAGCCCGATCAGATTCTGCAGTGGGCGGCGAGTCTGGACCAGGGCAGCGAGCATCCGTTGGCCGCGGCGATCGTCGCGCAGGCGCAGGCGCGTTCGATGCCACTGACCCAGGTGGTGGACTTCGACTCGCTGACCGGCATGGGCGTGCAGGGCGTGGTCGACGGCAAGACGCTGCTGCTCGGCAATACCGCACTGATGGACGAACACGGCATCGCGCTGGATGCGCTGCGCGAGGCGGCCGAGCAGCTGCGCAAGGCAGCGGCGAGCGTGATGTACCTCGCCGTGGACGGCCAGCTCGGCGGTCTGCTCGCGGTCGCCGACCCGATCAAGGCCTCCACTGCCGAAGCGATCGCCCAGCTGCACCGCGATGGCCTGCGCATCGTGATGGCGACCGGCGATGGCGCCGCCACCGCCGAAGCGGTCGCGCGGGAACTCGGCCTGGATGAGGTGCACGGCGAAATGCGCCCCGCCGACAAGGCCGCGCTGATCCGTTCGCTGCAGGCGCAGGGCCGCAAGGTCGCGATGGCCGGTGACGGAATCAATGATGCGCCGGCGCTGGCGAGTGCCGACGTGGGTATCGCGATGGGCAACGGGACCGATGTGGCGATGTCGAGCGCGCAGGTCACGCTGGTCAAGGGCGATCTGCGCGGCATCCTGCGTGCGCGCCAGCTTTCCACCGCGAGTGTGCGCAACATGCGGCAGAACCTGGGCTTTGCGTTTCTCTACAACGGCCTCGGCATTCCCGTTGCGGCCGGCGTGCTGTACCCGCTGGGCATCGTGATGTCGCCGATGCTGGCCGCGGTGGCGATGAGCTTGAGTTCGGTCTCGGTGATCAGCAACGCGTTGCGTCTACGCCATCAGCGACTGCCGGGCGAATGAAGCGCGATCGATGACGATGTTTCTTCACTTTTTTCTTGCCAATCGAAAACGTCGTCGTTATGATTTCGCTCCTCACGACGTGGGGCCATAGCTCAGCTGGGAGAGCGCCTGCATGGCATGCAGGAGGTCGGCGGTTCGATCCCGCCTGGCTCCACCAATCCGATCATTAGGCCGATCAGATTGCAGTGACAAAATTTGAAGTTTTCGTGCGTCCCCATCGTCTAGAGGCCTAGGACATCACCCTTTCACGGTGGCGACCGGGGTTCGAATCCCCGTGGGGACGCCAGTTTCAAACAGACAGCCCTGACTTCGGTCGGGGCTTTTTGTTTTTCGTGGTCGGTTTTTTTCCGCATGCATTCTTTCTTCGGTATTTCAGAAAAAAGACTTGGCGAACGCTTCACGGCCGCGTAGAATTCCGCCTCCAGCATCGTGGGGCCATAGCTCAGCTGGGAGAGCGCCTGCATGGCATGCAGGAGGTCGGCGGTTCGATCCCGCCTGGCTCCACCACTCCGGACCTTAGGCCGTTCGGGTGTGCTGAACAATTTGATGAGTTTCATGCGTCCCCATCGTCTAGAGGCCTAGGACATCACCCTTTCACGGTGGCGACCGGGGTTCGAATCCCCGTGGGGACGCCACTCATCAGACGAACACCGAGGCCCGGCATGCCGGGTCTTTTTGTTCACCGCCACCTGCGGTTGCGTTACCTGGACGTGCTCAAAAAGACTTCCACAAACGTGAACAGGCAGATATACTAGGCGGCTTGCGGTACAACGTGGGGCCATAGCTCAGCTGGGAGAGCGCCTGCATGGCATGCAGGAGGTCGGCGGTTCGATCCCGCCTGGCTCCACCACTTCTCCGGACACAGGCCGTCCGATGGAAGCCAAAATTCGGTTTAACGCGTCCCCATCGTCTAGAGGCCTAGGACATCACCCTTTCACGGTGGCGACCGGGGTTCGAATCCCCGTGGGGACGCCAGCTTCAAACAGACAGCCCTGACTTCGGTCGGGGCTTTTTGTTTGATGACCCCTTCCCATCCGGCAAAACCGCCGCTATGATAGGCGGCTCGCAGCACAACTGTGGGGCCATAGCTCAGCTGGGAGAGCGCCTGCATGGCATGCAGGAGGTCGGCGGTTCGATCCCGCCTGGCTCCACCACTTCTCCGGACACAGGCCGTCCGATGGAAGCCAAAATTCGGTTTAACGCGTCCCCATCGTCTAGAGGCCTAGGACATCACCCTTTCACGGTGGCGACCGGGGTTCGAATCCCCGTGGGGACGCCAGCTTCAAGCAAACAGCCCTGACTTCGGTCGGGGCTGTTTGTTTATGGGCCTTACGCCACCACCTTCGCCATCCCCACCGAGCGCGGCGCGGTCAGGGCGAAGCCGAACTGCGCATACAGCCGATGCGCCTGCCCATCGGCGATCAGGCTGACATACGCACCGACAGCATTGGCGCGCAGCCAGGCGTCGAGCTCGGCCATCACGGCCTTGCCCAGGCCCTGCCCCTGGCGGTCCGGGACCACGGCGATATCCACCACCTGCAGGAAGCAGCCGCCGTCGCCGATGATCCGGCCCATGGCCAGCAGCCGGTCGCCCTCGCGCAGGCTCACGCCGAAGACCGTGTTGGGCAGGCCACGTGCGGCCGCCTCGGCCGTTTTCGGGCTCAACCCGGCCAGCACCCGCAGCGCGCGGTAGTCCTCCACGCCGGGCGGCAAGGGAATGCAGTGAACACCAGCGGGCAGCGACATGACACGGATCCGGCTATGAATGGACGCTCAGCATGCCCGACCGTATTCGCAGGATGTGCGACCCACCGGCCTATGCTGTGCCTCTGCCCACCCTGTTCCGCCGCCATGTGCTATTCCGCCCAGATCCGCGCCGATTACACCAAGCTGGTCCGTGAGTACGGCGCCGTGCTGTCGCTGGACGAGTTCGCCCAGCTGTATGCCCACGACGCCGGCAAGCAACGCCCGAAAACCCCCAAGGCGATGGACGACGGCTTTGCCGGTGCCCGCACGGCGCAGGGCCAGGAGATCGTGGCGCGGATACAGCAATGGCATGCCGAGGAGATGCAGGCGCTGGATGAGGAACTGCGCCTGCAGGGCACGCGATTGAGGGCGGCCGAAGCGCAACTGGCCGCACGCCCCACGCAGAAGGCGCGCAACGACGTGCGCGTCGCGGGCAATCGGATCGAACGTGCGCAGACGCGCCTGTCGGACCTGCAGCGCGCCGGCCTGGTGCCGCGCGACAGCCGCATTTTTCCCGGGGTTTACGCACCGGTGATCGTCTCCGAGCAGGGGCAGCGTGTGATCAAGCCGATGCGCTACCAATGCCGGCTGCCGGACAAACCCGCGCGTAACGACGTGCTCTATCCCGGCACCTACAACGCACGCCGTGACAGTCTGGAGGGGTACTGGGCCTCCGCGTTCGGCCACCGGCATGGCGTGGTGGTGGTGCAATCGTTCTACGAGCACGTGCCGCGGCATGCACTGGAACAGCGCCTGCTGTCGCCGGGCGAGAAAGCCGAGAACGTGGTACTGGAGTTCAGCCCGCAGCCACCGCGCGATCTGTTGATCGCCTGCCTGTGGTCGGAGTGGGAAGGGCCGGAAGGCCGCCTGTTGTCGTTTGCCGCGATCACCGACGAGCCACCCGCCGATGTGTCGCGTACGGGCCACGACCGCTGCATCGTGCCGATCCGGCGCGAACACCTGGATGCCTGGTTGAACCCGGACCCCCAGGATCTTGCTGCGCTGTACCGGATCCTGGACGATCGCGAGCCGGTGACATTGGCGCACGCCGAAGCGGCGTAAGAGCAGCTCAGCCGGCGACCGAATCGCCGACGCGTGCACGCCCCAATGCGGCATTCAACTCGGCCGTCAGGTAGGGCTTGGTCAGGATGGTGCCCGACCGGAAGGCCTCGGGCAGATGCTCGGTCGCCATGCCGGTCGCCAGCACGAAAGGAATCTGGCGCGCGGCCAACGCTGCCGCCACCGCTTCACTGGTTTCATTGTTGGCGAGACGATAATCCAGCAGCACCACCTGTGGCTGGGTCTCGCCGAGCAGGCGCAGCGCCTCGGACACCGAGGCGGCCAGCCCCACCACCACCGCGCCGGACTGCGCCAGCTGCATCTGCAGCAGGGCCGCACTCATTTCGTCGTTCTCGACCACCAGCACCCGAAGATCCTGCAGCGCGCTCATGACGACTCCCTGTATGGTTCAGCGCGATGAGTATAGCGTCCTGCGTAGGTGAAACCCTGACAGGAACTTAA
>Ga0213826_1001287_pt1 | contig 11005 bp, 8 predicted proteins | sample MC6MC0899MG_FD_180668 | JGI IMG/M metagenome (GOLD analysis project Ga0213826, IMG submission 180668) | Enriched soil aggregate microbial communities from Iowa State University, Ames, United States - MC6-MC0899-MG | ecosystem: Environmental > Terrestrial > Soil > Unclassified | place: USA: Iowa...
GGTCAGGGCGGTCCTCGGCGACGGTCGGCCCTTCGGCTCGGTGCTCATCGCCAACCGCGGCGAGATCGCCGTGCGGATCATCCGCACCCTCCAGCGGCTGGGCGTGCGCTCCATCGCCGTCTACAGCGATGCCGACGCGGACGCCCTCCACGTCCAGTTGGCGGATGAAGCGGTCCGCATCGGCCCGGCGGCCGCGACCGAGAGCTATCTGGACATCGACGCCGTCGTGCAGGCCGCCGTCGAGAGCGGCGCCGACGCCGTCCATCCCGGCTACGGCTTCCTCAGCGAGAATGCGCGCTTCGCCGAGGCACTCGCCGCGGCGGGCATCACCTTCATCGGCCCCGGCGTGGACGCCCTCGCGGTGATGGGCGACAAGATCACGGCCAAGAACCACGTGGCGCTCTCCGGCGTGCCCACCGTCCCTGGCTATGCCGGAACTCCCGGCAACCCCCCGTCCGACGAGGATCTGAGGGAACACGCCGCCGAGGTGGGATATCCGCTGCTCATCAAGCCGTCCGCGGGCGGCGGCGGCAAGGGAATGGTCGTGGTGGAGACTCCGGAGGAGCTCGACGCCGGCCTGACCACGGCTCGCCGTGTGGCGGCGAAGGCCTTCGGTGACGACACCCTCTTCATCGAACGCCTCGTGCGGAACCCCCGCCACATCGAAGTCCAGGTGCTGGCGGACACTCACGGGAACGTCATCCACCTGGGCGAGCGGGAGTGCTCACTGCAGCGCCGTCATCAGAAGGTCATCGAAGAGGCGCCCTCGGCGCTGCTGGAAGGTCTGCCGAACGGCGCCGAGATCCGCGAGCGGATGGGGCGGGCGGCGTGCGACGCCGCGCGCAGCGTCGATTATGTGGGCGCGGGCACGGTGGAGTTCCTGGTCTCGGATGACAATCCCGACGAGTTCTTCTTCATGGAGATGAACACCCGGCTCCAGGTGGAGCACCCCGTCACCGAGGAGGTGACCGGCGTCGACCTGGTCGAACAGCAGTTGCGCGTGGCCGCGGGGGAGACGCTGTCCCTGAAACAGGAGGACGTCCGCCTGAACGGCCACGCGATCGAGGCGCGGGTCTACGCGGAGGATCCACGGAACGGCTTCCTCCCGGCGACTGGCACGGTGGAACTGCTGGACGAGCACGGAAGCCACGATCTCATGCCCCGGAGGCACAGCGCTCCGTACCGGGCCTGGACCGCCGCTCCGAGGCCCCGGGTCGACTCGTCGCTGTATGAGGGGCAAGTCGTCGGCTCGGACTACGACCCGATGCTGGCGAAGGTCATCGCGCACGGGGAGGACCGTGCGGACGCCCTCCGGAAGCTCGATGAGGCCCTGGCGGATTACCGGCTGCTGGGCCTGTCCACGAACGTCGAGTACTTGCGGCTGCTCCTCGCGGATGAGGACGTCCAGGCCGGGCGTCTGGACACCGGCCTGATCGAACGCAAACTGGACGGCTTCCCCTTCCACGAGGTGAACGACGTCGACCTCGCCCTGGTTGCCGTGATGACCGACCAGATGCTCCACGGAGAGGCCGCCAGGACGTCCCGGAACTCGCCGTCCAGCCTGGGACGGGCGTGGGACGCCGCCGATGGCTGGCGCCTCGGGGTGCCTTCGCCGCGGAGGATTCATGCCGTGGTGGCCGGGAAGGACCTGACCGCGCAGGTGGCGGGCGGGGTCTGGAGCCAGAAGTCGCGTCATGCGCCGGTGCGCGTCGAGTACCAGGTGACGTTGCCCGGACACGAGACCGTCACCGCGGTGACCTGGCGGATCGGCCAGGGGGCCGGGGCGTTCGAGGTGGACGGCACATCGTATGAGTACGCCGTGGCCGTCCCCGGTGCGGGCAGTGGCCGGCTGGACACGTCCCGTGCGGTGACGGCGTGGATCGGACGCGACGGCTGGACCGCCGAGGTCGAACTCCTGAGCCGCGAAGAGGCGCTCGCCCGGAGTCTCGCCCGGCTGGAACGGGCGGACGGCGAGGCGGATCCGCGCGTCGTGACGCCGATGCCGGGCACCGTCGTCGCCGTCATGGTGCAGGACGGCGAGCGGGTGGAGGCCGGCCGTCATCTGCTCAGCGTGGAAGCCATGAAGATGGAACACCAGCTCACCGCACCCATCGCGGGCATCGTGCACCTGAGCGTCGCACCCGGCGACCAGGTCAAAGCCAAGGCCGCAGTGGCCACCATCCATCCCGAGGATCCGGGACACGAGAACTAGGACACCCCATGCCTGATTTTGAACTCAGCGAAGAGTACCAGGACCTCAGTGACACGGTCCGCGAGTTCGCGGACGAGGTCGTGGCCCCGGTCGCGCAGAAGCACGACGAGGAGCACAGCTTCCCCTACGAAGTGGTGGCCGGCATGGCCGAGCTGGGACTCTTCGGTCTCCCGTTCCCCGAGGAGTACGGCGGCATGGGAGGCGACTACTTCGCCCTGGCCCTGGCCCTGGAGCAGCTCGGCCGGGTGGACCAGTCCGTGGCGATCACCCTGGAAGCCGGCGTGTCCCTGGGAGCGATGCCGGTGTATCGCTTCGGCACCGACGCCCAGAAGGAGGAATGGCTGCCGATCCTGGCGTCCGGTCAGGCGCTCGCGGGCTTCGGCCTCACCGAGCGGGAGGCCGGCTCCGACGCGGGCGGCACCCAGACCAAGGCCCGCCGCGAGGACGGGCAGTGGGTCATCAACGGCAGCAAGGAGTTCATCACGAACTCCGGCACGGACATCACCCGGCTGGTCACCGTGACGGCCGTGACCGGAACCAGCGAACGGCCCGATGGCTCCGTGAAGAAGGAGATCTCCACGATCCTGGTCCCCACGGACACCCCCGGCTTCACCGCGGAGAAGCCGTACAACAAGGTCGGCTGGAACGCCTCGGACACCCACCCGCTCACCCTGAAGGACGTCCGCGTGCCTGAGGAGAATCTGCTGGGCATGGAGGGCCGCGGCTATGCGAACTTCCTCTCCATCCTGGACGAGGGCCGCATCGCCATCGCGGCGCTCGCCACCGGCGCCGCCCAGGGCTGCGTGGATGCGTCCGTCCGCTACGCCCGCGAGCGCAGCGCGTTCGGGAACATGATCGGCACCTACCAGGCCATCCAGTTCAAGATCGCCCGGATGCAGGCCCGCGCCCACACGGCCCGCCTGGCGTACTACGACGCCGCGGCGCGCATGCTGGCCGGCAAACCCTTCAAGTCCCAGGCCGCGATCGCCAAGATGGTGGCCGGCGAGGCCGCGATGGACAACGCGCGGGATGCCACCCAGGTGTTCGGCGGCTACGGGTTCATCAACGAGTTCCCCGTGGCCCGCCACTACCGGGACTCCAAGATCCTGGAGATCGGGGAGGGCACCACCGAGGTGCAGCTCATGCTGATCGCGCGCGAGCTCGGCCTCTAGCGCGCCTCTGGAAATCGACGACGCCACAGGAGAGGATCGGAGCATGATCGACAAAGTGGTCGGCAGCGTGGAGCGTGCCGTGGCCGACATTCATGAGGGTGCGTCCCTGGCGGTGGGCGGATTCGGGCTGTGCGGGATTCCCGTGGCCCTGATCGACGCCCTGCATCGCCAGGGGACCGGCGAGCTGGAGACCATCAGCAACAACTGCGGCGTGGACGACTGGGGTCTGGGCATCCTGCTCTCGGATGGCCGGATCCGCCGCACCATCAGCTCGTATGTGGGCGAGAACAAGGAGTTCGCCCGGCAGTATCTGGCCGGCGAACTCGAAGTGGTGCTCACGCCGCAGGGCACCCTGGCGGAGAAGCTCCGCGCCGGGGGAGCGGGCATCCCCGCCTTCTACACGGCGGCCGGAGTGGGCACCCAGGTGGCCGAGGGAGGGCTGCCTCAGAAGTACGACGACGCCGGCGGGATCGCGATCGGCTCGGAACCGAAGGAGGTGCGCACCTTCAACGGCTCGGACTACGTGCTGGAGGAGTCCGTCACGCCCGACTTCGCCCTGGTGCACGCCGCGAAGGGCGACCGCCACGGGAACCTGGTGTTCCACGCGACCGCCCTGAATTTCAACTCACTCTGTGCCATGGCGGGCAGGATCACCATCGCCGAGGTCGAGGAACTCGTGGAACCGGGCGAACTGGATCCGGAACAGATCCACCTGCCGGGCATCTTCGTCCAGCGCGTCGTCCACGTGCCGGCGGGGAGCCCGCTGGCGGAGAAGCGGATCGAGAAGCGGACCGTCCGGAAGGAACAGGCTCCGGAGGCCGCAGGTGCGCGCGAGGACTCAGGTGCGGGAGCAAGCGCTGGCGTGGCGGCCGGCGTCGTCGGGGCGGCGTCGTCGAACGCTGCGGAGAACACAGCGCCCGGACTGGACCGGAACCAGCTCGCCGCCAGGGTGGCCCGTGAGCTGCGGAACGGCCAGTACGTGAACTTGGGGATCGGCATGCCCACTCTCATCCCGAACCACATCCCGGAAGGCGTCGAGGTGGTCCTCCACTCCGAGAACGGCATCCTGGGCACCGGCCCGTACCCCGCCGAGGACGCGGTGGACCCGGACCTCATCAATGCCGGCAAGGAGACCGTGACGGTCAACCCCGGTGCGGCGTTCTTCGACTCGGCCCTGTCCTTCGGCATGGTCCGCGGCGGACACGTCGACGTGGCGGTGCTCGGCGCGATGGAGGTCGCGGAGAACGGCGATCTGGCCAACTGGATGATCCCCGGCAAGATGGTCAAGGGGATGGGCGGCGCCATGGACCTCGTGTTCGGGGCCAAGCGCCTGATCGTCATGATGGAGCACGTCGACCGCAACGGACGGCCCAAGATCGTCCAGAGCTGCTCCCTGCCGGTCACGGGCAAGGGCTGCGTGGACCGGATCATCACGGACCTCGCGGTCATCGACGTCACGGACGACGGCCTGGTCCTGCGGGAGACCGCTCCCGGGGTCTCGGTGGAGGACGTCATCGCCGCGACGGGAGCGGAACTGCGCGTCGAGATGCACGATCCGGACACCGTATGAGCGCACAGGAGAACAGCGTGAATGAGCAGGAAGAACCACGCCGGATCGTGCAGCGGGGACTGTACTTCGACGAACTCGAAGAGGGCGCGGTCTACGTCCACCGGCCCGGCCGGACTCTGACGGAGGCGGACAACGTCCTCTTCACCACCCTGACCATGAACACGCAGGCCCTGCATCTGGACGCCGCGTGGAGCGAGTCTCAGCCCTTCGGGCAGCGCCTGGTGAACTCGATGCTGACGCTCGCCACGCTGGTGGGGCAATCGGTGCCGCAGCTCACGGCCGGCACCATCATCGCCCAACTGGGTCTGGACGGGATCAGTTTCCCCAAGCCGATGTTCCACGGCGACACCCTCTACACGGAGACGACCGTGCTGGAACGCCGGTTGTCGGCCTCCCGCCCGGGTCAGGGTGTGGTGACCTTCCAGCACACCGGCCACAACCAGCGGGGTGAGGTCGTGGCTCTGGCCCGGCGGACCACGTTGATGTGGACCCGCGAGGCGCACGAAGCGGCCGGACGGGGGACACTGGAGGCATGAGCTTCTCCATGGGACCCAGCCTCCTGTTCTGCCCCGCCGACCGGCCCGAACGCTACGCCAAGGCGGCCGACCGCGCGGATGCCGTGATCCTCGACCTGGAGGACGCCGTGTCCGGCGAGGCCAAGGCCGCCGCCCGGCTGGCGCTCGCCGATCCCGCGAACGCCCTCGACCCCGAACAGACCATCGTCCGGGTCAATCCGGTGGGCACCCCCGAGATCCGGCTGGATCTGGAGGCCGTGGCGAAGACCCCGTACCGGACCCTCATGCTGGCCAAAGCCGAGAGCGGCCAGCAGCTCGACGCCCTGGCCGGGTACCAGGTGCTGGCCTTGTGCGAGACCGCCCGGGGCGTGCTGAACGCCGCGGAGATCGCTTCGCGGCCCAATGTCGTGGGACTCATGTGGGGTGCCGAGGACCTGCTGGCGTCCCTCGGCGGGACCTCCAGCCGGGATGCCGACGGCGCCTACCGCGCGGTCGCACTGCACGCCCGGTCCCAGGTGCTGCTCGCCGCGGGGGCATTCGGGAAGGCCGCGATCGACGCGGTCTACGTGAACATTCCGGACCTGGACGGCCTCGCGGTGGAGTCCGCGGACGCGGTGGCGTCCGGTTTCGCGGCGAAGGCGTGCATCCATCCGAACCAGGTGGCCGTGGTGCGGGAAGCGTATCTGCCCGACGACGCCGCGGTGCTGGCGGCGCGCGAGCTCCTGGCTGCCGCCGCTTCCGCGGGCAACGGGGTGTTCAGTCACGAGGGCCGCATGATCGACGGCCCCATCCTCCGCCATGCCGAGGCGGTGCTGCGCCGGGCGGGCGTGACCGGCTGAGTATCCTCCCGCCGAGCCGGGCCCTGTGCGTTCCGCAACCTGACGATGCCTCTGGATCGCCTGGCCACCTCCGCTGAGTACGCTGCCGAGGGTGCGAGTCCGCTGCCAGTGGTAGCGGACTCGCACCCCGGGTAGCGGATTCGACGCGCGCCGCCCGGAGGGTGGCCCTCGGGTGCCGCCCGGGCTCCGTGCAGCGGGCGCCCAGGTTGTCCGGGATACTGGAACCATGCGTTCAGTGACCCTGCTCGGCTCCACCGGTTCCATCGGCACCCAGGCGATCGACGTCGTCGACGGCGCCCCTCATCGTTTCAGCGTCACGGCGCTGAGCGCGGGCGGCGGCAACCTCGCCCTGCTCGCGCGCCAGGCGGTCCACGTCCGCGCGGAAGCCGTGGGGGTCGCCTCCGGCAGTGAGAGCGAGTTCCGTGCGCTCCTGGCTGATGAAGCGGCCCGTGAAGGACTGCGGGACTACGCCCCGGAGCTGTACTTCGGCCCCGATGCGTCCACGCGGATCGCCGAGATCCCGGTGGACGTGGTGCTGAACGGCATCACGGGTTCCATCGGCCTGGCGCCCACCCTGGCCGCCCTCGAATCCGGGGCGACCCTGGCCCTGGCCAACAAGGAGTCCCTGATCGTGGGCGGCGCCCTGGTCAAGGACCTCGCCCGTCCCGGCCAGATCGTGCCGGTCGATTCCGAGCATTCGGCCATCGCCCAGTGCCTCCGCTCCGGCACCGAGGCCGAGGTGGACCGCCTGGTCCTGACAGCATCCGGTGGACCGTTCCGCGGCAAGACCCGTGCGGAGCTTCAGCACGTCACGCCCGCCGAGGCGCTCGCCCACCCCACCTGGGACATGGGCCTCATGGTGACCACCAACTCCGCCAGCCTCGTGAACAAGGGCCTGGAGGTCATCGAGGCCCACCTGCTGTTCGACGTGCCGCTGGACCGGATCGACGTCGTCGTCCACCCGCAGTCGGTGGTGCATTCGATGGTGCAGTTCGTGGACGGCTCCTCGATCGCCCAGGCGTCGCCGCCGGACATGCGCCTGCCCATCGCGCTGGGCATGGCCTGGCCCGAGCGGGTGGCGCACGCCGCGACCCCGTGTGACTGGACCCAGGCGACCCAGTGGACGTTCGAGCCGCTCGACGCCGTGGCCTTCCCCGCCGTCGACCTCGCCAAGGACGCGGCCAAGCAGGGCGGCACGCACCCTGCCGTGTTCAACGCCGCCAACGAGGAGGCCGTGCTGGCGTTCCACCGCGGCGAGATCGGCTTCACCGACATCGTGGACACGGTGGAGGCGGTCCTGGCCGAGCACTCCGACCATGCGGCACTGAGCCTCGAGTCAGTGCTCGCCGCGGAAGAGTGGGCACGAAAGCGCACCCACGAACGTTTGTCCTCGTGATGAACCATTCGACCAGAAAGACCACTGAGATGACGAGGCTGTGGGCATGAGCGGGCCGCTGCTGTTCCTGGGCGGGGTGCTGTTCGTGGCGATCGGGATCGCCGTGTCGATCGCCCTGCACGAGGTGGGCCACCTCGTGCCCGCCAAGTTGTTCAAGGTCCGCGTGACCCGTTACATGATCGGCTTCGGGCCCACGGTCTTCTCCCGGAAGAAGGGGGAGACCGAGTACGGCGTCAAGGCACTGCCGCTGGGCGGCTACGTCCAGATGATCGGCATGTACCCGCCCAACCCGGAGGACGGCACCATGCGCGCCTCCAGCACCGGCATGTTCCAGAACCTCGCCCGGGAGGCCCGCCAGCAGGCCAGCGAGGAAGTGGGCCCCGAGGACGGGAACCGCGTCTTCTACAAGCTTCCGGTGTGGAAGAAGATCGTGGTCATGCTCGGCGGCCCGGCGATGAACATCGTGCTGGGCATCCTCTTCACCGCCATCCTCCTGATGGGTTTCGGCAGTGCGCAGCCCACCACCACACTCTCCTCGGTGTCCGCCTGCCAGGTGGTCCAGGGTGAGAAGGAGCCGGCGCCGGGGGAGAAGTGCACCCCGGCTCCCGCGGCCGCAGCCGGGCTCAAACCCGGCGACCGGATCGTGAGCTTCGACGGCAAGCCCGCCACCGACTGGAACAGCCTCACCGAACAGATCCGTCAGTCGGCCGGGCGGAAGGTCCCGGTGGTCATCCAGCGTGGTGACCAGACGATCGACACCACCGTCACCCCCGTGCTGACCGCCCGGCCGGTCACCGGGACCGACGGTCAGCCGAAGAAGGACGCCTCCGGCAAGGTCGTGACGCAGGACGTGGGCTTCATCGGTGTCGGCCCCCGTCAGGCGCTCGTCCCTCAGGGACCCGAAACCGTTCTGCCGGCAGTGGGCACCCAGATCACGCAGGTGAGCCACGTCGTCCTGGATCTGCCGGCCCGCGTGATCGGCGTGGCCAAGGCCGCCTTCAGCTCGGAACCCCGCGACCCCAACGGACCCATCAGCGTGGTGGGGGTGGGACGCGTGGCCGGCGAAGTGTCCGCCATGGAGGAGATCCCGCTGGAGGCCCGCATCGCCAGCCTGATCGGGATCCTGGCGGGCCTCAACTTCGCGCTGGCCATCTTCAACCTGATCCCGCTGCCGCCCCTGGACGGCGGCCACGTGGCCGGAGCCCTGTACGAGGCGGTCCGTCGCGGCATCGCCCGGATCTTCCGCCGTCCCGACCCGGGCCCCTTCGACCTCGCCAAGCTGCTGCCCGTCACTTATACGGTGGCCGGTCTGCTGCTGGTGATGAGTGTGGTCCTGATCTACGCGGACATCGTCAAACCCGTGAAGCTGTTCGGATGACGACGGCGGTCGCCTGCACTGAGCCCGCCGACCTGGCGGCCGGCCGAGGATGTCCCTCGGCGCCTGCGCTCGTTCCTCACGCAACAACGGCGCTGTCGGGACATCCCCGGCCGGCTCCTGTCCTGAGAAGTGTGCGGCCCGGCGTCGAGCGTTCAGTGTCACATGGCTCACGCCGCGCGGTTCCGGGCCTGAGGGATAGAGTGATCCCATGACTGTTTTCGCCGTGGAGTACGTGTACGACGCCGCAACGGCGGCCGTGCGCGACGAGTTCCGTCCCGCCCACCGCGCCTGGCTCGGATCGCTCGCCGAGGAGGGCACCGTGCTGGCCTCCGGACCCGTCGATTCCGGGGCGGGTGCCCTGCTGATCCTGGTCGCGGAAGACCAGCCGGCGCTGGACGCGCTCCTCCGGGAGGACCCGTTCCAGGTCAACGGCGCCGTCGCCCAGACGAGCGCCCGTGAGTGGAGCCCCGTGATCGGCCGCTTCAGCGAATTCGTCTCCTGACCGGGGCCGGACTCACCAGAACCACCAGAGCAACAGAACTGAGGAATCAGAAGTGACATCGGTCAGCCTTGGAATGCCGTCCGCCCCGCCGCCCGTGCTCGCACCGCGGCGCAAGACCCGCCAGATCAAGGTGGGCTCAGTGGGCGTCGGTTCCGACTCGCCCATCAGCGTGCAGTCCATGACCACCACTCCCACCACGGACATCAACGCGACGCTGCAGCAGATCGCGGAGCTGACCGCGTCGGGCTGTGACATCGTGCGTGTCGCCTGTCCGTCGGCGGATGACGCCGCTGCGCTGCCCATCATCGCCAAGAAATCCCAGATCCCCGTGATCGCGGACATCCACTTCCAGCCGAAGTACGTCTTCGCGGCCATCGAGGCCGGATGCGCCGCCGTGCGCGTGAACCCGGGCAACATCCGGAAGTTCGACGACCAGGTCAAGGAGATCGCTCAGGCTGCCAAGGACCACGGCACGAGCATCCGCATCGGCGTCAACGCCGGATCCCTGGAGCCGAGCCTGCTGAAGAAGTACGGCAAGGCCACCCCGGAGGCTCTGGTCGAGTCGGCCGTCTGGGAGGCGAGCCTCTTCGAGGAGCACGGCTTCCACGACTTCAAGATCTCGGTGAAGCACAACGACCCCGTGGTCATGGTGGCCGCGTACGAGATGCTCGCCGAGAAGGGCGACTGGCCCCTGCACCTCGGTGTCACCGAGGCCGGCCCGGCGTTCCAGGGCACCATCAAGTCAGCCACCGCGTTCGGCGCGCTGCTCTCCCGCGGCATCGGCGACACCATCCGCGTCTCGCTCTCGGCACCTCCCGTGGAGGAGGTCAAGGTCGGGAACCAGATCCTGCAGTCCCTGAACCTGCGCCCGCGCAAGCTGGAGATCGTCTCCTGCCCGTCCTGTGGCCGCGCCCAGGTGGACGTCTACACGCTCGCCGAGCAGGTGACCGCCGGTCTGGAAGGCATGGAGATCCCGCTGCGCGTGGCCGTCATGGGCTGCGTGGTGAACGGACCCGGCGAGGCACGCGAGGCCGACCTCGGCGTGGCATCCGGCAACGGCAAGGGTCAGATCTTTGTGAAGGGCCAGGTCATCAAGACCGTGCCGGAACACGAGATCGTTGAGACACTGATCGAAGAAGCCATGCGCATTGCCGATGAAATGGAGTCCGATGATCCGAGCGCTCCCTCCGGCAGTCCAGTGGTCACCGTCTCCTAGCAACGTCGCGGGAGGGCCCATGATCCGTGAACTCGTGGATGAGGACCTTCCCGCCCTCCGGGCTCTGGCCCTGCGGGATGAAGCGGTCAACGCCTTCATCCTGGCCCAGACCGTCAGGCCGTGGCGCTCACTGGGCGCCACGGTCTTCGGCGTGTTCGACGACGGCGCCCTGATCGCCGCCTGCTGGGCGGGAGCCAATGTGGTG
>Ga0213826_1001290_pt1 | contig 10995 bp, 5 predicted proteins | sample MC6MC0899MG_FD_180668 | JGI IMG/M metagenome (GOLD analysis project Ga0213826, IMG submission 180668) | Enriched soil aggregate microbial communities from Iowa State University, Ames, United States - MC6-MC0899-MG | ecosystem: Environmental > Terrestrial > Soil > Unclassified | place: USA: Iowa...
CCAGGTAATATTCCCTGCGTCATTGGTATAATCATTGACTGCAAAGGTCATACTTTGTCCGGGAGCAAGGGTAACGGCTTGTGGGTACAGGGAAGCCGCCAGCTGCATGGCTGCATAAGAATTGGAACCATTGGTTCCTTTGGCCTGAATGGTAAGTTTTGCTCCGTATTCTGTCAGTTCTGCCTTTACATTCTCGTCTGATGAAAGAATATCTGTCACAGGTTTATGTATTTCGATTACAATTGTACCTGTATTTTTCATTGTTGGATCAGAAGCAGAGACAGTCAGAATTCCATTTTCATCTTCTTTTGCCATCATGGATGCAGCACCTTTGACAGAGAAGTCTCCAATTTTCGTAGCAGCATCTGTCCAGATGTTGGCTCCTAGTACATTTTCGGATCTGTCGTAAACAGCCTGCATCTGTGAAGTATTTGACAGGACTGTAATTTGCGGTTCCCTGGAATACTGTTCGGTTTCTTCCGTGGTCATTCCTGGAAGGAGAACATACTCATATGCGGTATTTTCAGGATTTTTTCCATGGTCAAACCACATTTCTAAATAGTTCTCTTCTGCTTTTCCATTTGATGTTCCGACCAGTGACCAGTCACCGGCATTCCTTGCTTTTCTTACTGATATGGTTTGAGATCCGTCAGGGAAGTAATAACCGATATCGCTTCCGTCCGTGTTGCCTTCCAAATGGGCCCATGAAACATCAGAAAGCGTTGTTCCTGACACATCCACTTTTCCGTCTACAATATCTTTTAAAGAAGCAGACTCTGTTATAAGATCTTTTGTCTCTCCGTTGATGATCAGAGCATTGTCACCATCCTGTCTCAGACGCCTGTTCTCAATAATGCTTTCCACCGGATATTCTTCACCGGAATTAGATATGCCGGCTCCAAGACATACGATCTGTTCCCCAAACATAAACCAGGATTTCTTAGCTGACAGAGTAGGGGAATACGCCACGGCAGGAGAACCTTCTCCTTCTTTGACCCGGACTTCTCCGGTTAATGACATTCCGTTAATTCCGTCATTTCCTATGCTGCTGCCTCCAACCCAGGATTCCCTTGAACGGAAGTCACCGCCTTGGGCAAAGCCCGAGCTGTCCGGCTGACCGTTACCGATATTCTTAGAAACAAGGGTCGTTCCTGCCAATCGGAGTGGATTCACAGTATTCCAGAAATTTTCCGTATACTGCAAGGTATCCTGATTGTATAAGTAGGTCATACCGCTTCCCTGATGCCAGCCATAACGGTTTTCATGATTCATGATTTCCGTATTCTGAATGCGTTCAGAATACATGGATAGTGCCATCAGGAACTTATCTGTCCGGTGAATGGCCCGGTCCATGAGAGGCAGATTTTTATGGATCGGAGCAATGGAGGTTGTAATAGAACCATCTCCCTGAATTTCCAGGGCTTTTTCCTTTATCGATATGTACTCTGCTCCGCTTAAGGTTTTAATAAATCCGGGATCGATCTCCATCCAGGCTTTTAATGAACTTTTTAATTCTTCCTGTACTTCAGGGGAAACGGAATCCATAAGCTGGATCATAAGAACCATTGCTTCTCTTCCTGAATCCCGGTTACTGCCGGCAGGTCTGGATACAGAACGGCCTTTTAAAGAATCCAGCATCAGACCGTCATACATTCCATTCAAAAACCCTTCTTTCAAATAGAATTCCAGGTTTTCCTGCACTTCTCTGGGATATTCCCATGGTGTTCCGGCAAATAGAGGCGGCATTCCTGCCCCGCCTTTTAAAAACTCAATTCCGTAGGACCCTATATATGGTACATGAGAATGGTCGAGGTAAGAGCCATCTGCATAGAATCCACTGTTATAACCCTGATCCGCAATTTTGGTGCTGTCTTTTAAGCTCTGGATTATAAAAGTCTCTGAAGAAGCTTTTTGAGCCATGTAAACAAGCTCATTATCTTCTCTGATAATTCCCAGTCCTAAGGCGGTCCTGGAACAGTCAATGATATTGGCTCCCTGAGCAGTCCGGTATCCCTGCGCATGGGTGCTTCCGGTTCCAATGACGCCTTCATGATAAGGATCCGGCTGGAAGAAATACAGTCCTTCGGTATAAAGGCTGATTTCTTCCTTTGTAAGCTGATCATGTATTAGCACCAATATTGGAATAAGATCTTTAGGAACACCGATTTCCCACGTCCACCAGTTATCCGTCTGGGTCTTTGGTGAGTAACATTGGGAACATAAGTAGTTCATGATCTGCTTTATGTCCTTTAGCAGCTCATCATTTTGGTAATAGGGGTTCCCCTTTGCTGCATATGCCTTTGCCATTGCCAGCACCTTTTTTAAAGCCGGACGAAACTCTACCGCATCATTCTCATAGGGAATCTCCGGATTGCCTACCGCCCCTTCATCCTTAATCCAGGGGATTCCGGCACAGGTATCCTGTCCTATATAAGCATACGCTTCCCATGCAGATTCTGCCTGAGCTTTTATGTCATCAAGGATCGCACGGCCCCCATCAAGTTCCAATAAATCATTTCCGATGAGGGAATCCTTCCACCGTTTGCGGATTGTCTCGTAATCTTCCGGTTCTGTCTGTGGCAGATTTGCCGGATCTTCATACAGGACTGTTACGTTCCACTTTTTTTGTTTTCCGTTTTCATCAGTGGCCAGCACTGTTACATTTCCTTTTTCATTTGCCATCAGCAGTGCGTCTTCACCGGAAAGCTTTTTAACAGAAGCAATGTGGCTTCCATCCGCATCTCCGGCTTTTCTGGTTCCGTCTGTTTCTCCTTCCAACAACTCTCTCTTAATTTTAGTACTTCCTGCATTGCGTACATAATTCCCGTCGGGCTTTGGTATCTTAACTTCCCAACGAATGCTTCCGGATAATTCGGCCGGTTTTTCGATCCGTCCGTCTTCTCCTCTCACCAAAACAATCTCATCTCCTGTAATTGCTTCAGCTGCCTTTCCTTCAATGGTCAGAACCACGGGCTCGGATCCCATTTGAGAAGCATCAAATTTAAGGAAAATCTGAGAGCCAAAAGATGACTCTGCCAATGCTTTTTGATTTGAATTTGTTAGTATGCCCGCTCCCCGGGTTTCTAGTGTCACCTCCAGATAACCACTTTTTTGGTTGTCAGGTCTGGCTATACTAAGCGTCAAGTTACCAGTCGTAGGATCTTTTTTTACGGTAAGTGCCATACTCTCATTCATTGTTAAGGGCACAACCTGATTATCCAGTCTGATGCTGTCGGAAGACCACTTGTTTACAGACACAATTCCCTCTCCGATGCTGGAAGCTGCCTGTATCTGCGGTGTATTAATTAGAAGCCGTGAATCGGTTCTGTACAGACTAGTATTTAGATAAGCAGCAGTAGTTTTCCCTGGGACCATGGTATACTGGTAGGTCTCCCCGGGTGCTATAAAAAACTCGGCTAACTGAGGTGTATCAGAGCCTTTCGTGTTCAGCCGATAGTATACGTTAGCGTTAGACAAATAAGATCCGGTCTCCCCGTCACCAAATACATAGGACCATTGTAGCACATTATTGCTCAAGTCAGACGCACTGAGCCAGTTTCTCTGGGTATGAGTACCTTTGGTTGGTTTATTGATAAGGGTATTCCACAATACCGCGTCAATTGCTTTCAATACATTCCGGTATCCGTTGTTCGGATTTGTCAATGCCAGATTTGTACTTCCTGTAACCGGAATATTATCTACAACGGTTATGAGTTGCCCGCTGCCACCTGTTTCTGCCTTGATGCCTGCTCCGGCACAAAGGATTTCGCTTCCGAATAAAAACCAAGATTTAACGCCATGAACCTTATTCCCCAGCTGTACTCCTTGTACACCGTAAGTTTCCGAAAGTGACTTCATTGACATTTCTGGTGTGATTTCAGCCCCTCGAAATTGGTTTTCCCCATCCCAGAACATCGTTGTTCCAGGTATCAGTTCTTCATTCATGGTGTTCCATGCCAAAGTCGTATCACTATTTTTGGATAGTGACAGACTTCCCCCTCCCACTGTAGGATTAATGGACGCAGCATATTGCCGTGTGTTTAATAATTCTGATCCGGTTATTACCGGTAACGTCTGTCCGGCAGCTGGAACTGTCATGATCATCTGTATTGCCAGACACATGCTTGTCACCCGCTTCCACTTGTTCCTAATCTTTTGCTTCACACAAAATTCCTCCTTTTTTATTAAATAGTTATATTAATGTCCCGAACCTGCTGGTAAGTTGTCCCACCTATACCATGAAAACGGTCGGAGATATAATATAAAAATTTATTTAATTATATGGAATTTTTTAACAATAATAAATGAATTATTTTAAAAATAATTGTATTATATTCATGTTTATAATAATTTTAAATTTAAATTTATAATATTTTTGTAAAAGATGTATTATTTGTGGAAAAAGTAATAGTTTAAATAATCTAATTTATTTATTTAAATACATCACACAAATAAAGAATTAATATAAATTTTATAAAATTGGCTTATTCATTCGGTTGACTAGGTAACAACTTTATTGGTATAATGGAGTTGTTACTTTAACGAATCTGACATTATAATCCATCATCATATCTTAAACTTATGAATACCAATAACGTTTCATTTTCCAACATGCAAAGCCTTATTCAGGCTGGGGGCGGAAAAAAACACCTGTATTATCCAATCATCCCGCAGTAGTACTTAAAATAAAACTTAGACATACCGCTGATTGTTTCGCAAAAGTAGAGAAGCTTTCGTTTTTCGTTGAAAAATCTCCATAGAAAGTTTGTTTTTTACGGAGTAAATAAAATAAGTAAGGAGAAATTATATGGGAAAAAGCAAAAATCAACAGGTATCAATTGAACGGGCAGAGGAATTAAAGGGGCGGATCGAAGATTTTTTAGAGGCCCGCAAGAGGATTCCAAAAGGAATGGATTTAGATGCAGAATTCATTAAGAGGAAAAACAAAATATTAGAGGTACTGGATGCCACAGAAGAAAACTGGAATGATTATCAGTGGCAGTTAACCCATAGAATAACGGATGTTGAGACATTAAGTAAAATCATTTTCTTAAGTGAAGCAGAAAAAATGCGTATCAAAAAGGTTGAGAAAAAATTCAGATGGGCGGTTTCTCCATATTACTTAAGTCTGGCAGATCCGGAAGACAAATATGATCCTATACGCTTATTATCAATTCCAAACTATCAAGAATTGGAGGATACCTGTATGGATCTTGATCCTATGGGGGAAGAATTTACAAATCCTGCAGGTTGTATTACAAGACGATATCCGGACAGGCTGATTATTAATGTGACAAATGAGTGTGCCATGTACTGCAGGCACTGTCAGAGAAGAAGAAATATCGGGGAGGAAGATGTCCATAGATCCCGTAAAATGATTCAGGAATCCATTGATTATATCAGAGAAAATGAAGAAATCAGGGATGTGTTAATCACCGGCGGGGACGCCTTGTGCCTTCCTGATGATTACCTTGAGTGGATCATAAAGCAGTTAAAAGAGATCCCCCATGTTGATTATATCCGACTGGGCACCAGAAGCCTGGTAACCATGCCTCAAAGGATCACGGATCAACTATGCGCCATGCTGAAAAAATATCATCCGATTTATATTAACACTCATTTTAATCATCCCAAAGAAATTACAGAAGCGTCAAAAGCAGCATGTGAAAAACTGGCTGATTCCGGAATTGTCCTGGGCAATCAGGCCGTATTGTTAAATGGAATTAATAATGATAAGTACATTATGCGGGTGCTCAATCATGAGCTGCTCAAATGCAGGGTAAGACCTTATTATATCTTTCATGCAAAACATGTTCAGGGAACCGCTCATTTTAATACATCCATTGAAGATGGCATAGAGATCATGGAATATTTACGAGGCTATACTTCGGGCATGGCCATCCCTACGTTTATCGTAAATGCACCCAAGGGATTGGGAAAAACTCCTATTTTCCCTAATTACATCGTATCCCGAGGACCTGGCTATGTTCAGCTAAGAACCTGGGAAGGAAATATCGTTAAATATGAAGACCATGAAACAAAGGATATCCGGAATTACCTGGAGTCTTAAATGAGCTGATGCCGAGATCAGCATATCCGGCAAGAGTTCCAAGAACTGATGGGCTACCTGCCACACTGTAAACAAAAAGCATAGATTGAATGCTGGACAAGATAACTGCTTTGTCAATTTCTTGTTCAACATTCAATCTATGCTTTTAAAAATTATAAATTAAGAGGTGACCTTAACAACAACGATTTGACTTATTCGGGTTTACCATTGTTATTTCATTTACGAGTTCTTTAACATGTTCTACCCCGGATTCACTGATTGAATAATGCATCCATTTCCCATCCTTACGGCCTTCCACGATCCCGGAATCACAAAGAATCTTCATATGATGGGACAAGGTTGACTGGGAAATGTCCAGTTTATCAAGCAGTTCACAGGCACACCTCTCTCCGTCTTGTAATAACTCTAATATGGCAAGCCTTTGTTCATCACAGAAAGCCTTAAATATTTTAGCATTCTTCTTATATTGATCTATAATTACTCCTCCTTTGCATCGCAATTCCTTATTGAAGGTATGGCCAGACATAAAAATGAGGCAAATAAAACCAGTGCTCCTGCTATCAAAAACCACTTTTCCACCCCATATCTCTCTGCGAAAACTCCAGAAACAGAAAGACCTAATGGGCCGCTGATTAACCGGATGCTGCTGGATAACGATATTACCCGCCCTAAATACTTTGCTTCAAAGTTACTTTGCAGCAAAGGTGTATACATTCCCCAATAAAATGGGCCGGAAATTCCCATTAACCAGGAACATACAGCAAATAATAAAAAGCTGTCAGGCGGTAAGAATCCTGAGACAAACAAACTAAAACTCATTAACAGAAAAGAACCGATTATGGTATAAATTCTATTTTTAGTTCCTCCCCATCTGCCCAATATCAAAGAACCAATTAACAGGCCAATGGAAAATACAATTTCAACAATACTTGCATTGGTACTGGTTCCATGAAAATATGACATACTCATTAATGGAAACAATGCACTGGTCGGCATCATAGCTAAGGTATAAAGTGTGCCTATCAAAACCAAACCCAGCATTCCTTTTTTGGTTCGAAGTATTATAAACCCTTCTTTTGCCTCTCTTAAAACGTGAATTTTTCCTATGTTTTCATTGTGATTTAATTCCGGGATCACTGATATTATGAGCATAAATACTGCAATGAATGCTCCAATCACATCAAGAAAGATGATACCGCTTAAGCTCCATGACTGATAGAGAACTGCAGCTAACGCAGGACTAAATAATTGAGAAACAGATTCCAGAGCCTGTGAATATCCGGCACATCTTGTTAGCTGATCCTCCGGCACGATCTGAGGTGTCACTGCCTGAAGGCAAGGCGTATGAAAGGCAGATCCTATGGAACGAATCAGTAAAACCAATAAAATCAGTTCTGTGGATAAAACGCCCATCTGACCTGCGATGACCATGATAAAGCTGGCCGCGGCGATAAATAAATCGGAGACAGCCATAATCATTTTTCTATTATATCGGTCAATGAAAACACCGATGAAAGGCCCTAAGATTCCTTGAGGCAGGAACCCCATCATCATGGCGGCAGATAAAACTAAAGCGGAACCGGTTTTATCAGTCAAATGCCACACAATCGCAAACTGCAGGACAGAACTTGAAAATTGAGAAAATGCCTGACCTGCCCATATGGTATAAAAATTTCGTTTCCAATTTGTTACGGATGCGTTCATAATATTCTCCCCCAATTTAGCAGCTAAGAAAACATTATAAGTTTCATATCGATAAATGTCAATATATTATACTTCTTATGTTAAAAATATATCTTTCACCACATCATGCTGTTAAGAAATCATTATGGTTTTTATAAATTTGTATCCGGGTATTTCCAAAGCGTTATTCTTATATTATAATTGAAATACCGGCCAAAATTAGGTATAAAAGATACATAATTTTAAAATACATGTCATGAAAATTGAAAGGTTAATGGAATGGATAAGTTTGATGGAATTATCAATAATACTCTTGTAAAAAAGATCTTAAGCATCGTTTTGTTGGTTTTATTTATGTATTTCTTTCGAGGTATGCTAAATCAGTTGTTACTCATTTTTATAGTTACATTTATATTTGGTCAGCTGCAAAAGTTTATCTATGATAAAGTAAAAACCCGTATGAGAATCAGCCGTAAACTAATTACTATATTTATGTACATTATCATTGTATTGTTTTTCACCATATCCGGCATTGTCTATATACCAAAGGTCACCCAGCAGCTGTTTGATATCATCAATTTGATCTCTACCTTTGACTTGAGCCAGGTTCAGTCAAAATTTGACATGAATCTGATGAATATTATACCAGAGGATCAGATCGACGCTTATATCCGGATGGCGGAAAGCCATCTTTTGGGATTTGTTGCAACAGCAGGTACCTTTAGTATTAATTTATTAATGTCCTTTTTAATAAGCTTTCTTTTCTTACTGGAGAAGGATGAAATCGTTGCGTTTTTTAGACACATGGAGCAGAGCAAGATATCCTTTCTATATGAATACTTTACATTCTATGGTAAAAAGTTTTTAAATTCTTTTGGCAAAGTAATTGAATTGCAGATTGTAATTGCATGCATTAACTCGTTCCTGTCTGTGTTAGCCTTAACAATTATGGGATTTCCGCAGACATTGGGACTTGGAGCCATGATTTTTATTCTGGGACTGATTCCCGTTGCCGGGGTGATTATATCCATGATTCCTCTTACAATTATTGCATTTAACATTGGAGGCTCTATAAAAATCATAGAAGTTATTGTGATGATTGTGGTTCTCCATTCTTTGGAAACCTATGTGCTGAACCCTAAATTAATGTCAGCTAAAACAAAGATACCTGTATTTTTGGTATTTCTTATACTAATGGTAAGCGAACATTATATTGGAGTCTGGGGACTGCTTTTTGGCATTCCGCTGTTCATGTTTTTCCTGGATATTTTAGATATTAAGGTAGGGACAAAAAATCGTTAGAAAGTAGGAACAATGTAAATTATCATCAAAAAAAGAGAGCAAAGCCGCCGATAAGTTCGGCTGGCCTTGGTCTCCTTTTTCGTTACAAATCTAAATCCATAAAAACTATTGAAGCCGAAACGTATTCCCAAGTCTGATGTCTACGCTGGCAGGCTGGATCTGGTGCTTTTCCATTGGTGATATCGTCAGCGTTTTATCCCCTAGCATCCGAAGAATTGTTTTATCAGATAAAATCATAAAATAATTTCCTTTCTCCTTATACTCCAGGACCGATCTCTCCGCCAGGTCCCGGACCTTCCTGTACTCCCGGATTTTCTTCGGTTTCTTTTTCCGGCTTTGTTTCCTTTTCCGGTTTTGTTTCTTTTTCCGGTTTTGTTTCCTTTTCCTTTTCCGTTTCTTTCTCCGGTTTCTTCTCTTCCTTTGTTTCCTTAATATTGGCCCCAGGCCCAATCAGGCTTCCGTCATCGTTGGTGGGAACTTCCGTCCTCTCCTGCTCGGTTGTTTCCGGAATCACTTCTTTCGTGTTTTCTGCCGTGGTCTCTTTCACACTTTCTTCAGTGGCAGCTTCCGTTTGTGCAGGAGCGGTATCTTTTGATGACGAAGTATCTTTTTTCTTGCTTCCTGAACTTCCACCGGATGGTGCATTCTTTCCAGGATCTTTCATGCCGCTTTCTTGGGCGATCTTGTCGCTGATCTTTTTCACCGTTGATGAAGGAGAATAATCAGCCTGATTATAAAGAAACTGGTGAAGCTGGCTGACGTTACTCTCTAATGTGGTAGGGATAACACAATCCATTCTGCCGATCTTCATGGTGGTTCGTGAAAATGGGAAACCGTTTGTTTCTCCTATGTGATATTTGTTGATTCCTTTGGCTATGGACAGAACATCATTCATGCCAACGCTGGTAGATACCTGTGGGAATACGGTAGAAACCAGAGTGCTTAATGTTCCAAAATCAGCATTCTTCGCTTTTTCCATTGCAAGACTTATCACCTTGCGCTGGCGCTCTGTCCGGTTAAAGTCCGTATCCATGAGACGGAGTCTGGAATAGGCCACAGCTTGTACGCCATCTAAATGGTTCATTCCTGCTTTTTTCAACTGATAGGAGCCGATTCCGGTGGAATTAACAGTTTCCGTAATAAAACCGTTGATATAGGCGAATTCTGAATCTGTAATTTCCAAATCGACCCCGCCTAGTATGTTAATGGCATCAGCAACAGCTTTCCAGTTAAAGGTAGCATAATCGTCGATGTTAAGATCCAGATTCTCGTTTAGAGCATCCACTGCCTGTTTATGGCCGCCTTTAAAATAGGCCTCATTAATCTTGTGATAGGTTCCTTTGCTGTCAATCTTTAAATATGTATCCCTGAAAACCGATACCAGCTTTATCTCACCGGTAGCCTTATCGATGTTGCAGATCATCTCCACATCGGACAGAGCTCCCTTTTCAAGCTTTCCGTCCCGGGAATCAACGCCAAAAACAGCAATGGTCCAATAACCTTTCTGATGAGTGCGCTGTTTGAACAGAAAAAATACGCCAAACAGTACCAGCGCCAAAATTACAAGCTCTATTAATATGACTCGCTGCTTGTGTTTTCGTTTCCGTTTTTTATCTGCTTTATGTTTGGCGCCGTTTTGCGGTCCATTATATCGTACACGTGGGTTTCTTCCGTCACCTGTACTATAATAGGTTCTATCTCCTCTTACCGTCTGCGGCTGGCGTTTTTTCCCTGTCGGAGGAGTTTTATCTGCGCTCCTCGTCCTTTTACTGCCCTCCCGGCTTTTGCGGTCCCGCATGCGGTCTAATTCATCTTCGTAATCCATGATCGAATCATCAATCCTTTCCAATATTTTCTTTGGCAGATCCTATCCATTCTATCAAAAATAGGCCTGTGATATCTTGCTTTTCTCTTAATTTTATCAGTCAATCAGCTTTTTA